>Ga0302325_10018953_pt1 | contig 14486 bp, 19 predicted proteins | sample Palsa_T0_2_FD_201948 | JGI IMG/M metagenome (GOLD analysis project Ga0302325, IMG submission 201948) | Peat permafrost microbial communities from Stordalen Mire near Abisko, Sweden - Palsa_T0_2 | ecosystem: Environmental > Terrestrial > Soil > Palsa > Peat permafrost | place: Sweden: Abisko... | reverse complement strand
GGGATACGCTGTACTGGGCGGCACGGCTGTCTTTCGTCACCGGGCGGGCCCAGGTGGCCCCGTTCGACGCCGTCTTCGACCGCCTGTTCTCCCAGGCGGCGATGGTGGCGCCGTCGGGACGGGGGCGCAACCGAGCCTCCGGGCCGGCCGAGCCGCCCCGACCAGCGACTGGGATGCGCTGGCCGCCGTCGGTCCCCCCGGCTCGGGTGGGGACCCAGCCTGGCGTGTCCCCGAACGACTCCTCCCGCGGTCAGCGAGATGGCACGCCCTCGACCGTCCGGGCCGTGGCCAGCCGGCAAGAAGCGTTGGCCAGCAAGGATTTCGCGGCCATGGAGGCCGACGAGGCGGCGGCTGTGCAACGCCTGCTGGAGGCGTTGGTGGTGGCCACCCCGACGCGCCCGGTCCGCCGACGCCAGCCCCGGGCCAACGGCCGGCACATCGACCTGCGGCGCACCCTGCGGCTCAGCCAACGCAGCGGGGGCGACCCGGTGCGTCTGGCCCGCAGCCGCCCCGTTGCCCGACCCCGGCCGCTGGTCCTGCTGTGCGACATCTCGGGCTCGATGGAGCCGTACACCCGTGCCTACCTGCACTTTTTTCAGCGGGCTGCGGCTAGCGGGGTCAGAGCCGAGGCATTTGTGTTCGCCACCCGGTTGACCCGCCTGACGCCTGTGCTGCGGGGCGGTGGCAATACCGATGCCGCGCTACGAGCGGCGGGGACCCGGGCGCCCGACTGGTCGGGTGGCACGCGCATCGGTGCGTCGCTGGCCGAGTTCAACAACCGCTACGGCCGGCCCGGCTTGGCCCGCGGCGCCGTGGTCGTCATTTTCTCCGATGGCTGGGAACGCGACGACCCCGCGGTGCTGCGCCGGGAGATGGCCCGGCTGTCCCGGTTGGCCTACCGGGTGGTGTGGGTCAACCCCCGCAAGGCGTCGCCCGGATTCTCACCCCAGGCGGCGGGAATGGCAGCCGCCCTGCCGTACTGTGAGTTTTTCGTGTGCGGCCATAGTGTGGCCGCGCTGGCCCAGGTGATCCAAGCCATCGGGGGCTCCGTAAAATCGGATGGTAGAAGTGACAAACAGCTGGAGGTGGCGCAGTGAAGGACGTGTTGAATGACATCGACCGATGGACAGCGGCGGGGCACCGGGTAGCCGTCGCCCGGGTGGTCGGGCTTGAGGGTTCGGGCCCCCGCGACCCCGGGGCCACCATGGTGGTCAACGACAAGGGCGAGGTGGCGGGCTCGGTGTCAGGCGGCTGCGTCGAGGGCGCCGTGGTCAGCGAGGCCATGGACATCCTGGCGGGCGACGGCCAGCCCAAGCTGGTGACCTTCGGCTATTCCGACGACCAGGCGTTCTCGGTCGGCCTGACCTGCGGCGGGATCATCCACATTTTCATCGAACCGATGGAACGCTGGTAAAGGGGGGCTGGGATGCCAGGCGAGTTGTACGACCATCTGCAAGCGGCACTGCGGTCCAACGAGGCGATCGCCTCGGCCACGATCATCCAAGGCCCACCCGAGTTGGTGGGCACCAACATGTTGATCCAGCCGGGCGCCACGCCGGACGACCCGCCCGTGGTGCTGGGCAGCCTGGGTCATCCCAACCTCGACCGGGTCGTGGCACGCGACGCGGCGGGCGAGCTGGACGTCGGTCGCTCCGGTACCCGCCACTACGGGCTGGGAGGCGAGGCCCGGGAAAATGAGCTGTCGGTGTTCATCGAGTCCTTCTCCCGCCCGCCCAAGATGATCATCTTCGGTGCCGTGGACTTCACCGCCGCCCTCAGCCGGGTGGCCAAGGTACTGGGCTACCACGTCACCGTGTCGGACCCCCGTCCCATCTTCGCCACAGCCAAGCGCTTTCCGGCGGCGGACGAGATCGCCATCGATTGGCCCAACCGCTATCTGGAGAAGGTCGGTCCCGAGCTGGGGCCGCGAGACGCGGTGTGCGTGCTCACCCATGACGCCAAGCTCGACGTGCCTGCCATCACCACCGCCTTGAAGACCCGGGTCGGCTACATCGGGGTCATGGGCAACCGGCGCACCCACACCACCCGGGAGGTGCGGCTGCGGGAGGCGGGCGTGGACGATGCCGGCATGGCCCGCCTGATGGCGCCCATTGGCCTGGACATCGGGGCTCGCACCCCGGAAGAGACGGCGGTGTCCATCTGCGCCGAGATCATCGCCGATCGCACCGGGCACACGCTGCCGTCGCTGCGCGATCGCACCGGGCCCATCCACTCCCGGGGGGAGACGGCGGAAGGCGAGCCGGAGAGCCCCGACCTGTTCAGCGAGTCGCGTCTCTGACGCGTCAGCTTTCTGGGTGGAGGCTGGTCGGCGTCGAGCCGTCGGCCAGTTCGACGGTGTCGAACCATCCGCATGCGATGTCACCCTCCGGTCGGTCGAAGCGAGCCACGAACGGCTTGATGTCGACCACCGGGGTGCCATCGACCAGGTCGACCCCGGCGAATCGAACCGTGGTCGCCCCCACCTCGAGGATGCGCACCAGGCTCAAGCCGATGGGATTGATCCGTCGCGGCCCTCGGGTGGCCAGCACACCTATCTCCTTACCCTGTCGTTGCAGCAGGAACGGCACCTGGCGTAGCGGCACGTCATCGGCCGCGGGCGAGTCCGGTCCCCCCAGCCACGTCAGCAGCCAGGCGTAGGCAAACTCGTCCAGGCCTTCCAGGGCGGGAGCGAAGCGTGGGTCGACCTCGACCGTGGCCGTCTCGGCCGGGTTGAGCGACGACTGGACCGGGGTGTGGGCCCGGTTGGTGTAGGCCGTGCGTACCACGCCGATCGCCACCAATGGGCGCAGCTGGTCGGTGGTCACGGCCGCCCTGGCTGCATTGACCGACCCTATCCTTGCGGTTGGCCCGTGTCCTAACAACGGGTCTAAAAATGTGCGATAATCTAGGAACGCGTCCCGCCCTCTTTTCCCGAGGTGGAGGACTGGATCTTGACGTCATCTGAAGGCGACTTAAGCAAATGCTGAACTCGCTGTTGACGGGTAGGCGGGCAAAGAGCGAAGCTTCCGCCGCGACCTTGTGTCTATCGGCCCTCCGGGGTTCATCGGCAGAGTCTTGGTCCAACTGAAGTCCAAAGTCGGGGGGAGCACCGTAGACGTGTCAGGAGCATTGCGACCGCTATCAGGGTCTGGATGCTTGCGCATGCGTTGTAAGTGTGGATAACTTAGTAACACCAGTTGCAGTAATAGAACTACAGAAAACGATGTCGTATCGCGTCAAACTCGACGGTCTCATTATGACCCCGTCCCAACGGTAGGAGCGCGCACAGCATGGCTATTGAGTCCGACGGACAAGAGAAGGGCAATCCCCGCCTGTACAAGTTGATCGAGGGCGCACCGAAGGTCGGGACTGGCAAGAGCCCGACCATTTGGGCCTGGCCCCAGATCACCGAGTACCTGAAGGTGGCCGGTCAGCCGGTCCAGGGCCCGTGGCCCCCGCATCAGGAGCCCCGCCCCGATCCCTTGGAAGAGTCGCTGCCCGTCGCCGTGCCCGACCCCCAGGGGCGCCGCGCCGCCCGTCCCGCCACCGGCGGGGCCAGCACCCCCAACCGTGTCAGCCTGCGCGACCAGCGCTAGGCCGGCGGCCCACGTCCAACACTCCACAGAGAGGTCCTAGTACGCATGTTTCCGGCTCGGTTCCAGTACGAGGCGCCGCGATCGATCGAAGAAGCGATCAGCCTGCTTGAGAAGAATGGGGACGATTCAAAGATCATGGCGGGAGGCCAGAGCCTCATCCCGCTGATGAAGCTCCGATTTGCGGCGCCTTCAATGATCATCGATATGAACAACATCCCCGGTTTGTCGTACCACCACGCAGACGCCGATGGCACCCTGCACATCGGGGCCCTGTGCCGCCATGCCCAACTCGAGCGCTCAGCCCTGCTCAGCCAGACGCAGCCGACGATGTCTGCGTGCGCTCCCTTGATTGCCGACCCCATGGTTCGCAACCGGGGCACGCTGGTGGGCTCGCTGTGCCACGCCGACCCTCAGGGCGACTGGGCGTCGGTGATGATGGCGCTCGACGGTTATGTGGTGGTCCAGGGCTCGAAGGGCAAGCGCAACATCATGGTCCGCGATCTGGTCAGCGGCCCGTTCTCGAACACGTTGGACCACGGCGAGATTGCCATCGAGGCCGTCGTTCCCGCCCCCCGGGGCAACGTCAAGGGCGGGTATCTGAAGCTGGAGCGCCGGGTCGGCGACTTTGCCACCGTCGGTGTGGCGATCGCGGTCGAGACCTCCGGCGCCTCAGTCACCCGGGCCGGGATCGGGCTCACCGGGGTGGGTTCGTCCACCATCAACGCCTCCCAGGCAGCCAATGCCCTGGTCGGTAAGACACTCACCCAAGGCAGTATTGAGGAGGCCGCGTACCTTGCGGCCCAAGCATCCAACCCGAGGAGCGATCATCGTGGCAGCGCAACCTACAAGCGGCATGTCGTCGGCATGTTCGTCGAGCGGATCCTGACCGGAATCGCCGCCTGACATGACCAGCCTCTACGAAGAATTCAGAGATCCGCCCGCCGCCAACGTTCCGACCCGGCGTATCCAGGTCTACGTGAACGGCGAGCGCCGCACGGTCGAAGTCGAGCCCCGGTTGCTCCTGGCCCACTTCCTCCGCCAGGCGTTGAAGCTGACCGGCACGCACACCGGTTGCGACACCACCAACTGCGGATGCTGCACCGTCCTGCTCGATGGGCTCCCCGTCAAGTCGTGCACCGTGTTTGCCGTCCAGTGCGACGGGCGCCAGGTGCAAACGGTTGAGGGTTTGGCCCTGGCCAGCGAGCTCCATCCCATCCAGGAGGGCTTCAAGGACGAGCACGGGTTGCAGTGCGGATTCTGCACCCCGGGGATGATGATGGCTTCGAAGGCCCTTTTGGCCGAGAACCCCAACCCCACCGAAGAAGACATTCGTTGGGGCCTTTCCGGCAACCTGTGCCGTTGCACGGGCTACCAGAACATTGTCAAGTCGGTCCTATGGGCCGCTGAGAAGATGCGCAACCAATAGTCCCGTGGCTACTCAAGACGGAAGAAGAGGTACTCGATGACGGCACTAGACGAGATCAAGATCGGTGGAATCGGCGCCAGCCGGCTGCGGGTTGAGGATGATCGCTTCATTCGGGGCAAGGGTGGCTACATCGACGATGTAGTTCTGCCCGGGATGCTCCACATGGAGATCCTGCGCAGCCCATTGGCCCACGCTCGGATCGTTTCGATCGATGTCAGCAAGGCGTGGCAGATCCCCGGCGTGCGCCAGGTGCTCACCGGCGAAATGATGGAGACGCGCAACCTGGCCTGGATGCCCACGCTGTCCTACGACACCCAGGCCGTGCTGGCCACCGACAAGGTGCGCTTCCAGGGCCAAGAGGTGTGCTGCGTCATCGCCGACGATCCCTACATCGCCCGGGATGGTTGCGACGCCATCACCGTGGAGTACGAGCCCCTGCCGCCCATCGTCAACCCGTACCAGGCCATGGAGCCCGACGCCCCGATCATCCGGGACGACAAGCTGGGCCAGGTCGACAACCTGTGCATGACATGGGAAGTGGGCGACAAGGAGGGTACCGACCGCCAGTTCGCCAAGGCCGACGTCATCTCCAAGCTCCACCTGCACTACCCCCGCTCGCATCCCTCTCCCATCGAATGCTGCGGATCGGTGGCCGACTTCAATCGGTCGACCTCCAAGCTGACGGTCTACATGACCACCCAGGCGCCCCATATCATCCGGGCCGCCGTGGCATTGGTGGCCGAGCTGCCCGAGCACATGATCCGGATCATCTCGCCCGACATCGGCGGCGGCTTCGGCAACAAGGTGCCGGTGTACCCCGGCTACGTCTGCTCGATCCTTGCCTCCATCTTGTGCGAGGCGCCGGTCAAGTGGATCGAGGACAAGACCGGCAACCTGATCTCCACCGGGTTCGGCCGTGACATCTACCTCGACGGCGAAGTGGCCATGCGCAAGGACGGCAAGATCCTCGGCGTCCGCATGTACACCACGTCGGACCACGGGGGGTTCTTCTCCGACGCTCAGCCCAGCAAGTTCAAGATCGGGCTCATGCACTCGGCGTTCGCCTGCTACGACATTCCCAACACCTACATGGGAGCTAGGGGCTATTACACCAACAAGGCCCCCGGTGGTGTTGCCTATCGGTGCTCGTTCCGAGTCACCGAGGCAATGTTCTTCCAGGAGCGGATGATCCAGGCGGCGGCCGACGACGTCGGCGTCGACCAGGCCGAGTTCCGCCGGATGAACTTCGTCAAGGACGACGACTTCCCGTACCGCACCGCGTGGGGCTTCCTGACCGACTCCGGTCAGTACGGCAAGTGCCTCGATGTGGGCTTGAAGGCCATCGGTTACGACGACTTCCAGGTCCAGAAGGCAGAGGCCAAGAAGCGGGGCCGCATCCTGGGCCTCGGCATCTCGACCATGACCGAGCCGCTGGGCGCGGGCAACAGCCGTGAGTACGACATCCTGGGTATCAAGATGTTCGACTCGGCCGAGTTGCGGGTGCACATGACCGGCAAGGCCATCCTCCGTACCGGGGCTCGTACCCAGGGTCAGGGCCACGAGACCACGTGGGCCCAGATCGTGACCCACGAGCTGGGCATCCCGGCCGAGGACATCCTGGTGGAAGAGGGCGACACCGACACCGCACCCTTCGGCATGGGTACCTACGCCTCCCGTAGCACCCCCGTGGCCGGCGCCGCGGTGGCCATGGCCTCCCGCAAGGTGAAGGCCAAGGCTCGCAAGCTGGCGGCGCACCTCCTCGAAGTCTCGGAAGAAGACGTCGAGTGGGAGTTGGGCCGCTTCTACGTGCGAAGCTCGCCCGACCGGGGTGTGACGATCCAGGAATGCGCCATGGCGGCGTACTCCAACATGCCCGATGGCATGGAGCCGGGCCTGGAGAACATCTCCTACTACGACCCGCCCAACCTCACGTGGCCGTTCGCCTGCTACATCTGCACCGTCGAGATCGACCCGGACACCGGCGTCTGGGACGTGCTCCACTTCGTGGGCGTCGACGACTGCGGCGTGCGGATCAACCCCATGATCGTCGAAGGACAGATCATGGGTGGTCTGACCGAGGCATACGCCATGGCCAACATGCAGTTCATCACCTTCGACGCTGAAGGCAACTGCGTGGGCTCCAACTACATGGACTACCTGCTGCCAACTGCTTGGGAGACCCCCGGGTGGGAGTTGCACGAGGTCTGCACGCCGTGCCCGCACCACCCGATCGGTGCCAAGGGCATCGGCGAGTGCGCAGCAGTGGGTGGGCCGGCAGCATTTGTGAACGCCGTGATGGACGCCCTGAAGGACTACGGGATCCGTAACATTGACATGCCGGTGCTGCCCGACCGAGTGTGGGAGGCCATCACCTACGGCCACGATATCGACGGTTCTCCGCCGGTCAAGACTGACGCCGAGTAGTAAGGACGGACAGCAAGGCAATGGACGAGTGGGGGGACGGTTGGGCCGTCCTGGAACATGCTGGCGAACTGAAATCCCAAGGACGGGCATTCGCCCTGGCGACCGTGGTCTGGCGCCAGGGCCCGTCCTCGGGCAAACAGGGCTGCCGCGCCATCATCACTGACTCGGGCGAGGTCCGCGGCTGGATCGGCGGAGCTTGCACCGAGCCGGTGGTGATACGCCAGGCTCTCCAGGTGTTGGCCGAGGGTTCGCCCCGCTTGTTACTGCTTGGCACCAAGGACCAGTTTGGCGACGCCGTACCCGAGGGGATGGTCGTCCTTCCCATCTCCTGCCAGAGCGAAGGTGCACTGGAGGTGTACATCGAACCGGTCGTGCCGACGCCTCATCTGGCTGTGGTCGGGCGTTCACCCATGGTGCACACGCTGATCGATTTGGCCAACGCTGTCGGTTGGCACACCGATCTGTTTGACAGCCCGGAATACTGTGCCGGCTTCTCGTTAGCACCCCTTGTCACGCCGCGCTCCATGGTTGTGGTGGCCACCCAAGGCCATGGCGACGAGGAAGCGGTGCAGATGGCGCTCGAGACCGGCTCGATCTACGTGGGCCTGGTGGCTTCCCGCCGCCGGGGCGACGCCGTCCTGCGCTACCTGGGCGAGCAGGGCGTGAGCACCGATCAGCTTGACCGGATCCGTATCCCGGCCGGCTTGGACCTGGGTCCGACCAGCCACCGCGAGGTGGCTGTTGGCATTCTGGCCGAGTTGGTGCAGTTGCGGGCCTCGGGGGCTTTGGCCGTGGCAGCCGTGGCATCGGCTGGTGTGTCCCGTGCCTCGGAACTGCAAGATCATTCCGGCCACTCCGACCACTCCGACCACTCCGACCACGATCATGCGGAGCAGGGCAGTGTCGCCGTGCCCGAGATCCCGGCCGAGGCGATCGATCCGATCTGCGGGATGACGGTGCTGGTAGGACCCTCGACGCAACCATTTGAATATGAGGGCGTTAATTACTACTTTTGTTGTGCCGGCTGCCGCAGGACGTTCGAGAAGGATCCGGCGGCGCATGTGAAGGAAGATGCAGGGGTCTGATGACAACCAGCGGAGGAGGGTCAATCAGTGTTTGGTTCTACTGAGGGCGCATCGGGCTCGGGACTCAGCGTCTCGGGCATAGTGGCGTCCTTGAAGCAATTCTTCGCACACTTCTTTTCATCCAAGTAACAGCACGAGCTAAGGAGAAACACAAACCATGTTGCTCTGGTGGGTCGGCGATGCCGTACTCTTCTTTGTTGTCTTGCCCGCGGTCTTGGCGCTGCTCAACTATGTGCTGACGGCCATCGCCCGTATTCGGGCCGCCTGCGACGAGATCCTCCGGCGAGGGGTCAACCTCACCGGCGAACTCGACAACCTGCCCGAAAATCTGGCTACCACTGACCGCACCGTTTCCGAAGTGGCAATCGGTGCAGTTCGGTACGCCGGTTCCGTCGGACGACTCCTCGGCTGAGTAAGAAAGGACTCCAGCTATGGCACCCGCAGCTTACGTAACACTGTTCATCGGAGTGCTCATCGTCGGGGCCACGGCGGCCTCCTTGGTGAAGATCATCGGCTCCCTGATTCACGTACGGGCCACCCTCGGCACGATCGTCGTCGGCGTTTTGGTCATCGACAACCAGACCGATCCGGTGGGCCCGGCGCTCGACAGCGTGAACGCCAGCCTCAAGCCCGTTCGCGACTTCTGCGAGTCGATCTAAACACCTGTCCCACTAGCCGTTCAAAACACAACCCAGCGAGAAGGAGCTACAGATGTACGAATTTCAATGCGGCAGCCCAGTATGCAGTAGCAAGTTCGCGGCTCACACCAAGGAAGAGCTCATGGCCGAGGTGTCCGCCCACGTCAAGAAGGTCCACAAGATCCCGGTGCCGACACAGTCGATCCTGAGCTACCTCGAGAAGACCGCGGTCACTGACCGCGCCGGCTCCTAAGGCGCGGTGAGTTAATGAGCGGACTGGTGTTGGCGGGCATTCCCTTCAGCTGGTTCCTGGGATACACGATCACCATCATCGTCACCCTGGTGGTCGTCGCGCTCCTGGTGCCGGTCATCGTCTTGGCTTTCCAGATCTCCAAGGAGGCGACCATGATCAACAATGGCCTCCAGCAGGCGGTGCGGAATACCGCTCCGCTGACCGAGCTGAACAAGACAATCGAAAATGCCGAAGTCATCGTCGACGGTCTCTACCGTGGACGCAAGAGGCTGGGAGGATAAATGGGGGCAGCATCAGCTGTACTGGCGGTAACGCAGAACAACCGGAATCTTTGGGTCGTGGCCATCGTCGGGGGGATGCTCATCATCTTCGCCGCCGCCGTCCTGCTCAGCTTGCTGATCTGGGCGATCACGATCATCGATCGCCGGGTCATCGTGGTGGACCGGTCCCTGCGGGAAGCTGAAATCAACGTCTCGAAGACGGTCTTGATCCCGGCCACGGCCGATCGGGTCGAGTCGGTCTTGAACGAGGGCCTGCAACACCACTTGTTCCTCGGCCGAGTGCTCGGAAAGGTGAGATCATGATAGGGGTCGTCCTTCATCAGGCAGCAGCTGCCGCCGTCAAGCAGGCAGCAGCCCGTGGAAACGGCAACCTGGTCATCCTGTCGGTGGCCGACACAACGGCGTTGTGCGTCGGGCTCTCGGTCTACCTGGGGTGGGCGGGTTATCTCCTGACCCGGATCGCCAGGAACCTCGAGGTGGCGGCCGACATCGTGCAGGAGATCTACGAGGAGGCCACCCTGATCACACCGGCGGTGGAGCACATCATCAACACCGGCGGCATTATCGCCGGCGCTCTTCCGCTGCTGTACAACATGGCTGAGGGGATAGTCGTGGGCGTGACGCCGACGACACCTCCGGCCGAGCGTGCGCCACGTGGACCGGCCAAGCCGTACTCCGGTCGTCGTCGGTCGCGTATGCACGACGCCATCGGTTACGGGGGCGGCGGGCACTAAGCAGTTCGTGCGAGACCAGCCCAGGCGGGATGACCCGGCTGGGCTGGTCTTTTTTTTCGGCCCTCGGAGATACACTGAGTCTCAGTTAGGAGAACCAAGGTGAGATGGAGCGTTGGCCTCGAGGCCCAGTGCGACCGGGAGATGCTCCTGGAGGAGATCGTTGAACTGGCCGACGCGGTCGCGTATCACAGCGGTGTGGCCACCGGTATCGGCAGCACTCGTTACGGCGCCCAGATCGTTGTCGCAGGGGAGACAGAAGAGGAAGCGATCAAGGAGGCCACCGAGGTGTTCGAGCGGTGTGTCGTCACGGCGGGTCTGCCGATCTGCCCGATCGTGCGGGTCGAAGCCGTCAGTGAGGAACAAGACGCGATGGAGGATGACGAATGATCAGGCTCGGTACGCTCGGTGGCTATTCATTTGAAGGTCCGCGGGTACTGGCGGGGTGGACTCCGCCGGCCGAGCCGGCGGTGTTCGTGATCGTGACCAAGCCCGATCCGGTGGCCAAGCCGGAAAGCTATGCCGTGATCTATGTCGGGCACTCCGACGACCTGTCGGCCGAGCGATTCCCGTTCAAGCATCCCCGGGCCGCGGCCTGGATCAAGCGGGCGGGCGACAAGTACAAGGTGTACATCTGCACGCTGAACGCACCTGGGGCCCTGGCGTCGCATCGCAAGCAGATCGCCGAGGAGCTCACCGCCATCTACTGCCCCAGCTGCAACGAGCAGCAGTACGACCGGGCGTGGAAGGACGAGTGGATCGGGGAAAACGGGGAGTTCAGCACTACCCGGCCTTTGACTACCAAGCGGGGGTTTGAGAACGGCTAGCGGCGTTGGCGGGCGTGCGGTGGGCTTGGGCGCGGCGGATTGCTTGGTAACCGCCGTCTAGGTCGGTTGCTTGGTGTAGGCCGAGTCGCTGGAGCGTGGCGGCGGCGAGGCTGGATGCGTATCCCTCGTCGCACATGAGGACGATCTCTTGGTCGTGGCCGGTCACTTCGGCTATTCGGTAGGGGGAGGTTGGGTCGAGGCGCCACTCGAGCTGGTTTCGGTCGATTACGACGGCGCCCGCCAGTTCGCCGTCGCGTTGGCGCAGTCCAACCGGTCGGATGTCGACTATCAGGGCGCCGCGGGCGAAGAGGGCGTCAAGGTCGGTGGCCTTGGGTCGCGGCGGAAGGGTCAGGCGGGTCTGGGCGAGCATCCAGTCGATGGCCGGGACGCTTGTGCTTGGGGATTGGGTCATCCTGCGAGGTCTCCATGCTCGCTGCGTTGGGGTTCCAGGAAGCGTTCGGGCCGGTGGTCGAAGAACGTCATCGTTCGCAGGGGCGGGGAGTACGCGTGCACGCTGAGCGCGAGCGCGGGACCCGGGTTCCAGACCTCGTGGACCCGTGTGACGGGGATGTCGCGGGGTTGGCCGGGGGAGATGATGACCGAACGGAGGGGGTGGCGTTCGACGAGGTCGGTGTAGGTCTCGCCCAGCTGTCCCTCGACGACGCACACCACGCCGTTCGACCCGCCGTGGTCGTGTAGTTCCAGTGCCCCGGCCGCCGCCCAGGCGATGAGCCAGACCTCGTAGTCGGGGGTAGCCAGTAGCCGGGCGAAGCAGCGTTCAGCCCCGGGGGCCAGCGGCACCGATTCGGCGGTCACGGCTGATGCCAGGCCCTCGGCCATCGTGGCCAGGGCGGCAGCGCTGAGCCGTCCCATGGACGGCGGGAGGGTGAGAGATTGTCGGTGAGCGGATGGGGCGGCAGGCATGCGAATGGCCTCCTTGGGGACGAGTGGGGCGGGGCGACCGGTTGGGTTATCCGGTCGACGACAGCGCTCGTCGAAGGTCAGTCGTCGTGATTGGCCGAAGGTGTCTGTAATGGTGGGTGACCTCGCCACACCAAAGACCATATCCCGACAAATCCGATCAGACAAGTCATATTTAGGAGCCTCGTCTTGACAGGGCCGAGATTTGGGAGCATTCTGACTCTGGGATAGGAAGCCTGGTGTAGGCCACCTCCCCTGTAGGGCGAGTCATCTGCCCCGGACCCCGGCAGCGTCAGCGAATGACGAAGTCGAAAGGGGACGGGTAGGTGCCGATCGGCCAACAACTCAGGTCGCGAGCGACCACGAGGTTCGATGTCACGTGGCGCGACCAGGCCCGGTGCCGGTTCGCGAACCTGGACCTTTTCTTCCCAGTGAGCAGTGCTGGTGTCGAGGTCGAGCAGATCGACGCCGCGAAAGCCATCTGCCAGGTCTGTCGGGTCAAGGATTGTTGTCTGCTTTTCGCGCTTGAAACCAACCAGGAAGACGGCATTTGGGGGGGCACCACCGAAGCTGAGCGTCGAAAACTGCGTCGCTCCTGGCTCGCAACACGCCGCCATCACAAGCAGGACGCACAGGTGAGCCTGGCCTCGCCTACCTAGATCGCAACCCAAAGGTCCCGTGCCGCCCGTGCCCCCACGAGGCAGGCGCGGTGCCGCCGACCTACGGCCCCGCCGCCCCGTCGGGCCGGGGTCGGCGGCCGCTTCGAATCCGCTTAGGGTCTGGAACGAGCGATTGCCTATCTCCCGGGAGCGGCTTGGCGGCGCCGCAATACCAGGCTGCCGATGACCAGTGTGAGGCCACCGGTCACAACGAGCAGGGCGCTCACCGGGGTTTCCGGGACGACCGGAACTGGGCTGCCGGCGACGAACGACACATTGTCCAACGTCGGGCCCTGCAGGACATCGCCCGGGGTGACGTCGTCGAACTCAACCCGACTAGAGGTCGAGTCGGCCGTCACCGTTACCTGGTTCTGCACCCACTGCAACGGGTAGCCGACCCCCACCCCCTGGGAGGTGCCGACCACGGTGCCATCAAAGATGACGTCGATCGTGTGCGTGCTGCCGGGCTGGGCGGCGTAGTTGACCGCCGACCACCACGTGAGGGTGTACTGCGAGGCCGGGGTGGTGGCGACGTCCTGGTACAGCCCGCCAGCCTCGGTGCTGGTACCGGCCAGGTCGATCGAGTTGGTGCCATCCTCGGCGTTCCACACAGAGGTAGACACGACATCCACGCTGCCCCCGGATCCGCCGTAGAAGGCGGGCGTCACCACCGTCCAGCCGGGAATCGTCGTTGAGTCGCCTGCATCGACGGTCAGATAACCGGGACTGGCGGGGACGACGGGCAACTCGAAGCTGCCGTTGGTCAGTAGGTTGGGACCGGGATCGGCGCCCGCCGGTCCGGCCAGTCCGACCGATGCGATGAAGCCGGCGATCGGCAGCAGCGCCGCCATTCCTATTCTCGCGGCATACCTTCTGATCCCTCGGGTCCGCCCCATGGGGCAACCATAAATGTCAGATTTGGACAGGACAAGACGTTCGTCCAGATTTCATGTCTGGTTTGCCTGAATCTCACCAGCAGACGTTGCCCAGGGGTGGTGGTTTGCGACGACTTCGGGGTGGTCGGCGCGATTGTGCCGGGCTGGGGGCGTAGGATTGTGGGTAGCGCCTCTAGTCGGGGTGCGTCGCCCAGACCCAGCGGCTGAAGGCTGGCTGGTTGGTGAGGGTCATGTCGAGCGACGAGGCTGTGGCGGACGTGCTGAGCGAGTTCGCGCGCACAATGCTGACAGATTTCCCGATTCAGGCGATCCTCGATCATCTGGTGACGCGTATCGTCGATGTGTTGCCGATCACGGCAGCGGGTGTGACTTTGATCTCGCCGGGGACGTATCCCCGCTATGTAGCCGCGTCGGATCAGTCGGCGCTGCGGTTCGAGGAGTTGCAGACCGAACTCGGTGAGGGCCCGTGCTTGGCTGCGTATCAGACGGGCGAGGCCGTGGCGGTGGCCGATCTCCGCGATGAGTCCCGGTTCCCCAAGTTCGCCCCCCGGGCGTTGGAGGCGGGGCTGGCTGCGGTGTTCACGTTCCCGCTGCGCCACGGTGACGAGCAGATGGGCGCACTGGACCTCTACCGCAACGTCCCCGGGTTAATGGATGCGTCTGCCATGGCGGCGGCCCAGACCCTGGCAGATGTCGCCGCCGCGTACCTGCTCAACGCCCGGGCTCGCGATGAGTTGCAAGACGCGTTG
>Ga0302325_10018951_pt1 | contig 14487 bp, 11 predicted proteins | sample Palsa_T0_2_FD_201948 | JGI IMG/M metagenome (GOLD analysis project Ga0302325, IMG submission 201948) | Peat permafrost microbial communities from Stordalen Mire near Abisko, Sweden - Palsa_T0_2 | ecosystem: Environmental > Terrestrial > Soil > Palsa > Peat permafrost | place: Sweden: Abisko... | reverse complement strand
CATGCTTTAGTTCTTCCTTTTATTGTTACTTTAGTTCTACATATGCGTTCTCCTTCTTGTTCTATTGCTTGGTTTCCTAGTATCGTTCTTGTAGGGTTTTCTTCTGGCTGAGGTCCGCCCCCCTACACTATTCAAAGCTAAAGAAGGAAGAAGTTATTTACAAGGTTCGGTTCGTATATAAATACCGAGTTCTGCCGCTTCACACCGCCTATGCTAGCCGCGCTAGTGCACGTGACCACGTGACATGGCCCAGAACCGTAACAAATAAAAGCTTAAGCTTTGTCTTAAAGCAATTAAGTCTCTTATAATTTTTCTTGTTAATTATTAGGACTTGTTAAGCAATATAACGTAGATAATAAGGTTAAGCAAAAGAGAAATGCATAGTATAAAAGCTTTTAAAAACCCAAAGAATTAAAGAGAAGGAGCTCTATTTAAGGCTAATAGAATAAGCAGCCTTACAACTTTACTCTTGCCTAAATCCGCCTCGTTAAGGCAAGAAAGTTATATTCGCGCGAGGTCGGCCCGATTAGCGCAGAATTAATTTTCTAGAGGTCGGAAGTTGAGAGTAGAAGCCTTTATAAGCCAATTGCCTAAACCCCTTAACCGCTTAAACTTATAATTCACTACAACAACAATATAAAACAAGGATTTTAAGTCGATATTCGTGATCAGCGACCTCAATATAGTGATTTTGGAAATTTCTAGAAATTTCTAAGGACTTTGCAAAATCACGAATTTTTAGTTAAGCGGTTAGCCCATGAATACATCTAATGACCCCCGCTTAATTTTGGTGCTCCGACCCCCCAAAAAGAGCGACTTAACCTACCCTAATTCGGGGGTCAAAACACTACTACCTTGACTTTAAAACGAAAATAGCTCTTTTAATTTCTGCTTTTGCTTTAAAAAACTTATAATTATGTTTTAAGTTATATATATAATTTGTTTTAATCACGTGAAATAAAATTACGCGCAATTTTTCCACCTAATTTATAACTTGACTATTTGAGTATATTTAATAAATTATAATAAAGCAAGAATATTATGTTAAATTAGACTTACTATTAGTTATTTAAAACTAAAATATAATAAAATAAAGCATTTTCTATACCCACGTGACTTATGAATCAATTATATTCTAATCTAATTATAGATTAATTAATTAGAATATAATTAACACTTTAATCCCTTAATTAGAATAGACTAATAGCCATTAATTTAATCTAATCATTTAACACATTGTTACTATCTTAAAATCCACTTTACGCGCTTTGCAAGGACTATATTATTAGTCAAAGACCGACTATTATTAATTTTCTATCAAAATTATTATTATTAAGGTAATGAGTATATTATAGTTTGCTTTATTTGCATTGTTTATACTATTTGCAGTGCATTATATAACTACTAGGGGTAATGTTATAGTTTTCTCTATTTGCTCTATTTGCACTACTTGTACTATTTGTAATGCATTATATAACTATTAAGCGAGCGCTATATAAAGCCTCTAGCTTTTTATACAACTCGACTTCTACTCTTTAGCTTAAAATTTTCGTAATAGACACACTTTAAACTTTCGCCTTTTAAGCCTTAAGGCTATGTTTGTAATAGAGTACTCTTAACTTAAATTAAGGCAGATTAGCTTATTTATACCTTTTAGGGAATAGTATAAAGGCATACCAAAAGGAACTAATATATAAAAAGCTAAAGGAAGGGGGTATAAGCCACATTTTAAGAGATAAATAGTCCTAATAGTAAAGGATATAATTTTAGCTAATTTGGCTAGTTAAATAGCTCCTTTGCTATAATAATACCAAATTAAAACTATTAAAGATAACTAATTATTATAAATGTGACAGCTCTGGCTGCCACGCTAGTATACAGCTACTACAGGCCACTTTACAAGCCACTTACAGGCTACGTATAGCCCACGCTATGTCACTTGACTGCGCAGTATATATATATAGCTTATGTGATATGCGGGAAGTCGGCTGTACGCGTATGGCTAGTGATGCTAGGGATCAGGTGACTTGTAAGCACTAGAACTCCCGGAGCAACATTTAGTCCGCAACGGAGGAATATTCGACCCGTCTTACATCCCTACAAGCCATAGGCTTTAAGGATATTCACCTGCACCTGCTAGAGGGGCAGAGATTAGTTCTGTACTGAATATACTCTTTGGAATCCACTAAATTGTTCACATTGCCTTATTGCCTACCAACAACATCCTCACAGCTTACCTCCCTCCTTCTTTCACCCTCTTCTTCTTTCCTTAGCTTTAGATCTTCGTTAATGGCCAGCAAAGTCGCATTCTTACTTGTACGTGGTGCTGGCTACAAACCTGAGTCTTTTATTGATCTAGAGCCAACGAGAAGCGCATTCGACGCGTTGTAGTGTGCCCTTTACACGCGTACACATAGTATATTGTCGACTCGATTAAGATCTAAACGCACCGAGTAAGCAGCTACACTCGAGACTCGATTGTGATAAGCTTAAGTAAGACCTTATGCTTGCGAGCACGACTTGATTTCGAGCATCGAAGCAATAGACTGCGCTTCGACGCGTGTTTATATAGACAAACGCGTCTAAAATAAGCCGACAAATATACCTCGATTCGAGATTAAAGGACCTTTTCTTTAGATATGCCGCAAATCTATTCTCTCTTCGAGCGCGCGCGGGAGCTATATTTACTACTAGGGACAAAGAATGTAACTTATAAGCAGTTCTTTTATAAGACGAATTACACATGACATTCAAGACAAGAGAATTGCTAGACTAGGGGCTTTAGAACCTCTAGCGATAGTGGCGGAGTGATAAGGAGGGGCCTAGGTGGCACAAATAGGAGCGTATAGAAGGAAGGGAGCTTTACAGCCGGAGTTTAACACTTCTCCTATATAACTATAAGACAGCATAGCACACACAAGGCTCCAAAGGCCTTGGCTATCTTTGCATATAAAGTATTAGAATTGTTTTAGGGTTTTGGCGTAGAAGGCCGCCGCCGAAACTTGAATAGAACGTGTTAAGATGTCCTTTGCTTCCCTTAGTATAACGTGAGAGATGGGGAAGAATAAGGGAAATGGGAGGGCTTAGACTAAACTATGTTAGAGGAAGGTATTTGTCGAAGTGCAAAGATAACAATTGTATTTACGTTTGTATAGGAGAGATATAGGCTAGTAAGCTGGCCGAGATATTAAAAGCACTAAAATGGGAACGAAATAGAGGGGAATAAAGGGGATACTATGCCATCGAGATAGGCCCGTAAGGCGTAAGCTCTCTGAAAGAACTCTATATATAGTGCGTCTGCATAGGGCCTTAAGGCACTTAAAGACTATTGGAATTAAAAAAAAAAATCTTTGTTAATACAGCTATTCGTAAGATTGCTAGGTCTAATCCTCTTCTCTAGTAAAGTGTATCTTATATGCGATTGTCGGCCCGTCATAATAAATGTGTGGATTTGAGTCGTAATATAATTAAAGAACACAAATACAAAGGTTTATTAAAAAAGAATAAAGGATTATAAAGTTATAAATTGACACGTTTATATAGTGTTAAAGACATTGCAAAAGTAGCTAGAAACCCCCCTAAGCGAGGTGCATAGGCCAATAGTGCTACTATAGTCTGGACTCTAGGAGATAAACTTAAATTAAAGTTTTATACTAAGTTTAAACTAACTTGCTACGCGCACGTGTAATATTTCGATAAGAACTCGACGTAACTGTTATGTTGACACTTCACCTCACATGACTTTAGGTCATGTGACCCCATTTCGTGCATATAGCCGGGCTTCCGCCCCCTTCTTCCTTCATGAATTATATTATATTACACACAACCGCATTTATATGCAACAGTAACTTTATAGTGAAAACAAAATTTCGCCAAGAAAAAGTAATAATAAATACCCCGACAAGCTAAACCTAAAATTAAAGTTTTGTGCTAAGACTTGCCGAGACTTTGCCAAGGCTTCTTACAAGGAACATTCCCTATTTCGGGGATATTGACGAGATTTGAGGATGGCTTTGTTTAGGTCTCTACCTTCCTTTACTTCGGTTAGTTGTGGATTTCGGTTATACCAGATGCAGGGATAATAATGCACGGTGCCCAAGATTGGCTGTGCCGCTGACACTTCACTTCAGGAGTCGTGTTGTCTGCTGCTTTCCTCTATCAAACCACGCTTTTCTGCTCTATCGTTTTTTCGCTATGATTCCCAGGCGTTTCTGGAGCGCTTTCGCTCTTTTCGTAGCGCTTTTTATTTCATTCTCCCTGTTCTTTCTATGGACACACGTTCCGGAACCCCTTAACGTCGTGTCACCATGGGGTGGTGACGATCCACCATCACCTCCACCTCCACCTCCCCCTTCACCTCCACTACCATCGGCAGATGTCACGAAGAAGCCACCACCAGCCGCGGTCGAGCCTACTGCAACACCAACTCCAACAAAGCTTCCCAAGTACAAAGACTTTTCAGATGAGAAGAAATATCCCCCGATCGAGGACAATTTCTCCATCGGGCAGGGTCTCAAGTCGCGGAAAGACTTCCCTATAATCCCGTCCTGGAATAGGCCACCCTCTCCGCATATCAAAGAGAAAACCCCCTTATTCATTGGCTTCACACGCAATGTACGCATGGTTCCTTCAGTTTGTCCTGTTGATTCTAACTCCCCTCCTAATCATGTTTTGAATTGTCTGAGTTTTGCAGAAGCAATGCTGACCCCACATCTCTACAGTGGCCCCTCCTGCAACAAGTTGTCTTATCTTACATAACATCAGGATGGCCACCCGAAGATATCTACGTGGTCGAGAACACTGGCACAATACATTCCAACAAAAAGGGTCTTCTCTCCCTCCAAAATCCTTTCTTCCTAAACCACACACGACTCGATTTATTTGGCGTCAATGTCCTGATAACACCGACCCTTCTCACGTTCTCTCAGCTTCAAACATTTTACCTCTTCACAGCAGTTGAAAAGGGATGGGATTACTATTTCTGGGGCCACATGGACGTCATTGCGCAGACAGACGAAAACGCAAACGGGAGCCTCTACTACCGCGTCACCGAAATCCTTCGCGAGACACTCAAACCCGACTACCTATTGAACGAGGTCTCAGGCGTCAGGGCGCAAAATTGGGGAATCCGTTTCTACGCATATGATTGGCTCGCGCTGAACAACGTTAAGGCATTCATGGATATCGGGGGCTGGGACACGTTTATTAGCTATTATACAGCGGATTGTGACTTGCATGGACGATTTAATATGGAACGGATCAAGCTTGGGTCGGCAGATGCAGGCAACATTTCTGACGTTGGGAACTCGATTGATCTGAACTTGTTCTTTAGGAAGAAGATTGATCCTAATTTCCCTCCCAAGACGGCTGCTGAGATGGATGCGTTGGAAGAGGATGAGCGGGGTGGAGAGGGGTATCTGAAGTTGGTGGAGGAGGTCGGGAAGGCGGTTGAGGAGAAGAAGAGTCCGGATCATATAAGGAATTCTTGGCAGGGGGTGCAGAGTGGTGGGAGGGGGGAGCCCTTTTATAGGGAACCGCATGGGTTTCAAGATAATATGGAGAGGGTTGTGCAGTGTGGGATCCAGTCGTATGAGGAGAAATGGGGACATCATGGGTGTGATCTTTCGAACACGGGGTTTAAAACGGAGGATGCATGGCTTTTGAATCATGATTGGGAATAAAGGATAAAAGGATAGGTTTGTAAAATAAAGGTCACTCTAATATTTGGTAGAGGTCTTGCTGTTTGGAAAGTCTTGGTTGTATACTAGCTATATTTGGGGTTAACAAAACGGTACATTCGGGAAAAGACAGGAGAACTGAACGGCTTTGATGTCTGCATGCGAAAGCAACCTTCAATTGACGGTATGATAGTTTATGCGATGAATTGTAAAGAACAGCTTTTACCTTGCCCGAATTGCTGCGAAATCAAGAAGAGCTGATGACTTTGAGACAAAAGCGACTTTAGTAAGATTGTTCTCCCCTTGACACTTCACATCTTTTTTGGCGAAGTTCCAGAAGAAGCGGGATCGACTCCGCCTCACCCCTGTCAGCTCGCTAGCCCATCTAGATTTTTTTCTAACTTCTCTTCACTCACAACTCACAATTGCAAAGTTGCTTCATCAGGCCAGATCTCACCCTGTCTGAAGACCTTCACAGGCTGTTTCGGGAGGCCATCCTTACTCCCGCCTTCGCTTCCGCCCACGAGGTGTGTGCTGGTTCGACTAGATTCAGGGAAGCGTAGTCTTCGATCAGGCACCCCGCCGATGTCAACCCATCTGCAAGTTGAGGAATGTCCTTTTCAAAGAGCAACATGCCTCAGACGTTTCAAACTCCCACGGTGCGGGATGTCTTGATTCAGCAACCCGCTGTCGTCATGGCCCCCAAGATCCGTGTTATTTGGATGTTGGCCAATGATATTGCGTCCCAATGGCATCCTCCCTATCATATCTCTCTTGTATCGCCGGGTCACTGGCCGCGAAGAAGCTATTTGGTTATCTCTCATACGCTGCGTTCTATTCCCCAACTCGTCCCTCGATCAAAATCGTGACTCAGAGCTCAGATGATCCGAGATGGATCGTGGGAGGTTCGGTCAATAAGCAAAATCGGCGACTTTCTTAAATCGGTGCATGCAGAAGCCTTTGTCTGCGGATTACTGAGGCGTATGTAAGGGATGGCTTAAACCCTCAAACGGCTATCTTTTCTTTGTCTCCGTGCTCCAGAATTTCACATCAACCACGCCAAAGAATGCGAGTCTCAAGCTCTCCAGATATATCATCCAAGTTGAACCCTATTACCTCAGCGCATGTCCATCCCCAAAGCACTCATCTTTGTGATCAGAGTTGCTCGAATTTTCTTTCGTGTCTTCAAACTCCCTCCGGCTCAGATTCACGAAGTCCTTATAAAAAGCAGGAAACAAACTGCCTGAATTCTTTCCGTTTGTTTGTTCTTGATTAGTATATCTTTTGTGCTGAAGGGGCAGATATTATACATCTCCTCGAGGTCTACGATTTTCAAACTAGCCGGTCGACTGAAAACCCATTTTCGACATCACGAGACCTCCGACCCAGATTTCCTCGTATCTGCAATCATGAATGCGACCTCAGCTGCCCCTCGACGGCACCATACAGATCTACAGCCACTAACAACTCGTCCCGATACGCCAGTCGACCCGAGCCGAAGAAAATCGACCCAGAGCCAAGGTTCGCCACCCCCAAAATCAAGTGCAGCAATGCCGAGCCCCAGTATTATCGCAGCACGTGCCTATTACCTCGAAATGACATCACCAATCAGGCCGGAAGACAATGCAGACAAGCGGCGCAGAAGCCTATTTCAAGGGCAACAAGTTCCAAGGAGGCACTCTGTTGTACCCACTACAAGCAACTTGGTGTCTCAGTTGGAGAACTTCTCATTTGGGTCTGCTGCACAAGATCTTCAGCCCGTACCAGAAGGAGATGAGACGGAACCCAAGATCAAGACCAAGGATGAAGATGTGTGTATGAGTGGAGTAACGAAATCTACCTTCGACGTGGGGGAGATTCAACATGGCTCGACCTCAGCTGTCCTGTTTGGGACACCGCAAGATATTCTTCGCCAAGTCCCGTTCGAATACACCCATGACCACTTGAGAGATTGGGGATATGCATATCTCGGGAATGCTGGGACAGCAGATGCATTCGTCAGTGCCGTGAGCCTACGACGGCCCAGTCTGGCGCTGGTAAAGGAGGATGGGTTTCAAGTCAAGTCGACCGTATTAGATCTAGTCACCATTCGTGCAAGAGTGCTACCAAGGGGGAATGAACGTAAGCCGTTCTTGATTCAGAGGCAGTTTAACATCAGCGAACTACGGTCAAGCATACTGAAAGCACGTATGCCGAGAGTCGAGGAGGAAGGCTATATCCCAAATCGACCAAGGCGCTCAAGTCGGGTGCGGAGGTCTTCAGCCTGGCAAGGCTCTGGGGAAGTTCAGTGGAAGGGGAACGGCAAAATCCTTATCCCGAAGAGACATTATACCCTAGGATATGGATCCGTTCCTATTCGTGAGTCTTTTCACAACCATCTACCTCCCACATTACTAACTATCCACAGACATCGAGTACGCGCTTCATTACCTTCCTGTTCTAGCAGCTTTAATGCTGTCCGGCCACGTCAGAAAAGGCGACGCTATTGACCTTCCAATGCCCCATCCAGAAGCATGGCGTGAGACTGTCACCTACATCTACACCGGCCAAGGAGAGATGAGTTCTGCCATGGGAGAGAATATTTCGTACCTTGCTGGGCACGGTGACTGAATTTGGCTTGCATGAGCACATTGTTGTAACCTCCAGAACGGGGAAACGTGTTCGAATTCGTGCATCTGCAAGCGCTTGACCCGCATTCCCGAGGCCTTCCCAGCGACTAGTTTTCCATGGTTCATGGGTCGGGGCCCCTCTGGTTCATGGATGGAGATTCTCAACGTCCATTTCGGTACTTCTGCATCACGGCAGTGGAGGGTGGAGAAGTGGCGGTAGGGGAGAGCGGGATGTTCTATTTGAAACGCTTGCACTGATTGTATGACAAACGGGTGCATATTCGTCGAAATTTCTCAAAACAGGATCACTGGTTCCACTATTTAGATCCCAGTAGATAAGCTTATAACTCAATCTCGCATCTTCAGGCTTGCACTACCTGAAATCTTGATTTCAAGATCTCTATAATTGCCGGATGGAGACTGAGAAGGACTGAGATAGCACCAATGTGCGTGCGATGACGAGCATCACCCAATCCAGGCTGCGAGTAGAAACAGGAGTAGTCCGTATTATGCACGGCATCGTTCTAGCGCAAGGCTTTAGCACTCACAGGTTTAAACAAAAACAAAAGCAGAAACTATAGACGGGCCATGTACGTGCACAGAACGGCGTCAAGCCCAAAAGCACCCCTAACCCTACCTTACAAAATTTTTTGATGACAGGTCCGTCCGTTTGTATGTACGTATTTGCTGCAGGAAAACGCGGCATGTCATGTTGTGCGTACCGTACCGTACCGTACCGCACCGTACCGCACGTTCCCCACGGGCCTTGAAGCTTGGCCATGTTGTGTAACTTCGTAACAGGTAACACAGCATATGCCACGTCCATACTAATACACTGGAAACGGGATTTGTGCTCCCGGGGCTGAGAGCGTGCTCCGTAAGAGGGTGTTCGAAGTCCCTGAACCGTGCGGGATTGGCGCGGCTACGGCGAACTATTTCTATGCTTGACGCGATGCAACCGCACTGATGAACAGTAAGGTTACCGCTCGGCTATGCGAAGGTACTGTACTGTATCGATACTTTGCCGTACCGTGGCTTGCTTTTGCCTCGCGACGGCTCGTTCGTCTGTTTCGGCCGGCAGTGATTTTTGCACTTGCCTGGGAGGACGGGAACCGTACGAAGTACTCGTACGTTCGCACGGAAGTCTGCTGAGCGCCTAATGTCATGTGAGGTCCAGGTGAGGTCCATGTGAGGTCTATGTGAGATGAAATCTCTGACAAGAACCTGCACATGATTTGGTGAGTAATTCTCATTTCCTCATTGCCGGGACCAGGCCAGTAAGTGATTTGATTTCTCGTTGGTGGAGAGCCTGAATGTCGAATCGAAGCCGGCCGTTGATGTGATAGGGTTTCATTGATCGATGCGGCCTTTAACGCCGCTGAAGAAAGGCCACGACTTTACCCCGCAGTGGTTCACGGCGCCACGACTCACGAGAGCCAAAAGTGGAGGGCAGCGGATGCCTCGCCACATGCAAATATCAAGATATCAAGAGTACAAGAGTACAAGTGTACAAGTACCCCTTGCATGTCTTCAAGTTCGTCAGTACAACAGGACCGCGATAAGGACGTAGAGTTTTGAAGTGAGGAAATCAGATTAAGGCCTCAACCTCCGACCTGCAAATCGGATCCCAGCATGCAGCTCTCGGCTCTGCTGCCCTCGTAAAATAACAGTTCAGCCAGCAGCAGAAAATGGGTTCCTATCATCCGTGAGTGCTCCTCTTGGTGGTGGTGGCGGCTACTAATGAAGGTAAAATCCAGGCCAGTACAAAGCAGAGCAGAGCAGGCGGCGACGGCCGAACGTGCATTCTGATGGTGGAGGCATTGGGTTAGTAGATGCATCTGCAGATGCGCTACATAATCGAGGGAATAGCAGAGCTAAGAAATCCACGACTCACAACACCCTCCCTGTCTCTCAACTGAATAAGGGAAATGGCAGTCCGGACAGGAGTGAGTGGGCCCCCAAGCCAGCCTCTCTTGTACCTCTCCACGCGCACGGCAAGATCCTAATGGCAGGCGTGGGAAACAGAGCTTATGTGTTATGTTATGTGTGAGTGCATGCACAAGTCGGCTCATGTACAGCGCTCGATAGGAGGGACCTGCATAGGTGGGTATGGTGAGATCAGGTCTTGTCCTGGCTCCCGTCGTCATTCCGTCTGAAACGCTTGGCTGGTCATCCCACTTAAGATCGCTACTGTATTAATCCTGATCACCCCAAGCACGTGCTCCGGACACCCTCTTCCTATACCCTTTCCACTACCAAACTACAGTAGTACTGTAGCTCGAGTCTCACTCAGACAGGTTGCAGTCAGACTGCTACAGTAGATAACTCTATCACATCTGTCACCCTCATCTCACTAATAGTGCTCCGTCGCACAACTCTTCTTACGGCCAATTAATCAGGGTCAAGACTCTATCACTTGTCACCTTTCCCTTTTCTCCTTCTTTCTCGTATCAAAACCAGCATCCAACCCAACACACCCACTCTGCAACCCAAATAACCACCAAACACACACCAAAAATAATACCAAAAATAACACATGCAACAAAATCACGAAATACGAGAAGAACCTGCCCATTCTAACACGAGATTTTCAATGTTCACGTAAAAAAAACCCCCCTTTAGCCAAACTCACCATAAGACATGATCTGAATACCCTCGGCTCTCATCTCGCAACCCAATACCCGATAAATCCTCAAAACATCGGGCCGGCTAAATCCCTCCTCTCCCTTAATGTCTCCCTTCCCCGCGTCCTCTCCTCCCGATTAGCAAGACAGAAAACAAGCCGAACCGCCGACTCTCGACTCTCACAATCCGCTCTGCACTCCGCCTCCGTACATACATACATGATGCGTGCCTGCTGCGGGAAAAGAGCCCGTACCTCCGTACCGGGTGCCAAATCGCCAATCACAAGCCCGCACGCACGCCCCGAATACCTGTCCATGCTACATGCCTCCCTCCAGACATACATACACACATGCATACATACACACGCAGACACAGAGACGCAGGCCATGCAAATAGCCGTAGCCGCCCCTTTCCTGAATGGGTGGTTCTCTGTGCTTTCTCCGATTAATACGATGGGGATGGGATGGGGGTCTGCGCCGTGAACCCGCTACATCGATACCCGCATCCAACGGCTTTCCCCCCACCTATCCTCATCTCAATCCCCCTAGAGCAAAAAAAAATTTTTTTCTTCAACTTCAAAATCAAAATCAAATACAGACTCGGAATCAGAATCAGAATTCTCAAGTTCAGATCTTGTACATTTGAGGAACTTATAGAAAAGTGTGTATTGTACTGTACTATCCATCCCACCATATGAGCAAAGCCCATAAACTGTTGCGTTTAGCTCGCTGGCAAAACACACACACACAACACAAAAAAAAAAGAAGGGTAGGGAGAGACTACAGGGATCGCGTCCTGAACCTGGATCTTGACGTGCATGCAGCCCGTGCAGCTGCATGACCTTCCCTAGCCTTGCATGTGCTTGCTTGTGCGCTGCATTAGCGGATGTGGAGGTGCGGGTGCTGCAGGGATCATGACATCTGCTCGCATCTCCATCCCTCATCGTACAATCTTTTTTTTTATAAAGAAATATTTTTTTAATGAGGGGGATGGGGGATGGGGGGATTTGGGGTCCGGGTCCGCCGACGTGATCACGATGTGCGATGGAGTTGACGCTCACGAGCGTCTTGCATCAACATTTCTAATACAGGGGGGTTTTTTTTTTGGGAAGGATGGCGAGAGGGCGGGAGATGGGCAGAGCTCCAAGGATCAGCAGGCGGCCCAATCATGGATAGGGATTGTTTTAGTTGGTGCTTTTGAGAATTTGTTAAATTTTTGATTTGACGGATCTCATCTATTGATGATTTCTCTATCCTGATTTCTCATCTATGGAAAAAAAAAAGGGGGGGAGAACCTCGCAATAACATCGAAAGTGGCATCGCATGATTTCTCGCGAAATCCCGAACCATCAATCCACCAATTTTTGTGTAGAGAAATGAAAACGAAGCTTTTAGTTGCCAAACCCGATTTTGTTGAAGACACTCTTGGTTCCCACGAATTAGGGCCCGAAGAGAAAGAAACGACATGAGGATCAAGAAAAATTTGCCCGCTAACCCAAAAGCGGGGAGAGAGATTTTCGTGCTGGTCAAGTCGTACTGTGTCCCTCTACTTATGTTCTCCTGTGACGAAAACCATGTTCAAGCAAGGACCAGCGTAACCTCAGTCACCGAAAAAGAAAACACGGACGCCAGGAAATGCAGCCGTCAAAAATCATTCCAAAGCCAGCCGTTCTCAAAAGAACAGACTCGTACGCTCCAAAACTCTGTCGCTGCCCCGCTAGCAAACCTAGCAGTTTTCGTGAAAATCCCAGTAATCCGATAATCTGTTTCGTCCGTGAATCATAAAATCGTCGCGTCGAAAAATGGAGGAAAATATGCTAACTGGATGAAGCCCTTGGAGTTATGCTGCACTAGCGTCCGTGGGGTCCATCGCTTCTGAATTATAACCCGAATCGTTGGAATCATTAAGGTCGTAAGACAATCTGATCTCAGCCTCAGATTTGGGATCAAAGTCCGCGTCGAACAATTTTTCGGCAACCGGGACGTAGCTCTTGTCGTCCTTGAACCAGATAAGTCCTGGGTGGTTGCCAGGAGGAAGCGTAATGCTTTCACTTCTTCGGACACGAGGAGTCATACGCTGGCTATCGTTGGTGTCACCATCTGCGCGGCTGCCCCATGAAGTCTGTAATCAGGTTAGAAATGGCCATCGGAATTGAGCACGCGACATACCATGCGAAGAGTAAACAAGGCCCACAGCTTGATTCCGCCGTGGAAGTATCCAAAAAGGACGGAAACAGGAAGGAATATAATATCCGTGGGTTCTCGAATGAACAGGCCAATTAATTTAATGATTTTGGTCCAAGCCATGAAGACGAGTTGAGCGACGACCGCATAGTATTGGCCACTGCCGGGCAAGCCTTTGGAAGCCATGAAAGTCAGATAGATGATTAAGGGATCGAAGGCAAACGACAGAGAGGTGAAAGTGGCAATGTGCAAGGCATATGTTGACCAGCGTTGTTGACTAAGGAAACATAATCAGTAAAATTTCGCAATCAGGTCTTAGATTAAACTTACGTCCAGACGTGTCTCTCTGTGACGAGGCTTGTATAGTTGCTTCGCCAGTTGCTGCGTGCCCATCGAGAGCATTGGTACAAGAACTTGATGTTGTTTTCAAGGGTTGTCTCAATCTCGGTCTCCCGGTTGTATTGAATCCATGTCTTCCACTGCTTCGAGACTAGCCAGCGAGTCACGAAATTATCGTCGTCCGCATTGAGCTGATACTGACCCCAGCGCTCAGTCTTGAAGCCTTCTAAGAACAGCGGGCTCTGCAAAATCTCGGAGCGAAAGGCGCACGTGCGGCCTGACATGCAGGAGGTTCCTCCATCAATCCCGTGAGTTGCCGAGATCTCGAAGTTTCGTCTCTCAATGTATGCAGCCCCCAGCCAGTTGTAGATTCTGGCCATAACCGGACCAGATCTAATTCTCTTGACTCGTTGACAAGGGCCAACGCCTCCTATCTTCGCATCTTCGAATGGAGCCAGCAGCCAGGGCAGAATTGTGCTAGGCCACGTGACATCGTCGTCTGCCATGATTATGATGGACGTCTTGACCTCGGGAATGGCTTCGCAGACCTGGATCCGCTTGTTTGCAATTGGAACTTGAAAAACTCGAACATTGGAGGCCTCGAGAGTCTTTGCAAATTTGACAAGCTTGGCGTATTTGCCGGAAGTGGTGACCAGGAGCAATTCGAAGGGGTGGCACGCGAGAATGCTTTGCAACGAATCCTTTAACTCCTCAAAGTTGTTGTGAATTGTCGGAATGATCACTGTTACATCCTTGGGTTTGTAGTTAGGCTCGGCGGAGATTGGAACGGATTTGTAGCGCCAATGGCTCCAGAAGTGGACAATTGTACGCAGATACCGATGGATCCTGGAGCATTTTCTGTCAGTCTTGGTTTTTTGATACTGGGGAGAACGATGTGAAATATGAAGCTACAATTCGGTGCACCTATCTAGATTCCTAGACTACGAAGACGAGCTCGTACTTACCAAAGCACCCAAAAGGCGATTTGCCACGCAGTCACTCCGGAAAATAGCCAGAGGAGTGACATATTCAGGTGGGGAACCTGGCAAGACC
>Ga0302325_10018949_pt1 | contig 14488 bp, 18 predicted proteins | sample Palsa_T0_2_FD_201948 | JGI IMG/M metagenome (GOLD analysis project Ga0302325, IMG submission 201948) | Peat permafrost microbial communities from Stordalen Mire near Abisko, Sweden - Palsa_T0_2 | ecosystem: Environmental > Terrestrial > Soil > Palsa > Peat permafrost | place: Sweden: Abisko... | reverse complement strand
GTGCGATTGTCACGGGCGCGTCGCGGTTTATGTCTTATCCGTGTGACAGCCCGCGCGGGCCCGCCGGGCACAATGGCTAGCCCGAATCGGCTCACACCAGATTCTGGCGTGTTGAATTCACGACAGCAGTTGTCGATAACTCATCACGACCCCGAGGAAACACGCGGTCCAACGCACGCGCCGACCTGCGGCAGCAGCTCAGGCCCAAACGTCCACCACCTCGGTCGCTACCCAACCAGCCGCTCCAACCGTCAAAATACCCCGTGTTGCGCATCGCATACGTATCGCGCGCCCCGCAGGCCGACATCGAGGGCGGGAAGGCGCGGATGGGCTGGGACATCCCCTGGTACACGATCACCGATGACTTCGACGCCGACGTCGGCGTCGACGAGTGGCACGGCACCAATGTCTTCTATCGCGACGACGATGACCAGATTTTCCGCACGTATTTCATCAACAACCGCGGCGACGAGGCGCTCGGCAGCGCCTGGGCCTATCTCGACATCACCCCGCCGACTCGTAGCGCGGCCGGGTCGCCCGAGCCGGTATCGCCGTAACTCCCCTGTTACCTGTCTCCGGCTACAACTGGCGCCAACCGTATCGTCCGAACCCCGAGATCGATCGCCCAAATGCTCAAACGTGTATCAACCGCCTCGCTCGCCGCTGCCGCGGCCCTGGTGCTCGCTGCCTGCGGCTCCTCGAGTCCGAAGACAGTAAGCCAGGTCGCCGCCTCGGCTCAGAATGATGGCGTCGAGTTCGCCAGCTGCATCCGCTCCCACGGCGTCCCCAACTTCCCGGACCCGACCAGCAGCAGTGGCGGCGGCCTCAGGATCCAGCAGAGCCAGACGGCCGGCTCAGGGACCTCGATGAGCGTCAACGGCGTCCCGGTCAGCGCCCCGGCCTTCCAGGCCGCCCAGATGGCCTGCGCGAAGTACATACCCAAGGGCAGGCCGATCGGGGCCACGCAGATCACGAACCTTCGTCACGCCGCGCTCGAGATGGCCAGCTGCATGCGCGCCCATGGCGTCCCGAACTTCCCGGACCCGCAAGTCCAGGCGGGCCCGAAGGGCGGCGTATCCGTGCAGATCAGCGCGGCGGGCGGCGGGCCCAACCCCAGCTCGCCGTCGTTCCAGGCGGCGCAGAAGATCTGCAAGCCGATAATGGAGAGGGCGGGGGGACCGCTTGGGCCGCCGTAGGCACTCGCAGCGCTCGTCGCCCGCGCCCGTCACGGCGTGGAGGTTGCCACCGCGTGAGCGTCGCTGACGGCCGACGGCTCATCGGCGTCGATCTCCTGAGTCGAGTCGACGGTGGCTGCGGCGGCGTCATCGGTCCGTGCCAGGCCGGTCTTATCCGGCGCGAGCCCCTCTCCCTCGACGCGCTCGGTCCATCCGCGGGTATCGTCATACCAGCGACGCGCTGCAGACCCGTATGGATCCGCGTACCAGTCCCCGGGACGCTCGGATGACTCCTCCTGTGCGACCTCATCTTTCCGTGACTTAAAGGCCATCGTAATGCGGGACATCAAGGCCATAACGACCCACCTTCCACCGTGCGTCGCTGCCACGGGTACAGGCACGTTCTCGTTCAACGGAGAGAGTGCCTCTTGTTGACGGCGTTTCTGTCGCCCAGACGAAACGACCCGTGAGGTCATCGGAAAGCGGTGGCCGGCGCGAGCAATTCAGCAGGTGCGGGCAAATCAGCCCGAGTAGCGAATGTACTCCCTTTTTGGCCGCTCACGCGCGACCGGTCAGGAACTCGGTGATCGCCTCCGCCATCGCCTTCGCCGCGCGCTGCTGGAAGGCCGGGGTCACGAGCAGCGCCGCGTCGGTCGCGTTGCGCATGTTCCCACCCTCGATCAGCACCTCCGGCACGGTCGTCAGGTTCAGCCCGGCGAGGTCGTTGCGGGGCTCGATCCCGTCGACGCCGTCGTAGGTGCTCTCTGGCATGTGGGTGACGGCGAGGTAGCGTGCCCGCAGTTCCAGCCCGAACTTCTTGGAAGCGGCGAGGATCCGGTTATTGATGCCGTCGGCTACGGGCTCGAGAATCGCGAAGCCGCGGCCGTCAGGTGGGCCGCCGTCGGCGTGGATGTCGATCGCGACGTTCGCGTGCGCGTGGTCGATGATCTCGGCTCGGGTATTCACGCACGGGCCGATCCCGTCGTTGGAATGGCGCGTCAGCACAATCTTCGCGCCTTCGGCCCGCAGGTCAGCGGCCAGGAAGTTCGCGACGTTCCAGTTGTACCTGGCCTCGGTGTAGCCGCTGTCGGTCTCGGTCCCGGTGGTATTACAGTTCTCGTACTCGCGGCCGTTCCAGATCTGGTGGTCGATGAACGCAGGGTCGGTGTAGTTGCGGCCGTTATGGCCCGGGTCGATCCCGACCACCTCGCCCGCGAGCGGCCGTAACGGCGAAGCCGGCGTGCTCTGGGTGGTGGCGATGGCCGACGCCGTGGTGGCGATGGCCGACGTCGTGGCGGCGAGCACCCCCGTTCGAACGGAGGTCGTTCGAGGGGCGGACTGGCTCCGCGCGATCGGATCACTCGATGGCGCCGTGCCCGAGCACGCAGCCAGCCCGACCGCGGCTGCGAGCACGATTGCGACACCTCTTACCGCGGCTCGTCCGTGGATGGTTGTCCGATCTGCTGACGTAGCTCGTTGTATAGCGCGAAGAATCGCTGCTTCGCGGCGTTCCGATGCTCGCGTCCGGTCCTGTTCAGGTCGCGACGACGTCGTAGGTGTGGAGGTGATCGAGCCGTTCGAGCTTGATGACCTGCTTGAGTCCCGGAGTGATGCGCGCGTGCGAGGTCTCGTGATCGTTGCTCTTCATGTACTGGGTGAAGGCGTTGCGGCTCTGCCAGCGGCTGACCATGATTACTTCCTCTGGGTCGCGGTCGGAGTGCCAGACCTCGAGGTCGATGAACCCTTCGGCGTTCTCGACCAGGCCGGCACGATCGTTGAATGCGCTGAGGAGTTCGGCGACGTGGGGTTCCGGCAGCCGGAGACGGGACATCGAGATGTACATGGAGATGTGGGCTCCTTCGAACCGGGGGATCAGGCGAACGCGACCTGGTTGCGGCCGTGCTCCTTGGCTTGGTACAGCGCGCGGTCGACATCCAGGGCGGCGAGGCGGCGGTCCGCGTGATCTGGGACGCTGATGCCGATGCTGACCGTGATCGCCGGGTCGGTCAGGCTGGTCAGGACGTGCTGGCGGATCCGCTCGCCGATCTCGCCGGCAACTTCTCCCGGTGAGTCGGGTAGAAGGGCGACGAACTCATCGCCGCCGTAACGGGCCGCGAAGTCGTCCGGGCGCAGTGCGCTGCGGATCGCGTCGGCGACGCCGATCAGAGCGCGGTCGCCGGCATCGTGCCCGAAGCCGTCATTGACGGACTTGAAGTGGTCGACGTCGAGCATCAGCAGTGTCGGGGCGGGCAGGATCTCTCCGGCGGTGAGCGCCTGGTAGCGGTCCTCGAAGGCGCGGCGGTTCCACAATTCGGTCAGCGGATCGCGAAACGCGATCTGCTCGAGCAGGAACGCGCGACGCGCCTGCGCGCGCGCGGAGTCGGCCGCCGCGGCGGTCGTCTGCGCCATCCTCGCCTCCAACCCGAGTTCGTCGCGTTCTGGCTTGGTGGAAGCGCCGAAGCTCACGCCGCCTCGTTCGATGTTTCGCGGGAGGGGGCCCTGTCGAGCAGCGCCTCGCATGCCGTCGATGAACCGGGCCAGTTGTTCGGTGTCGGCGGCGTAGATCACCCCGGGACTCTCCCGCAGCACAGCCGGCACGCCCTGCCCGCCGATCACCAGCTGGAGAGTCGGATCGCGGTCGCGGAGCGCGTGCAGCTGCCGGGCCAGCACCCCGGCGCCGAGCGGCATCGTGACTGAAAGCGCGACGATCCCCGGTTGATGCTCGGCCACAAATGCCTCGAGCGAACCGGCGGGCACGTCGGCGCCAAGGAAGCGCACGACATAGCCGGCACCTTCGAACACGTCGGCAGCCATCCGCGCCCCGAGCACGTGATGCTCGCCGTGGACGGCCGCGATCACGACCGTGTCAGCCCGCCGTTGGGTCTCATGCAACAGCCCTGTATACAGCCGGGTCAGTACGTGGTAGCTCACCGCCGTCGCGAGATGTTCCTGTGCGACCGACAGCCCGCCGCGCTCCCACATCTCACCGACCGCCCGCATAGCGGGGGCGATCACCTGGGAGTGAACCTGGGTCGAGGTCAAACCTCGACTCAACGCGTCATCGACCGCCACTGCGGCCGCGTGCGGATCACCGACGCGCAGCGTCTCGGTATACGCGCGCGCGAACTGCCGAGCGAGGCCATCGCCGCGTCGACGACCCACCGCCGAGCCCACTGTGATCGAGGCATCATGCTTCACACCCAAGGGATCGGAGTGCGGTGCGGCGGAAGGAGCGTAGTAATCCGCAGACCAACAGCACAGGGCTACTGACCGTCGGCGAGTTTCCAGGGTTGGAGCGAGGCGGAGGGCGGAGTGCGGCGTTCCCGTAATGAACGCGGGTACTACTACGCTCCAGTGCGACGTCGGCGAGCCGATGCTCTGGGGTGATCGTCGCGGCAGCGTGGCCGTCGGGCGGCGCGGGACGAGGATCGTGTCCAGCAATGCCAAATGCCTTCACCCAATACATGAGGAGCGATGCGCACAAGACGTCCCACGCCGGCATCAACTCAACCCTGACGCAGGCGATCCGACTCGAACACCTGGATCACCTCCACATCTACGAGGTCGTCGCCCGATGAACCGCACCGAACCGCCCACCGGCACCAACCCGCCCCAGACCTTCCAACTACCCGACGGCACCACGATCGATCTCGGACCGGTCGCCCGCCGGCTGTGCGTCGATTACTACGAGCTCTACCCCGACGACCTCGACCGCTACGGCGCCGCGGGCCAAGCCTGGTGCGAGCACGACAGCCGCTACCTTCTCGCGTGGGCGCTCGAGGACGCGCGTGCCGGCACCGTCGACTGTGTCGAACAGGTTCAGTGGCTCGGACGCGTCCTCGCGGCCCGCTCTTTCCCGATCGAGCGACTCGCCGCCCACGTTCAACTCACGGCCGCCCTGCTAGCCGCCCCTGAACTTGGCGAAATCGGCGCCGCTGCCTCCAGCCGCATGCGGCACGCGGCGAGGCAGCTCGGTGATCAGCCCGCAGACCTCGCAACACCCGACGCGGCGCGGCCCGGGACCAGAAGGAGTGCCGATGCCCGGACTGCTTGAGCTCTACAGCATCAACGAGGAGAACCTGGCGCTGCGCCGGGGCTTTGTGCGTCTCACCTGAAATGGTACATCGGGAGCTACGTCAGCTACTTCGACTTGATCCGCGGAGCTTGCGAGAGCACTTCTCACCCGAGGAGTGCGCCGACGGTGAACGGGCGCTGGTGGCCGTATTCAACCTCGATCTGCAGGCGATCGTTGAGGCGTTCTACTACGACACGTTCGCGACCATGGGTGTCGACCTGTCTCGAATTTGCGTGGATGACATCAACCACGACCTCAGCGATCACGGCGCCGAGCTCAAGTCGACGGTGCGCGACGCGATCACCGCCGTCGCCCGCGTGACCGGCGAAGTGAGACACGCGTCGCAGGAAATGGCGAACACATCCGAGGAGGCGGGTAGGGCTGCGGGCGAGATCGCGCACGCGATTGAGGACGTCGCGCACGGCGCCGAGCGGCAGGTTCAGATGGTCGCGTCCGCGCGGGGGTTGGCAGCACAGGTCTCGAGTGCCGTCGCGGAGAGCGCGGCCAGTGCGCGAGAAACCGCTGAGGTCGCCGAGCGTACACGGGCGGTCGCGCATGAAGGGGTCCAGACAGCGGGCCAGGCGAGCGCCGCGATGTCGACCGTGCGCGACAGTGCGCAACAGGCGGCCGAGACGATCCGGGCGCTGGCGAGCAAATCCGAACAGATCGGTGCGATCGTCGACACGATCACCGGGATCGCGGGGCAGACCAATCTACTCGCGCTCAACGCCGCGATCGAGGCCGCGCGCGCCGGCGAGCACGGCCGCGGCTTCGCCGTCGTGGCCGAGGAAGTCCGCAGGCTCGCGGAGTCCAGTCGGCAGGCCGCCCGCCAGATCGCGGAGCTGATCACTGAGATTCAAGACGGAACGCACCGCGCGGTAGTGGTCGTGGAGGACAGCGTCAAGGGCAGCGAGGACGGCGTCGCGACAGTGGAACGCGCCCGCGAAGCGTTCGGAGCGATCGGCATCTCGGTTGAGGACATGGCGAGCCGAGTCGACCGGATCGCAGACGCCGCCGGAACGATCGCCGATAGCGCCGCCACCATGCAGGAGAACATCAGCGAAATCGCGGCGGTGGCCGCTGCCTCCGCCCAGGAGCTCTCACGAACGGCCGACGAGCTCGAGCTTCTCGTCGGTCAGTTCAAGCTCGCCGGGTAGTGGCTGAGTCCTCCATACGGGTCTGCGCCGCGGCGCAGCTCCGCGACGGGTCGCTCACGGTCAGCCGGGTCAGCTTGAAGTGAGCGTGTCTTTTAGACGCGCCAACGGCCCATCATCGGGGTTCGGCAGCAGTTGCATCACCGTGCCGAGATCGCGCGACATCTGCTCGATCGGCGAACGCATCCCACGAACCTCCTCCTCGACGGCCAGCATGCGCGTATTGAGTTCGTCGCGGATCGCGTCCGTCTGTTCCGTTACGGCCCGCTCAAGCTTCTGCAGCTCGGCGACCCTTCGATCGAGCCGGGTGAGCGGCACCAGCAGAGCACCGACGCGCTCGTCCACTGACGCCAGACGCTCGTGCGCGTCGCGCTGGAGGGCGAGCAGCGCAGACGCGATCGTCTCGATGTTGCCGGCGACGCGGTGCGATGCGCGCAGCGGGCCCAGCAACGCTCGCATGAAACCTTGCGACTCGATGTCTTCAGTGCGGTCATCCGCCATGCCTTGCTCCCGCGGCTCGGAGAACTGACCGTACCACGGCAACGGGTCGTCGGCTTCCTCAGCTCGACATCACGGCTGAGCTTCAAGCACACTGAGTGAAACGTGATCGACGTCCACTGCCACATCCTGCCGGGCGTTGACGACGGCGCGTTCGACCTCGAGGACAGCGCCGCGATGGCCGCGCAGGCGGCCGAAGACGGGATCGACGTCGTCTGCGCGACGCCGCACATCCGCCCAGACCACCTGGTCCGCGTCGCGGACCTACCCTCGCGTGTCACCGCGCTGCAGCGGGAAGTTCGCCGCCTTGGGCTCAACCTCCGGATCGCACCCGGAGCGGAGATCGCTCAGGAAACAGCCGCGGGGCTCAGTGACACCGAGCTCCGCCACCTCTCGCTCGGCGGCGGAGGGTGGGTTCTGATCGAGCCTGCACCGGGACCGCTCGATGATGAACTCTTCCTACTCGTCGGCGAGCTGGCGGCTCGGTCGGTGCACGCGATCGTCGCTCACCCCGAACGCCACGCCGGATTGAACTTTGAGGATCGTTTGCGCGAGCTGACCGCGCGCGGCGCGCTGATCCAGTGGACGGCTGACTTCGTTGCCCGGGCAGCTGTCGGCGATCTCGTGCTGGAATGTGCGAGCGTCGGCCTGGTGCACTTGCTCGGAAGCGACGCGCATTCGTCGCGGGCGGGGCGGCCGGTGCGGCTTGCGGCCGGTGTGGCAAAGCTGCGCGAGGTCTGCTCACCGGCGCAGGTCGAATGGATCGCGGAGGAGGCGCCGCGGGCGATCCTCGACGGCGCGGAGTCGCTCAGCCCTCCGTGGTGAGGGCGTCTACTGGCGCAAGCGCGACACGCTGGCTCAGCTCTTCGATCACCTCGCGCGACGCGTCGCCGATTCCATGACGGAGGAAGTTGGCTGCCCCCGCGGCGGCGCCCATCAGCAGCGACTCTTCGAAACTCGCGCCGGACGACCAGGCCGCGACGATTGCGCCGAGCATCGCGTCGCCGCAACCTTCGCGAAAACCGCGGGCGAAGCGTGGCGGTTTGAGCCACCACGCGTCCTCGCCGTGGAGGACGAGCGCGGGCTGCTCCCCGCGAGTGACAATGACCGACTGGGCCCCGCGGTCTCGCAGCCCCTCGGCCGCGCTCCGCAGCGCCGACCCGTCCACCGAGCCACGGACGATCTCGGCCAGCTCCCAGTCGTTGAGCTTCACGAGATCGGGCTTCGCCCCGAGCGCGAGGTCCAACCGCGGCGTCGACAGGTCGACCAGCGCACGACAACCATTCGCGCGGACGTCGGCGACCAGGTCACGATAAAGCTCGAGCGGGAATGCGTCGGCAGGCAGCGGATTGGTAACAACGAGCCAACCACAGGCGATCGCCTCCGAGCACGTCCGCGCAAACAGATCGTCGAGCTCAGGGCGCGAGGGCGGATCGCTGAGCGCCATGCTCAAGACTTCGAGCTTGCCCGAGCGCCGATCAGTCACGTAGCAACCGCTCGCGGTCGCCGTCGGCACCAGGCATCGCTTGCCCGGTAGCCGGTCGAGCAACCCTCGCAGCAGCTCACCGCTCTCGCCGCCGATGAACGAGCACAGCGCCGGCATGGCACCGAGCACGCCGGCCGTGCGCGCGACCCAAACGCCCTGCCCGCCGGCAGCGAAGTCGACCCCCTCGCGATCGGCGCCCTCGCGCTCCAACGTCACGGTCAGCAGCGGATGTGGCGCGAACACGGCTACCGTCGGGCTCAGGCCTGAATCGATGGCTCGTGCATGCATCTCGCACTGGCCTCCCGTGAACGAGCAACGCGGATCAGGGTGACTTGCTGGACGCACCACAGCGTTGCATACGCGGGGCGATCTCTGCGTAGCGGGCACCTCTTACGTGGCCAGGAGCGACGCCGGGCCGCTTGGCGGCAACTGTGGCTACGTGACAACCTGAAGGAGGTGCCGTAGCGCCGAGAGATTTCCCGTGGCGTGGACGGAGCCCGTGGCGATGGCCGCGTCGAGGCCGGCGGGGCGATGCAGGAGGGCGTTGAGCGTGTCCGGGTCGGTGCGGAGGCCGGCGTCGGGCATGGCTGGGTCGTGGGGCTCGATCTCGAGCTCGCCGTCGGGGCTGGAGATGGTCCATACGCGGTTGTCGAGTTGCACCCGGTAGGTCTGGGTGGGTGGGTCGGGGTGAGCGCGCGCGCTGCCGCGAAGGAAGAGCAGGACGGACGCTGCGGTGAGTGAGCCGTGCTCGGAGCGCGGTTCGGCGCTTCCCCATGTGCCGAGGGCGTCGAGGATGGGCTCGAGCTCGCGGCCGCGCTCGGTGAGCTCGTAGACCGCGGACGCGGCCGGCGGCGGCAAGGTGCGACGGTGCACGACGCCGTGGGCCTCGAGCTCGCGAAGCCGGTCGGTGAGCATGTTCGTGCTCGCGCCGGGCAGTGCTCGGCGTAGGTCGGAGAAGCGCTGAGCACCGAGTAGCAGCTCGCGCACGACCAGCAACGCCCAGCGCTCGCCGATCACGTCGAGCGCACGCGCGATCGGGCACGCGTCGCTGTAGCTACGCGTGGTGGGCATACCGCGCATTCCTCGACCGCATGATGCAATATTACAACTATCGGGTTGTTTTTTACAAGTCGATGCACTACCCTCGCCACCGTAGCCCCGCTCCGAAGGGGCTCCATCTGACGCGACCGCAGACCGGCCGCCTCGGTCCAGAAAGGATCAGCAATGGGACAACCCGTCGTCCACTTCGAGATCATCGGCAACGATCCAACCCGACTGCGCGGCTTCTTCAACGACCTCTTCGACTGGGAGTTCGACACCGGCGGAACCGTCGCCGAGGCGATCTCCGAACCGACCGATTACGGCTTCATCGATCTACTCACGGCGAGCGATGGCAGCGGGATCCGCGGCGGTATCGGCGGTGGTGAGCGCTTTGACCGGCACGTTATGTTCTACGTCGGGGTCACTGACGTCGAAGCGGCGCTCCAAAAGGTCGAGGATCTCGGCGGACAGCGCCAGCTGGGCCCCGTGACAGCACCGAACGGCCTCGTTATCGGCCACTTCAGAGACCTCGAAGGTAACCTGATCGGACTCGCCGGCACGACCTAGAGGCAGCCACCGAGCTCCGCGGCTGAGCTTGCGAGATCAGGCCAGACAGCGGCGCCGATCGCTCGGCCGACAGCAGCTCAGCCGCGATCGCCGATCCGCCGCCTAGGACCATCGCGGCGACCACAACGATCAGCCGCGCACGGCCACTGAACCAGCGTCGACGGCGCTGCGCGTGTCTCCGTGGATCGCCGGCGACACGGAACTCCGCCTCGAGCCGGTCGCGCAGCTCGCCGAGGATCGGTAGGTCCTCAAAGCGGTCACGCTCACGTTCGGTGCTCACCGCCGCCCCTCCCTGTGGCCACTCGCAGCGCGCCGCAGCGACCTCAGCCCTCGGCTCACGCGCGCTCGCACCGCGGGCTCGCTCAGCCCCAGTAACTCCGAGGTCTCGGCGTAGGAGCGCTCCTCGATCACATGCAGCCGGACCGCGTCGCGCTGTTCAAGGCTCAACCCGTCGAACGCCGCGTTCGCCCACTCATCAAGCTCGCCAGAGGACGCCAGCAGCTCAACGGCCACGGCCTCCTCCTCGGTCAACGCCCGCAGCTCGCCGGCAAACCGCGCAAAGGCTTGGCGCTCGCTCGCTCGCGAGCCTACGGAAATAATCCGCGAGCTCATTCGTCGCGATCCGGTACAACCACGCGGCCCGCTGCCCGTCGGTCCGCGCCCGGCACCGCCTCCGTTGCTCAAACGCCGCCAGGAACGTCTCCGCCACCAGGTCAAGCGCAAGCTGCGGATCGCGCGTGCGACGCGCGAAGAACCCGACCAAGGCACGCGCTTGCGCGTCGTAAAGATCAATGATCTCGCGCTCATCCATCACGACCACGCATTCGCTGTTCCCGGCATCACGGCATACAGACGAAGACCCGTGTCAGTTTGTGACGCTACACGACACCAAGCGTCAGCGAGGGCGACTCAGTTCACCGGCGAGTCCACCAGCCGAAGCTTGGGGCAGCCTTGATGACCGAACGGTGCCGGGCGTGGACGTGGATCCACCGGTGCCGTTGTTGGCCGAATAGACGAACCCGCGGATGGTCTCAATCTGAGCGCACGTCGTCTGGCGCCCGGGCCTCCCACACGCTGGCGGCGTCGGCATCGACACCGACCTGGCAGGTTGCCCCGGGCGCCAGACCGAGGTCGGCGATGCTGCGCACCCGCAGCTCGAGGCCAGCCCCGATGGTGACCGTCAGCTCGATCACCCGGCCCAGGTCGATGACCTCGGTCACGATGCCCGTCCCGATGTCGACGGTGCCGAGAAGCTCAGCGCGGGCAGCGAGCGGGGGGGTAAGGCGTAACCCCTCCGGCGCGGCCCGCCACAGCACGCTCGTGCCGGCGGGAAGGCCCGTGGCCACCTTGAGCGGGCCGGCGGCGGTGACGAGCGTTCCATCGTCGCCGGCGAAGCCCGCCACGAGGTTGTCGATCCCGAGGAGTCGGCCGACCTCGACGGACGCGGGCCGGCGGAACACGGTGGAGCAGAGCCCGGTCTGCAGCACCCGGCCGTGGTTGATGACCATGATCTCGTCGGCAAGCATGGCCGCCTCCTCCGGGTCGTGGGTCACGAGAATGGTGGAGAGCCCCGTCTCGTGCTGCAGGCGGCGCAGCTCCCGTCGCAGCTCGGTGCGCACTGGGGCATCCAGGGCCGAGAACGGCTCGTCGAGCAGCACGACCCGGGGGTCGCGGGCGAGGGCGCGTGCCAGGGCCACACGTTGGCGCTGCCCTCCCGAGAGCTGCTCCGGGTAGCGGTCGAGGAGGTCTTCGAGGTGAAGGGTCTCTAGCCACCAAGCGGCGCGGGCCGGGTCGGTGCCGACACCGAAGACCGCCTGCTGCCAGACAGTGCGCCCGGGAAACAAGCCGAACCCCTGCGGGACGTAGCCGACCCCGCGGTGCTCGGTCCGGAGGGGACTGATGGCCTCCCCAACGCAGGTCACCGTCCCGACCCGGCGGCCGAGCAGCCCCGCGACAGCTTTTAAGGTCATCGACTTGCCCGAGCCTGACGGTCCGACGACGGCCAGGCGGTGGCCGCCTTCGCGGTGCACCACCTGGAGGTGGAACGTCCCCACGGCGGCGTCGAGGTTAAAGCCGACCGGTGTCGCGGGAGCCGGCGTAGGAGCGAGCGGGGCAGGGAACCGACGGCGGCGCAGGCGGGGCAGACGCCGGACGTTGCCAACGGCGATCGCCAGCACGGCGACGCCGAAGGCCAGGATCGTGGGGGCCTCGGCCTGGGACAGCGGCGCGGACGAGAACAGGTTGTCGACATAGACCGGGAGGCTGTAGGGGTGGTAGGCAAGCACCACGGTCGTGCCGTACTCCCCAAACGCCCGCAGCCACATCAGGACCAGCCCCGCGCGGATGCCGTCGGCCGCGGCCGGTATATCGACCCGGACGAACCGGGCCAGCGGCCCGTGACCAAGCGTGGCGGCCACGTCGCCGAGCGAGGGATCGACGGCCCTGAAGGCACTACGGGCGACCACGACGAGGAACGGCAGCGAGACGAACGTTTGAGCGATCACCAGGCCGATCATCGTCTCGGTGAGGCGCTCTCCGGACAGCTGGCCGAGGAACGTATAGGGACCAACGATGTAGATCAGGAGGATCCCGCAGATCAGCGGCGGCACCGCCAGCGGGAGCTGGACGACCACTCCAACCAGAGAGCTCAGCCACCCTCGACGACGAGCCAGAACGTAGGCAAGCGGGATACCGGTCAGCACCCCGATCATTACCGAGATCGTGGCGCCCTCGACCGACACCCGGAGCGCCGACCACAGCCCTGGGACGTTCCACCCTTCATTGCTCCCGGTCGCGACGCGGTAGATGAACGCTCCGACCGGATACGCCAGGTAAAGAACCAGCAGGGCGCCGAGCCAGCGAGCCAGCTGCGGCACCCTGCTGGAGATCACCTCAGTGCGACTTCAGGAAACTGGTCAAGCTGCTTGGCACGCCTTTCCCGCTCACCTTCGCGGGGGTGACGACGCCGAACTTGTCGTGCTTCATCTCCGCCTGGCCGGTGGGGCCGAGCAGGAACTTGACGAACGCCTCGGCCGCGGCCGTGTGCGCCGAGCCCTTGAGGATCGAGATCGTGTACTCCCCTGCGAGAGCCGTCAAGCTCTTGGGGCCGACCAGCTTCACGTACGGGCTCCCCTGGGAGATGGCATCGGCCGCATACATGAACGCCGCGTCGAGCTGCCCGTTCTGGATGCCGGCTTGCTCCGTGGTTTCCGGGTACTCGTCCGAGGTCTCGGTCGCGAGCGTCTTCAGCGCCGGGATGTGCTCCGCCGTGGCTGTCTCCTCAAGGGCCTTGACGGCCAGCACGCCGCCGGGATCCTGGCTCGGGTTGGTCCGTCCGAGCAGGAACCCGGGCAGCGTGACCACGTCGTACCACGGCTTCGTCTGCAGATCGTGTGCGAACTTGCTCTTCGGGTCATACCCGAGAACGTCCGGGGAATCGGCAAAGTCCGCATACCACGACACCCAGCTGCCGTTCTTCTTGCCCTCGAGGCTTTGGGTGACAGTTGGGCTGGCGCTGACGAAGACGTCGGCCGCGTAGACCTTGTTCTTGATGTCGGCCGCGAGCGTCGACGATCCCATCGAGATGTCGCTGAGCGTGTAACCGGTCGCCTTGTGGAACGCCGGCCCGACCGACTTGGTCATCAACGTGTCGAGTGAGCCCGCGGATAGCACGTCGACAGTACCGGACGCCTTTGCAGCGACCGCCCCAGACGATGCGGCAGATGCCCCGGACGCGGCTACGAGGACCGCGGCCCCCACAACCGCCAAACCAGACAAGTTCCTCGTACGAAAGATGCTACGGCGTTCGCGTGTCATGCTCATGACTGACCTCTCAGATTGTTTGACATTGTGGATCTACCAGTCCTTAGGCGTCGAAACTGCAATCGCAGCGGCGCAACGGCGAGCCATCATTGAGTGCATGAAATCGATCTCCCCGCTCGTTGGACACGGCAACGATGTGCGCAGCCTACGGCAGAATTCAGGCGAGACGCTAGCATCCTGGCTAGGATCATGTTACGCTCAGTTGACTTGCGCTGCGTGATCGCCGTCCGTAAAGCCGTCTAACGCGGGGTGCTTTCGGTGCGACCCGTCTGCGTCGATCACATGACCCTTCCAGTGGGTGACCTCGAGCGCTCTGTCGCCTTCTACCGAGCGGCGCTGGTGCTCGGGATGGATTGGGTCGAGCGCACCATCGATGGGTCGCCAACCTTCGGCCCGCCGGGCGCCGAGGACGTCAGCCTCGTCGCGGGTGGGCCGCTAGCGCCGCCAATCCACCTCGCCTTCGCCGCGACGAGCTACGAGCAGATCGAGGGCTTTCACCGTGAGGGTTTGGCCGGCGGCGGACGTGACAACGGGGCTCCTGGTCCGCGCCCCAAGTACTCCCCGGGCTACTTCGGCGCCTTCCTCCTCGACCCCGACGGACACAACGTCGAGGCCGTCTGGCACGCGCCCGACGAGGGCTGAGACCTTTGCGCCCAACGAGAGCTGAAAC
>Ga0302325_10018947_pt1 | contig 14489 bp, 6 predicted proteins | sample Palsa_T0_2_FD_201948 | JGI IMG/M metagenome (GOLD analysis project Ga0302325, IMG submission 201948) | Peat permafrost microbial communities from Stordalen Mire near Abisko, Sweden - Palsa_T0_2 | ecosystem: Environmental > Terrestrial > Soil > Palsa > Peat permafrost | place: Sweden: Abisko... | reverse complement strand
TATCCGGTTGCGGGTAATTTGCGGTCGATAACTTGAGCTTTATACTAATATGCTTGCAAAACTTATTTTAAAAGTCTAATATAAATTAAGGGCTTTAATTTAATATAATTGTCTCTAGAATGCTAATATGCTATATTATATACAAGAGGAATAATAGAGCTAATTTGCGGGCTATAACCGTGTCTTGTATAAGTATTATAATCGGTTGTTTCCTAAGCTTATCTACAAATATAGCTACTATATTATAACTAGCTTTGCTCTTAGGGCATTTCTTAAAGTCGACTGTAATATGCTACTAAAGACGATCCGGTACAAGTAACAAGTGCAAAAATCCTAGTTTCTTGTTCTTAGGAATATATAAACGCCGACAAGTATAATAATTAGCCTGGTATTAATTAATATCCTTCTTTTAATTTGGCTAATAATATTATTGCTATAATAAATAATATAGTTTAGTTTATCCTAAATAGCTAAAAAGAGGTTAATTGTAGGCTTTATAGATAATTGTAGTCTACAAAAGCATCTTATTTATAAGCATATTATCCGGGATATATAGCTTTTTGTATTATAATAATAAATTGTCTTTTAGTTGCTATGTCTTTTCTTATTCGAATTTTGCCTTTATATAAAGCTTTGCTATGCTAAAGGATATATGGTTAGCGATTAGGATCTTGTCGAGTAGCTAAATGCCATTATATAGCAAGGTAAAGTTTATTATAAGTTCCGGTTTTATCGGTGCTAATTGTAAGTCTTATATAATTACAAAATCGATTTTTGTTCGGGGGAGTAAAACTTAGGTCTTATATTCCTTTATAACTTTGCCTTGCTCTTTTACATCTTTATACTTCTTATTTAAAGCATTTGCTTGTTTATTTGCCTTCCTTATATAATATATAAGTTTAAAGTAGAATCGAGAGAGATATTCCGCTTAATAGGCCTATCTTGCAAATAATTTCTTTGTAGTTATAAAGTATTTTAGGGCCTTATAGTCTAAATAAACCGAAAAAGGATTATTTGTTTATAGTCCCTTTAACTTTATACGCTATTCCTTAAAGGTAAGGATAATAGCTAGCATTTCCTTGTTATAAATGTTATAATTTAGCTAAGCTAGTTGCATAGTCTTAGAAAAGTAAGCTATAAAATGCTATAGCTAACTTTGCGGGTCTTATTAAGATAATATACTTGCTATAACTTTATTTGATATATTTGTCTTTATTATAATAAGTAAATCGGCTTAGTAATATTGTAAAATCGGTGCTATAAGTATAGCTTGCTTTAATTGATCGAATGCGGATTAACAACTTGCTATTTATAAGTATATAGTTCTTTTATAGGTCAATTTGTTTAATAGTTTAGTAATTTGTTTATAATTTATAATAAATTGCTAGTAAAAGTTACAAAAACCGAGAAATGACTATATTCCTTTAACTATAGTTAGTGCCTTTTAATTTTTAATAACTGCAACCTTTTTTAGGTTTACTTTGATATTATTTGTAAAAATAATAAAACTTAAGAACTTTGTACAAGTAATATTAAATTTTAACTTTTTAATATCGACTTGTAAGCTTGCTTTGCAAAGCTATTCGAGGACTTTTTATACGTGGCATTTGTGTTTTAGAGGGTCTTCGGAGTAAATGATAATATCATTTAAGTATATAGTACAAAAATCGTTTAAGTAATCGAAAAGAATATCGTTTATGTATTATTGGTATATAGCAAGTTTATTAGTTAAACCTTTTTATAAAACTTTGCACTTATAAGACTTGTAATAGGTTTAAAATGTAATAAGTTCCTCCGAATTAAGGTCTATTTGTATCTGGTAAAATGCTTAGCGGATATTTAGCTTTATATAAGCTTTAGCTTTAGCTAATCGAGCTAGGGTTTTATTAATTAAAGGCAAGGAGTATCGATCTTTACAAGTAAGGTTATTTAATCTCCGAAAATTGATATAAAATTATAAAGATTTATTAGCCTTTTTAATAAATAAGACTAGGGATATAAAAGGTAATTAGCTATCTTTAATAAATCCCCGGTATAGGTTCTCCTCTAAAAACTGCTTTATTTCCTCGAGTTCTTGCATAAACTACTAGCGTAAAGGGGAATAGCCTATTTTGCTAATATTAGGATTATTAAGTTAAATCTTATAATTATATAGCCGATATAATAGTAGTTTATTTGATGCTATCTTTAAGAATATATTTGCAAATTCTTTAAGTTCCTTTAGCAATATCTATTATAACTATTACAATTCGGTTTTATAAGGTTATTAGTTTATAGGATTTAGCTTTATATTCGAGGATTCCTTATTCGAGGATTCTTGCCCTTGCTTTCGGTCTTCGAGCTTATAGTCTAGTTTATATAAAGATAATAAGAGTAGGGTATTTTCGGAGTATTTGAGGTTTATATAAAATGCTAAGTAGCTAATTTCGCATATATTAATTGTTTTTTTAAGCTTAGGCTTCTCGATTGTAAGTTGCTTGCGCAATTTAAGCTTGTTAATTCGACCTTATAGCTTATTATATATATCTTTATATTATTATTCTTAATTAGTCCTCTAAGATATAGCTATTCGGGCTCGATTCTTAGGCTTTAAGATAGCTATCGGCTTTTAAGTATCCTTAGCTATTAGCTTTATATAGCAATTAGCGTCCTTTTAATATATAAGGTTCGGCAGTTGTAGCAAAAGGTTCTTCTTAGTAGTTGCTAATATGCGGTTTTAGCTCTTATCCTTAAAGTAATCTTCTAGCTATATTAATTGCCGGTTTTTGCAGTTAATCAAGACTCTTGTTTTTGCGGCTTATTTGCAGCTTAATATTATATCTTGTCCCCCTAGTTATATAACTAGTATAAGAACCTTTATTTGTCTTTTATTAATAAGCAATATTACTTTTATATAGTTAGTAATTAGTTGCGTAGTCTTGCTATTAAATCCTTATATATTGCATAATATAAGTAATTATTATACTTTTATATTAAAGAATCGAATAGCAATAGCTGCAAAATCAGTATTAATAAATGCATATCTATTTACTCTAATATTAATAAGTATATAAGTCTTAATTCCTAGTCTATTGCTATTAATTATATAAAGGAAAGTAAAAGAATCCCCCTTAAGCAATTAACTAAAGTCTACTTTGCACAAATTAATACTATATAACTTTAAAGTAAAGACTTCTTTTAAGGGTTATCGTTTTTTGATACTTCAAGTTTTAAGACTTCTTTCGACTTTTTAATAGCTTTAATATTTGTATAACAAGGGCATTTATATATCTTATATCCCGATTCTCGGCAAATAAAACATTTACTTATATTGCTTAGCTACTAGCGTAAAGGGTTTTAGTATATAAGCTTTAAAAGGTTATTTGTATTTAGGAAGGTATTTATATAAGGGGTAGTTAGCAAAGTAATTATAATCGCAAGTGCAATTGCAGTTACAAATATAAGGGTATTTGTCTTGTTTGCATTTGTATAAGGCTTATATACATGTGACTTGCATTCCTTAATTGCCTTTAAAGATTAATTATAAATTGTATATTGCTTTACAAATTTATAAAAGGTTAATTCGGTATTAAAATACGATATAACTGCCTTTTAGAGGCTAAAGGAGAGCTTGCTATTTAGTTTGTACTTTAGTTTTGCAAGTGCGACTTTAGCTTTAAAAGCTAATTGCAAGAACTTAGTATAAAACTTGTAAAATAATTGGGTCGATTTTATAAAAAGCTTCTTAAATTTGTTTTTAGCTATAAATACTTGGTTCGGGTTTTTATAAGCAAAGGTTAAGTGCTTAAATAGATCTTAAATAGTTATATATAAGTCGATAGTATTATCCCTTAATTGTGGAGATATATGCTTTATAGCTTTACCTCTAATTAAGCCCTTTATATATGCAAGCTTTATCGATTTAGTAGGATAATAATTTGCGTTCTTACAAAGCTTATTCTTGATTCGGGATAGCTAATTAGAGAAACTTATATCTTTGCTATCTTTAAAGATAAGGGGATTAGGGAGCTTTGTAAAACGGGTAAGAGCTTATTTAAATATTACTAAGGTGGCTTGTCGATTTTGTTAATATACTTTAAGAAGCTCGGTTTAAAGGGAGTTATATTATAAGGATAGCTTAGCTAAGTATCCTTGCTATTCCTTAGTCTTTATCTTTAAAGCAATTACCTGATCCTTTGCATTGTCCTATTAATATAAAGCTTCTAAAATTTGCTTGTAAAGTTGTTTAAGGTCTTGCTAGTATATAAATCGGAGGTATTTAAGGTTAAATTTGGGTTTTTCAAGAATTAAGGAAACATGGGATAGTTAAGTATTTGTGGGTTTAAGTGTATAAAAACTAGTAGTGCTAGCCTCTAGTTTATAGTAAAATTGTGCTATTTTGTTTATTTTGTTTTGTGCTTATATAATAGGGCTTATTTTGTATCATTTGTTTAGTTTAGTTTAGTCTATTTTGTTTAGTCGGTATTATTTAAGTTTAGTGCAAGACAAAGGCGACGCGTTGTCTTCTTTTATATAATTTAATTTTAAATCCTCTACAAGATTGGAATTAGTTTAAGCTTTGAATTATGTCACAAGCGCCAGATTTATAGCCTAAGAAAGAGCGTTAGTTAAATAGTCTTAATTACAATTATTTAAAGCTAAAGAAAGAAGAGGTTATTTACAAAGGATTAGTTTGTACAAATACTCGGGTTCTGCTGCTCCACACCGCCTATGCTAGCCCGCGCTAGTGCACGTGACCACGTGACATAGAATGCCAGAACCGTAACAATGTTGTTTTTGTGCCCTTTTCCCCTTATAAGGGTTTAAGCGTAATATATTTGTAGATTCCATCTATTTAATACTACTATTAATTCTCAAACGTGAGCTCCCAATTGTAGGAGATTACTTCCTTTTTTTCAATCTTCTTAAAGTAGTTTATAATGCATCTATAAGCACAAATTTAGCTTTAAAGTACTACACAAAGACAAGAAACGCTCCCGGTATAAGTGTAATAATAAGGAATACCCGTGGAGTATAGTAGCTTACTTGAATCTAGAGAATGGTAACAAGGTTATTATCGACATTATAAACTATATATAAATAGCGAGGGCACTTTTTTACGACATATAAGAGGCCTTACAATTAGGAGTAGTAGCTGCGACGAGGTGCAAATAAATAGCTATAGTTAAGAGCACCGATGAAGTGCGGGGTTACTATGCTTATCTATGTTATTAAAATCTTATAGATGGTATTAAATCTTTTTATTCAAAAACCAGAGTATATTAATCTTTCGCCCCCTTTTTTAACAAACCTTGGTATCTCAAAGGTCGTTGACACGTCAAACACTTTCGTCGGAACGCAGTCTTATATGGCGACTAAGCTTTGGCTAAACCAGTGTGTCAAAGGATTAATCATATTAATCATCTAAAATACTATTCTAATTAATTAAAATAGATTAGAATATGATTAAAACCTCCTAAATCTTTTTTGATTAAATTAGATTAATTAATCTGATTAAATCTGATTAATTGATTAATATATCACGTGGCACAATTATACAATTTTTTTTTAAAATTCTTTAAAATTATTATAAAAGTAAAATAGCTCCTTTAATTTTTTGCCTTTGCTTTAAAAAACTTATAATTATATTTTAAGTTATATATATAATTTATTTTAATCACGTGAAATAAAATCACGCGCAATTTTTTCACCCGATTTATAACTTGACTATTTGAGTATATTTAATAAACTTTCATTATATTTTTAATAAATTTTAATAGAGCAAGAAGATCCTTTTAAATTAGACTTACTTTAAGTTAGTTAAAAGTAAAATATAATAAAATAAAGCATTATATACACCCACGTGACTTATTAATCAATTATATTCTAATCTAATCATAGATTAATTGATTAGAATATGATTAACGCTTTAAACCCTTGATTAGAATAGATTAATGGCCATTAATCTAATCTAATCTAATCATTTGACACACTGGGCTAAACGGTGACCAGACGCCAAAGGTTGACATATATGCGCTTGGGGACAGACTGGATCCCGAGCCATCCCCTACCGTTCTTCACGTTTGTCGGTAGTTTCGGGAAGAAGCCCTGAAAGTTTACACACAACTGAGAACCATAAAGATCCTGAGTCTCCTCAGTTTTCATATACTGATCCATATAGCAAGACTCTTTGTGACAGTTTCTACATAGGCGGAGACAAATGGGATAATCCCAAAATCTTAATCAATTTGTTGATCAAGGAAAACACTACGGAGGTTCCGGCACAAAGTAAAGAGAATATAGGGCACAGAGCCTGTAGCTACCTGTACGGCCCTGTCGACCTGCGTTCGGTTAACAAGCCCTGTAACGAGCCCTGCAAAACTCATCACGTACAGCGCTCGGGGCACTGTAGTTGCCCTGCCAGCTAGGTGGCTTAAGCCTAAAGTTAAGCGGCTCCAGTGATGGGGCTTTTGCAGGCTTCTACAGGCTTTGAACCCTATATTCTCTTTACTTTATGCCGGAACCTCCGTACTCGTCCCCTTCTGCGGGAAATATAGAATGATGTGGAAAGGCTCCAGAATATTCGCTTTCTCATCGTCGATCTCAACATCTTTAGGGCTACTCCTGCGAAAGTATAAGGCAGGTTTCCCAAACTTGAAAGAATGTCAATCGCTTTTTAGCTATTCGAAGTCATTGAAGACATAGCGCTTGAGAATGAAGATGGAGTTGTACCTCGCGACCCCGAATTTGTTAAGCCTCAAAGAAGTTCTTGGCTTGGAAAACGTGCGGATTGGGATCGTCAATTTAGCGATAATGGCTCTGGATACTGCCAGGAGAGAAGAAGTCCCGCATTGGAGGGCTCCAAAGATCGAAGCCGTCGTGCAAAGGACAAGAGAATGATCAATTGATAGCGAGATTGAGGAAGAGTACAGTGTAAGGACGATGAAACCACCGTGGAGTACAATTGCAGCGAGGATGAGAGAAAAGGAGGAAGAGGAGTCAAATTGGCGTTAGTAAGTCGCTGTGAGAATGACGTACACTATTTTGAGAGATTAGACTAAGCATTGGAAGTGGAAATACCTCCCCAGTCAGAGGCACGGCTCTTGGATCGAATGTTGGACTTTCGACAAACATGAAGATGGAGATTATGTCACGCATAGCGAATAAGAAGAAGGAGCGGCTATCATTCAATATGGTGAAGATATCTAGTTTTGACAGCGAGGCTCAACTTCTCTCCTTGTGTCTCTGTGGCACTGTGCCCAAGGCTAAATTGAGTTTTCACAGTCCGTTGAGATTCACGGTTCCTTGAAAAGAGGAAATCACCGGGCAGGCAGAATGGGACCTCACCACTGTTCGCACTTCCTCCACTATTCTAAAACACCGCCCTCTCCCTCCCCCTAATCTCAATCTGCAAAGGGATCGTCGAAGTTAGCCGGTCTCTGATTGACAAAATAGTTTTTGCAATCCTCCTCCCCTTTTCCAGATCCGAGATCCAAACCATTCTTCACAAAGAGAACATGTCCCTCATTGAAAGCCGAAGAGATGAAGGGCATTTAGATCTGAAGAGCAAATAATCATGACGGAATACCTGGCTTACGAGGTAGAGGGGTGGTTAAGGTATCCTTCCATGAAACAGCTCTTCATGAGAAGCGTGTGTCACACGATTACTTACACCTTTTTTCCCACTCCGGGTCTTCGCCTTGCTGAGCCTTTGCCAGTCAATAAAATCTTCACTTCATGCACACACAAGGTCCTGCTTCTTGCCTGGCTATACTTTGATTGAGAACAATCTCAGTTGCTTGCCAGTGATCCACACACGCGGACACTTGCACTCTTTTCACACTCTCTCCCACTTGGGCTTTAGAGCAGCCGTTCTGTACGCGAACGCGAAGCGCCTTCAAATCTCCATTACCGTATTATCTGTCGCACTGTCCCCCCCCCTCACATAGGCCCATTTCTCAGCGCATCCTTAATGGTGGCGAATTTTTATAAGCCCATGGGCTTATGTTATTAATGTATACTCACTTGTAGAGTATATAGCTAATTATAGTATTATTTATAGCCAAAAGTCGGCATGTCAAAAGCAAGCACATATATAAGTAAATAGGCTAGAAATACTTAGAAATAAGCTACAAATTCTCATCCTTCATGTCCTTATAACTATCAATTGCGTCATTAAAATCAGGTTCCACCTCCTTATATAAATTAAAGTACTATTCTAAATTAATGCCTAAATTAGTAGTCATATTGTTCTCATCCTCCTCCTTAATTTTAATGCCCTTTACTGCCTCTTATATAGTGTATAATAAGCCTATAGTATTGTCGTCGGCTTTAATTGTATCATTTAGTAGCAGGGAAGGTCGTTGGATGCTTAGCTTGCTATTAAGGGTAGCAAATATAGTGGTTTAGCCCCTTTCTAGGGGCTCTTCAAGCCGAATTCGAGCTACGGGCGGCATAATAAAGGTAATAGATACAAAGAATAAGTTGGTAAAAGTATATAGAAGAAGAGAAGTTTTAGTAAGGTGTTAGAGAAGGAAAATCTAAGGGGGTGGCAAATTAAGTCTCCACAATAATATAATTCCTGTATACTAGCCCATACTTTAGTACAAGACCATTTCCTGGCGTATTAAAAATAAAAGGAACGGGCTACAAGCCCATGGGACAGTGCGACAGATAATACAGTATTAATTCTAAACAGTTGCACTTTGAGAAAACTTTGAGGAAAAACTCTTTAAATTTACCTTATTAGCTTAGTCTAACCCAATTACTCCCTTCCTTAAACATAATCTTTGCTTCCTTTATCTTTAACTTAATATATTACCTTTTAAGCTTAAGCTACTAATTCTTATAAACTCTTTTATTCTTTATTATCTCTTAATGGGCATTTCTTTTACCCAAAAGCATATCTTCTTCTATTAAAACCCTTTATTTCAAGTCCTACTAACTTAATATAGTCTTAAAGCTATACTCAAATAGCATTACCTTATATTACTCCTTTATTCTTAATAGCTTACCCAAAGCTCCTTTACCCTATAAGAGGCAACACTACTAAACTAAGGTTTAAACTAATATACTCTGCCTAGTTTGTCGATGCAAGAAAACCCGGAAAGTATAATATTAGCTTATATATTATAGAAAAGAAGGGATTTTTACTTGGTACAGATTCCACGACCTCACCAGGCTCGGCAACAATCCAACCAAGATCAATCCAAGGCTCGATCCTGGATTGGATCGCTAAGGATTGGCTAGATCGATCCAGGTACTTTATATAGTAATTTATAAACTTCTTAATTTAGCAAATAATATATTATTTTAATAAAATAAATAAGAAGAAAGTTTAAATTATATAAAATAATTAAATATTATATATAAATTATAAACTTAATATATTTTATTAATGTCGGAACAAAGGAACAAGAACACGATCGGGCCTAACCCGATTAGGCAACCAGGTGTAGGAGACGCCTATAAAGGCTCTCTTGCACCTGCAACCTCTTAGAATCTACACCTATTTGCAACAACATATGAACAAGAGTATACTCTTAATAGGCCACCCCCCTGTGGAACCGACAATTAATAATATACCTGAATATTATAAACTAATTATTATATAATTAATCCTTAATAAGTACTTAATTAAAATAATTATTATATTCACTTTGCGCGATTTTCAATTTTCAAATTTCGAGTTTTGTCCTCAAGCTCGGAACCGCCCACGGTTATACTAAAGAAACTTTACTATAAATAATAAATCTAGATTGGTTAAGGATTATATTCGTGTAAGTGAAAAAGTCGGGTAATAAGAAATGGCAATAGTAAGGTGTTGCTAACGTTTTGTCGAAGCCAAAACTAGCCTTTATATTTATAAATATGCTAGAGCACTACCCTTGCACTGCTGCTTACCTAAAACAGTAAAGCTGTAAGGAAAGTAGGACAGACTTTTTTTAAGTGTGTTGAGAGCGAAGCCGGTTTCGAAGCTTACTATAAAATCTTACTGTATTGATAATAGAAAAACTCGACTCTGTTAGGGTACACTCCCTTGTTATACGCCTATTCCGGTCAACAACTTCGTTTTACTATTGTTTATTCAGATACAATAGATCAACTCCCAACAGAGATCTTACTAGCTGTGTTTAAATACATCGACATAATATTTGTACAATTTTCGCCTTGTGAGCAAAGCCTTTGCCGCTGTGGGAGAAGTGCTTATAGTATCACAACTCCATCTCGTCTTCCGCCGAAGCAGCTTTAAGAATTTTCTCCGCATCTCCTATTAGTTTTACTATTATGTTATAAGTATCACGTATGAACCGGTTGTGCTTGATGCGCGCTCTATCAAGTCCTTTGGAAGATATATAAGATGCGGGGTAAAATGTCAGCGGCGAAGGATCAATGCTTCGCTGCTATTCTATCAAGCTCACAAGGCACTCATTCTGCCCTGCCAACAATCACTGCTGAGACCTTGTTCTTACCTTCCAATTTAATCTCCTTACCACCTTTGCTGCGCGTGTTATCCTGCCCTTCTCTCAAGGCTGCAACTCTGCGCGCTTCCCACTCGCGAGCATTTATCGTGATATCCTCTTCTCCTTCCTCCAGTTCTGGAATTAAACTGTTTCCCCCAGAAAGTCTCTTCATCGGTGCCTCGCTATATGGTCGTACCAGGTATGCAAGACTATACCTCGTGACCTCGCCCTGTTCGCCCGGAGCAAAGGTCACGCGGTGCATATTGCTCCGAAGAATCCCAGCACTCCACTGGACCATAGTATCACCGAGACCAACAATCGCACACCCGGGGACAGGTTGAACATAGACCCAACTACTCTCATCGCGTCGGTCTGTACCTGGAAGCAGCAGCTGTAGACCGCCGGTGATGTTAAAGAGGATGGTAAGTGTCCCAAGGTCTGTGTGGCCTCGTAGGCTAGTGCGCCGATCACCCACTGGCTGCGACGGGTAGCGTAGCATACGGAGTGCCGTGCCTGACGAGCGGCTCATAGGCTGAAGTGAGGCGAGTGTGCCTGGGGAGAGACGGAGTTGGGTGTCGAGGTGAGAGCAGATAAGCGAAACGATGGAGTATGCTTGCTCAATGTAAGCCTTGACACCAAGACGATGAGCCTCGATGCAGGGTGGGTTTGATAATTTGGAGATACCCGTCATATCGTCCTGGCTTATATTATAGAATTCATGGCGATCAGGCTTATTATCTTCGATTTTACTATCACCAATGCATTTGTACCTAAACTAGTAAGCAATAGAGTATCAAGTCTTTAGTAAGAGCAGAACAAAAAGAAGTTCTCACGACTATCGGATAAGGTGGGCAGAGCGACTAGGGGGGGCTAAGACGGGAAAGAGTAGTAAATAAGGGGAGGTTCACTTACCCAAATAGTGAGTGTGACGGCTGGTAAGCGTATTGCATCAGCTCGTCGAAGCCTAGGGCGTAGACTTCCTGATTAATGTCAAACATAGTCTCTGCCTTCTCGAGGAATGCTTCGCCCTCAGGACAGCACCTAAAGTCGAGCAGGAAGAAACCTGTAGCTCTGCATGCCTCGAACAGAGTATCGGACTCGCCCTCTTCCTGTGCCAGAAGCTTTGCAAAAGACAACCGGGGAAGCTTAACAACTGAAACGTCGCTAGGAAAGGAGGGGGATTTGTCAAAGTAGGCCTGGGTGGGCATTTTCGATAAAATGGAGATGGACTAAATAAGGTGATAGTGATGCCTTAGAATAATTTCAAATTGTGGAAATAATCAGATATGGAAAGTAGCTTCCAAGGCTACTAATTTTATCGGCACCACTTAAAAATTGGTAGTATTCGAAATAATTAAAGAGAAAGAAGAGGGGTAATTGTTACGGTTCTAGCGCTGAGCACGTGCAGCGCTATTCTCGATTAGGCTAGGTTAGCGAACCTAGGATATTTGAGCATGCGGATAGCTTCATGTTTCTTACTTCCTTAGCTTTAAATGTCTTAATTGAGACCATTCGACCCTTGCCTCCCAGGCCCTGAATATGGCGCTCGTGAAATTAAATATACTATTAAACTAATCCTTTTTCGACTTTTTTTATAAGATCGACAAAAATAAAAGTTTTATTTATTTAATATTAATAAGATGGTTTAACTCCAATATATAAGCTATTATAAAGTAGATTTTAAGCTATAACTTTACTTTAAAACAAAAAAGTTGAAATATAAATTGATTTTTAAATTAATATTACTTATAAACCCCTTGATAAAAAATTTCAAAACTGCAATATGTTCAGTGTGTCAAATGATTAAATTAAATTAAATTAACGGCTATTAATCTAATTTAATCAAGTGATTTCTTTGTTAATTTAATTATAATTAATTATTAATCAAATAAATTAAATATTAATTTATTAATAAGTCACGTGCAAGCACACAGGCCAAGAAGCGATGTAAGGCTTAATAAGGTTAAGGCTAGCTGAATTTAATATACGCTTTACTTGATTAGGCCTAGGTTACTTAGTAAGCGAGGCCGAACCTCCTCGAAACCCCTAGATTATATAACAGTTTTAATAGTTACAAAGCGTAAGCACGTGTTACGCCTGTGCGCGCGTTGGTATTAAAGTATAAGAGGTAAACGCGTTAGCTTTATATATAGCTTTCCTCCTTATTTATTATTCTAAGAATAAAGAGTATTGTTTTAATATAATCTGTTCTAAATATCTTTGTTATAAATTATTAAAAAGCTAACAAGACTAGGTTCTTTGTTTTATTATTAATTACTTGAAAATATATAAGAATACTAGTTTCTTTTACTACTAGCAAGAGTTTTTTTCTTAAGGGGTTCCTGTTAATATAAAACTACGAGATAGACTTAATAAAAGTACTTTTAAGAAAATTATATATCTTAAAAGCTAGGTAGTCTTTATAAACAAGGAGAATAAAACAAAAAAGGAACTAAAAGCAAAGGAACTAAAGAAAGAAAAAGATTTAAAGCGAAAAATTAGTTTTTCCTTTCTTAAAAAAGCTTAATTATATTGTTTTATATATGTTTTATAAGTTTTATTAAAATCTTATTAAAAGTGTTACGGTTCTGGCATTCTATGTCACGTGGTCACGTGCACTAGCGCGGTTGGCATAGGCGGTGTGGAGCGGCAGAACCTGAGTATTTGTACAAACTGGAACCCTTTGTAAATAACCTCTTCTTTCCTTAGCTTTGAATAGTCGTAATTGGGACCATTTAACCAATGCCTTTTAGGCTATGAATCTGGCGCTCGTGACAAAAAGGTCTTATAGTTATTTAATAACTTTTAAATAAAATTAAGTAATTCTTTGAAAATATTAGTTCACGTGACCTATTAATTAATTAATTAATTTAATTTAATCAAAGAAAATTCTAAAGACGTTAATTTAATTATAATTAATTATTAATTAATTAACTTGATTAATCCTTTGACACACTGACTAATACTAATACTGATACCTTAAATACCGAAAACCACCTTGTCCTTAATATTATAATACTTTATAAAAACATAATCACTTATTAAATTTTTTTTTTTTTACTTTATTTAAAATCTTAGGCTCTGTTCTTTTATTTTATTATTTAATATAGTTAATATTCACAAGAATAGTCGGGTCGCTAATGCTAAGAATACTAGGAATAGAATAGGATCTTCGATAGCCTCGATAATAGCATATGTAAAGGCTTTATGCAAGACGTGAGTTGTGAGGATATACTCTTTGCACGCGATCTTAAAGAGGGAGAAGGCGATGCGACAATGTAATTTAACATACGCACACAAATGAGGTAAAACATCATCGAAAGGAATGCCTTACTTTACAATAACAAACAAGAATGTATAATATCACGGCATTATAGTAAGTTCAAAGTGAGCCTTATTGCGAGATCTGAATTCGGATCTTGAGGAAATCTATGCAAGGCTAATAAGGGATCTAAAGCAGAATCCCTGCTCTGCTAAATTCTCTAGCACTAGTAGGAAACTGTACCTAGCTTACAAGGGAGCCAAAACAGGCCGCTAAGGTGCTAAAACGGGTCCCTACTAATAGCACTTAGGGAGCGCTTAAGCTTTATCTAGGTCACCCTCGGCTTAAGTAAAAGCAGTAGCTGCTCACGTCTGAAGACTAAAACGGAACTAGCAAAAAAAAAAGTCGAGTGTGACTATTGTGGTTTGTCGAAGGTCGAGGCAAGAAACTGCCGACGACTTGCACGTGGTTTAGCTCGCTTACACACTTTCTTAAAGCCGAGAAGAATCACAATCGTACCGACGCTAATACCGCATGTTAGGCCATCCCAATCAAGTAGTCGCTTGAGAAAATCGTCGATGATGCTGAAGACAATAGTAGGCGTGCCTTTGAGACTGACCAAAGCACCAACCTGATTGAATCCGATGATGAGGGCAGTTGCGAAGATAATGCTGGTGGGCATAGGAAAAGAGATAAATTCTAACAGGAAACCGAGACAAGATCGAAGAACAATTGGCTTGTGCCTTTGTGGACACGGCTATATTTTTGTGGGGATGGATCTTAAT
>Ga0302325_10018946_pt1 | contig 14489 bp, 12 predicted proteins | sample Palsa_T0_2_FD_201948 | JGI IMG/M metagenome (GOLD analysis project Ga0302325, IMG submission 201948) | Peat permafrost microbial communities from Stordalen Mire near Abisko, Sweden - Palsa_T0_2 | ecosystem: Environmental > Terrestrial > Soil > Palsa > Peat permafrost | place: Sweden: Abisko... | reverse complement strand
GTTAGCAAAATAACATTATGAAAGGCATGGGGCAACTGACGCTGAGAGCTTGCTCTGCTAAATCAATGAAATGGATCTCCAAGAGCTTCGCACAGAGAATAGGGACAGCACCTCCGTAGACCACATTTGCAGTGCTCGCAGGTAAAGCTTCCATAAGATTTGCGAGGCAACGACAGGCAAGCAACATCATATCAGGGTTTTCCTCTCCAAATTCCGAGGGTTGCATCAAGACAACAAGCTCCTTGACGAATGCATCTGGGGAGAAGTGTCCGGAGAGGTTGTCCTCTGTAGAAACAAGTAAAATTTCGGACAACTCTTGAAGAGCAATGAACTGCAAGGAGGGGTCGTCCTTCTGCTTCAAATTGTTCAAGATATCTCGCAGTCTGGTAGAAACCCCTGACATCATGCCGCTCAGTGCTCGCAATGTGCTCGAGAGGCCTTGTGGTGGTCCTCCAGGTCCTCCAAAACCTCCAAATGGATCCTCGTCTTCGTCATCTCGACCTTCGTAGTTTCGGGCCATCTCGTCATCTTCATTGTCATCGCTACCATCATCTTCATCTGCGGGAGGTGGAGGCTTCTCGTCGGAGGCGTTATCTAGAGGGTTATCTGCATCCTTATGACCACCACTTGTCTTCTTGGCTCGACGAGTGCTCGGGGTATTCACGGCTTGTTCTTTTTCATACATTAGCAATAAAGACACAAACCCTGATGAAGGTTCAATTGACGTACCTTGGCCGCCCTTCTTATTCCTCGACGACTTTCGCTTTGACGAGCTGGTTGTAACCGGTGGATCGTTGGAAGGACCAGCAGAATCACTATAACATTATCAACATCCACAACAATCTAATAAGGCAACTAACATACCCAGGACTCGACATAACCGCTGAATTTTTGCCTTTTCTTCGACGGGTCGGCAGTACAGCAGAAGGTGCAGATGGCGGGGCGGGAGGTTCAGGCTCCGTAATCTTCTGACGCTTGGGACGTCGAGATGGGGAGGGCTTCGCCGCTTCGGGTTCTGGGACTGGGCTTAGCTCACGGGCTGGAGCTTTGCGTTTTCTCGAAGGGGCTGGAGCCCGAGTCGACGAAGCGGTTGCGGTAGTTCCAATAGAGGCACCAGACGGCTCTGAGGAGCTGGCAGCTTGTCTTGCGGATGCCCTTGTAATTCTGCCAGACATGATGGTGAGTATTTGGCTGTGAAGAGAGCTCCCCGAGAAGAGCCAAAGAAGTATTTATCGAGAATGCAAACTAAGAGTTGGAAGGGAAGGGCTCAAGAAGAAGTGGAAGGAGGTGGGTGATTAGGTAGTGTACCTGGAAGTTGCGACTGTCTTCTTTTCGCTGGAAACTGGAGTAGAGCTCATTCGTTGATCCATCGGCTCACGCCATTTGGTGGCAGAGTCTTCTCACTATCGCGGGAGTTGTTGGGGCTTTACGAGGAATGAGTGGGAAGGTTGTTGATGTCGGGAGTAGGCTGTTCGTCCAAGATGCGGGTTGATCTCTGATATTCGCTTCGGCGATTGCTAGGGTGGAGCGCCCGCGTCCATAAATCCTTCCTCCTTCGCTGACCTTCCCCATTCACTTCGAAAAGCAAAGAAGCTTGGCGGCAAAGGCTTGCCAGGAAAGTGTTTCACGTCAAAGACTTGCAAGTAGGTCTTCTTGTCAGATGTTCTTAAGTGATCCCCAAGCACCTTCCTTAGGATGACCCTATCGGATGCGGTTCGCGCAGCCCTGGTGGTTGGACCCACGCCAACGTTCTGATAAATCATCAGCCTTCCGAGGCCAAAGGCTTGTAAGAAAACCTGGCTCCATTTGCAACTCTTTTTCTTTACTCTTCACTGCTCGATATTCAAACCATGCTTCTTGAATTTTTATCATCAAATTCCTTTTCTCTCCGTACAACCGTTCAATTTCCCCCTCTCGTTTGAGACAGAAGCATCTTGTGTTGCACCCAATCGGAATATCTCGCTGTTGTCCGCCTCAGTCTCCACGTTGGATGTGTGTTGTCATTGTCGCCCCTGGCAGTAGCCATTCTAGTGTTATACTCTGCAAGGATATTATGCCTCTTTCAAATAAATCTACACGTGATGTTGGAAAGGAGTCTACCGCGAAGCGAACTCACCTCTAGCCGTGGGACAGAAGCATGAGTAAGCCTGGATGGAAAATGTTAGAAGAACCTTTTTTTCCTTTTCTCTCATTTAGACAACGTTGGATTAGTTGAGCAACTTCTAGCATCCCCTCGATTTCCGAGTTTCGGTATGCCCGAGATGTGTCTAGTTGGAAGGAATCAACGACACTTTCTAGCAATAATCAGATTTGAAAAGAGTAGTCACGGTTATTCATGTATATAATATTTAGCTTACGTTCCGCGGTCTTGCTGTCATTGAGTTCTGATAAGACACCTAAGTCGAACTTAATTGTCCCCAAGTTGAGAAGCCCAAGTCTCGGGCAAAATTGCTGGAGAGACAGTTGTGGAGATCTACTTTGGTCAAATGTGGTGTATCTCAGGGAGGGTTGTGGACATAGACAGGGGTGGAAAGCATCCAGCATGACCCGTATTCTAGGGTCCCAGTTCCTGCCACGAGATATTGTATATCATTTACTTTGGCTCCCACACATTCTAACACTTCACTGAAAGGACAAGTTGCAAACAATCTCGAAACATGCTAACATGTGGCAGAGACGACGTCCTCGCCATCCCATGGACCACGAGCTAATCCCAAATCATGCTTCAATCGGCACAGGATCCTCCAACCTGCACAGCACAGTTCCCGCCCAAAAGGAATGCATTGTGTATTTTTCCAAGCTAACAGAAAGGATAACTTAGATGCTGCTTCTAATTTAGATTCATGGAATTTGCAAATTTACGTGAAGTAAGTGATACACCTATTGCCTGCAGCCTAGAAAGAATAATAGTCGCAAGTATATTATTGTTACACAGCTACTTTGGAGCGAGCTGTAAGCTGATGCGTTTCCTTCGCAATAATGATGCAAAACGTACAGTACCCCTAACGATGTCTAGCTCTGTTGATATTGCATTTGCTGCTTTCACTTCTTCTAGGCTGGCAAAGATCACCCACATCACACTGACCTACAGACTCCAGGGATATAAAACAGAAATAGCATCAAAATCGTCTCCTTTGGGTTAACCTAGAACAGGCACTAGGCGTTCTTTCTGGGAGACACTGTACTTCGATGTTGCCCGAGTTTCACCGTAGTCTTACATCGGGACTCAGAGCTGCAGCTCCTTCGATGTACAGAGACAACACAGAATACCACAAAAAACTGGATGTGCTAAAATATGCTCAGATATTCAAATCTTCGTCAGAGATCCTGAGGATATAGGATTGAGTATTGAAGATAATCTTTTTGTAACGACGATACAGAGGAAGGAAATTGAAGGTCTCAGAATAGACAAGAATTGTTGTGCTTCGGCTTGCAGGTTCTTCTTTGAGCACATTTATTGCACTGTTAGTGGGCGCTAGGCACCAGTGGATAAAGTCCGTGCACGTTCCACCAGTTCAATGACGACTGTGGTTGTGACCAGGAACACGAGAACACAAACAAACCTACAAACCACCTTCGCAGCTCTTAGATCTCTGTTGCATCCTATCAGCCTACCATGAAAATCACATCCGTCGCCACAAGCTGAGCAATCACTCCGTCAACTCGAGTTCGAAACTACACTTTCGGGGTTCCGTTGTTCTGCTTGACACTTCACCATGAATCGACTCGCGTGCTCAGCGGCGCTCGCCGCACTGCTCGGTCTTGCAGCAGGAGAAGCGTATACGCCAAAGCATGAAGCAGGGAGATGCGCGATACGTGGGAGCTGTGGGAGCTCGGGTTTCTGGTCACCGGCCTTGCCATGTCCTGACAACGGACTTGCTGAAGAACCAGAAGATGATGTGAGAAAGCAGCTGGTGGAAATTTGTGGGCCGAAATGGACCACTGGTCCGATATGCTGTGATGGGGATCAGGTATTGCTTGCAGAAAACTTCTCTTTATGCAGTTGCTAATCCCAACAGCTTGACGCACTATCGGGCAACCTCAAGAAGGCGAACAATATCATTTCTTCGTGCCCGGCATGCAAAGAGAACTTTTACAACCTCTTCTGCACCTTCACATGCTCTCCCGACCAGTCGTTGTTCATAAATGTTACCCAAATCGAAAGTAGTGGCGATAAATCAAGAGTGACCGAGCTGGATCAGCTTGTGTCTAGCGAATACGGATCCGGGTTCTATGATAGCTGCAAGGATGTGAAATTTGGACCTACAAATCAAAATGCGATGGTTTTCATAGGTGGTGGGGCAAAGAACTATCCGGACTTCCTAGCTTTTCTAGGGCACAAGAGCCCACTAGGATCTCCGTTCCAAATCAACTTCCCGAATTCGAGTACTTTTCCTGATGAAAGCATGCGGCCGTTGGAGATGACCCCGAAGAATTGCAACGATGAGGACGAAAGGTTTCGATGTGCCTGCGTGGATTGTCCAGCTGTGTGTCCGAAATTGCCTGAAGTTTCCCAAACAGGTTCTTGTCATGTGGGATTACTCCCGTGTTTATCTTTTGGAGCCATCTTAACATACGGAGTCTTCGTCCTTTTGCTTGCTACTGCTATATTTGGTCATATCGCATGGGCAAAGCATTCTAGGCGGAAGAGCGAACGGCTGCGCTTGCTCCAAGACGCCGCTCCAAGCGATGATGAGGATGAAGGTGATATGGTTCACAATGGCGCCATGTACGATCGACCACAACGAAACTACTGGATTAACACTGTTTGTGATAGTGCATTCAGTCGTCTCGGATATATTACTGCAAAATTTCCTGGTATCACGATTGGTCTTAGCGTTCTTGTCGTTGGACTTCTCAGTCTGGGATGGATACGATTTGAGATAGAGAGAGACCCCGCCAGGCTATGGGTCAGCCCGAGTTCTACCGCTGCGCAGGAGAAGATCTTCTTTGACGATAACTTTGGACCCTTCTATCGTGCTGAGCAGGTATTCTTGGTGAATGATACACATCCATCAGGACCTGGGCCCGTCTTGAGTTATAAGACTCTCAAATGGTGGATGGATGTCGAAGATCGCATACATGGCCTTAAAGGGCTGGAGACTGGCGTTTCACTCGAGGACGTCTGTTTCAACCCTACAGGAGAGGGTTGTGTGGTTCAATCAGTTGCCGCCTACTTTGAGAACGACTCAAAGAAAGTCAACCCCAACACCTGGCAGAAAACGCTACGCAGCTGTGCTGAGTCTCCGGTAAATTGCCTCCCTAAATTCGGCCAACCCATTGACCCCAAAATGATACTTGGCGGATTGCAAAACCCCGATGATGTCGCAACTTCATCTGCGATCATCATTAGTTGGGTTCTCAACAACGCTGCTGAAGGATCAACTGAAATTAAGATGGCGATGGATTGGGAGGAATCTCTCAGAAGTACCTTGCTAGATATCCAACAGGATGCAAGCAGACTGGGCTTGAGATTATCTTTCTCAACCGAAATCAGCTTGGAACAGGAACTCAACAAATCTACCAACACAGATGCAAAGATTGTTGCCATAAGCTACGTGATGATGTTCATATACGCTTCTCTTGCTCTTGGTTCCACGACTTTGTCTATGCGAGCTTTCTTCCGGAATCCCTCAACGTCGCTTGTTGAATCTAAATTCACACTCGGCGTTGTCGGAATTGTGATAGTACTGATGTCAATATCAGCATCCGTCGGTTTATTTTCTGCAGCAGGCATCAAGGTCACTCTCATTATTGCCGAGGTCATCCCTTTCATTGTGCTTGCAGTTGGGGTAGATAATATCTTTCTCATTGTTCATGAGTTCGAAAGAGTGAACGTAAGTCATCCAGATGACATGGTGGAATATCGGATTGCGAAAGCGCTTGGCCGAATGGGGCCGTCGATATTGTTTTCTGCATCGACGGAGACGATTGCTTTTGCTCTGGGAGCACTTGCAGGCATGCCAGCTGTTCGGAATTTTGCGATCTACGCAGCTGGGGCTGTTTTCATCAACGCAATTCTTCAGGTCACTATGTTTGTATCTGTTCTGGCACTAAATCAGAAACGAGTGGAGGATCGTCGAGCCGATTGCTTCCCCTGTATCCAGATCCAAAGTTTTGGTGTTCAGCTCGGCCAGGCCAACGGCAATGGATACGCTCGGTCATATGAAGGCCAAGATGAAGGAACTCTCCAACAATTTATTCGCAAGGTCTATGCTCCTACCCTGCTTGGAAGGAAGATGAAAGCAGTCATAGTGGTCATTTTCCTCGGAATTTTCACGGCTGGAATATCCTTAATACCTGAAGTGTCTTTGGGACTTGATCAGCGACTTGCTATACCAGATGGTTCTTATCTGATCCCATACTTCAACGACTTGTACGATTATTTCGATTCTGGTCCTCCTGTCTATTTCGTCACTCGAGAAGTGAACGCCACGGAACGTGTACACCAACAGCAATTGTGTTCTCGATTCACCACTTGCGAACAACAGTCTATCACAAATGTTCTAGAGGCAGAGAGGAAAAGGCCAGATATCTCTTACATTGCATCGCCTGCAGCAAGCTGGATTGACGATTATTTCCGTTGGCTCGATCCTGAGCTTGACTGCTGCGTTGAAAACGGCGAGCCATGCTTCCAAGATCGAGATCCAGCCTGGAATATCACACTTTTTGGCATGCCAGAGGGGCAAGAGTTCATCCACTATCTTCAAGAATGGATAGTTGCTCCAACGGATGGGAAGTGCCCACTAGGTGGGAAGGCTCCGTACTCAAACGCTCTTGTTATTGATTCGAAAAGGGAAACCATTCCTGCGAGCCATTTCCGTTCAAGTCATACCCCTCTGCGGAGCCAAGATGACTTCATTGCTGCTTTGGCATCTGCTCGCCGAATTTCTGATGGCTTGAGTGAAAGCACTGGCATTGATGTCTTCCCGTACAGCGTGTTTTACATCTTCTTCGATCAATACGCCACGATCGTAAGCTTGACTGCTACTCTACTCGGCTCAGCCCTTGCTCTCATCCTCATAATTTCTTCAATACTCCTTGGATCCATCAAGACTGGCGCGGTCGTTACTGTCACGGTCCTTATGATTGTCATTGACATCATTGGTACCATGGCTGTTTTCGACGTGTCTCTGAATGCAGTAAGCCTCGTCAATCTCGTGATCTGCGTTGGAATTGGAGTCGAGTTCTGCGCGCACATTGCCAGGGCCTTCATGTTCCCTTCACGGTCAGTTATGGAGCGTGCCAAGAATAAGTTCCGTGGCAAGGACGCTCGCGCCTGGACTGCACTTGTGAACGTTGGAGGATCGGTATTCTCTGGTATTACGATTACCAAACTGATTGGTGTATTCGTGCTGGCTTTCACGAGGAGCAAGATATTCCGGACCTTTTATTTCCGGATCTGGCTGGCGCTGGTGGTCTTCGCTGCAACTCACGCATTGATGTTCCTTCCTGTAGCATTGAGTTTGCTTGGTGGGGAGGGATACGTTGATCCGGAAAGTGATGGAGGGCTAGAAGAAGATCTTGCAAGCAGGCGTTATAGGGCATTATTGCCGGATGGAGATGATTCGGACGATGACTTTGAGTAGTATGCAGATTGATGGCAGATAGATGTACGATTATATCAGGTCCATTGGATTGCATATCGGGTCTCGCAATTCTTTACAGGAAAGGATTGATGATTGAATGGCGATTAATTCATAAATACATCAAGGCCTCCTACCCTGCATTCTGACACCTCCAGCTCTCGCAACCCTCCTAACTCCCTCCAACTGTAAGATCCTTTCCTCTACACCGCCATTTCCTCTCCTTGGGCCTCCATCTCCTGGATTTCTTCAAGCTATCTGGGACTAAGATCTGTCACGGCTCGTGATGTCGTCGACGCGTAATTATACGCAGGTGTTCTTCATTCCATTATTAGTACTGTTGCGTCAGTAATGCTTTCGAGGCCGTAGTTTGTTTTAAGTTAGGGTTTAAAGCTTGCTTTTTTCCGGTGCCTGATTTGTAATCCTTGAAGGGCGATCCGAGAATAGTATGGCGTAATATCGTTGTGGTTGGTGGTTGGCAGGTTTTGATTGCCTCTGAATCCGGTAGACGGCAGTTGCGAATGTTGAGCTTGGTTCGATTGCTTTTTAATGTGCGGGATTTCGTCTCCAATAATGTTGATGTCGAATCTCTATGTCTTTTGGCGCTGCTGTTCGAACTTTTCGAGGTGGTTTTGTTTTCAGTTTGTTTTGAGTAGGTTTTGAACCCATTAACATAGGCAAGCTTTTCAGGTGGGTCGTCTCTTCAGCAGGGTGCTGATATTACATTTGATAGTTCGCATAAATGTTTTTACGCTCACTTCGGGTTCGGAAGAGATAGAGGTTGCTCGGTGCAATTCCTCGTCGACCAGCCTGTCGAATTCTTCCACCGAATAAATGTCTCTGAGGTAATACAGTTTGGCTTCTGCTGCCTCACGTCTCACTTGCTGGAACATGTCGGTTGTTTCAATGACCAGTCGAGCGAAGTTGGCTTCGACGGATCCGATAGACATCTTGACGATAGGATGAGAAAATATGCTGATGAATGACTGCTGTGGATTGTTGCAAGTGTACGTGTGATAGTTTTGCAGTCGATAGTGGATGGTGATGTGTTCGAAAAGGGTTGAAAAATTGGGTGGGGGGCTGTCTTTATGATGGCTTGATTAGAATTCGGACTATCTAGACTCTGGTCATCCCAAGCTGGGGCCTAGATGTCCCCAAACCCTAATTTGCGTCCTCTGGTATTCTAGGCGGAAAACTCCGAACCGTCCTTTAAGTTCAAATCGCGAATAGGGAGCCAACCATTATCAGAGAATTTTAGATGGCAGAATGCCCATGTTCTGGCCGAAGATAGCGACTAACCATTAAACGGTCAATCAAAATGCAAAATTGTTTAGCAGTGCCATATTCAGAGAGAAACCCATTGATCCCGCTCTGAGTTGCATCCTTTCAATTGATGCCAAATTATGAATGAGGATACGGCAAGGATGTAACCTTTCGGGAAGGTTTAGGGGAAATCTCAAATATGGCACGCTAGTCTATAGCTGTCGCTGGTTGAGTAAGGTTTGAGGGGAATGAGTGGCACCCTCAGCAACTTAAAATTGACATCAAAGCTGAAGGACAGGAGGAGAATCATTTGAGGGAAGTTGAGCAGAACTGCTGCTCTAATAAGTCGCATGAGAATGGCTTCGCAAGACCGGGGAGCACTCGGACGACAGGCACCAAAATTATAGTTTAACGACGCATATCCCATACCTTGAGAAGTCTAGAGAAATCGTTGGGCGGTTGCTATGATCCGGTATTTCCATATACCTGGAGAGAGGTGTTACATTGCCACACGTGGTCAAGTAGCAATTTCCAAGACATCTTCGCAAGGGTGCGACAGTTGACGAGGTTTGGATATAACCAGCACATATGTACAATTGAACCATGGAGTCTATTTCTTTGGGTCCTCCTTCTTTTCTTCCGGTTTGGGAGAGGGCAGTTTGAACGAATCAGGCTTCCTATCAACACCAGGTCCAACTTGCTGTGTGCCATTAGTCTTACATTCAGAGGAGTAAAGCAGAATTTGACTCACCTCCCAAGCTGCTGTTCCGCCTTCGAAGTTTCGGAAAGCCTGTGTCAGCTCCAGGGGTTCCACCACAATCCTCTTCTTTTCTTCATCGTAGCGAATCTCAGTATATCCAGTCAGAGGGAAGTCCTTTCGTAACGGATGCCCATCGAAACCATAATCAGTCATGATACGTCGTAGATCTGGATGGCCAACGAAAAACACCCCAAATAGGTCATAGACCTCTCGCTCATACCAGTTGGCTCCATCATAAAGGCTTGTAATGCTTGGAACTGGCGAGGCCTCGTCCGCATATGTCTTCACTCGAATTCTTGAATTGTGGCGCACACTGAGCAAGTTATAGACAACTTCAAATCGCTGATCTCTAGTAGGAAAGTCAACGGCTGTAATGTCTGAAACTTGTGTAAACTCCGCTGCGGTATTGTCTGGACAATGTGAGCTCCATGTCAAAGATCTTGTAGCTCAGCACCGAAAACTTACACTTCAAGAAAGAGAACACTGGACTGACACCAGATGGCGAGATATAGATTACCAGCTCGTCTTTCCAGACCGAAAATTGCTGAATGTATTTTGGCAGGCAACCCATGAGCCAGGATCCATACCGATGCATATCGTCAGCCTTCGCCGCGTACTTGTCTGCTGGGTTGACTATAGGTACATGAAGTCCTCCAGGCGCATCAGGCTGTCTTGTGGCGTGGCGCATGTTTGGCTGATCTGAAGAGACCACGACCTGGACATTCTGGGTTGACGTGAATCCTCGAGCTGCAGTGTTGTTGTGCCGGATCACTGCAGCCCTACTCGATCGCAAAGCTGAAGCCAGCGCTCGGCTATTCGATACCCTCATTGCCATGACTGAAAGTTCTTTGCTGTGTTACCAATTGCAGTGAGAAGAGCTGTCGATTCGATTCTCGAGATTGAAGCACTTCACGGTCGTCATCATGATTGGTTCGGAAACCTAAATTAAACGCTATTCAACGCTAAGGTCAAAACTGGTAAAGCGCGAGCTTCGCCAGAGTTCCTTCCAGACTTCAACTTTCTCCGCTCCATCTCTTCTCCTTCTGTCATACACAAACAGTCGCCTCCTCCTCCCCTCACTCGGTGAACAAGCGCTCGCCCGTACGCCGTTTCGAGTCTTCACACGCTTCTCTCTGCATACTCCCCAGAACGCGCCAGGAGAGGGCCTCGCGCGTTGTTCGCCTTCGGCTCCGTTAAATCTTCTCCACGTCACAACCATCATCTCCCATATCCGTAGCCCCCAGTATACAAAATGGCACCCCAAGATAGCTTTATTGACGATGACGACGACTCCTGGTACGTATATACTGCTGTGCAGAGTCTTCAAATCCGCGCCTCAGCCGCATGGTAGCATTGCTAACATGTCGCGCTCAGTCCTCTTTGCGTTGAAGAGTTCGATCTTTCAGACAAAAACTTCCGCCCATGTCCATGTGGATACCAGGTATTTTCATCTTCCACCCTTTGATCTCTCCTCTCGATGCTCATCTTGTTTGCCCCAGGTCTGTCAGTTCTGCTACAACAACATCAAGAATAATATGAATGGTCTATGTCCTGCTTGCCGAAGACCTTACGATGAGAAGACAATAGAGTGGAAAGTTGTCACCCCTGAAGAGTAAGATTATCTCACATTGCCCAGTCTTCAAGTACTAAATTTTCGTCTTAGGGTTGCGCAATTCAAGGCCAACATCCAGAAGAACGCCAAGAAGAAACAAGAACAGCGGCAAAAAGAAGCACAAAAGCGGGAGGTTGAAAGTCTCAATCGAAAGCATTTGTCTGGTCTCCGAGTCGTACAAAAGAACCTTGTCTACGTCGTTGGATTGAGTCCTGGCATCCCAGAGCAGGAGATTTTACAAACATTGCGAGGTGACAAGTACTTTGGACAATATGGCAAGATCATAAAAATTGTTGTCAGCAACAAGAAAACCGACACTGGTCCTAATGGTCAATCTCTCGGAGTTTATGTTACTTTTGCTCGAAAAGAGGACGCTGCGAGATGTATAGCAGCAGTGAACGGATCTCAAAATGGAGACCGAGTGCTGCGAGCGCAGCTTGGGACGACTAAATATTGCTCAGCTTATCTGCGGAATGAGATTTGCACGAACAAGAACTGCATGTTTCTTCACGAACCTGGCGATAACGATGACAGTTATTCAAGACAAGACCTATCTTCCATCAACAGCGTCAATACCCAACGCCCGCTTCCAACCATGGCCTCATCGTCTCGACAAGTTGCACAAGCTCAGGCCCCTATCCAACAGATCCAACCCGTAGCTGCGGCGGCACAACCCATGGCTCGAGAGAATAGTAAAGATGGATCAGATAGCGGAGATGGCTCAGCGCTTCCCTCTTCTGCAAGTTGGGCAAATAGAGGTACACAACAACGCAGCAGAAGAGGTAGTCATGCAACTAGCGGCGCGGCTTCGAGTCCTGCCGTTTCTCATGCGATGCCTGCGACAGCAGAGGCTGTGGAAGGTAACTCAGAATCAGCGCTGGAACAACCGCCAGAGCCCGCAGGCGTTGTTGCAGCTTCGGATTCCGCTGATTCCGCTGAAGCTCCCCGACCTGAACGCAACCCGGTACTTCTGGACCTATTGAAAGCAATCAGCTCTCCAACCTTATCGTTCTCTGGATCAAGTACAACGGGCGACGATTCGGAGGTCTATGCTACATTTCCACCACTCTTCGATGACCGTGGTGGTGAAAAGCGAAGAGCCATGCGTGAGCATCAGGAAGAAGCCAGACTACATCTGGACCAGGACTCTCAAGCAGATCTACGATCAGTCGAGGAACCAATGGAGGAGGAAGAGCAACCGGAGAGTGGCAGCTTGCAACTTGGTGGCGAGCCTGAGGACAGGGACAATGGACGAGAGAGCAACCTCCCGCAGGGTTTCCATGGCGCACGACGACCGAGCACTCAGCTTCCAATTCAGCGAGCTTCTAATGGCGGACCTTTTGGCCCAAGTCTATCGCAGAACTTTCCTCAGAACCTTAGTAATTTAAGTTCTATCAACGGGCGTACATTGACACCCATGCAGCAGCAACAACTTTTGCTCATGAAATCCGGCCAACCTCAGTCTGGTTTCATGGATCAGTTCCCCCTTGGAATGGGGAGCCAACTTGGACAAGGGTCTGCATTATTTCAACAACAAGGTCATAACAGGCAGTCTTCTCGATACAGTTTTGCAAATGATAGCGCCTCGGCATCCGCGAACATCAAGCCATCGGCTAACGCAAAGTTGATGGCTCAACAATCTTCTATGATTCCATCTGGAAGCCATGTACAACAGGGCAGTCAATTTTATGGCTCCTCGATGCCAGGTCCTCCCCCAGGGTTGAAGTCATCAGGAACCCCACCTATTGGTGGTGGAATGTTCGGCCAAGGTCATAATTTCGGTGCATCGATGGGCAGCACTTCAGCTTTTGGTGGTCTCCCAAAGGATAATAGCAGCGACATGCTTAGGGATATACTTAGAGGCCGTGGAGCTACAGGCGGTGGTCAATCTCATGATACAGGCAAGCGTGAGTACATGTTTCCTTCTTTTCTTTCTCAGTACCCATCTGCCTCCTCCACTCCAGCTCCTGCTTCAGGCCTCCTGGCATCGCTCTATGGTCCTCAGACTGGAGCATTCCATGACTTCGGTCAAAAGCAGAAGAAGAAGGGGAAGAAGCACAGACATGCTAACACTTCCTCCTCTGGGGGAGGTGGCTTAGTCGATCTTGCCGACCCGAGTATCTTGCAAGCGAGAATGCAGCACCAGCAACAGAGCAATGCCGGAGTCGGACAGGGACTGTTTGGTGGTCAGGCTCAAGGTGGGTACAATCCGAGCATGATGTATGGTACGGGTTTTACTAGGTGGTAAACATGGCAGGCGGGCAGGCGTTAATTGCAGCATGGCTTTTGTAGATATTGCTTTCATTGAGGGTGGCGTTCGCAAAGACCCTTCTAAGGGCGTTGCATTTGCTCGGACGGCATATTTGTTTTAGCGAGCATGGGAAAGCTCCAAGGTGGAAGCTTCGGGATGCTCTGGCGTCATTTGCGTTTGGAAAAATGAGGGAAGCTCATGGATCTGCCTTTTTTGCTTTTTATTTGCAAAATTTCCAACAGCAGCCATGGCCCTGGCACGCTGGCTTTGCATCAAGGGTTGCTGCGGGAGCTCCATCATCGTCTTCGTCTCGGCCACCTTTCATGTACGTTAAAGTCCCCGACCCCAAGCCAGAGAACTGGCTGGTCAATATAGCATTCTCACATATTTTGTGCCCTCAGTAGCCTCCCTTCTTTAGCTCGAAGACGATGATGGACCCGTGATGTGATTATGTTACTGCCGAGCTCGTACAACTGCTGCCTTTGATCTTCTTAACACTCTTTTCTTTCGTTGTTACTTGAGTTGGAGAATTTAAAACGAGGAAGTGCTGACTTATGCTCTTAGATGAACTTGGCCTCCCATCTCTTGACGAAGCAACATTTTCGGTGGATGCACTGGTAGCCGACAGCCCCTTTGATGAGTTCATAGGCTTTGAACATGCATCGAGATCTTCAACGCCATCAGTCCCTCCTGGCTTTGGCTTCCTCCCCCCTCAGCCTTCAGCCGTGCCAGGGGAAGAAGCTATTGCAAAACCAACTTCCCGAATTGTTCCCACTTCAGCCCCTTTCACCCCGTCTCGAAGCGCTTCGTTTTATCCTCGAGCTGCTACACCACTTTCCAATGTCTCGGTCCCCGCTACTCCCCGCGCCGCACCAAGCTCTATGGTAGAGACGCCAACCTCGCAAGCAAAGCAAGAAGTGCAGCAGTTAGCTTCCAGCAGTGGTCTTTCAAAGGCAATAGCTTCACAAGCCTCGCAGCCTGCTCTGCAATCAGAAGACTTTCCTGCGCTGCAAACTA
>Ga0302325_10018945_pt1 | contig 14489 bp, 19 predicted proteins | sample Palsa_T0_2_FD_201948 | JGI IMG/M metagenome (GOLD analysis project Ga0302325, IMG submission 201948) | Peat permafrost microbial communities from Stordalen Mire near Abisko, Sweden - Palsa_T0_2 | ecosystem: Environmental > Terrestrial > Soil > Palsa > Peat permafrost | place: Sweden: Abisko... | reverse complement strand
TGGCCCACTGATTGATCAGCACCGGCAGGTCGCGGTAGCTCTGAATCCATTTCGCGAAGAAATGGCCGACGAGGGTTTCCGACGTGGGGCGAATGACGTAAGGCTCTTCCAGCTTCTTCCCGCCCGCGATAGTGACCACCGCCAACTCCGGCGCGAAGCCTTCCACGTGCTCGGCTTCTTTTTCCAGGAAACTCTGCGGGATCAGTAGCGGAAGATAGATATTTTGATGGCCGGTGGCTTTGAAGCGGGTGTCCAGCTCGCGCTGCAGCACTTCCCACACAGCGTAGCCATTGGGCTTGATGACCATGCACCCTTTGACGATCTCAGCCGGCTCGGCCATATCGCCCGCCAGTACCACGTCCTGATACCAGGCCGCAAAATCTTTCTCTCGTGAAGTAATTGGAGAATCTGCCATGATTGTAGACTTCCAGTTTGGCAGATTGCGGGACAGCCAATCATGGCAGGCGAAATGTTCTGTCATTAAATATCGGTGCCAGTCAGTCTTGTGGGGCGGCCGATCCTGGCCGCAGCCGGCTCTCAGCCGGCTAAGCAGCCCTCTTTCTTTCTTCATAGGAGAAGCCGAGCGGGGCGTGAAAACGGATGGCGGCGCGCCGGACGCATCGGCCGGGGTTCTTAAACCGCAAGCGAAGCATGGTTTCTTTCATAGAGTCGCGCCCTGCCACAGGGCCTCACCATCCCTACCCCCGCCCGCTAAACTGATAACGTCAGACTTCTTCCGCCACCCAGGCGTCTTTTCACATGGAGCCGGAGCTTTGATTCTTCGGGCGGTCGAGGATGCCGACCTGATTCGTAAGGCGCGCCGGGGAGATGTGGAGGCCTACAACCTGCTCATTTCCCGATGGGAGAGGCGTGTCTACAATTACCTCTTACGCATCGTGGCCAACCGCGAAGACGCTCTGGACCTGAGTCAGGACGTTTTCTTGAAGGCCTATCAAAATCTCCGCAAGCTGGACGATCCCGCGCGGTTTGCGCCGTGGCTCTACCGCATCGCCCACAACGGGGCCTATTCGCTCTTCCGCAAGCGGCGGCCCGAAGGCGACCTGGAGGAACTCCGGCCGGATACCATGGAAGGCGCGCCCACCATCGGCGGCAACGCAGTTTTCCCCATCGAATTGACGCTGGCGGTCTCCGGCGCGCTGCGCAAGCTCTCCGCCGGCCAGACAGGCAGCCGGGTTATTCTCTGATGGGCTACGCTAAAGGCAGAGGAATTGATGGGCCGCGACAGGTTGCACGAACTGGTAAACCGGATTCCCGAGAACGATCTGATAGCTGCGCAGCGGTATCTCGAGTACCTAGCCGCCAGCCAAGCCTACCGAGCCGCACTAGCCGCTGCGCTTGATGACGAGCCGGTCACTGAGGGCGATGCGCATGCCATCGAGCGAACGGCGGAGGAAATTCGAGTGTGCAAGGTGGTGGAGCACCAGGAGATCTTGCGGGAATTCGGGATCGAATGAAGTTTATCTGGCCCGACTCCGCGCGAGCCGAGTTGCGCGCTATCGATCGTGACGCCGCCATGCGTATCCTCCAGGCGATCACGCTATATGCCAGAACTGGGGAAGGCGATCTGAAGGCACTGAGTGGGCGATGGGAAGGCTGCTTTCGTCTGCGGGTCGGGGAATATCGGGTTATTTTCTCCGTGCTGCCAGACCAAATCGCAATCCGGCACATCCGGCATCGGTCCGACGTTTACCGGTGAGTTGTTGTACGTCTATTAATGGGGACCCGCCAGAAAGCGGCGCTGAGTCTGCGTCGGCTGTTTCGACGTCGCGTTAAGTGGCGCTCAGAACTTCCCGTCCCATTACCGGCGCAGGTGTCAGACTCTCATCCTGGTTGGCATCCTCATCCCGGCGCAACCGTAGCCTTGCTGGCGGTCATTGCCATCTACGCAGACAGATCTGAGACGAAGAAGCGCAAAGTGCATCTGGAGCAGCGGAAAGCCAGTCAGGTAGCGGCAATTCAAGGACAAGCACAATCCTAACAAGCACCAGACGTGCGGGTATTGACACCCCTCGGCTTGAGATCCCGGCCTCCCGCTACACTGGTACCAGATCCCCGTCAGACTTTTTGCCCCTGGCGGGCGTCTTTTCAGATGGAGCCGGAGCTTTGATTCTTCGGGCGGTCGAGGATGCCGACCTGATTCGTAAGGCGCGCCGGGGAGATGTGGAGGCTTATAACCTGCTCATTTCCCGATGGGAGAGGCGTGTCTACAATTACCTGTTACGCATCGTGGCCAACCGCGAAGACGCTCTGGACCTGTTTTCATCACCGAACCCACGCTGGCTGTCTGCGGCGCGCTGCACGCTGTCCGCCGACCAGCGTGAAACCGTCATCCCCTAGCGCAAGCTACTGAGGAACTGTTGCCTCGTCACACCAGCCATACGAATGATGCTGGCGAGTGTCCCCTTCGGCAGGGTCTTCGATCCATGCACAGGAACGGGCACAGTTCGCGGATGACTTTCCTTGACCATCATGTGGTGGCTGCCTTCTACCCGGTCAAGGCGAAATCCGAGGCCCTGAAGGGCGCGAATAACTTGCCTGCCATTCAAAGCCGGGAAGCTTGACACCTAACCCAATCCGACGAGTCGCTTTAGAGCTGTCAGTTTCAGGGTGGAGAGAGGAATCTTCAGGTGATTGGCCTCCATTGACTTGATATATCCGCGGATCATTTCCGCGGTATTGTCAAGGGCTTGCATCTCGTTGTCCCCGAACGTGGACATGCCGTGGAGTTCCTTGACGTACGTCACGAACGAGGCAGTCTCCTCATCGAATTCCATATCAATGGTAACCGTCTTCGTTCGGGCAAGCGGGTGCGCGAGGTAGGCGTGGGGATCCGGTGTCCGGAGGAATTTCTTGGACGCCTTTTGCTCGGCGGCCTTTCGGGACTCGTCGTACACAAGAATGCCCGGAGCTTCCACCACCGAAGCAACGTACGAACCGTCCTTTTGCGGGAGACTGACAACGTGAAACCGCCGTTGGGTTGGCGGGTGAATGAGTGGCTTCCACGGAGAATTAGGCGCGAGGTGCGAAAACGGAAAGTGGTGCGGAAGATGTGCCGGAACTGGGTTCTTGAGCCGCAAACGGAGCATACTCCCTATATGGTAACGCCTGCTCGTTAGATACGGCATCGGAACCTTCGCTGGGCCGTTCCCACGCCCGCTACACTGGTACCAGACCCCCGTCAGACTTTTTCCCCCTGGCGGGCGTCTTTTCACATGGAGCCGGAGCTTTGATTCTTCGGGCGGTCGAGGATGCCGACCTGATTCGTAAGGCGCGCCGGGGAGATGTGGAGGCTTATAACCTGCTCATTTCCCGATGGGAGAGGCGCGTCTACAATTACCTGTTACGCATCGTGGCCAACCGCGAAGACGCTCTGGACCTGAGTCAGGACGTTTTCTTGAAGGCCTATCAAAATCTGCGCAAGCTGGACGATCCCGCGCGGTTCGCCCCGTGGCTCTACCGCATCGCCCACAACGAGGCCTATTCGCTCTTCCGCAAGCGGCGGCCCGAAGGCGACCTGGAGGAACTCCAGCCGGATACCATGGAGGGTGCGCCCACCATCGGCGGCAACGCCGTTTTCCCCATCGAATTGACGCTGGCGGTCTCCGGCGCGCTACGCAAGCTCTCCGCCGATCAGCGCGAAACGGTGGTCCTCAAGGTTTATCAGGGCTTCAAATTCGAGGAGATCGCCGAGATCGTGGCCGCTCCGGTTTCCACCGTGAAATCGCGGCTGTACACGGCGCTCGACCTGCTGAAAGCGGAACTGGCTCCCGTGAAAGCACCCACAAAAGCAGGAGGTGCATTATGAGTTGCTCGCCATTCGATCTGCGGGACTACTATTTCAAGGATCTCGCTGAAAACGAGCGTCGGCTGACGGAAGTTCACGTCAAGACCTGCGCCCACTGCCGCGAAGAGCTGGAACGTTTGCGCGGCACCGAAACCGCCCTGCTCACGCTGCCCGATGAAGAGATCCCGCAGCGCATCGGTTTCGTTTCCGACCCGGTCTTCCAGCCCTCCGGCTTCCGCCGCGGTTGGGACGCGCTTTGGGGCTCGGCGGCGCGGCTGGGTTTCGCCTCGGCTGCCATGCTCTCGGTCGCCCTAATGGTTTTCGCTCTCACCCGCCCGGCCCCCCAGGCCAGCGCACCGGCTCCCGCCATCGATCGCGCCGCGCTGGAGGCGGATTTTTCCAGCCGCCTGAACGATGCCGTGCGGAAAGCCGTGGCCGAAAGCGAAGCGCGCCAGACTCACCAGACACAGGAGTTGCTGGCCGCCACCGAGAAGCATCACACGCTGGAGACGGAGGCCGTGATGCTGCGCGTCAGGGATTACATGGAGGTGGAGAAAAAGCACATGGACACCCTGATTGTGGCCAGCAACGCCGGCAACGAGACCGGCAACCCTAACGGTGAACCGCGATGAATTGCGTTGCGATCGTGCTGGCCCTATTCTTTGCGGGGCAGGAAGCTGCGCCCACGCACCCGCGGGTCACGCGCGCCGCGCTGGCCGGCGTGGAGAAAAACTTCGACAGCCGCATCGCCCGGGCCAACCCACCCGATTCCTTCGACCTGCTGGGATCCACGCGCGGCCTCTACCTGGAAGGCTACGGCGCGGTCTTCAGCACCGAATTGAACCTCATCGCCATTCCCAACCTGACGCCCTTTCATCCGGTATTCACCAAGCCGGAGGTCGCCCGCGTACACGAACGCAAACTGCAGCGCCTGCCGGCACTGAAGCAGAGCATGCGAGAGATGCTGGTGGCCTCCGCCGCGGCACTCGAAAACCTGCCGCCTAACGAGCAGGTGGTGCTGGCGGTCACGCTGTTCCACTATTCCTGGGAGGATACCAGCGGAATGCCGTCCCAAATCGTGATGCAGGCCGAGCGCCAGAAACTGCTGAGCAACGCCACGCGCGAAACCGCCATCCGCACGGTGGAGTTCTAGAGTGACTGCGGCACCCGAATCCGCCCCCCGGCCCCCGGCCCCTGACCCCGGCGCGCAACGCGCGCCCCGGCTGGGAGAGATGCTGATCGCCCGCCGCCTGATCCAACCCGAGGATCTCGAACGCGCGCTCGAATTGCAGCGCGAGCGCGGCGACAAGCTGGGCAAGATCCTCGTCGATATGGGCTTCATCGCCCATCGCGACGTGCTGGCGGCGCTCTCCGAACAACTCGGCCTGCCGCTGGTCACGCTGGATTCGCCGCCACCGGCGGTGCCCGAACTGGAAGGCCTCTCGGCGCGCTTTATGCGGCAGAGCCGCTTCGTGCCGTTGGCCGTCCAGGATTCCACCCTCACGCTGGCCATGGCCGATCCGCTGGATTTCGAAACCATCGCCGCTGTGGAGTCCTTCTCCGGCCTGAAGGTCGAACCCGCACTGGCGTCGGAGCAGGACGTCCTGGACGCCATCGACAAGCATTATGGCGAGACCGCCAAGGAGTCGTTGGACGCCGACATCGGTACCGCCCAGGCCAACGAAGACCTGGAACATTTGCGCGACATGGCCAGCGAAGCGCCGGTCATCCGGCTGGTCAATGCCATGATCGGGCAGGCCATCGAGCAGCGCGCCAGCGACATTCACATCGAGCCGTTCGAGAAAGAGTTCCGCGTGCGCTTCCGCGTGGATGGCGTGCTCTTCAACCAGGAAGCGCCGCCGCGCGAGCTGAAGTCCGCCATCATTTCGCGCCTGAAACTGATGGCCAAGCTGAACATCGCCGAGCGCCGCTTGCCGCAGGATGGCCGCATCAAGATCAAGATTCTGGGCCGCGAAGTGGATCTGCGCGTTTCCACGCTGCCCACGCTTTATGGCGAAAGCGTGGTGATGCGCCTGCTGGACCGCTCCGCCGGCGACTTCTACGATCTGCGCCGGCTGGGATTCGACGATGGCATGTTGGCCCGCATGGAGCACTTCACTTCCCTGCCCCATGGCATCTTCCTGGTTACCGGGCCGACCGGCAGCGGCAAGTCCACCACGTTATATTCGGCGCTCAAGCGTATCAACATTCCGGACAAGAAAATCATCACCATCGAGGACCCGGTCGAATACCAGATGGACGGCATCAACCAGATCCACGTGAATCCGCAGATCGGGCTGACCTTCGCCGCCGGCTTGCGGCACATCGTGCGGCAGGACCCGGACGTGATCATGGTGGGCGAAATCCGCGACCGCGAGACGGCGGACATCGCCATTCGCGCGGCGCTCACCGGCCACCTGGTCTTTTCCACGCTGCACACCAACGACGCGCCCAGCGCCATTACGCGGCTGACCGATATGGGAGTGGAGAATTACCTGGTGACCTCGTCGCTGGTGGCTGTGCTGGCGCAGCGGCTGGTGCGGTTGATCTGTACGGACTGCAAGATGTCCGCGGGCGGCGCCATTTCGCCGGAAGGCGAACGCATGGAGAGTTTCCGCGGCGCCGGGTGCGAGAGATGTAATGGGTCGGGATACGTCGGCCGCATGGGCATTTTCGAGATGATGGAGCTCAACGATGAGATGCGCACGCGCATTATGGCTAACGAAGACGCCTCGCTGCTGACGCAAGCGGCGCGGCGTTACGGTATGCGCAACCTGCGCGAAGACGGCTGGCGCAAGATTCGCATGGGCGTGACCACGGTGTCCGAAGTGGTACGCGTCACCCAGGAGTTCTGATGGAGAGTAGGAATTGGAGGGCGGGCAATATTGCCCGCAGCCGCCTTTCAGGCGGCTCCGGCCGCATACGCACTCGACCACCGAAATCGGTCTGGCGTGGGCGCCAAACCAGCCTTCACCGGATTCTGCTCAATATAGGCCCGAACACGATCAAATTGCGCACCGGATCGGACCAGACGATCGAAGCTTTCCTCCTGCCAAAACGGTCCATGGGCGCCGAGGAGAAGATTGGCTTGGTGAGCGGTGAATCCTTTCAGCGGTCCCAGCCATTTTGCGGAGAGCACGTGCGGGGTCGCCAGAAGATGCACGTGATTCGGCATGACGACGAACGAATGGAGTTGATACCGCCGCAACTCGCGGTCTCCATGCCACAACGCTGCCACTATCTCCGCAATCTCCGGTCGCCGCAGGAACAACGGACCACTTACGCTCGCGTCCAAGAGCCGGTCGACCGCAACGAAGGCTTTGCCCGACGAGAGGAGTCCGGCTGGTGGGAATACCCGATTAGCGGGGAGACTGCCATGCAACCGGAACGTGACGAACAGGGGTTGATCGACTATGTCCCAATGGGGCAGCCTCCGCTCATAATGCCGCATACAACCTCCTTGTGCCTCGGCGGTGCAGAAACTCTCACAGTGAGCCGGCTGAAAGCCGGCTGCGGGCAATATTGCCCGCCCTCCATATGAGTACCTTTTTCTTTCGCGCCGTGGCCTTCGACGGCAAAGTGCGCACCGGCCGCCTCAACGGCGAGACCGACAGACTCGTCGCCCGCGAACTGCGCAAGCAGGGCCTGACGCCGGTCTACATCGGCGTGGCGCCCAAGAAATCCTATGAGCTGAAGCTGCCGGCTTTCGCCTACGGCCGCCGCCGCGACGTGTTGTTTTTCACGCAAGAGCTATCCACGCTCCTCAACGCCGGGGTCCCGCTGGATCGCGCCCTGGCCATCACCGCCGAACTCACCGAGCGGCCCGCTTTCCGCGTCATCGTGCTCGATGTTCTGCGCGTGCTCAAGGGCGGCAAGCCGTTGGCCGACAGCCTGGCCACGCACCCTGAGTATTTTTCGGACCTGTTCGTCAACATGGTGCGCGCGGGCGAGGCCTCGGGCGCGCTGGCCGTGGTCTTCGAGCGCCTCTCGGAGTTCGAACGCTCGCGCGACGAACTGCGCAACTACATCGTCTCGGCCATGATCTATCCCGCCTTGCTGTGCCTGGTGGGCCTGACCTCGGTGATCATCCTGCTGACCTTCGTGGTGCCGCGCTTCGCGGCGCTCTTCGAGGATTCCCACATGGAGATGCCGCTGCCCACCAAAGTCATGCTGCAGGCCAGCAACATCGTGCAAACCTGGTGGTGGGTGGCAGCCCTGATCGTCGCCGCCATTGTCACGGGATGGCGCTTCTACATTGGCACTACCAAGGGGCGGTACAAATGGGACAAATGGCGCCTGAAGCTGCCGCTGTTGGGCGATGCCCTGCGCAAGGCCGAAACGGCGCGTTTCGCGCGCGCCATGGCCACGCTGGTCTCTAACACCGTGCCGCTGGTGCAGTGCATCGGCATCTCCGGCGCGATCCTCAATAACCGTTATATCGCCCGCGGCCTGGAAGCCGTATCGCAGGGCGTCAAGCGCGGCGAAGGCATCGCCGCTCCCCTCACCAAGGTGGGAGTGTTCCCACCGCTGGCCGGCCACTTATTGACTGTGGGCGAAGAAACCGGCAAGCTGGACGCCATGTTCACGCGCATGGCCGACATCTATGAAGACGACACGCGCGCGGCCATCAAGCGCTTTACGGCGGTCTTCGAGCCGGTCGTCATCCTGGTGATGGGCGTGATCGTCGGCGGGTTTATCTTAAGTATTCTGGTGGCAATTACCAGCATCAACGACGTGGCCATATGAAAACGGAAAATCGAAGAAGCCGGACCCAGGCGGGCGTTACCTTGATCGAGATGATGGTGGTGGTGATCATCATCGCGCTGTTCGCCGTGCTAGTCGGACCGAATCTGTTCAAACAAACCGACAAGGCGCGCATCACCGCGGCGCGTGTGCAGATCGGAACTTTCGAGGGCGCCCTGGTGCAGTATCACGCCGATAACGGCGTCTTCCCTACTCAGGAACAAGGCCTGGACGCGCTGCGCCCCTACCTGCGGAAAGACGTTCCGCTGGACCCTTGGAAGCATCCGTACATCTACAGGTATCCCGGCGAGCATGGCGAAGAGCCGGACATCATCTGTTATGGCGCCGACGGCCAGCCCGGCGGCGAGGGAACGAATGCCGATATCGTCAACTGGAAGTAGGCCGCGCGGCATCCGCGGCGTCACGCTGATGGAGATGATGGTGGTACTGGCCATCGTCGCCCTCATCATCGGCGTCTCTTTCCCCAGCACCATTGCCGGCCTGGAGAACATCCGGCTCACGTCCGGCGCCCGATCCGTGGCCGCTTTCATGAGCTCCGCCGCCAACCGCGCCGAGCGCCGCCAGCAGGCCATCGAGTTGACCGTGTTCATCAAGGAGAACGCCATCGTCATGCGGTCGCCCGACGCCGGCTTCTCGAAGAAGCTGGCTCTGCCCGCGGGCATCACGGTGCAGGCCGTGTGGCCAGAATCGCCAGTGCCCACCGATGAGCCGCGCCAATTCCTCTTTGTGCCCGGCGGAGTCCCACCGCGCTTCGGAATCGAAATCGGCAATCGCCGCGGAGGGCGCCGCATCGTGCGGCTCGATCCCATCACGGGCGTGGCCCAGATCGAGCGGCCGGGCTAGCCATGAAACAGCGCGGATTCACGCTGCTCGAAATGCTGGTGGCCACCTTGATCATGGGGATCGCCGTGGTCGGGCTGATGAGCGCCATTACCACCTCCATGCGCAACGCTACGCGCGTGACCATCCGCGATCGCGCCGCGCAGCTTGCCCGCTTCAAGATGGATGAGCTGCTATTGGATGGACATTTCCCCTTCGAGACCGTGGTCCAAGGCACTTTCGATCCGTCGCTGACTGGCGGCGTCGAAGGCGGCTGGCGGGCACGGTTGCGGCACTTCGAGATGCCGCCTACACCCGCGCCCGGCGAGCGGGCGCTGAATCGCATGGAGCTCGAAATCTGGTGGATGTCGAATGGTGAACGCCGCACCTTCGCGCTGAACGGCTACCGCACGGACGTGCTGCGCCCGGAGGATCTGCTGCAATGACGCGAGGCAGGAAGCCGGCCGAGGGCCGGCTGCAGGCCAAGGGCCGGCTGCAGGCCAAGGGCCGGCTGCAGGCCAAGGGCCGGCTGCAGGCCAAGGGCCTGCCCCACAATTCTTCCGAGGCCGGACTCACGCTATTCGAAGTGCTCATCGCGGTGACGTTGTTGAGCATGCTCTCCGTCGGCATGCTGGCGGCCATTCGGATGGGGTTCGATGCGCTGCACAAGACAGACGACCGGCTGATGGAAAACCGCCGCGTAGCCGGCGCACAACGCATTTTGGAGCAGCAACTGGGAGGCTTCATGCCCGTGAAGGCGCTGTGCGCCGCCGATCCCGACTCCACTCCGGTCCCGTTCAGCTTTTTTGAGGGACAGCCGCAATCTATGCGCCTGGCCTCCACATATTCGCTGCAGGAGGCGTGGCGTGGGCAGCCCCGCATTCTGGAACTGCAAGTAATCCCCGGCGACCAAGGCCGCGGCGTGCGCCTGATCGTGAACGAGATCCCGTACACTGGCCCGTTGTCCGCCGGGCAATCCTGCCTGGGGATGGTGGCCGATCCGGAGTTGGCGGTAAGCCTGCCACAATTCCGGCCCATTGCATCCGGTCCGCAATCGTTTGTGCTCGCCGACAAGCTTGCCTGGTGCCGCTTCCTCTATCTGGAACCGGCCAATCCGCCGAAGGATGAGCGCTGGGTGGCGAATTGGGTCCTGCCGCGCTGGCCGGCGGGCATTCGCGTGGAGATGGCGCCCCTCGAAGACAACCGCGCGCGCCTGCGTCCGCTGACTATTACCGCCGCCATTCCCATCAACCGCGATCCGAACGTCGTATATGCGGACTACTAAGTGGACCACTAATCCCCGGCCCCCAGCCCCTGGCCCCCGGCCCCGGCGGACAAAGTCCGCCCGAGGCACGGCCCTGCTGGCCGTACTCTGGCTTTCCGCCGCCTTGGGCGCCATCGCCATCGCACTCGCCGATACGGTTCGTGGCGAGGCGGAGCGCAGCGCCACAGCAGTCGACGGCCTGCGCGCGCAAAATCTGGCCGTGGGTGGTCTGCGCCGCGCGATCCTGTATATGGATTGGGGGCGCAGGTATCCCGACGTCCCCCGCTTCAAGCCCCCCGTTCCCTATTTCGCCTTCGATTTTCCGGAAGGCCAGACGGTAGTCGATATCATCCCCGAAGACGCCAAATTCAATATCAACCGGATAACCATCGAGGATCTGTTCCACTTGTTGATCAACCTGGGCGCCGGCGAAGCACGATCCCAGGAACTTGCCGCGGCGATCATGGACTGGCGTTCTCCGGCTCCGGATGGCCCCAGCGCCTTCGACGAATTCTATCTATCGCTGCGTCCGCCATATCGCGCGCCGCACGCCGATTTTCAGGAGATCGAGGAGTTGCTGTCGGTGAAGGGCGTAACTCCCGACCTTTTCTATGGCGCGTGGCAACCCACGCCCGAAGGCGCGCCGCAGCATCTGGCGCCGCGTACGGGCTTGCGCGACTGTTTCTCGGTGTTCGGCTACAACTCTCAGTTCGACGTGAACACTGCGGCGCCCGCGGTGCTGGCCACGATTGGAGTTCCACCGGCCGGGGTGGCCGCTCTGGTGCGGCAGCGCAGCGTGCAGCCGTTTGTGATCCCCGACGATCTGGCGCCCTTCGCGCAAATTGCCGGCCCGGGTTTCGGGCGCTTGCGCATCGGCGGCAATACCATTTTCACGCTGAGCTCCACGGCCCGCCTTCGCCTGGTAAACGGCCAATTGTCGGACATGCGGCGCACCGTGGCAGCGCTGGTGAAGCTGATGCCGGCGAACTACCAAGCCTCATACCACATCCTGCGCTGGTACGAGACTGCCACGGCGGGCCAATAAGCATGCCAAAAGGTGGGGCCGCCGGTACCGTTATTTCAGCAGCGCTTTAACCGGCTCCTGCAATTCGAACACGGCATCCGACAGCGGCTGGTAGGTCACCGATGTGTAAGTGAAGGTGCGAACGGATTTGCCGGGCGACGTTGTCTTCGTGGCCACCATCGGCCCGCCGAAATTCTTGTAGTCCTCAAACAGGACCGTGGCCACATCCGGGGACGAATTGTCGACTTTGAAAACGGTAGCCGGCAAGCAGTCCGGTTTGGACATCGTAGAACTGATTATTGTCTTTGCCCCAGTGGGTGGTGCCGTGAAGCCAATAGCAGGGGCGGCCTTCAATTCCAGTTTTTGAAAGTAGTCCGGCTGGTGCAGCGCATATTGCAGATCGGCATCGCGGCGCACGGCTTCGACGGGAGTATCTTTATCGATACTCGCTCCTTGGGGTGTGACCGACCAGGAAACGCTGCCGTCAAATCCGGAGACGATCTCGCCGCCGTCGGGCCGCGTGAGCTTAAAGACATTCCGGAACGGTGGCTTCGGCTGGCATGCTTGTGCCTTTTTATGGCGTCCACTCCGCCGAGGGCTTGCTGATACCGTTCAAAACCGCGGCGGCTGTCTTGAGTTGTGCCGACTGCGGCCAAGCCAAAGCGCCCCCCGTCGAAGAAGACAGCAGCTCGTAGCCGGACTACGCCCGGCGCGATGGCAGGAGTGCCATCGCGGCAGGCATAGGTGCCTGCGCCACGTCATCCGTCGGCATCGTTATTGGCGAACGGCCCAGGCCAGGCCATCCGGCTCCTGGCCGGCATCGATCCTCCCAGTGACTGCCAGCGTTTTCAGGTCGACGATGGCGACGTAATTGTCGGGAGTGCAGGCCACGAACGCGCGGGCGCCATCGGGCTGCATTTGAATGCCGGCTGCGCCGCGGCCTATTTTGATGCGTTTCACTTCCCGGCGGGTGACCGCGTCGATGACCGTCAGATCCGCATTACCCAGGCAGGAGATCAGCACCAACTTGCCGTCCGGTGTGAACTTCAAGCGGTTGGCGCTGCGCACGTTGGCGGCGAGTGTGGCATCCACCTTCTTCGAGGCCACCTCGATTACCGAAACCGTGCCATCCTGCGCGTTGGCCGCCCAGATTTCCTTGCCGTCGGGAGAAACGTCAAATCCCTCCGACCCTCTCCCAACCGGAATGACGGTTTGCGTCCACTGCGGAGTGCCCGGTCCCCTGCCAGGCGACGCACCAGGCGGCCCACCAGGCGGCCCACCGGGCGGCCCGCCGCCACCCTCGCCTTTTTCCAAAATACTCACCGTGCCCGAACTCACATTGGTGGTGGCGATGCGCCGCAGGTCTTTCCATACGATCACCATGTGGGTGCGATCCTGGCCCGTGCCCATCACCCAATCGATCTTGTCAGCCGCCGGATCGTAACTGCCGATAACCTTGTTGGCCTCCGCGGTAAAGTACAGCTTGCCGCCGGTGTAATCCAGGCCGTGCGGCCCGTGGAGCGCGCCGAGGTCGATCGCGCGCAGCGTCTTTTGGGCCAGCAAGTCGACCAGTGTGATGGTATTGTACTGGCCGAAGCCGTAATTGGAGATGTAGGCGAGTTGGCCATCGGAGGCCGCCACCACCTCATGCGGGTCCGGCCCGGACGGCATGCGCGCCACGACTTTCAATGTCGCGGGATCTACGATGGATAGCGTGTGGTCCCTTTTGGAGAGGACCAGCAGGGCCGGCGACGGAGTGCTCTGGGCGGGGACCAGCACCGCTCCGAACGTGGCGGCCAGAAGAATTGCAGTAAGTCGATTGTGCATGGGTTTGTCCCCGAGTCTGGCATGTCTTACTTCATGAGCTGTCGCACGTAGCCGCACACCGCCAGCAGTTGTGGCCGATCCATGCGGCCTATGATCGTGCGGATGGCGGATGCCATCAGCCCGGTCGCCGCCGACATGCCGAGGTTGGCGGATTGTTCCGTCAAGAAGCCCACTTTGGCAAGCTTCAGGGGTCTCAGGAAAAAGTATTCCATGCCGCTGCCGGTAAGTTCCACCACCACGTTTCCCAAGGCATCGCGATGCGGCTTGCCGTCCTTCGCTTTCTCGATGGTGGTAAGGATGGCGAGGGTCTTCGCACGAAGGGTCTCGGAATGGTAAAAGCGCAGGAAGGGTTCCGTGGACGGCTTGGCGGTTCGTTTGGCGGGCGCCTTTGAAGTTTTCTTAGCAGTCGTTTTCTTAGTCGTTTTTGGGGCGGCCACTTTGGAGGATGCAGGCATCGCTCACCTCGCTTTGCGGTACCGGCGGATTAAGTTATTCGTGGAACTATCGTGACTTAGAGTGGGTTCTGTCCCGCTTTCCAGTTCCGGCACGATGCGCTGGGCCAGCACTTTGCCCAGTTCCACGCCCCATTGGTCGAACGAGTCGATCTGCCAGATGGTGCCCTGCGTAAAGACACTGTGCTCGTAAAGGGCCACCAGCTTGCCGAGAGTCTCGGGCGTCAGTTGGCCGGCAAGGATGGTGTTCGACGGGCGGTTGCCCTCAAAGACCCGGTGCGGCACCAGCCAATCCGGCGTGCCCTCGGCTTTCACTTGCTCAGCCGTCTTGCCGAACGCCAGCGCCTCGGCCTGCGCGAACACGTTGGCCATCAGTATGTCGTGATGGCGGCCCAGCGGGTTGAGCGATTTTGCAAAGCCGATGAAGTCGCAAGGGATGAGCGTGGTCCCCTGATGGATCAATTGATAGAACGAATGCTGGCCGTTGGTTCCCGGTTCACCCCAATAGACTGGGCCGGTACCGTAGGTCACCTG
>Ga0302325_10018943_pt1 | contig 14489 bp, 23 predicted proteins | sample Palsa_T0_2_FD_201948 | JGI IMG/M metagenome (GOLD analysis project Ga0302325, IMG submission 201948) | Peat permafrost microbial communities from Stordalen Mire near Abisko, Sweden - Palsa_T0_2 | ecosystem: Environmental > Terrestrial > Soil > Palsa > Peat permafrost | place: Sweden: Abisko... | reverse complement strand
CGCCGGTGATGCTCCGTGCCAAATTGGTCACTGTCATCCCTTCGTTGGTTTGGGTTGGGGATGACACCGCACCGATCGGAACGACGGACAAGACAGCGACGGGCCTGTTTGAGGCAAGCTCCTATGAGGTCACTCCGTCCGACCGGCAGGTGTCGAGTGGGTGACCGGGCCAGGCCGACGGATCGTCCTGAAGACAGTCCGAAAGGACGTCAGCCGGGAAAATGGAGTCAGACCTGGCCTGGGCACCCACCCACACGCTGATCAATCCGTTCACCGAAGTGGTGGATCACTCAGCGGCCACCTCAATCCTCGCTGCCGGAAGGGTGGGACGGTCCGGTACGATTGGGGCAGCCTTCAGGGGGCCACCAGTCGTACCGGAAGTTCCTCGTGACGGCGGACCATCAGGCTGTTCACCCATCTCGGTGGCCGTCGAGGATCGAGGGTGATGTCACTCGTTCGCGCAAGTAGAACGCTCAGCACGTTCCTCGCCTCGACCCGAGCAAGGGGCGCCCCGACACAGTGATGGATGCCTCGACCGAACGCCACATGTCGCCGTGAGGCCTCCCGGGTCAGATCGATGGACTCGGGATGATCAAACATTGCGGCGTCACGGTTGGCCGCACCCCACAGCAGGAGGACCGTTGCCCCGGCAGGGATCTCCAAACCACCCAGTGCGGTGTCATTGGGCACGTGGCGCATGTGATAGCGAAATGGTGGCTCCAGCCTCAGTGCCTCCTCCACAAACATCGGGATCAACTCGGGACTCTGACGCAGTTGACTTTGAAGCTCTTGATCTTCAGCCATGATCCGAACGGAATTCCCGATCAGGCTCGTCGTCGATTCACCGCCAGCGCTCAGCAAGGTGTGGAGAATGACGACGGCCTCGACTTCGGAGAACGCTTGACTTTTCACGCCTTCGGCGACGGCCCCGAGAAGGTCATGGGATGGCTCGCTCCTGGCGGCTGAGAGCTGATGAGATACCCACTCCTCGATTTCACCGGTCCGGGCAACGTGTGCGACCAACTCATCGTAGGAAAGGGTCGATCCCAGCATGGCGGTCGAGTCGAAGGCCGCATGCAATAACTGGTCGAGGTCGCTGTCGTGGAATCCGATGAGGCGACTGATCATGGTGATGGGGACCACGTTGCCGATAGCGGCCATGAAGTCCACAGATCCTTTGTTGAGAGCCTGGCCCACGCAATCCTCGGCGATCTCTACGACGTCGGGTTCGAGAGCAGCCATACGCTTGGCCACAAGTTCAGGAAAGACCGCGCCTCTGTGCAGTGAGTGCATCGGTGGATCCGCTGTGGCCAGCGCTTGTACTCCCGCATCACCGAACGAGAGCCGACACGGCATGCCCTGAGCGTCTCGGTATAAGAGGCAGTTCAGATTGGACGAGAAGTCCTCCACCCGGGCAGCGGCTTCGGCCAGCAGTTGGTACGTGGCCACCGTGAAGATCCCCGTGCCGGGTACTTCCCACACCGGCGCATCAGCTCGCAGCTCCTCGTAGAATCCATACGGCTCAGCGATCACGGCGGGGTCGAGCAGGTGCGTTCCCGAGATCGTTTGGACCATGCCCCGCAAGTTTGTCACTACTGCCTTTGGGGTGGTGCCCCCTAACGACGCTGCCGGGAGGGTGACATCGGAGTTTTTCGGCTGCCACGGTCTTAGGGTGTCATCACGTCGGACAAACCTTCCCCGGTGTTGGTCGCATCCGATCAAGCCTTCAGAGGTTCCGATCTATTTACCCGGCGTCGAGACCATTTATTGGAACGGGCGTCCTCAGGGCTGGCAGAAGGGCTCCCGGCCTGCCATATGGCTCCGCTGGTCACCTCGGACGATGCAGCCGCAGCCCGTTCTCACAGTGTGGGGCGTGCCTTCAGGGGGACCGAACACGCATTCGCCAATGGATAAGCGAAGAGGTTGCTCCCGATGCTTCTGCTTGGCTGAGCGGGATCGAAACAGCGTCGGAGACATGGCGAGACTCTGAGCACAGCAGAACGTGGAACTGGGGTCAGGCCGGTTGATCTCCTGGCTGCCTCCTATCGCCGGATTGGTGGGACACGTCGGCACATTTGGATGGTGCTCGACTGGTTTTCCGAGCGTGATCTCACGGGCGAACAGCTGCGCTCAGGGCATTCAGTTACTCATCCATTTCTTTACGAAGCGCTGGGCGCCGAGGCTTCGCGAGAAGGTGTTTTCGCCAGAACGTAGTTGGATTGAGTTCGACTGCAACCGTGACCTTGGAACCGGGCTTGATCAGGTTCGACGCGCCACTCCCAGTCGGCAAAGGAAGGGTTGCCGTCGTCGGCATAAGAACGGTAGGTGAATAGCCCAGCGACGGGATCGATCGCCGAAACCTGCGATCTGCTCACCCAAGTCTGCGAAAGGGCGTGAAGTCTGATCTTCCACACTGACCCCGGCTCCAAATGCTCGGGTGTCTCTACAACTTCGGTGATCGCTCGATCCCATGTCGGCAACCTCGACGGATCGGTCACAAGATCGAAGACCGTTTCGGGCGACGCCGCCACCCGCGCGGTGGCACATTCTCGCATCGTCATAACATGCCTCACCCCTCTCGCACGGATTTTACGCACTACCCCCTAGTCGATGCTGTCGCCAGTCGGGTGGGGTGACCCCCGTCCGCCGGTCCCGGGGCTGGGCAAAGCCGGAACCGAGACCCTCCGATAGGGACTTCCGGATTCTCCGTCGGGATGAGGGTTAACGGGATAATCCCGTGCTTGGGACGCCAGAATGGTGAGGACCGTATAAAGGAGGATGCATTCATGCCTGGTGTCTTCGTGGTTACCGACAGCTCTTGCGACCTCGAACAGGACGACATCGCTCCGTTCAATATTGAGATCGTGCCGCTGACCATCCGATTTGGCAGAGAGGAATTTACCGACCGGCGAGACCTGAGCGCCGAAGACTTCTACCGACGAATGTCGAATAGCGCGGACCTGCCCCAGACAGCCTGCCCATCGCCCGGTGCGTTTGAACAGGCCTTTCGCAGTGCCAGCGACGCTGGAGCTGAGGCAGTCGTGTGTCTCAGCATCTCAAGCGACTTGTCGACAACTTTTCAGTCGGCCCGCACGGCGGCCGCTGCGTGCGAGGCACAGATTCTCGTCCACGTGATCGACAGTCGGAGTGTGTCGAGCGGGCTTGGCACTCTTGTGATTGAGGCAGCAAAGACAGCCACCGGTGGGGCAGACGTTGGAGCAGTATTGCGACGGGTCAGCGATCTCATCCCACGCACGCACGTGTTTGCGGCTCTGAACACGTTGGAGAACCTGAAAAAGGGTGGTCGAATCGGAGGCGCCACTGCAATGATGGGGTCACTGCTGTCGATCAAGCCGGTGATCGATCTCACCGGTGGCGCCGTCCACGAAGCCGGCAAAGCTCGGACACGCAAGAGAGCGTTGCAGATGCTCTTTGACCGTTTGGCCGCCGCCGGGCCCATCGAGGACGTTGCGGTGATGCACGGTGGCGCAACCGACATCGACCAATTCCTCGATCTCATCGCTCCCCGCCTTCCCCGAGAGGCTATTCGGATCGGCACGTTGGGTGCTGTTGTCGGCGTGCATGGTGGTCCACAGATAATCGGTGTTAGCTGGATTGCCGCTCAGGAGATTTGACTGCCGCCGAACGCCGGAGGTGGGGCACGCTGGCGATGCGGCTTCCACCCTTTCGCTCCGTCGACATCGGCTTGGGTGATGCGAATCGAGCGCGGCCAGCCGTTGGCGGCTGAGAGCCCAACCCAATAGATGTCCGCGTCAAAAGAAATCCATAACACGGTGGGGGCTTGCCCTTGGGATCCGGACAGAGTGGGAGGGCCAGCCCGGTACTTTTGATTGACTTTGTAGCCGCAAATCGGACGGTCAACATCGGCGGTGCAGGTAGCTCCAGAACCCCGAGCTCGCCACGACAGACTCGTTAGTTTTTTCACGGACGATCTTCCTGCTCGACAACTATGGTTGCGACTGTACGCCTTTGTCAGTTGGGGAGATGTCCGCTAAGAGCTGATGGTGTCTCCTTTCGCTGGGATTGGGTGCCACACCGCGGCACATCGGAGCTAGGGCCGAGCCCGTTCGAGCTGCCAGTTGTGCCGCCCAATCTCGTGCGAAATACGCTGCCGAGGTGCCGTCGCAGCGAGAACCCAACCGGTGGTCAGTCCGCCGGTTACGAAACCGGATGGCTCAGACCGCTGGTCGCGCCGCTAGGGCGATGGACTTGGATCCCCTATCGGCGCTCCAGTCCGCGCGAGACACTCTGGAATGGTCGATCCGTCATCGTGGCCCCGAATCGACAATGACTGTTAACGCCAAAGGTGAGGTTGCAGAGCGATTGGAGCAGGTGGGTCGTTACGAAGAAGCACTTCAGCTCCGGAGTGATGTCGCCGCTCACATGCGACGTCAACTTGGAACAGACGATCCCAGCACGCTCACGGCGGAAGGATTCGAGGCGTTCGACCTCGACCGACTCGGTCGTTATCGAGAAGCACTACCTCTCTTCGAACACGTTCTCAATAGTCGAACCGATGCCTTGGGACCGGATCATGAGTTGACTTTGCTAGCCACCGAATGGCTCGGCTGCACTCTGAGAAGTCTTGGTGATCTTCCTGGATCACGTCGCTTACTCCAAGATGCGGTAGATCGATACGAACGACAGGGCGCCGGGGAGACTGAAGACTGCATGAAGACCACGTCGCACCTGGCAACCACTCTGTTCCAACTCGGAGAAATGACGGAATCCTGCGAGTTCCGCAAGCACATCTCGGATGTCCGAAATCGAACACTGGGTCCCGATGATCCAACAACGCTCCGTTCTCTCGAGAACGTAGCCAACGCTCTCCAGTGGATCGATGAAGTCGATGAGGCCAAGTTGATCTACGAGAATGTCCTGGCGAAGAGGGTCCGCTTGTTCGGTATGGACCACCCGGATACTCAGCGGACTAGTGAAAGGCTGAGCGCCATCGACCAACATTTGGAAACGGACACGTAGTTCGACTGCCCTCATCCGCCGGGACGGGATGCCACCGTGCGACACAGCGGGAATACTCGGCTTCTGTCAGAAGCGGGTGCCATCATCCGTCAGTGGGTACTCCAGACACCGCAGCAGAGTTGATTCGTCAATCTGCGCAAGCACTCTCTTCCGGCGGCCGTTCTCTGGCGGTACTTCGCTCCACATTTCTCTCGAACCTCCACGATCTGTGTCGGGATCGACCCTTGCAAGGCAGCTATCTGATTCTCTTTGAGGCTCTGGAGCGGTGGGAATCATCGGTCGGCGATGACCGGAATAAAACCGAGGACAATTCACGACCCCGGCTGAGCGATTGGTTGCCGACTAGCCCAGTTATCCCGGAGCATGACATATCGACCGTGGCTAACGGCACTTGGGTGGCGAGCGCGACTCCGCACAGACCCAATCCCACCTGTCTCGCTCGTCCAATCCACTTCCCTAGCCTATTGACCCTCATTGGCCAGCTCCGCATGGTCATATCTGATCCCGTCAGCAGACAGTCGCTATCGTCTTGCTATCGACCGAGGAGGGGCCGTGCGTAAATGGCTGGCAGCGCCTGTCACGGTAGGAATCGTCTTAGTATCAGCATTCGCCTTCGCTGGTTGCCAAGTCACGAGCCCGTTGAGCACTCAAGAACTCGCCTGGGACACCTCTTCGCTTCCACCATCTACGTCCTAGGCGTCGATTCCGGCTTTGAGCGGCCTGGGTTGGCGGCTGCAATGTCGACTGGATAAGCGTCGCGGTGACACTGAACGTGACGGGGGATCCGGTCGAGTTGCAGGTAACCAATGGTCCGAACATCCTCAACCCATCAACTGCCGCATTTCTCCCACCCGGAAGTTCGACTGTAGAGACCTTCTCGGCGCACTTCGTTGGTGGCTCGGAGAGAAATGACACCACACTCACCACGGAAGTCCAGTGGCGGCTGGTGGCCAGCGGCGGGCCGGCCACACTGCAAAGCGGGAGCGCTGTGGTGCTTCCGGGGGGGGTAGCCATTGCGGATAAAGGCTCCGCCCGAGACACCTGCAAGGTGTCGATCGAGGTAATTGCCATCGTGAGCGTTTGGTTTGGATGTCGCTTGTCGAGCTGGACTTGGGACTCGCGTTGGAGAATCGGTCGAGCAGTGCGGCGCCGTACTTGGGGCGCAATGTTGATCCCTGTCGGAATCCCATCACCTGAGGGATCACCTGAACAAAGGTGCCCCCAAACGCATCGGGACTGGGACGTCATCTGGCGCGCTCTCGTCTGCGGCCAACATCCGCTGGACGAGCGGAATGGCCGAGAGAGGCATCGATCGGAAAGCCGCCTAACTGGGCTGAGGTTAGAACCTGAAGCGAGTCAGCCCACCCGGCTCAGTGCCCAGGGTCACAGTCACCGAATGTGGCTTGATTTGATAGACGTTCCACGGGGGTGGTCCCTGCGACGGCGCGTTGAACGGGGCGGTGATACCGGTCCGGGTCTCATCGAGTTCGGCGGGCCACCCCTGGTCCGACCAGGCCCTGGCGAGGCGCGTGAGTGTGGCCGGGTCGGTCTCCCGCTCTGCTTCACCTTCGGCGACGACGTCTGCATCGAGGATCGACACCGCGATTGAGCAGCGCGAATCGCGGGCGACGTTGCGGCGCTTCCGGGTACGCGATCCGGTCTGGAACCAGAAGCTTCCGTCCTGCCAGAGCGCACCGACCGCAGTCATGTGGGGGCTCCCGTCCTCGTTCACCGTCGAGAGCCACGTCGTGCGAGCGTTGTGGGCATCTGGAGCCGGCGGCGATCCGGCGTCAAGCTTTTCGAGGACGTTCGCCCAATTCACTGGGGGCAGCCCGTCCGCCGCACCTAAGTTGATGATGTCCACTACGTCTCCCTTTTCATAATCCGACACTCCTCCTCACGGCCGCCGATTCTACGTACGCGCCGGTTGACGAGGTGCCCAAGTTCGCCGAGAGTGGGCCTATGTGCGCCGCCCGTTTGGGTGCCATCATCGTCAGGAACGAGGTGGGTCTTCCGATCTGAACCTCCAGCCCCGGATCATGATCTATGAGTTCCAGGTCTTCAGGTCTGAAAAAGGCGTCTAGAAACGCCTCGTCTTCAAGATGAATGCTCAGAGCGATGTCCTCAGCCGGACCGTCCACCGCGTCCATCCCCGTAGCGGAGGGCGTCGTGAAACCCCAACACTGACCAATGCGACCTGAATGTCCGGCAGCGTCCATGACGGGCGACGAAAGGACACGAACGTTGTCCCCGAAGGTGATCTCTGGCGTCTGCGTCATGGTTCCAATCTTCGCCTATAGGTGGCAACAGCTCAATGGTCGGGGTGCCCCCCTTCGCCGGGGAAGGTGGGGCAGTTCGACACTTCGGGATTGCCCCGTCGCGTGATTCACTGTGAGCCGTGCTGACCACCGATGCGGATGGCCAATCGATTCAGCTGTCACCAGACGGGTACCAGTTCCCGACTTGAGTAGCGATCGTTGAAACGGTTGGGACGAGAACTGGCTAATAATCGCTGGCGAATTGTCCCAGGAGTTGAATAAGTAACCCACCAGGACGCCAATGGACGGGCATCTCCAGACCTCTACTTCGTTGAACCGAACATTTCGTTCGGAGTTGGGGATCGATCAGGCTCCTCCGTGCGAGTGCGGGTCCACTTTTCGCAGGAGAGCGCCCCCCCTTGGCTGAACTGGGAGGAGCGGATAGACAACTATTCGTTCCCCGTTTGAACTCTTCGTTGCTTCACGCGATTTGGAGACCGCGGCAGATGTGTGGGAGCAGGAGTTGAAAGCATTCCCGGATCGAAGCTCGTAGCACTTCTCGGGGACGACTCCACCTAACCGCACTGCACCCGTACGCCGGGATTGTGGGTCGGGCAGTTCCGATTCCTTCAGGATCAGAGTCGAACAGGTCGTACCTCATGCTCCACGTTGGCAGCTTCAAATCGACTACTCAGATGATCCACCTCATACGGAGAACAATGGAGAACGGAATGAAATGGCTTCGCACGGCGGTCGAGCGCCGCCTCGGATACATCTGCCGTGCTCCAGGCCCTTCCTGCGCCGTCGAGACATCGCAAGAGGGTTGAGAACTCTTCAGGTTTTTCGTCGCATAGAACTTCTTCAGGATCAAACAGGGCGAATATGTAGGAGTCCGCTGGCAACCATGACAAGTCCCGGAGGCAGTCCTCTAGCGCCACCCAGGTTTCAGCGAAGTCCCAAGGCAACTGCAAGGCAGCACCGAACTCGTCCCAGAGCGAGCCAAGAGTCCTCATCTTCGAGCCCCGCAGCTTCCTTATCGCCACCTGATTGTTGCCAATGCTGGCGAGTGTCCACCCGATGCTGGATTCGGGCGGAGCCATCTCATGACCTTGAGGCATCTGAGGATGAAGCTCCAGCCACGGTCCCATCAGATCGAACACGCCCATAGTCGGGAATCGTATCGGTGACCCAGTTCGCCGGGTCCGACCACGCCCCATAACGGCGGGACTGGGTGCCGCCCTGCGGCACTAGTGGGACAGGGGGATTGCGCTGCCTAGGGGCCGCAAGCAGCCTTCGTGGGGTCGGTCCTACGCCTTCTTGGGGTGGACCTGGGCGTCGGCGCCGGTGACGTGGCCGCAGGTGCGCGTCGGACCGGCGCAGCCGTTAATGAGCGCGGTGAGCAAACTCTGGTTCCACCCGTTGATAAAGTCACCGTGCGCGGTGTCGGTGGAACCTTGCTGCCCGGGTCCCATGGAAAGGGTGAGGTCAGTGGCAGATGTGATCGGGTACACGACGTGGAAGACCACGGTCGGAATCCTCACCGGGTAGCGCGTTGGGCATACCTGGCCCTTGGGGTAGACGACGTTGGTCTGGCCGGCGCCGCTGAGCGTGGTGCCGTTCCAGCAGGACGGGAATGTGACTCGGAGTTCGATACCCCTGGTCCCGGAGCAGTTGACGGGCACGTCCGATACGGACTGGGTCGCCGGGTCGGCGCAGCGCCAATCGATGACCTTGGTCGACTGTGGTGCACTGGCATTCTCGTTGCCGGCAATCATCTCCAGCCCAGCGGGCGGTGCCACGACAGTCGGCGAGGTGCCGTCCAGTCGAGCCCAGTAAACGAGGTTGCGTAGCGGGGTGATGGGCACACCGTTTTGGTACAGCACGGGTGTCCAGTAGGCCGACGCATCATCACTGGTCGAGCAAGTTGTCGATCCTCGGACCAAGGTGGCGGCCGTCGAGGTAGCCGATGTCGAGGTGTTCCCGAAGAAGTCGTGTGCCATTGACTGGCCCGGCTTGCCAGGATCGAGGATGGGGTCGTCATTGGCTTTGTGGCTGTAGCCGCAGGTGTCGGTGATGATGACAGAGGCGCCAGGAGCCACTGTTGGCGTCGGAGTCGCGCCGCTCATGGTGGGTACCGTGGTAGTCGCCGTCGGTAACGGAGCCTTGGCTATAGCCGTCGAGGACATAGGCGGGGTGGCGGAAGTGGAGGCGGCACTTCCCGAGCTAAGAACGAATCCGGCGGCCGTGCTCCCGGCGCTCACGATTGCGATGGTGGCCAGTAGCACCAGCGGCCATAATTTTCGGCCTGCGAAGAGTTTTCCCCGTCCCGTCGGCATGCCGTGCCCTCCCCTCACGATCCAGCCAGCATGGACGCGACTCATGAACAGCCCGTTATGGCGATGTGAGCGTTGTGTCAGGAAGCCGGACCACCGGGACGGGTCAGAATGCCCGGCCCGGCGGTAGGTCAAAGAGCTCGACTGCAGACACGTCGCCTCACGCCGGGCAGTCGCTGGCCCAAAGACGACGGTCGGGTTAGGCCGCGACGCTCAACGGAATCTCGGCAGGCGACATAGCCAACTAATCGTTCCGACGAAACGCGTTGCTCCTAGTAGGCCCCAAGTTATGTCCCAATCCTCAACCGTTCGACAAGGGCGGCCGATACAACCGGGGGTTGTTAACACCACCTCAAGGGGTTGCATAGAAAGGCTCATGAACGCGGCATACAGCAACCGCACTCGCGTCGCCCGGTTTCGTTCCACACGCCACCAGCGAAGGGACGTTGCAACGCGAAAGGACGAACCATGGGGAACAAGAAGCGGGGATTAGGTCGCAGTCCGCTTCGTGATGCCAAGGCGGACATCACTATCGAAGATATTGGGTTCCTTTTGGATCAGCTTGCGTACTGGAGGTGTCACGCCCACATGTTGGAGTTCGAGCTAAGCGAAGTATCCAATGGACGTGATCGGCTGCGCGGTTCAACTGAACGATCAGCTCCAAGGGAATAGTCAGCCGGGGTAGCCCTTAACGCTGCCGGGACGGGACAGTGTTCTGACAAACCCAAATCCGTCAGAATCGACGACCGTCAATACCTGTTGGTTGCTAACCGGCGACCTAACAACGATCCGATCAAGGTCAGCATCAGGGCTCCTATTATCCCGAAGCACCAGAGATAGAGCACAGCAATCGGCACACCTTCGTGTACAACCCAGAATCTTCTCAAGATTGCGCCGAGCAGCAATATGACCAAAGCGAAGGTCGTAACAAGGACAGCATGACCCACCGCAGTAGACGGACTCCGGAATCCGGCAAGCGCACCGCCGAACAAAAAAGCTGACGCCACAAGGAACGCCGGAAGGATCCAAAGGTAAGTCCCCTCGTCAATCATCGGGCGCCCATGCCAATCCTCCTCGATAACCATCACGGGGATCGAGACAATGAGCACCAGGCATGTCGGGAGTGCGATCTTCGCCCATTGCGCTCCCCGGGGTAGACGATTTCGCCTCTCGCCCCCCGACATTCCGTAGTCAGGCACCTGGTCATTATTGACCAGACCACATCTCTGAATGTGTCCCAGTACACCGGGACGGTGGACACCTCGTCGCCACAGTGACAGTCCGGATCTGATCCCAAGCTCTCAGACCGTCGGCTCCTCCCAGGAGTGCTCATTGCCTTCGCTAGGAGTGATCCACAACATCGTCACTCCGCTAGGAGCGTTGTTGGAGTGCCAATGACCCTTTGGAACAATCGCCAGATGGCCAGCTGAAAGGGTCCACACTGAACGACTGTCCTCCTCTAGCACTGTAAGTTCCGACTCGCCCGCCAAGATGAAAAGAAGCTCGTCGCCTTGGTCGTGGTACTCCCAAGGTGGCCGGCCTTTGAACGCGGCGACACCACCCGTGCATCCGTGGAATGAGAAGTTCCCGATCCGACTCTCCGGTTCTCGATCCAGGCTCGCAAGGTCCAATCTGATCATCTTGGCAACCGATTCGTGATCAAGATTGTGCACCGTCACCATTGGCCACCTCTCAGTCTTCAGCTCGACCTTTGGGAACGATAATCACCTCTGCAATGAGGGTCTGAGCGTGCCCCCGAACGCCGCGTCGATGGCGCGTGCATTTTGACCTACGCCTGATGCTGGAGTAGGTCAGGAGGCGTGGATGACGATGGACTCGCGAAGACCAAGAAGACCGTTGATGACCTCAAGGCCAGCTTCGGGGAGCGAAACGGCGACACCCTCGATGCGATGCCACGCTTGGCATTGAGGTACGTGGCTGGTGGCGACCTGACCTCTGGCGGTGACCTTCAAGAGCGGATCTATGTGCTTCGGCGTGAGCTTCTCGGGACAGGTCGGATCGTCATGTCCTAATCTCGACGTCGTCTGGTTGTTCGATCGCGAACGCGATGGCGCGGGCCACAGCCTCGGGAGCGATGCCCAGCTCGTTCTGCTGGGCGAGCTCGTCTAACCGTCCGGTGCGTCGTGCGCCGAGGACGACGGACCCGCCGCGTTCTGCGAGCAGCAGCGCGGTCGCCGAACCGATTCCGCTACTCGCTCCCGTGATAGCGATGACTTTGTCCTGGATCCCAGACACACAGACTCCTCTCGGCCTTGCGGTGATGCCATCGCATTCGCTTCCACTTGCTACTACCCACAGAGCCGAGAAGCGGGATGCCCCACTCCGCCCGGCTGGTGGCGACCAGGCTCGTTCTCACAATGGCTACGCTTGACTGATATGGCAATCGAATATTGGAAAGAGGAGCCAGACGCGCAGGACTATCCGGCTGCTCGGTCATTCCTGTCCCTGTTGGTTAAACCCGATAGAGCATCGAAACTCGTGAAAGCCCTACGCAAACAGGAGGGTCTGACTCACTTTGCTGCCAAAGACATCTTGCGAGCTTCCGGGTTGCCTCTATTGGGGCGCGAGGACCCAGAAGTCGCCGTCGATATCGGAAAAGTCCAGCATGGCGAGAAGCTCTCCCCCGTCTTGCTCATCCAAGGTTCCCCGTTGTGGGTGGCCGACGGGTATCACCGGGTCTGTGCGAGCTACCACTTGAACGAAAAGACTGAGCTTCCTTGTCGCATCGTCGCTCGCAGCGAATGAGGCCCGACGACTCGCCGTCTGATATCTGAGGTCACGAAGGGTGTCCCATACCGCCGGCCCGGCGCGCGGTTCTCAGAGCCGCCGTACGAGTGCCGTGCAACTGATCTCGACAACTGCCTCAGGCTCAAACAACTCCGTGACCCCAACGGCCGTCCAGGCCGGAAAGGGGTCGGCCAAGAACTCCGCTGCCACCGTCATCAGCGCTTCGCTCTGGGCTCGTAGCCCCACATGGTAGGAGTCGATGCGAACGACATCGGACCACCCCGCTCCGGCTTTGGCCAGCGTGGTGACGATGTTGAGAAAGGTCTGCCGAATCTGAGACTTGGCGTCATTGGGAAAGGTCCCGTCATCGAGCGTTCCGGTGTGACCCGTTAGATACAGGAAGTCGTCGACATGGAGAGCGGCTGGGATCCGTGTCTCTGCGTAGAAGTCAGCCCAAAAAGACGGGACAATCGTTTGCTTGCGGCTCTCTGGCATCGCCACACACCTCCATGAACGGCGCAATGGAACGCGATCCTGACCCAGATCGTCCCTTTCATCTGCTTCCCTGCGCAACGGGGTACATCGAGCCGGTTGGCAGGTGCTTCGTTCGCTGCCGGACCGGGGTCATGCCGGCCGCTGCTCGTCGGTCTAGCGTTGGGGTCATGGCCCGCAAGGCTGGCCCGAGCGACGAGGACTACGACAGTGCCGCCCGCCTCGGTCTGCTCGGTCTGACCGCAGGCGAGGACGCTGAAGTGGACTCCATCATCGAGCAGCTCGCTGGCTTGCACCCTCGCAACAACACCTTCCCAGCTGAGGTCCTGCTCGAGCTGGCCGCCGAGGCCATCGAGGAGTCCGGAGTGTCACCCGCTGACCCGATCCAATACGAGGGGGTGCGCGACCGCCATCTCCCCGAGTACCACTTCCGTGGCAAGTCTCAGCAGCACAAGAGCCACTATGCCCTGATGGCTGCCGCCATGATCCGGGCCGGCGTCTATCCCGACCTCCTCGATGAGGCTTACGGGTGGGGCATCGAGGACATGTGGACGTACGCCTTCTACGCCCTGGTTCTGTACGGCCGCGTCGCCGCCGAGCGGACGGGACGACCGCTCGAGGACATCGCAACCGCACTCGCAAAGCGGCGGGGCCTCGACTTGGAGGACTCCTAACCGCCGGCCACGAAGGCCACCACGACATAGGCGGCATGGCGATCGAAGTTTTCACTCGGTCGTCAACCGGGTCTGAACCTCATTCCGCCCATCGATGAAATCGTGCCAGGCGACGAAGCCGAGGGGATTTTCGACTATTCGTTGAATCCTTCTCGTAGCTTGGCCCCCTGGCAGGCCCACTCCGATGACCCGGGCGATTAGAAGTCACCGTCCCCGGCAATGAAATGGGACCTTCTGATCGACGACACTTATGTGCTGGAGAAGTGATGGGCCGCGCCCTTGGAACGGAGAACGTACAACGCCACATGGTTCACGTGCCGCAACAGGATTCCGAGTTCGTCGAGATGCATGACAGGAATCCCGGTCTTGGCCGACAGCGCTCGTGAGAACGTGCTCTTGCCAGCTCCGGCCCTGCCAGTGACCACGACACGGCGCCCGATAGAAGTTCCGGGTGGGATGTCCCCAAAAGATCGAATCACCATGAAGGCGTCATCTGGCACCAGTGCATATTGGCGGATTCCGGGTGTGTGCGAGGAGACATCCCGCCTATCCGGCAGGAGGCATCCGGCTGGTCGGTCGGATTGGGCGAGCCAACGCAGTCAGCCAACCTCACGACATCCGCAATCAACTACCCATCTCGCGCCACCGGTCCAAGTTGCTCAAGGGGAATGACAGAGGCAGGCCTGGGCCGATCGTCGCCGGGTTCCTCCGTACGGCACCCGATGTCGCCCGGCCGGGAGGTCCCGATGGCGGATCAGCTTACGGGCACCATTGAGATCCGGAAGATGCAGCAATCGAAGCTCATCGTTCCAGGGGCGCCTCCAAGTCATCCTTTGACCGAGTACCTGCCTCTTCGCAGCTCGCTGGAGCTATCGTTGCAGCGGGTCGTTACTGGCGTCTGGGTGGAGCACCACCGGGGATCGACCCACCGGCAGCATGCCGGAGAGAGCCGTGCGCCTGGGCGAACACTCGATGTCGTCCAA
>Ga0302325_10018941_pt1 | contig 14490 bp, 12 predicted proteins | sample Palsa_T0_2_FD_201948 | JGI IMG/M metagenome (GOLD analysis project Ga0302325, IMG submission 201948) | Peat permafrost microbial communities from Stordalen Mire near Abisko, Sweden - Palsa_T0_2 | ecosystem: Environmental > Terrestrial > Soil > Palsa > Peat permafrost | place: Sweden: Abisko... | reverse complement strand
GGGCAAAGTCCATCGGTCCGCCAGTTCCCCTCTCTTTTTTAAGATGAGAGACTCAAATAGGAGCGTACCATCGGACTGGCCTGCGCTAAAGGAACAGAAAACCGTACTTCGCCCACCCCTGGGAGTTCGGGCCCCGCCGGGCCAAGGAGCTGCTGCTCACCGGCGACTCGCTCAGCGTGGACGAGGCCCACGCCATCGGCATGGTCAGCAAGGTCTTCCCGGCCGACGAGCTGGCCGGCATTGCGGAGGCGCTGCTCGGTTACCCCCCGGTCAGCTCGTCGTCACCGCCTCGCGCAGGGCGGCGGTGAGCAGCGGGACGCAGTCCTGCCAGCGGCCGACCAGGCCCAGGTCGCTGAACTGCCAGACCGGGGCGTCCGGGTCGGGGTTGATGGCGACGACCGTGCCCGCCGCGCGCACCCCGGACATGTGGTTGAACTTGCCGCTCGTCCCGATCGCGATGTACAGCCGGGGCGCGATCGAGCGGCCGGTGATGCCGATCTGGCGGGCGTGCGGCATCTCGCCCGCGTCGGTCACCCGGCGGGTGCAGCCGAGCTCGGCGCCGAGCAGCCCCCGCAGCTCCGCCAACTGGCCGAGCTCGGCCCGGTCGACGCCCTTGCCAACGCCGATCACGACCTCGGCGCCGCCGAGGCCCTCGAGGGCGTCCTCGCGCCTGCGGGTCCGCACCACCACGCGGCGGCGTGGCTCGACGCTGACCCGGGTCACCTTCGCCCTGTGCGACCGGGGGGCCGACAGCGGGATGACGCCGGCCCGTACCGTCGCCATCTGCACCGGCGTGGACGCGGTGATGGCCGCGACGAGCTGGCCGCCGAAGGCCGGCTTCCAGGCCAGGAACCTGCCGTCGGTCACGTCGAGGTCGATCGCGTCACCGGTCAGGCCCGCGCCGAGCGCCGCCGCGACCCGGGAGGCGATCTCCCGGCCGTAGGCGGTCGAGCCGGCCAGGATGCCCCACGGCTGGACCGACCCGGCCCAGGTGGTCACGGCGCGGGCGATGTCCTCCTCGACGGCCCAGCCGCTCACCCGGACGAGCAGGTCGGCTCCCCAGGCGCCGGCCTGCTCGGCCGGGATCTCGTCCGGCGCGATGAGCACCGTCGAGCCGCGGACGGCGGCGGCGAGCCGGGCGGCCAGGCCGCACAGCTCCCGGACGAGGATGTCGTCCCCGGGCTCGGCGATGACCGCGACGACCGGTCCTGGCCCGTCGGTGAGCGGAACCGGGGCGAGCGGCGCGGTCCGGGTGTCCTCCCCCAGCACGTCGCGGTCGAGCAGGAAGCGGACCGTCTCCTTCACCTGGATGGCCAGCGGCGCCTCGGGTGAGCGGCGGCGCAGGCGGCTGACCGCCATCTCGCGGCACGCCCCGACCGTGGTCAGGCTGCCGGCCGCGCCCCACGGCCCGGGGCCGAGGTCGTCGGCGGTCAGCCGGGTGAGCAGCGCGCCCGGCACCTTGGCCCGCCGCTCCGGCGGCACCTTGGCCGGGTCGCAGAGCCGCTCCGCGCACGACACGACCGCGGGCAGCTGGACCTCGAGCTCGAGCCAGCTGTCGTCGTGCTCGCAGCCGAGGCTCAGCACCTCGCCCGACAGCAGCAGTTCCTTCGCCCCGGCCGCGAACGGCAGGCCGAGCAGCTCGGCGAGCTGGGGCGGCACCTGCCCGGTGTCCGCGTCGAGCGAGTTCCGCCCCGTGAGGACCAGGTCGAACGAGCCCTCGTGGCGCAGCGCGGCGGCCAGGGCCCGGGCCGTCGCGATCGTGTCGCTGCCCGCGAACGCCTGGTCGGTGACCAGGACGCCCCGGATGTCGACGCCGCGCGCGGTGCCCCAGGCGACCGCCTCGCGCAGCGCGTCGTCCGCGGCGGGCGGGCCGAGGGTGAACACCACGACCGAGCCGCCGGGCCGGTTCGCCGCCAGTGACACCGCCTGGCTGACCGCCCGGCGGCAGAACGCGCTCAGCTCGAGCGCCGCGCCGTCCCTGACGATCCGGCCGTCGTCGCCCAGCCGCATCTCCTCGACCAGCGGGATCTGCTTGACCAGGACGGCGATCCGCAGTGCAGGCTGAGCCGGGCCCGTCACGCGGCACCCGCGGCGGAGGGGAACTTCATGACCCGGGCCAGGTTGCCCCCCATGATCTGCGCGATGTCCGCCTCGGGCAGGCCGGCCAGCCGCTTGACGTAGGCGGTGGGCTCGGCCAGTCCCTCCGGGTGCGGGTAGTCCGAGCCGAACAGCACACGGTCGGCCCCGATCAGCCGGATGATGTCCATCGGGTCGTCCTCGTGGAACGGGTGCACCCAGATGTTCCGCTTGAACACCTCGACCGGGTTCTCCTGGAACAGGTGCGGGTTGCGGTCGTAGGTGAAGGCGAGCAGGTCGAAAAGCGGGCCGACCCAGACCGAGCCGTTCTCCACCGGCAGCAGCCGCAGGGTCGGGAAGCGGGACAGCAGGCCGTGGCAGACCGCCGACATCATCGCGTCCATGATCCCCCGGTGCTGGTGGCGGAAGGTCTCGTCGAACGCGTTGGCCGAGTTGAACGGCAGGTACTCGCCCTTGCCGCCGCCGCTCCAGAGGTTCATGTACCGGGTCGAGCCGTCGTCGGACGCGTGCATGCCGACGGCGATGTCCGCCTCGGCGACCTTCTTCCAGAACGGGTCGAACTCGGGCAGCGCGAACGAGCGGAAGCCGTCGAAGCCCGGGACCGGGGCGGGCCGGATGAGCACGATCCGCGCCCCGCGGCTGACCACCCACTCCAGCTCCTTGATCGCCTCGTCGACGATGGGCAGCGTGATCACCGGGGTGGGGAAGATCCGGTCGTGGTAGTTAAAGGTCCACTCGTCGTGCATCCACTGGTTGAAGGCGTGGATCGCCACGTGCATCGCCCGGGGGTCGTCGTCCAGACGCTCCTCGAGCAGGCTGGCCAGGGTGGGCCACATGATCGCGCGGTCGAGGCCGAGCTCGTCCATCAGCTTCAGCCGCGGCTCGGGCGCGAAGTAGGCGTCGATCGCCCGTACCGGCTTGCCCAGGATCTCGCGCCGGGACTTGCCCTCGCGGTTCCCGTTCATGAAGTAGTCCTGCTGGGCCCCGGGCCGGGCGACCACGTCAAAGGTGGGGTTCGGGATGTAATCCGAGATCACGTTCCGCAGGGCGATCTTCGTGCGCCCGTTCACCTGGACGTACTTGACGAGGCCGGCGTACTCGGGCGGCAGGTGGCGGGTAAAGGCGTCCTGCGCCTCGTACATGTGGTTGTCTGCGTCGTACACCGGGAAGGCGAGAGAGGTTGCGGACACAGCACCTCCTAGATTAAGTCAACGGACTTACCAAGTTCATCATGCCCGGTCGTACGGTGCAACCCAGGAGACAAGAGAGTCAGCTGACAATAAGCAATCAGTATTATCTTCGGCATCCGCCCAGTGTTACGATGTCCCTTATCTAACCCAGCGAAGGAGGCCCGATGACGGATCTCGACGCAAGCGGCAGGCGTTACGTCCTTATCTCGACCGACTGTCACGCGGGCGCGGACCTGCGCGACTACAAGCCCTACCTGGACAAGCGCTGGCACGAGGACTTCGACGCCTGGGTCGCGAGCTACCACGACGTGTGGGCCGAGATCGACACCGAGTCGGAGTGGAAGGCCGGCGTGTCGTCCGCGATGTCGCCGCTCAACTGGGACAGCGGCAAGCGCCTGGAGGCGCTGGAAACCGAAGGCATCGTCGCCGAGGTCATCTTCCCTAACACCGTGCCGCCCTTCTTCCCCAACGGCGCGCTGGCCGCACCCGGCCCGCGCAGCGCCGAGGAGTACGAGCGCCGGTGGGCCGGCCTGAAGGCGCACAACCGGTGGCTGAAGGACTTCTGTGACGCGGCCCCTGGCCGCCGCTTCGGCATGGCCCAGCTGTTCATCGACGACGTCGAGGACACCGTCGCCGAGATCCGCTGGGCCAAGGAGGCCGGCATGCGGGGCGTGCTGCTGCCCGGTGACCACCACCTGAAGCTGCACCAGCTCTACTACAAGAGCTACGACCCGATCTGGTCGGTGTGCGAAGAGCTCGACATGCCGATCGGGCGGCACGGCTCCACGGTCGGCGCCGACGAGGAGGGCTCGGTCGACGAGGCGCACGCGATGGGCGTGTACGAGACGGTCTACTTCGCCCAGCGCGCGCTGCCGCAGCTCATCCTCGGCGGCGTCTTCGAGCGCCACCCTAACCTCAAGTTCGTCTTCACCGAGACCGGCCAGGGTACCTGGGTAGCCGACCAGCTGCCGCAGCTCGACCGGTTCGTGCAGTACGCCAAGACGCCCGACTCGATCCCCAACATGTTCGCGGGCAAGGCCATCGCGAAGCTGTCGCTGCTGCCCAGCGAGTACGGCAAGCGCAACATCTGGGTCAGCGCGCTGCTGACCGGCCAGGACGTCCCGCGCCGGGAAGAGATCGGCCTGGACAAGCTCATGTGGGGCGCGGACTTCCCGCACCACGAGGGCACCGCGCCGTACACCAGGCAGTCGCTGCGCGGCCTGGTCCACTCCGTCCCCGAGGCGGAGCTGCGCCCGCTGCTCGCCGACAACGCGGCCCGGCTGTACAGGGCTGACCTGGGCTTCCTGCAGACCGTCGCCGACCGGGTCGGCCCCGCGGTGGAAGAGCTGGCCACGCCGCTGCGGGCCGACGAGATCCCGGACGACGTCAACTTCGCCTACCTCAGGGCCGCGGTGGAGAAGAAGGAGTCGTTCAGCTTCGGCAACGGGCCAAGCGCGACCTGACCCGCCGTCCCGGATTCGGGCCGCACCTGCTGCACGACGCCAGCGTCTACGCCGAGTGGAACGCTCAGGGGGGCAAGCAACGGCCCAAGACGGTGCTGCCGACCGGGGTCACGGTCGAGGAGATGCGGCGGCTTAACTCCCCCTACGCGATCTTCACACCAGCGCAGGGGGTGGATTACATCAAGGAGCACGGGACGATGCCGATGTCGCCGCTGTGCGGCGGGGCGCCGCCCGAGCTCGGCTGGGCGTCGCTGCGCCTGCTGGCCGACGAGGTGCTGCCGCAGCTCAAGGGGTAATGAGGCGGGCGACGTCGGTCATCTCGTCGATTAGGGAACCGGGGACGATGTAGGGATCGGTCGCGGTGATCTGGTCTAGATGGGCCGCGATGTCCTCGGCTGTGGCTCCCTTGTCCGCGACCCAGCCCTCCCCGCACCCGGTGAACACCCGGGCGTAGCGCCCGGCGCACGCGGAGAAGTTGCGGTGGGTGAAACGGCAGTCCCGGCTGGCGAGGAATACCACCAGGGGCGAGACGGTGTCGGTGGTGCTCACCGCGAGGAGGGTTCCCTCTTGGGGCTCGCCGGCGATGGTGGCCATGCGGGTGAGCCCGAAGGGCAGGACGGCATTGGCCAGCACCCCGTGCGCTTCCCCCTCGAAGGCGATGTTGTTCGTCAAGCCGATGATCCCGGCCTTGGCCGCCGCGTAGTGGGCTGCGTACGGCATGCCGAAGGCGCCGGCCGATGACGCGATCAGGACGAGGCGCCCGTAGCCCTGCGCCTTCATGATCCGGTAGGCCGGCTGGCCGACGTGGAAGCTGCCGAAGAGGTGGGTTTCGACCATGCGCCGGAACTTCTCCGGAGTGATGTCCTCGAAGGGGAGCATCTCCATGATCCCGGCGTTGCTGACGACCGCGTCGAGGCGGCCGAACGCACCGATGGCGCGGTCGATGATCGCCTGGCCACCCTCCGGGGTCAGGACCGAGTCGTAGGAGGCCACCGCGGTGCCGCCCGCGGCGCGGATCTGCTCGACCACGGCATCGGCTACTGACGGGTCTTCGCCGTCGCCGAGGATGGTGCAGCCGAGGTCGTTGACCACGACCGAGGCTCCGCGCCTGGCCAGGTCGAGGGCGTACTGGCGGCCGAGTCCCCGTCCGGCCCCGGTGACGACGGCGACCTGGCCGCTGAAGTCGATCATTTCACGAGGCCGTGGGCGCCGAACTCGGCCATGACGTCCTTGGTCCAGCCGAGGACGTCCTCTTTTGCGATGTCGTCGGCAAGCTTCTCGAGGTCGACGTGGTAGACGCGGGCGGCGTTGCCGGCCAGGATCTTGCGCTTCATCTCCTTGGTGATCTTCGGGTAGCCGTACTGCTCGCAGAGGGCATCCGGGATCTGGAAGGCCTTGAACGCGTCGATGACCGGCTGGGTCGGGCCGTACCAGATGGCGTCGGTGCCCCAGATGATGTTGTCCTCGCCGAGGGCGAGCAGCAGCTTGCCGAGCACGTGGGCCGCGTCGAGGGGGCGGCTGATCAGGTTGAACCAGGTCGTGCCCAGCTCGGCGTAGACGTTGTCGCCCGGGCCGAGGCCCGCTTGCCTGACGCTCTCGACCAGCCGGTTGCTCCCCTGGCCGATGACGTCGGGACCGTACGGGCCCTCGGCCTGGCCGGGCTCGTAGCCGGAGTGGTAGATCACGAAGTTGATGTCGGGGAACATCTTGGCCGCCGGGCCGACGTCGGCCGGCGAGCCGGACGGGATCATGCCGCTGACGCCCTTGTGCGCGCAGACCAGCTTGACCCCGGTCGCGCGGGCCTGCTCGAGCAACGGGATACCGGTCTCCTCGTCGTCTAGGCGCCATTCCGTGCTGGGGTCGAACCCGACGTACTGGTCACTCATCGTGCCGAGCGTGTAGACCTTCCAGCCGACCGGCTTGTAGGCGTCCTTCCACTCGGGCATCCGCTCGATGTCGCCCAGGTTCGGCCGGACCACGGTGTGGTTGAGCAGACGGCTAGTGCCCGCCATCCGGTCAAACAGCTCGCGCATGGCGGCCATCTCGGTGTTGGTCAGCATCATGTCACCCTCGTAGCCGGCCGGGGTGGCGCTGATGACCGCGAGCGCGGTCTCGGCCTCGACGAAGACGCAGCGTAGGTATTCCGCCATCGTGTAGGCGGTCATGCCCTCCATACCGGTCCAGAAGTCGGGCTTGGTGTGCCGGTAAGAGCTCAGCACCTTTTCCTGGAAGTCGTGCAGGCTGGGGCGGCTGGCGACCCAGTGCGTCTGCACGTCCACGATCGGACCGTCCGATTTGAATGCGTCCTCGGCGGCGGCGTCGTCGAGCGCGGCTTCCTCGGGGACCTCGAAGTAGCGGTCGCCGGCGGCATGGTTGAGCGCGAGCAGCCCGGCCGCCGTCCCGCTGCGGCCGGCCCAGTAGCGGCCGGCCGGCGTGTTCCGGCGAGCGGCGGCGTCGGTCCCGGTCTCGCGGGCCTCGTCCGCCGCCCGGCGTTGGAGGTCGGTCCCGGGCGGCGGAAGGTATTCTTCCGTCCCCAGAGACTTGAGAATGGCGGGACCGGGCTCGTTTACGCTCCTGGACAACTTACTACGTCCATTCCGTCGGCATTGAATTTTCGACGCTATTTTGTAATCTTTTTAGCTTAATTTTGTTATGCGGCGCCCTGGCGGATCTTGAGCATCGAGCCGGCGTCGACCCGGATCTGCTGGCCGGTGATGTAGCGGGCCTCGTCGCTGGACAGGAAGACGGCCAGGTTGGCGATGTCCGTCGGCTGCACGTAGGGGATCGGGAACGCCTGGAACTGCTGGAACACCGGCTCGCAGTCCTCGCGGGTCGGGTTCTCCAGGTCAGGGCGGTGCATCTTGTAGATGAGGTCATTGTGCAACAGGGTGGTGTTGCAGTTCGTCGGGTGGATGACGTTGACCCGGATGCTGCGCGGCGACAGGTGCAGCGCCATCTGCTCGGCGTACGGGAACACCTGCTTCTTGGCCCAGCCGTAGCCGGAACCGCCCGGGTCGCCCTGCACGGTGTACTCCATCAGGGCCGCGGTCGACCCGGTGATCACGATCGACGCGCCGTCGGGCAGGTGGGGCAGGGCGACCGCGACGGCGTTCATCACGCCGAGCAGGTCAACGTCCACCGCGTCGATGAAGTCGGCCGCGTCCCACTTCTCCGGGTGCATCGGCAGGATGCCCGCCTGGGCGACCACGATGTCCAGGCGGCCGAACGCGGCGACGCCCTCCTCCACGACCGCGCGCAGCTCGGACCGCTCCCGCACGTCGCCCTGGCGGGCGATGACGCGACGGTCGAGCGCCTCCACCAGCTTGACCGTCTGGGCCAGGTCCTCCGGGGTGGACAGCGGGTACGGGTTCGACGCGATGTCGTGGCAGATGTCGACCGCGATGATGTCCGCGCCCTCCTCAGCCATCCGCACGGCGTGGGCCCGTCCCTGCCCGCGCGCGGCGCCAGTGATGAAAGCGACCTTGCCTTCTAGGCGACCCGTCACGATCGTTCCTCCTGAGCTAGTTGTAATCTACGACGAATCGTATGATCCTGCTGCTAGTAAGGCAACCACCTTAAACAATCAACGGCGAAGAGGTGACGCTGTGACCACTCCTGGTCCAGTGCCGGTGGCGCTACGGCATCCAGACAAGTTCTTCATCGGCGGTCAGTGGGTCAAGCCGTCTTCCGCGTCGGTGTTCAACGTGACCGACTCGGATTCCGAGGAACTCTTCCTGACCGTGCCCGAGGCGCAGGCGGCGGACATGGATCTTGCGATCGGCGCGGCGTGGAAGGCCTTCGACGAGGGGCCGTGGCCGCGTTTGTCGCACGCCGAGCGGGCCGAGTACATCCGGGCGATCGGGGCGGGCATGCGGGCCCGTTCTTTGGATTTCGGGAACCTGTCGCCGCGTCAGTCCGGGATGCTGTTCTCGATGGCCAGCGGCATGCCGTACATGCTCGCGGACGCGTTCGACTACTACGCCGGCCTGGCCGACACCTTCGCGTTCGAGGAGCCGATGCAGGCCTCCTACGGCGGCTTCGGGCTGCTGGTGCGCGAGCCGGTCGGGGTCGTCGGGGCGATCATCCCGTGGAACGGCCCGCTGTCCCTGATGACCTACAAGATCGCGCCGGCCCTGATCGCCGGGTGCACGGTGATCATCAAGGCCTCCCCCGAGTCCCCCGGCGAGGCCTACGTGATGGCCGAGATCGCCGAGGCGGCCGGGCTGCCCCCGGGCGTGATCAACCTGGTCACGGCCGACCGGGAGGTGTCCGAGCTGCTGGTGACCGACCCGCGGGTAAACAAGATCACCTTCACCGGGTCGACTGTGGCCGGCAAGCGGATCGCCTCCCTGTGCGGCGCCCGGATCGCCCGGTGCACGCTCGAGCTGGGCGGGAAATCGGCCGCCGTGATCCTGGACGACGCCGACATCCCGTCGGCGGCCGGGCTGCTCGGCAGCATGGAGTGCATCCTCACCGGCCAGGTGTGCTCCTCGCTGACCCGGATCGTGGTGGCGGGCGACCGCCGGCACGACGAGATGGTGGAGGCCCTGGCCGCCACGTTCGCTGGCGTGAAGGTGGGCAACCCGTTCGCGCCGGACTCGCAGATGGGGCCGCTGGCCTCCTCGCGGGCCCTTGATCGGGTGACCGGCTACGTCGCCGCGGGTAGCGCCGGCGGCGCGAAGCTGGCCTTCGGCGGCGGCCGGCCGGCCGGCCTTGACCGCGGCTGGTACGTGGAGCCCACGCTGTTCGGCGACGTGGACAACCACTCCGCGATCGCCCAGGAGGAGATCTTCGGGCCGGTGCTCAGCGTTATCCGGGCCCGGGACGAGGATGACGCCGTGCGGATCGCCAACGACACCCCGTACGGGCTGAACGCGTCGGTGTTCACCGCCGACGTCGACCACGCCCGGGTCGTGGCCGGGCGCCTGCAGTCGGGCACGGTCGGGCACAACACGCTGTCGAGCGACTTCGGCATCGGGTTCGGCGGCTTCAAGCAGTCCGGCATAGGCCGCGAGGGCGGCATCGAGGGGCTGCTGCCGTTCCTGGAGAGCAAGACGGTCGTGCTGTCCGAGGCGCCGAGCAAGTACCGGTAACCGCCTGCTCCGGGTGCGCCGCCCCCTAATGAGGGCGGCGCTTTGCCGCGAGGCGCGGGCACGGGCACGGGCACGGGCACGGGGCGCTTCTTGCTGTTATCCGGATGGCGGGGTGTTTCAGGCGGGCGGCTTTAGGCGCGCTTGGCCTCGGCCGCGGCGGCGGGGATGCGGACGCTGGGGGGTGCGGCCAGGCCGGCGGCGAAGAAGGTGACCAGGTCGTCGAGGAGGTCAGGGATCGGGGCGGGGAGCTTGCCGACGCGGGCGGCGGTCTGGTAGCGGGCCAGGGCGTGGACGGCGCTGGTCATCATGACGACCCAGCGCTCCTCGACCAGGCCCTCCGGGTAGTCCGGAAGCAGGCGGCGGCACAGCGCCGTGTAGGTGAAGATCGTGCTGGTGCCGAGGCCCTCCAGACCACTGGAGCCGCCCCGCTCGATGAAGTACCGCGACAGGAACGCGAGGTAGTAGTTGTCCTCGCCCAGGTGATAGGCCAGCGCGTCGATCCAGCTCCGGACCAGGTCGGCGATCTCCGGCGGCTTGCCCGCCGACAGCAGGTCGGCCAGCAGCTCGGCCCGGCGCTCCTCGCCGACCCGGGACCGGTACGCGGTGATCTCCCGGAGGAGGTTCTCCTTGTCGCCGAAGTGGTACTGGACGGCGACGTTGTTCTTCTGCCCGGCCGCGACGCCGATGTCCCGCAGCGGGACGGCGGCGATGCCCTGGTGGGCGAAAAGCTCTTCCGCCTTCTTCAGGATCAGCAGCCGGGTCGACTCGCCACGCGAATTCGGCCGGTCGCGTCCGGCCGGCTTCGCGGTCGGTTCACCCGGCGTTCGGCGCGGTGTAGTGGCCACGGGACGAGTGTATGCCTTAATCCAAATAGAAATCTGCCAGTGACACGGTGTGGTTCTGCCCGCGATAACCAGCTGACCTTCGAGTATCCGGCCTTAAGTTAGGCGAACGGGCCGAATTCGCGGAAGGCCTGGCCCTTATGGACCGGGACCTCTTCTGGCGCGAGCGGCTGGTCGACTTCCTCCGGGCGCGGTCCGATGCGGTCGGCCACGGTGCGCAGCAGCCCGGCGTCCAGGCGGTAGACGCGGACCGCGTTGTCGCCAAGGATGGCCCGGACGTCGCCGGCCGGCAGACCGGCGAACGTTTTGCGCAGGGCCAGGTCATTGCGCTGCCAGGTGCCCTCGACGTGCGGGTAGTCCCCGCCCCACAGCAGGGTGCGCAGGCCGATCTCGTGCCGCATCTCGGCCTCGAAGTGGGCCATGAAGCTGCAGCCGACAAAGCAGTTGTCCCGCCAGTACTCGCTCGGCATCCGGTCCGGCTTGTAGCTGTAGTCCCGGCGCGGGTCCAGCAGGCACGAGTCGAGCTCGCGCAGCTGCTCCGGGATCCAGCCGGCCCGCTGCTCGACCAGGCCGAGCCGCAGCCGGGGGTGCCGGTCGAAGACCCCGCCGAAGATCATCTGGGCCACGGCCCGGCGGCTGTAGAACGCCATCTCGACCGCGTAGATCATCATCGCGCCCGGGCCCGCCAGGCCCGGGCGGGTGCCGCTCCCGACGTGGCAGACGAGCGGCAGGTCGGCCTCTGCGACGGCGGACCAGAACGGGTCGTAGCAGGGGTCGTTGTACGGGGGGTAGTCGTCCCGCGGCGCCGGGAAGTTGATGGCCGCGAGGCCGTGCTCCTTCCCCCACCTGACCTCCTCGATCGCCTTTGGCAGGTCGTAGATCGGGATCTGCATGACGCCGAGCAGGCGGCCGGGACCGGTCGACGCGAAGTCGGCCAGCCACTGGTTCCAGATGTGCCCGCCCAGGGCCCGCAGCTCGGCGTCGACGCGCGGGTCGCCCGCGTTGAACCCGTCGGACCAGGGGATCGACTCCGGGTTCCCGCCGCCGGCGAAGATCGCCTGAGCGGCGATCCCCTCGGTGTCCATGTCCCGCAGGAAGACGTGCGGGTCGTGGAGCCCGTCGCACTCGAGCAGCTCGTAGTAGGCCTGGATGGCCGGCGCCGACGCGTCGAGGATCATGCCGTTCGGGATCGAGGCGATCGTCGCCCGGTAGGTCTTGACGTAGTCGTCGAACGCGGGCAGGTACTTCTCCGGGCAGTACGGCCGGAAGTGCCGCTCGAGCGACGGTCCGGCGTGCGCGTCGCTGGACACGACGATGTAAGGGCTGGTGTCGGTCTCGGTGGAACTGGCTGTCGGTGTGGCCGCGGCACTGGGCATCTTCGCCTCCAGGATGAGCTTTTATTGTAAGGCTTTGAGCTTAATTGTCTAGTGGCTCGAGCAGCGGTGCCGGGGCCAGCGCGATCGGCGGCTGCCCGAAGGGCCGCCACGGGATGCCGATCAGCCGGCGCCGTCCCCATTCCGGGTGCTCGGTCGCGGTGAAGAAGTCGCGGGCGACGAACTGCGGCACCGCGGGCAGGTCGCGCGGCGCGATGACCTCCTCGGCAGGGACGCCCGCGGCCCGCAGGTCGCGGGCCAGCTCGGCCGCCTTCCTGGTGCTCGTCGCCGTGGCGAGCAGGTCGTCCAGCTCGGCCCGCCGCTCGAAGCGCCCGGTGGTGGCGGTGAAGCCGGGGGCCGCGAGCGTGTCGCCGCCGAGGATCTCGGCCAGACCCTGGTACTGGGCGTCGTTCGCGACCGAAACGGCCAGCCAGCCGTCCGCCGCCGGGTAGACGCCGTTGGGCGCGTACGGTGACACCTCGTTGGCCCGGTCGACCACAGCGTCGCTGCCGGGGTCGAGGCTGGCGGCGGCGACGAACTCGTTGAAGTGGGCGACGATCAGGTCGGCCATCGCGAAGTCGATCCCGGTTCCCGCGTTGCCGCGCGGGCCGACAGCCCAGGCCGCCACGAGCGTGGCCAGCGCGAAGCCGCTGATCAGGTCGGCCCAGGGCAGGTCGATCTCGGCCGTGGCGCCGGCCGCGTTCCGGGTGAGGTAGCCCAGGCCGCAGGCCGTCTGCAGGTTGTAGGCGTAGACCCGGTAGCCGGCGAACGGGCCGTCCGCGCCGAAGCCGGACGAGCTGACCGCCAGGGCGTGCTTGTGCTGCTTGACCATCTCCGCCACCGAGATGCCGAGCCGGGCGGCGCGCTTGCCGCCGAGGTTCTCCAGGACCACGTCCGTGTCGCGCAGGAGCGCGTCCAGCCGGTCGCGGTGGGCGTCGGCGTCGAAGGCGACGCTCTTCTTGGAGTGGTTCATGAGGGCGAAGTAGGCCGACCGCTCGCCTCCGGCGATCCCGTCGATGTACGGGCCGCGGCGCCGGTACATGTCGATCCGGCGCAGGTCCTCGAGCTTGGACACCTCGGCCCCGAGGGCGCCGAGCAGCGCGCCGGCCAGGGGGGCGGCGAGCACGTGGCTGACCTCGAGCACCTTCAGCCCGCGCAGCGAGCGGCGGGCCGCTTCGCCGTCGCCCGGGCCGACTTGCCGGTACTGCGGGCCAACGATGGTCACCCGCGGGCTCACTAGGTCGTCGGAGCTCAGGGGGACTTCCTCGAAGGCGCCCCGGTGCCGCAGCTGGGGCGAGTCCAGGATCTCGGCCGGGGAGTGCATCGCGGTGGCCGGCACGCCGTGCGACTGCAGCAGGGTCTCCGCCGCGATCTTGGTCTGGGTCTGGCTCCACTCGGCGATGCGCCGGTCGATCTCGGCCGGGTCCTCGATCCGCGCCTCGGTGGTGGCGAACCGCTCGGTCCAGGCGGGCGAGCCCATCGCCGTGACGACGCCCTGCCACTGGTGGTTCTCCATCGCCGAGATGCGGATCATGCCGTCCCGGCACGGGTAGAAGCTGGCCGGCGCGCCGTAGCGCTTCGCCCCGCTCGGCCCGACCGTGTTCAGCAGCACCGTCGAGATCTCCAGGGTCGGGCCCATCGCGACGGTGGCCTCCGCCGCCGACAGGTCCAGGTGCACCGTCCCCCCTGCGCAGGCGAGGTCGAACGCGTGGCACGCGGCGAGCGCGGTGGCCTGGCCGGTGTTGAGCAGCGACTGGTAGCCGCCGAGCTTGAGCGGGCGCCCGGTGTCCGGGTCGTGCACGGTGGCCAGGATGCCGCCGGCCGCGGCCAGGGTCAGCTCGGTCGCGACGTCGTCGCACCGTTCCCCGGTGAGGCCGAACGCGCTGACCGTGACCCAGGCGCCGGGGTTGACCTCGGCCACCCAGGCGGCGTAAGCGGCCGCGTCCCCAAGTCCGGCGAGCGGGCCGCTCGGCCCGGCCACCCGGTCGGTGACCACCACGTCGAACGGGCCCGCGGCAAGCAGCGCGGCGACCCCGTCGGCCGTGAGGCCCGCGGCGGGTACCAGGCGCTTGCCCCGGTCGAGGATGACCGAGAGCAGGCTTTGGCCGCCCGACGCCGGCCTCCCGCTCCGGTGCGGGCTCGCCGGGTTGGTCACCGCGGTCACCTCGGCCCCGAGCGCCATCAGCAGGCTGGTCGCGGACGCGCCGGCGATGCCGTCGCCGAGTTCGAGTATCCGCAGTCCGGTAAGAAAGCCCTCCTTCATGAGGCTCCTTCCCCGGGTGCGCCCGGGGCGGTGGCCGCCGGAACTTCGGCGGCCTTGAAGTCCGGTGCGACGGCGTGGCCGCCGTCGGGTGTTGGGAGGATCACCGTGGCCCGGGCCGTGCAGGTGGTCTCGCCGCGCTGGTTGACCCCGCTGAGCTCGATGGTCGTGG
>Ga0302325_10018940_pt1 | contig 14490 bp, 10 predicted proteins | sample Palsa_T0_2_FD_201948 | JGI IMG/M metagenome (GOLD analysis project Ga0302325, IMG submission 201948) | Peat permafrost microbial communities from Stordalen Mire near Abisko, Sweden - Palsa_T0_2 | ecosystem: Environmental > Terrestrial > Soil > Palsa > Peat permafrost | place: Sweden: Abisko... | reverse complement strand
GCCCAGGCGCCAGCTATCGCCCAAGCACCCCCGCCCCGCCCCCGCGACGCGGCGGCCGTGGGAGATCACTTGCACTCGGCCTGAGTGATCGCCCAAGCACCCCCGCCCCGGCCCGACGGCGCCGCGGCCGTGGGATATAACTTACGCGGGGCGTCAGCGATCGCCCAGGCGACTGGCCGCTCCCGCCCGTGCGGCGGGACGCAACCGTGCCACCGAGCCCGAGGTCGAACCCTCGCCTGAGCTGAGCTGGGCTGTCAGCCGGTGGCGCCCGTTGCCGCGCGCAACTGCGCCCAGCTCAGGTGCCCGAGGTAGCCGGCGCGCAGGTCGTCACGCCCGGCGTCGTCGAAGTGCGGCGCCCCGGCGGCGACGGTCGCGGCGACAGCCGCCTCGTCGGCCACCTCGGCCGGTGGTGCGTCACCGCCGATCAGCACGCCGACAAACGCGCGCCCGTCGGCCAGCCGCCGCGCCGCCTCGAGATCACGCACGAGCTCGGAGCGCTGCGGGTACCACGGCGTCGCCGGACGCAGCCCTCCCCGGTCACTGGGCGCGGTCACCGACACGACCAGTCGCTCGGTGGCCAGGAAGCAGTCGAGCCGGCCGGGCTCCTCGAACCGCCACCAGGTCGGCAAGCGCGGCGTGCTGGAGCGCAGCAGGTCGTGCGCGCGATCCTGGGCGCGCACCCGGGTGCCCGGCGGATCGTCATCGAGCAGCGTCCGTCGCAGCAGCTTGGTCTCCGCCGATGCCGACGCCGACCCCGCGACCGGCGCCGGTCGCGTCAGCGCCTCGGGATGGTCGATGTACCACCCGAGCAGCTGACGGGTCGGGGCCGCCGGATACGAGAAGCAGGCGAGCATCCCCGTCTCGGCTCGGACCGCGAGCGGAACCTCGAGGTACCCGGGGTCATCGACGATCTCGCCCAGGCGCGCGCGGGCACCCTGGCATGCACCGAGCAGCGACGGCAGCCACGAGCGTCCGCCGGGGTCACGCGCGAACAACGACTCGATCAGTGGATGCAGCGGCGTCCGCTCGATCTCGAAGGCATCGGGGCCGTTCACGCACCACCACGTTATCCGCGACGAACACTGCCGGCGGCCGCCACAGCTGCCTCGCTGGTACCTACCACCCTGGTAGCGTGCTCGCGTCTTGACGCGGCGATTCCACCCGAGGCGATTGCCGCCAAGCGTGCGCCGGCTCGCCGCCGTCCTGGCGCTGCTCGCGGTTGCGGCACTCACGGCCGCGTCGGGATCAGCCGCCCATTCGCGCCGGGTGACGATCGAGACGCGCGCAATCGCGCCCGCCGGCGTGCGGCTGCTCGGCCCGCTGGCGCGCACCGCCACGGTCAGCGGCTCGGTCGTCCTGGAGCCGCGTGATGACGCGGCGCTCCAGCAGTTCATCGCGGCGGCCACCGACCCGGGCTCCAACGGCTTTCACCATTACCTGGCCCCGGGCGCGTTCGCGGCTCGGTTCGGACCGACGCAGCTGGCGCTCACCGCCGTCCGGGATCAGCTCCGCAGCGACGGACTGACGCTCGGCGCGACCTCACGTAACGGTCTCGTCATCCCGTTCCACGGCTCCGCGATCAGAGTCCAGACCGCGTTCGGCACCGAGCTCTCGCGGTTCGCGCTGCCCGGAGGCGGCACCGCGCACGCGCCGACCGCGTCGGTATCGCTCCCGTCAGCGGTCGCCGGGTACGTCACGACCGTGCTCGGGCTCAACGACCTCGACCGAGAGCACCGGCTCGGGCCTGCGCAGCCGCCGGCGCGGACGACTGGCCGACGCGCGGTCGCCGCGCGGGCGTCAGCCGTCCCGGCCACCCCGAACGGGCCGGCGGCGTGCCCGGACGCGGCCGGCGCCGCCGCGCAGTTCGGCGGATTGACCGATGACGAGATCGCCAACGCTTACGGCGCGAGCGGGCTGTACGCGGCGGGCGACACGGGCGCCGGCCAGCGGATCGCCGTCTACGAGCTCGAGCCGTTCGCGCGCTCGGACATCCGCACGTTCGACACGTGTTACTTCGGCGCCGCCGAGGCCGCGCAGATGATGAGGCGACTGCACCTCCACCGGGTCGACGGTGGCCAGCCGCGCGGGCCCGGCTCAGGCGAGGCGAGCTTGGACGTCGAGGACCTGTCGGCGATCGCGCCCGGGGCTCAGATCGACGTCTACTCGGGGCCCGCGCCCAACGCCAACCCGAACATCTATGACGCGTTCGACGAGTATGCGGCGATCGTCGATGCCGACTCAGACCAGGTCGTCACGACCAGCTGGGGCATCTGCGAGCAGGCGCTGCAACACGGGCAGCAGGGCCTTCAGGAGGCCGAGAACTACCTCTTCCAGCAGGCGGCCGCGCAGGGGCAGACGGTCTTCTCCGCCGCCGGCGACAACGGCGCCGACGATTGCAACACGCAGGAGACCTCCACCCCGGTCGCTGGCCAGAACCCGGTGTCCGTCGACGATCCGGCCAGCCAGCCGTACGTGCTCGGGGTCGGCGGCACGACGATCGACGACGCGAGCTCGCCCCCGCTCGAACACGTCTGGAACGACGGCGCCTCCGGCGGCGGGAGCGGCGGCGGCATCTCAGATTCGTGGCGGATGCCGTCCTGGCAGCAGCGATCGTCGGTCCCCGGCATCGTCTTGCCGGGGGGCGCCACCTATCGGGCGGCGAACAAGCTTGAGCGGGCCGCCGGCTACAAGCCCGGCTTCTGCCAGGCGCATGCGCCGGGCGCCACCGCAAGCACTCCCTGCCGGCTGGTCCCCGACGTCTCGGCCCAGGGCGACCAGTACACCGGGGCGATCACGGTCTACTCGCACTCCTACGTCACCAAGCTGACGCCGACCGGTTGGACGACGGCCGGCGGCACGTCCTCATCGGCTCCGATCTGGGCGGCGACGCTTGCGCTCGTGAACGCCTCGCCGACCTGCGCCGCCGATCACGCCACCGCCCGCGGCGTCGGCTTTGCGGCTCCGTTGCTGTATCGGGTCGCGTCTGACCCGGCTGCCTATGCCGCGTCGTTCACCGACGTCCAGACGGGCTCGAACGACACCTACGGGATCTCGAATGGCAAGGTGTTCGCCGCGACCAGGGGCTATGACCCCGCGTCGGGCCTGGGCTCGCCGATGCTCACCGGCGCAAACGGCACCGCCGGACTGGCGTACTACCTGTGCAGCCTCGCTCGCGCCCCGAGCCGCCCGGCCGTGACCGGCCTGACGCCGTCCTCGGGCAGCGCCGCCGGCGGTGAGCGGGTCCGGATCAGCGGCGCGGGCTTCATGTCCGGCGGACGGTCGCAGGTCGCCTCGGTCCAGATCGGGGCGCGGCCGGTGCCGGCCGGCGACCTGTCTGTCTCAAGCGCCCACACGATCGTCGCGACGCTCCCGGCCGCCAACCAGGGGCTGCCACCGGACGCACACGGGTCCGGCGACGGCGCGGGGCCCGCGCAGGTGATCGTCACGCTGAAGGACGGATCCTCGAGCGCGCCTGGCCCGAGCGCGCGGTTCACCTATGTCGACGCCGCCGCCCACGCGGTCGCGCCGGCCGTCGCCGCCGTCAGCCCGAGCGGCGGCCTGCAGACCGCCTCGCGCACCGTCACCGTCCTCGGCTCGGGGTTCACGGACGTTCGCCGCGTCAGCTTCGGCGGGGTCGCCGCGCGCTTCGCCGTCCACGGGCCGGACCGGATCACGGCCATCTACCCGCGGATGTCGGCCGCGACGGCCTGTACCAAGCTCCCCGGCACAGGCGTCTACCGGGGCGAGAACGCCCGCAATGACGTCTGCCAGGTGCAGGTCCGCGTGTCCACCCGGACCGGCGTGAGCGCTCAGACCACGATCCGTCCACCGCTCGAAGGCCAGCTGGTCAAGAACGTGATGGGGGTGTTCGTAACCCACGACTGCAACTGCGAGGTCGCGCAGACCACCGACGAGTTCGACTACCTGCCGCGGCCCCGGATCAACTCGGTCTCCACCTCGGGAGGGCCGGCCACGCTCGCCTCCGAGCACGGCGGCTCGGTGATCACCGTCAAGGGCGCCGGGCTGAACCCGCTCGACATCGAGTGGGCGGACTTCGGCAATCCGGCGCTGTACTCCTCGGAGCACTACGGCTATGTGTTCCTGTCGGGCACCGAGATGCAGATCACCGCGCCAAGACGCAAGGTGACGCTCGGGATCGACCGGGTCCCGCTGAGCGTCCGCACGCTCGCCGGACAGTCTGAGGCCAAACCCGTCCGCTACGCCGGTCTGCCAGCCTCGACGAAGGTCGTCAACCTGGCCAGCCAGGTCACCGCCGACGGCGTGTCGGGCGCGGCCGACACCGGCGGCACGCCGATCGGGGTGCAGGGCGTGCACTTCCGCGGCCAGATCCTGTCGTTGGTGATCGCCGGACTGAACCCCGCCGAGGGCTCCGGCGGCACCCAATACCACTTCACGGTCTCCGGCGACAGCCGCCTTCGCACGCGGACGGTCTCCCAGAACCCCGGGCTGGTGGCGGTCGAGCCGTGCACTGTCACTGGCTGTGCCAAGGGCTCGCTGCAGGCCGGGCTGCTGCTGTATCCGCCCGGCCCGCCGGCGGTCACGGCCGTCTCGCCGGCCACCGGGCCAGCCGCCGGCGGCACCACGATCACCGTCACCGGACGCAATCTCGGTTGCCCGCTGCAGGTGCTGGTCGGCACCCAGGCCGCGACGGGCGTCGCCGCGGCCAAGTCGCTGCTCGGCTGCGGTTCGACCACGAACTTGACCGCCGTCACCCCGGCGGGTCCGCTCGGCTCGACGGTGCCGGTCACCGTGCAGACGGCCGAGAGCGTGTTCTCCGGGCACGCCGGCAGCTCGTCGGCGACGTTCGGCTACCGCTGAGCCGGTCGCTGCGACCGTCCTAAGGTCGTGAGTCGACACCTTTTGAAAGGACCAGCGGATGACGACTCTCGTTTCAGGATCAGGCACGTTCGAACTTGGCGGCACGACCACGGTCAACCGGCTTGGCTATGGCGCCATGCAGCTGACCGGCGACGGCGTCTGGGGGCCGCCGAAGGACCGCGACGAGGCGATCCGGGTGCTCAAGGCAGCCGTCGCCGACGGCGTCAACCTGATCGACACGGCCGACTCCTACGGGCCGTTCGTCGCCGAGCAGCTGATCTTCGAAGCGCTGCACCCCTACCCCGAGGATCTGGTGATCGCCACCAAGGCCGGCCTGACCCGCGCCGGCCCGGGCGACTGGCGGCCGGTCGGGCGCCCGGAGTATCTGCGCCAGCAGTGCGAGCTGTCCCTGCGCCATCTCGGCCTGGAGCGGATCGAGCTGTTCCAGCTGCACCGAATCGACCCCCAGGTCCCGGTCGCCGAGTCCGTCGGCGAGCTCAAGCTGCTGCAGGAGGAGGGCAAGATCCATCACATCGGGCTCTCGGAGGTCAGCGTCGCGGAGCTCGACGAGGCCCGTCAGACCGCCGAGATCGTGTCGGTACAGAACCTCTACAACCTCGCCAACCGCAAGGCCGAGGACCTGCTTGACCACTGCGAGGATCAGGGAATCGCTTTCATCCCCTGGTTCCCGTTGGCGACGGGAGAACTGGCCGGGTCAGGCGGCCCGCTGGAAGAGATCGCCCGTGAGGACGACGCGAGCCCGTCCCAGCTGGCGCTGGCGTGGCTGCTGCGACGCTCGCCGGTGATCCTGCCGATCCCGGGCACGTCCAGCGTCGAGCATCTTGAGGACAACCTGGCCGCCGCGAAGATCCAGCTGACCGACGACCAGTTCGAGACGCTCTCGAACATCGCCGAGTAAGCCTCCGACCGCCACTCTGTCCCATGCCCGTCCCGCCCGGACCGAGGTCCGGGCGCGGCGGGGGCGCTGCTACTTGTTGACCGGGTCCGGGACGATCCGGATGTAGGGCTTGGGCGACTGCCACTCGCCGAACAGCTCCTTGGCCTGGTCGTTGGAGACCGAGCCGGCGATGATCACGTCGTCACCCTGCTGCCACTGCGCCGGGGTGGCGACCTTGTGCTTGGCGGTCAGCTGCAGCGAGTCGATCACCCGCAGCACCTCGTCGAAGTTGCGCCCGGTCGTCATCGGGTACACGAGGATCAGCTTGACCTTCTTGTCGGGGCCGATCACGAACACGTTGCGGACCGTCTGGTTGTCGGCCGGAGTGCGGTCCGCCGGGTCGCCGGAGACATCGGCCGGCAGCATGTCGTAGAGCTTGGAGACGGTGAAGTCCGCGTCGGAGACGATCGGATAGTTGGGCGCGGTCCCCTGGGTCTCCTCGATGTCCTTCGACCAGGTCACGTTGGCGTCGACCGGGTCGACCGAGATCGCGGCGATCTTCACGCCGCGCTTCTCGAACTCGGGCTCGATCGAGGCCATGTACCCCAGCTCGGTCGTGCAGACGGGCGTGAAGCTCTTGGGGTGCGAGAACAACACCGCCCACGAGTCGCCGATCCAGTCATGCCAGTGAATCCGGCCCTCGGTGCTGTCGGCTTCGAAGTCAGGGGCCTCGGCCCCGATCTTCAGCGTCATGCTTTTCCTCCTCGATTGTCGACTAATGCAGTTGCCATTGTGCCGAAGACCGGAGAAGCAGGGCTGCGCCGTCGCGGCTGATCAGTCTCGGGTCGGCATCGGTGGCACCGTTGATCATAGAAATACCGAAATACGGGTCGGACTTGCGAAGTTACGCCTTCGGACGGGGACCTGGATACGATGTCCGCCGTGGGTGGCGATCTTCGGGGAGATGGCGATGCTGGGCGCGGTCGCAAAGACGTGCCTGACCGGCTCGGGATCCGGGTCAGCAAGCTCGGTGACGACCCGGCCGGATCCTCGGCGAGCGACGAGGATGCGGTCTCGAGCGCCGCCTATGTGCTCGGGCTGCTGACCGACGAGGATGTCGACTGGCTCGCCAACCACGGTGAGCATCGCGCGTTGGCGCTTGGCGAGGTCGTGGTCCGCGAGGGCGATCCGGCGCCGTCGATCATGCTCGTGCTGGCCGGATCGCTGGTCGCGACCTCCTCGACGGCCACGCTGCGCGACGAGCGCCGCGTGCGCGGTGACGTGATCGGCATCACCGCCGTCGTCGACGGCGGAGCCTCGCCGTGGACGGTCACCACGATCCAGCCCTCGGTCGTGCTGGAGCTCGAGAACGCGGCGCTGTACTCCAAACTCGCGCTCGACCTCGGGTTCGCCGCGAGGTTCTACCGCGCGATGGCGATGATCCTCTCCAGCCGTCATGGCTCCGACAGTTCCGCGACTGGCGAACAGCACGAGCCGCCCCACGCGCTCGAGATCAACACCTACGTCGCCGAGGACCGGATGCGCCGGCTGCTGCGACGCGTCGACCCGTGCGAGGAAGTGGTGCTCACGGGCTCCGATCTGACGATTGAGCAGGTCGCGCGGGTCGCCTGGGAAGCCGCGCCGGTCGGCGTCGCCCCGGCGGCCCGGGCACGCCTGGTACACGCCCGCGACGTCGTCGAACGGCTGGTCTCGGGCGAGCATCCGGTCTACGGGCTCAACACCAACGTCGGCGAGCTCAAGGACCAGCGCATCGCCGACTCCGACCAGGCGACGTTCCAGCGCCACATCCTGCTCAGTCACGCGGCGGGGGTTGGCGAGGAGCACCCCCGTGAGGTGGTGCGCGCGATCATGCTCGCACGGCTCAACGGCATGGCCCGCGGCGGAGCGGGAGTGCAGTCCGAGGTGTTCGACACGCTGCTGGCGATGCTCGGAGCCGGGGCGCATCCGGTGGTGCCCAGCCGCGGCTCGATCGGCATGTCCGACCTCGTTCCGCTGGCGCACATCGCCCTACCGCTCGTCGGCGCCGGCGAGATCGAGCTGGCGGGTGTGCGGTTCCCCGGTGCCGAGGGGCTCGCCGCCGCGGGCATCGAGCCCCCGCGGCTGGCGGCCAAGGACGGTCTGGCGCTGGTCAGCGCAAACTCCGCGTCGGTCGGACATGCCGCGCTGGTGATCGCTCGCGCGATCGACCTGCTGGCGGTCGCCGATGTCGCCGCCGCGCTCAGCCTCGAAGGGCTGGGCGGCCACGCTTCGGCGTTGGACCGCCACATCGACGAGGCGCGGCGATTCTCGGGTCAGATGACAAGTGCCCAGCAGATGCGGATGCTGCTCGAGGGCTCGAGCCTGTGGTGGTCTGAGCCGTCGCTCGGCGTCCAGGATCCGATCAGCTTCCGCTCCGCCAGTCAGGTCCACGGGGCGGTGCTCGACGTCGTCGACATGGTGCGCGGCACGGTCGAGACGGAGCTGAACTCGACCGGCGACAACCCGATGGTGCTCGTCGATCGCGGCGAGATCATCTCGGACGGCAACTTCCATCCGGCCGCTCTCTCGATCGCGCTGGACACGCTCGGGATCGCGCTCGCGCAGCTCACGGCGATGGCGGCCAACCGGATCGTCAGGCTGATGGATCCGCATTTCACCCACCTCGCGGTCTACCTGACCGCGCGCCCCGGGCTGAACGTCGGACTCGGCGTGCTCCAGAAGACCGCGACCGCGCTCAACGCGGAGGTCCGGCTGGGAGCCAACCCCGCCTCGCTGGACTACGTGCCCGTCGCCGGCGCGATCGAGGATCACGCCACGATGGCGGTCGAGGGCGCCGCGAAGGCCGCCCGCGCCGTCAGCGCCGCGTTCGAGTTGTACGCGATCGAGCTGCTCGTGGCGGCTCAGGCGGTCGACCTGCGCGACGGCATCACGCTCGGCGTCGGCACCGCGGCCGCCTACGAACGGGTCCGGCAGCTCGCTCCGCCGATGGTCGAGGACCGGCTCATGTCACGTGACATCGCCGCCGTCGCCACAGCGCTCGAGGACGGATCGTTGCTGCGCGCGGCCGGCGATGCGGTTCAGCGCCCGTTCGGGCTGGGAATCGAGCCGCACGCCGCGGACCAGGCGGCCGCAGATGCGCCGGCACGATCCCCGTCGCCGGCCGGAGAACGGGAGGCTTGAGGATGGCGGTTGAGGGACACGGCTCGGCCGCGATGGGCCGACTGGAGCACGGCTCGATCGCGCTGGAGCGCCGGATGCGCAAGTGGGGCGGCGGCCCGGGGCTGCTCGGCTACGCGGTGGTCGTGGCCGTCGTCGGCGTGGCGCTGCTCCTGTACTTCCTCGATGCCCACACCAATCATCTCAACGGCGGCAGCATCGGAGCGCGCGGCACCTGGTTCGTCGTCGGCGAAGCCACCGGCATCGGCGCTGCGGTGCTGCTCGCCTTCACGGTCATCCTGACCAGCCGGCTGTCGATCCTGGAGGTGCTGTTCGGCGATCTCACCAAGGTGTACGTCGCCCACGGGATCATCGGGCTGGGGATGTTCGCGCTGGTCAGCTTTCACCCGATGATGTATCTCCTCGGCGGACTGGTGCTCGGCGGGGGATTCCTCGGGGCGGCGCACGTGCTCGTGCCGTTCCACGTCGTCGTCCTGGACTGGATCTCCTATATCGCGATCACCGCCGCGTTGATCCCGACGATGTTCATGCGACTGTCGTTCGAATGGTGGCGCGCCATCCACCTGCTGCTCGGAGTGGCGATGCTCCTGACCGGCTACAGCATCCTGATCGACAACACGGCGTTCGACACCGCGGCGATCCCGGCACTGCGGGACTACCTGTTCGTGCTGTTCGGCCTCGGCGCGGCCGCGTTTCTCTGGGTCGCGCTGATCCGCCGCGTGGCCGAGCCCAAGCGTGAGTACGAGATCATCGGCGCGGAGTACCACGAGGCCGCCAACGCGATTGAGCTGACCGCCAAGCCGGTCGGGAAGCCGGCGCGCTTTCAGGCCGGGCAGTTCACCTACGTCGATCTGATGGACAGCATGGCGCAGATCAGGCGCGAGTTCGAAGCGCATCCGTTCAGCATCGCCTCGGCGCCCGGGCGCGACGAGATCTCGTTGGTGATCCAGGGGGCGGGAGACCACACGACGCGGATCCAGAAGATCGCCGCCGTCGACGGGGCGCGCGCGCTGCTGCACGGCGCCTTCGGCCGGCTCTCGATCGTCCGGCCGGTGCGCCAGAAGCAGCTGTGGCTGGCCGGCGGGATCGGGATCACGCCGTTCATCTCGCTGGCCCAGGAGATGGGCGACAATCCGGATCGCTACGTCGGCTACGACGTCGACCTCGTGATCGGCGTCTCCCACGCCGAACAGGCGTTCAAGTTCGATGAGCTGCTGGAGTGCGCGGAGTGCCATCCTGGGCTGCGCGTCCACCTCTGGGATCGCGAGCAGCGCGGCTTTCAGACGGCCGACGGGCTCGCCGAACTGGTCCCCGACCTGCGCGAGCGGGCGGTGATGATCTCCGGCTCCGAGGTGATGATCTCGAACCTCACGAGCCAGCTGGTGGCGGCCGGTCTCACGCGCGGCCAGATCCGATCAGAGCGCTCGATCGGCCCCCCGGGTCGCTGGAAGGTCGCGTCTCCTGGGCTGCGCTATGCCCGCGCGGCCGTGACCTCGTTCTTCGGCGTGTTCGTGCTCGCGGTGCTCGTCTCGACGATCGCTCGCGCGGTCGCCGGTTGACCTCAGGCGAGGGACGGTCGGACACCGAGCGGCTCAACGGCCGCCAGCGCGGCGTCCTGCTCGCGACGGCCGCGGCGACCGCGCTGACGTTCTTCGACCAGACTGCCAGCACCTCGGCGCTGCACAACATCGAGCGCGGGCTGCACGCGTCGGTCTCCGAGCTGCAGTGGATCATGGGCGCCTACCTGCTGTCCCTGGCGGCGCTCGTTCCCGCCGCGGGACGGCTGGCGGACGCGTTCGGCCGCCGACGCCTGTTCCTGATCGGCGTGGGGACGTTCGGACTGGCCTCGCTCGGGTGCGCCGCGGCCCCGACGATCGGGGCGCTGATCGCGATCCGCGCCGTGCAGGGAGTCGGCGGCGCCCTGATCGTGCCGCTGGCGCTGGCCAATGTCGCCGCGGCGCTGCCGGCGGGGCGCCGCGGCTGGGCAATCGGCGTGCTCGCCACCGGCGGCTCGACGTTCCTCTCACTCGGTCCGCTGCTCGGCGGCGCCCTCGTCGACGCCGGCGGATGGCGGTGGGTGTTCGCCGTCGGGGCGCCGATCGCCGCCCTCTCGGCCTGGGCTGGACATCGATGGATCGAGGAGTCCCGCGCCTCGCCGCGGCCGCCGCTCGATGGAGCGGGCCTGGTGCTGATCGCCCTCGGGCTGGGGGCGCTCGTGACCGGCCTGCTGCAGATCGGCACCTGGGGGCTCGGCGACGTGCGAACGCTCGTGGCGATCGGCGGCGGGGTCGTGCTGCTGCTGTGGTTCGCGGTCACCGAGCATCGTGCACCCGAGCCCGTGATCGCGGTCCGGCTGCTGCGGATCCCGAGGGTCGGCGGATACCTGATCGCCCTGCTGGCCGGCCAGTTCGCCGTCACCGCGCTGACCGTCGAGCTGATGCTGTACCTGCAGCGCAGCCTGGGGTATGACCCGGTCGTAGCCGGTCTGCTGTTCCTGCCGACGGTCGTCGCCACCCCGTTGTTGTCTCCGAGCGCCGGTCGGCAGGCCGACCGTGGCCGCGGACGCGCGCTGGCGCCCGCGGGCCTGCTCACGGCCGCCGCCGCGTTGATCTGGATCTCGCTGCTGGCCGGACAGCGGTCGGTATGGCTGCTGCTCCCCGGGTTCGCGCTGTTCGGCGTCTCGCGTCCGTTCTGCTTCACGCCGTCGAGCCGGGGACCGGTGATGGCGCTGCCGGCGAGCGAGGGCGGGCTGGCGGCGGCGCTGGTCACGGAGTCCTACCAGCTGGGCGCGGTGCTCGGGATCGCGGTCGCCGGCGCGCTCGTCGCCGTCGATCAGGGGATTGCCGGCTTTCAGGTCGCGATTGCGGTCGCCGGCGGACTGTGCCTGATCGGGGCACTCGCCAGCCGGGCGCTGCTCGCCGGCGCGTGACCGGCGGCCGGACGGGGGCCCGAGCCGGCGCGTCAAGCGCGTCAGGCGCGTGAGACGAGCTCGGCGATCCCGTCGAGGATCCGCGCCCGTCCGAACCGGTACTCGACGTCGGGGTCGTCCTCGTCGTCCAGCGCCCCGGACGCGATCGCCCGGTGCAGCGACGGGAACTCGTCGGCGCTCGTGATCTCCGCCAACAGCGTGCCGTAGCCGGGCATCACCAGCTCGCCGTCGGCCGCGGCCGCGGCCGCGAAATCGGCGGTCAGGGTCGCATCGTTGCGGACGAACCCCGACAGCAGCAGCACGCATGAGAGCTTGTCCTGCTCGGGCAGCCGCGTCTCGGCCAGCGAGTCCAGCGCGCGATCCAGCCAGGCGACGTTGTTGGGACCGAACGGCGGGCCGCTGATCGGCACGCGCAGGCTCCACGTGTGGCGCCGGTAGGCGTCGCGCAGGGCGTCGCACCACGCGGTCAGACCGGCGCGCCATCCCCCCCGTTCGGGCAACGGCGGCGGCGGCCCGAGCGCCGTGTCGACCATCAGCGTCAGCAGCTCGTCCTTGGCGGCGACGTAGCGATACAGCGACATCGTCCCAACGCCGAGCCGCTTGGCGATCCGCGCCATCGACAGCGCGCCGACCCCCTCGGCGGCCGCGACCTCGATGCCGGCGTCGACGATCGTCTCGAGCGTCAGACCGCGTCGCGGCCCACGCGTCCCATCCCGGCGCAGCCCCCAGGCCAGCTCGATGCTCGGTGGGATCGGCCGCGCCGGCGGCGGCTGCGACGGCCCGCTCACGGCCGCGACGAAACGGGTTGACAAGCGGTCAAATAACTGCGTATGCTGTACTCACATGCGTATGACATACGCAGTATTTTACCCGACCGACCGAGGATGTTCATGACGACAGAGCTAGCGATCCAGGCAGACGGCCTGCGAAAGCGATACGGGCAGACGACCGTGCTGGACGAGCTGGACCTGCGGGTCCCGCGCGCCTCCGTGCTGGCGCTGCTCGGACCCAACGGCGCCGGCAAGACCACGGCCGTACGGCTGCTGTCGACGCTCAGCACCCCCGATGGCGGCCGCGCCACGGTCGCGGGCCACGATGTCGTCGCTGACCCGGCGGGCGTGCGCCGGGCGATCAGCCTGACCGGGCAGTATGCCGCGCTCGACGAGCTGCAGACCGGGGCCGAGAACCTGCGGATGATCGGCAGGCTGGCGGGCCTACCGGCACGGTCGGCACGGTCGCGCGCCGTCGAGCTGCTGGAACGCTTCGATCTCGTGGCGGCCGCCGGCCGGCGTGTCGCGACCTATTCGGGCGGGATGCGCCGGCGGCTGGATCTCGCCGCGTCACTCGTTCGCCCCGTCGAGGTGCTGTTCCTCGACGAGCCGACGACCGGGCTTGACCCGCGCAGCCGCATCCGGATGTGGGAGCTCGTCGCCGAGCTGCGTGACGCCGGCACGACCGTGTTGTTGACGACCCAGTACCTGGAGGAGGCCGACCGGCTCGCCGATCGGATCGTGGTGATCGACGCTGGGCGCGTCGTCGCCGAGGGAACGGCGGCCGAGCTCAAGCGCCAGGCCGCCGACCACCGGCTGGAGCTGATCGCGACGAACCCGGACGCCTACGTCCACCTGACCACGCGCGCCGCCGCGCTCACGGTCGCCACCGACCCTGCCGCGCTGCGCCTCGGCGTCGCCTGCGAGGGAGGAGCCGGAGCCGTCCGCGCCCGGCTGGACGAGCTCGATCCCGATCGCACGCTGATCGACCGTTTCGAGCTGGTCAGCGCCAGCCTCGACGACGTCTTCCTCGCCTTGACCGGCAAGCCCACACCACCGATGCAAGGAGAGCTCAAGCGATGACTGAGAGCCACCGGTCGCTGGCCGACCTGCAGATCCTGATCGTCCGCGCGCTGCGCTTGTCGCTGCGTAACGTCGACGGGCTGATGACGGCGCTGATGCTGCCGCCGATGTTGATGTTCATGTTCGTCTACTTGTTCGGCGGCGCGATCCACACCGGCGGTCGCTACGTCGACTTCGTCGTCCCGGGCGTGCTGCTGGTGTGCGTCGGGTTCGGCGCCGGCACGACCGCGGTCAGCGTCTCCCAGGACCTGTCGGGCGCGATCGTCGACCGTCTGCGCTCGATGAACGTCCGCGGCGAGTCGCTGATCGCCGGCCACGTTGTCGCCAGCGTCGCCCGCAATCTGGTCTCGGCAGCGCTGGCGGTCACGTTCGCGTTCGCGATCGGGTACCGCTCGCACGCCGACGCCGCGGACTGGCTAGCCGCGGTCGCGCTGCTGACGCTGTTCGTGCTCGCGATCTCGTGGTTCGCGGCGGCGATCGGGATCCTCGTGCGATCGCCGGAGGCCGCCCAGGGGATCACGTTCATCGTCAGCTTCCTGCCGTATCCGTCCAGCGCGTTCGTGCCGGTCTCGACGATGCCGTCATGGCTGCGCCCGTTCGCCGCCAACCAACCGGTCAGTCAAGTGGTCGACGCGATCCGAGCGCTGCTGGCGGGCGGCTCGGGGGTGGGCGGGCTCGGTGCAACGGCCTGGCACTCGGTCGCCTGGAGCGCCGGGATCCTGGTCGTGTCCGTGGTTCTCGCGGGAGCGCTGTTCGGCCGGCGCACCGGCTGATCGGCGGCCGCGGGCGGTGCT
>Ga0302325_10018939_pt1 | contig 14490 bp, 10 predicted proteins | sample Palsa_T0_2_FD_201948 | JGI IMG/M metagenome (GOLD analysis project Ga0302325, IMG submission 201948) | Peat permafrost microbial communities from Stordalen Mire near Abisko, Sweden - Palsa_T0_2 | ecosystem: Environmental > Terrestrial > Soil > Palsa > Peat permafrost | place: Sweden: Abisko... | reverse complement strand
GGCAAAATCCATGCCGGATGACGCCCATCCCACCGCTCTGGACACTGCCGCGGGATCCTCAACGCGCACGGTGGGAAGGCTCGTGAGCGCCAGAATTGCGGAGGATAGCCGGGCGCCGTGAAAACGATAGAGACTGCGCAGGACCCATTCCGTCTCCATGTCACTTTGCAAATTATTTGGCGTAGAAGTTTGCACGCTATTTGGCGTACTCTTCGAGTATGGACCAACTGGCGGGGCTCACGGAAGAGGCCCGAAAGCTCGCCCTTGATCGGTTCCGCCTGCTTCAACCTCATCTGGAGGATGACCGCCCGTTGAAGGCGGTCGCGGCGGCGGCAGGAGTCCCGTTCCGAACCGCTCAACGCTGGGTGTCGTTGTATCGGCAGTTTGGCCTGACCGCCCTCGGGCGAAAGAGGCGAACAGACACCGGCCAGCACCGCGAGATGTCGGCCAAGCTCAAGGAGGCCATCGAAGGCATCGCCCTACAGAGGCCGCCGATTCCGGTTGCAGCGATCTGCCGTCAAGCTAGGCGGCTGGCACAAGATTTGGGAGAGGAGCCGCCGAGCTACTGGCTCGTGTATCGAATCGTCGACGCGTTGCCCGCCGATCTGGTCACACTCGCCCATGAAGGGACGAAGGCGTACAGCAACGCATTCGAGTTGGTGCACCGGCGAGAAGCGAATGGGCCGAACGCGATTTGGCAAGCCGATCACACGCCGCTCGACATTCTGCTGGTCCGTCCCGACGGTGGGCCTGCCAAGCCGTGGCTCACCACCGTGATCGACGATCACAGTCGCGCTGTGGCTGGGTACTTTCTTTCGTTCGAAGACCCATCCGCGTTGCACACATCTCTGGCGCTGCGTCAGGCGATCTGGCGCAAAGAGGATTCACGCTGGATCGTGTGCGGCATCCCTGACGTTCTCTACACGGACAATGGCAGCGACTTCACGTCCCAACATTTGGAACAGGTGGGTGCGGACTTGAAGATACGGCTGGTGTTCTCGATTCCCGGCAAGCCCAGGGGCCGGGGCCGCATCGAACGGTTCTTCTCGACCGTGAACGAGATGTTCCTTTGCGAGTTGGACGGCTACGCTCCGGCTGGCGGCATTGTGCGCGGAAAGCCAACGCTGACGCTGGCAGAGTTCGACACGAGGTTCCGCGCCTTCCTGCTGGACGTGTACCACCGCCGCGAAAATGCGGAAACGAAGATGCTACCCGTCGAACGCTGGGAGGCCAATGGTTTCCTGCCGCGGATGCCGGACTCGCTGGAGCAATTGGACCTACTCCTGATCCAGGTGGCCAAGGCACGTCAGGTTCGGGCTGATGGGATTCACTTCCAAAGCCTCCGTTACATCTCAACAACTTTGGCAGCATACGTTGGTGAAACGGTCACCCTCCGGATTGATCCGAGGGACATGGCGGAAATCCGCATCTTCCACGAAGACAAGTTTTTGTGCCGCGCCGTCTGTGCTGAACTCGCGGGTGAGACTGTCCCGCTCCGTGAAATTCTCCGCGCCCGAAACCGGCGACGGCGGGAACTGCGTGGCGTCCTTCGGGATCGCCAGGCCGCCGTGAATACGCTGCTTGACCTGAAGCGCGGAGAAATCACGGAGAAAAACGATGAGCCACCAGCAACAGACAAGCCAGCAAGCCGGGCAGCACCCGCTCTCAAGCGATACCGGAACGAGTGACTGCCCACCGTCCACGTTAATCGAAACTCTTGAACACCGGCGGTTCGCCGAGTTCTGCGATGCGTGCAAACGCTATCGCTATATCGGGTTGTGTTACGGCTCGCCGGGGGTGGGTAAGACGCTTTCGGCGCGCCATTATGCCAACTGGGATAAAGTACAGGCCTATTGGAACCATCAATCCCAGACCAAGCCACTCCTTAAGGAGGTAAGTAAAGGCACCGTCGTCTTCTACACTTCTCCTGTTGTTGGCTCGCCAGGCCATCTGGAGCATGAAATCAGCAAGACCCGCAGCCTGTTGCATAATGCCATAATCGAACGAATAAGGCGATACGAAGACGCGCGAATGAGGCGACTCCTTCATCGCGCCGAAAAGCTGCGCGACGCCAAACGGAACCCAGATGGTTATCGAAGTGTCCAAGCGGTCACCGCAGAGAATGCTTTCTATGAGCAGCGGAATCGCGCGATGCGAGTGGCCAGCACCTCGCCTGATCCAACTGCTTTGCTTGTCATCGACGAAGCGGACCGGCTCAAAATGGCCGGGCTGGAGCAAGTGCGGAGTATTTTTGACCACGGGGGTATTGGCTTGGTCTTGATCGGGATGCCGGGCATCGAAAAGCGTCTCGCGCGCTATCCGCAGTTCTATTCACGCATTGGATTCGTCCATGAGTTTCGGCCGCTGGGTGCCGGAGAGATTCGTCAACTGCTGGAGCAAGGCTGGGTGCCACCCGGAGTGAATCTACTTAAGCAGCCCTGGGACCCGGAAACGGTCGGCGACGATCATCCGGATGACGGGTGGCAACTTCCGATTGTTCAATCGTCTCCTCACCCAGATGGAGCGAATTCTCGAAATCAACGCGCTTCAAGAGGTGACGAAGGCAGTTGTGGAAGCGGCTCGGGAAAGCCTGGTGATCGGTGAGGCCTGAGTCTTCGCCTACGCGTGCCGACAAGCAAGCTCCAGTACGATGAACTCGTTGATTCCTCATGTCTCTGACCACCAATGAACAACTCGGCAAGGGCGGCATGGACGAAGATCTACAAAGCGGCGAATGCGGCGGAAGGGGCCGCATGAGCCTGACAAGCAGATGACACCAATTCGGATCATTTCTCCCCGAGCCGCCGTAGCCGTGCTCATTGCGTGCACGGTTACTATTCTGCTGTTCGTTATTCATCCCCGGCTGGGGGTTCGCGATGTCGATGGCTATGCCTACATCATGGGTGCGCGATCGCTGCACCTTGGCCACGGTTACCGGAGTCTCACCGGAGAAACTTTCAATCACTGGCCACCTGGGTATTCTCTGTTCTTGAGTGTATTCTCCGGAAGCCTTGTTGCCGCTCAGGTGATCAACTACCTGGCAGCTGGAATTGCGGCGGGCTTCCTGTATTTCCTGCTTCGGCAATCTGAGTGGTCTTGGCAAGCGGCGTGTGGCCTTGTAGTCACGCTCTCAGCGGGTTTCTTTCGCTTGATGGCATCGGCCGTTCACGCAGACGTTCTTACCTATGCGATATTCCTGGTCGCTATTTGCAGTGTGGCCCGGAGGCCAGAATCGAAGAAGCTTTTGGCATCTCTGCTGTGGGCAGTGCTGATACCGGTGAAGCTCATTGCCGTGGTCTTCATTCCCCCCGCTGCCGTGGCGGACATCGTTGCATCTGGGGAAAAATCGAAATTGCTGTTCCGCGGTTACCTGATTCCGGCAATCGCTGCCATAGTTGGAACCACCAGCGTCCTAGTTTTCAACCACATCACGATTCAGGCTTGGATTCCCGGTTCGCACGGACATTCGACGCTCAGGACCCTTTCGGCAGACATGCGCATGTTCGTTGTTTCGATCCCGCGTGAGTTGCTATTCGGTTGGCACGGTTCGGTTGCAGCGTCTTTTCCTCGATTTGCGTTCCCGATCTGCTTGATTCTCGCGGCGATCTGCATTTGCTCGCTACGTCCCAATCCCCGGCGGCGGTGGCTCATTGTATATGCAGTGTCGTGCTTGGCCTGTTCAGCCCTCCTGCTTGCCGTCCGCCACTATGATACGTCCGTGCGCTTGGTGGGCTATGGCCTGCTCGTGTTGCTCGCTGGTTTGCGTCCCGCAAAGTGGGCCAATCTATCTTGGCTTCTATATGGGGTTGCCTCACTGGTGACGGGCTTGGCGAATGCGATGCTGGTCAACTCTCTCGGCAGCGCCGATCCGCGCTATTCGTACTTGGCGGCAGAGGTAAAGCCGTACTACCAGGGCACGGGGCCGGTCGCAACGAATTCCTTTCACATCCTGGACCTCTACGCGAACATTCCGAGTGAGCCTGTCACCAACTGGGGTGAGGCGGCTCAATACGAGACGTTCCTTTGGGTAACGCTGCCGTCCTTCGATCCGGGCGCGAGTCCCGTGACGCCGATGGAGCACCCCGGAACCGACTGGTGTGAGAAACAGCACTTCCAAGGGGCAGTGCTATTTTATCGGTGCGCTGGACCCGCACCGCGCTGATTGGCTATCGTCACGCTGCAATGCTGAGCGGATTGGGAACGGTCGACGCGCCCTCCAGAACTTTGCCCGGAGGCCCAACGAATCGCTCCAGCCCCTAGCGCCGATTTGTTGAGAGATTCTTCGCGTTTGATTGCATTGCACAAACGCTCGTTTTTGCAACGAAACCAGCGATGACGCATTTCTGTGGACATCTGCATTGCAAAAAGATATTGCTTAATGTAAAGTAATGGCAATAGATTATCGCAATGCTCATCGGCTACGCCCGCGTCTCAACCAACGATCGGGAAACCGCCGCCCAAGTGGCGGCATTGAAGGCGGCCGGTTGTGAGCGGACTTATCGCGAGAAGGCTTCCGGCGGACGGTGGGACCGGCCCGAACTCCACCAGCTCCTGGACCAAATCCGTAAAGGAGACGTGCTCGTTGTTTGGAAGCTCGATCGGCTCTCGCGCTCGCTGCGCGATGTCCTGACGATCATGGAACGTTTGGCGGAAGCCAAAGCTGGGTTTCGCAGCCTGACCGAAGCGATCGACACCACCACGCCAGCCGGAAGAATGATGATGCAGATGGTCGGGGCGTTTGCTGAATTCGAAAGGGCCATGCTCAAGGAACGGACCAAGGCCGGATTGGACGCCGCACGGCAAGAAGGCCGGATCGGCGGGCGTCCGTCAAAGCTCACAGCTCAACAAAAGTCCGAGATTCGAAAGATGGTTTCAAAAGGTCGCAAGACGGCAGCCGATGCGGCCCGCCTATTCAAAGTCCACCCTGCGACTGTGTCGCGGTTGCTAGCACGGGCTTACGCCAAATAGCATGCAAAGATTTACGCCAGATAAATTGCAAAGTGACACGTCTCCAGGATGACGGTCTTGGATAACCATATCTCTTCAGTTCTGAAGAGCACAGCCGCACGCGCCGCCTGGTGCGCGTCACCTGCGTCGCAATGGCCTTTTCCATCTGCCGGAGGGTCTTGGCTTTACCGGTATATTGCAGGCAACCAACCACATCCTCCAGACGCGAGGGCGGCGATGGCCGCAGCGGACGCAGCGCGACTCCTCCGGGCACTTCTTCGACTGCGAACTACGTGCCGGGGTTCCAGCCGTACGCGTCCCGAACCGTTTTGGGCAGGATCACCTGCCCCTTCGTCGAAAGCTTCGTGATTTCCATATGGTAAGATCCTGGTAAGATCTGGTAAGGTTCGTATAGCGCAAACAGGGGGTCAGCGGTTGAGCATGTCCTCGACCCACGGCGGGGTGGCTTCGATCAGCCGGCCCAGCTCCGGCTCCAGTTGCTCCATCTTGAGCTTCATCTCCCAGGCAACTTCGCGATAGCTGAAGTGGCCCTTCACGCCGCTGCGCACGCGCGAGATGTATTCGGCCTCGGCAAAATCCATCTTGAACAGGAAGCGCCCGCGCGCGCCGAAGGGCAGCAGGTAATGGGCACCGGGCGCGGGCAAGCCGTGCATGGCCGACAGGGCCGACTCCATGGCCTCGCGGTAGACCGCCGTGGCGCCGGCTTGTTCGACCAGCGGAGGCGTGTCGAACCCCAGTTGCCCGGAGTAGCTCTGGCGGAACTTGTGGCAGCGCCGGTGCCGGTGCAGGTCGCGATAGGCGCCGATGTCTATCGCGAAATCGTAGGCGTAGAGGCCGCCGTGGAAGCCGGCCAGCAGATCGTCGCGCCTGGTGCGGGATGCGAGGGCCACATCCAGAACTTCGGCGCGCTGGGGCGCGCTCCAGCCGCGCGCCATTTCGTAGAGCTCGCGAAAGGGCTGGTCCGTAACCGGGTAGAGGAGCGTGGCCACGATATCGGCGGCCGTATCGGTGGGGCGGACAAGGTCTACGCGCGGGGGATCGCCGCCCGCGTAAGGCGGCAAGTTCTGGCCGGCCCAGAGGCGGAGGCCGGTCTGCGCGCGCGCGCTATGTTCATCTGCCCCGGCATGGCGCGCCAGCGTGGGCGCCAGAGGCTCGCGCGCGGCATTCGCATCCCACACGCAATCCGGATCTGCGGCACAGGCTTGGGCGATCTCGTCGCCCACGTCACGCAATTCCTGGTACTCGGCCGCCTTTAAGCGCCGGATCTGCTTTTCGAGAGTGCGAATGCTGGTGACCTGGCCAACGTTGGTGGGAATGCCCCAGAAGAGCAGATAACGCGCCACGTCGAAGGCGCGCGCCGCCAGATTGCGGCGGTAAGCCTCGGGCTGCATGCCGTCGGGCCGCGGCAGGCGCGCCGCCAGACAATCGAAGGCCCGCGCATTCACCTGGGCATACGCATCGAGCAGCTTGCGCGCGGCGGCGCGATAGCACTCGGCGGCGTCGCCAGCAAGTTCGGGCGGCGTGATAAACCCGGCGCGCGAGAAATCCTGATAGCGCGACGACTTGGCCTGGCCATCCCAGAGCGGCTCTTCTTCGATCTCGGTAGCGGCCAGTTCGGAGAGCCCTTCGAAGCACAGCACGGTATGTCCGAGGTCGGCGATGGAAGCGTGGCCGTATTGGAAATAGAAGCTTTCCAGGAATTTTTGCGAATCGTGCGTGCGGACCCAGGCGAGCGACTCGCGGATGGAGTCGGGCGAACGGCTGTAGCGCGCCAGGGCGTAGGCGCATTTTTCCGGCGGCATCGGCGACACAGAAATCACGCGCCTGGGTTTGGATTCCGGCATGAAACAGCTATGATAACGGATTGTGAAAATACGAATCCGACGATTGCGAGACGATGCCGTGCTGCCAGCCTACGCGCACGGCGCCCAGGAGGATGCGGGCATGGATTTACGGGCGGTGGAGCGCGTGGTGCTGGAGCCGGGCGCGCCGCGGCTGGTGGAGACGGGGCTATCGATTGAGCTGCCGCCCGGATACGAAGCGCAGATCCGCCCGCGCAGCGGCCTGGCCGCCAAGCATGCCATCACGCTGCCGAACAGTCCGGCGACGATCGACCCAGGGTACCGCGGCGAGATCCGCGTGATTCTGCTGAACCTGGGGCGGGAGCCGTATGAGATTCAGCCGGGCGACCGGATCGCACAGATGGTGATTGCGCGCTATGAGGCGATCGAATGGGAAGAGGGGGATCTGCAGGAATCGCGGCGGGGGGAGGGGGGATTCGGCTCATCGGGCCGTTAGCCTAAAGCCTGTCCCACCAGCTAAGGCACAACCTTCAGCACTCCCTTGAGCGGCAAATCCTCTGACGACTTGCCCACCATGATCTCGAAGTCGCCCGGAGCTACTCGCCAATGCATGTCGCGGTCGAGCAACTGCAAGTCTTCGGGCGTCAGGGTCAGCGTGACGTTGGCCGTCTCGGACGGCTTCAGGTCGACGCGCTCGAATCCCCGTAGCTGCTTGACAGGTGTCGCAACCGGACCCGTTGTCTCGTGAATGTAAAGCTGCACGGTTTCCGTTCCTGCCCGGTCACCCGTATTCTTCACCTGCACACTAACGCGCGCCACGCCTTCGGAATGGATCTGCGGCGGGTCGATGCGCAGGTTGCTGTACTCATACTGCGTGTAGCTCAAGCCGTAACCAAACGGGTAAAGAGGCGTTGCGGGCATATCGGCGTAGCCCCGCTTTTCCTCGCGTATCCAGTAAGCTTTTGCGGGCTTGTAGTTGTAGTAAGCCGGCAACTGGCCGACATGGCGGGGAATCGTAATAGCCAGCCGGCCGCTGGGGTTGTAATCGCCGAACAGGACATCGGCAACGGCTTCCCCGCCGCGTTCGCCGGGCCGCCATGCCTCTACGATCGCCGGCACGTGCTCGGCGGTCCAGCGAGTGGAAAGCGGCCGGCCGTTCACCAGCACCACGACGGTGGGAGTTCCCGTCTCGTAAACCGCCCTTACCAGATCCTCCTGCATGCCGGAGAGATCAAGGCTGGCTACGTCGTGGCCTTCGCCGTCGGTGGGAGGGTCCTTCACGCCGTCCACATCGTTCTGTCCCTGGTTTTCCCCGACCACCACAATCGCGACGTCCGCGCTCTTCGCGGCGCGCGTCGCTTCGGCGAACCCGCTCTTGTCGTCGCCCAACACTCCACAGCCTTTCACCGCGATAACCTTGGTTTCCCGGCCGGCTTTGGCTTCGATCCCTTCGAGGATACTGACGACGTGCTGCAGGATCTTGTGCGGCGAATAGTCCCCAAGCTGGTTCATGAGGTTATCGGCGTCCGGACCGATGACCGCAATCGACTTCAGATTCTTCTTCAGCGGCAGAAGGTTGCGTTCATTTTTGAGCAACACGATTCCTTCGCGGCCGGCCCGCAGAGCGAGATCCAGATACGGCTGCGAGTGAACAGTGCGGACGGCGCGATCCACATCGACATAGGGATTTTCGAAAAGGCCCAGGCGAAACTTCAGCTCCAACACTCTGCGCAACGCGCGGTTCACCAGCGCGATGGGCACGCGGCCCTCCTCCACGTTCTCAATCAATGGACCCATATAGGCGGGTTCATAGGTGATGTCCAGATCGACGCCCGCCTTCAAGGCCAGGGCGCCCGCTTCCTTTTGGGTGCCGACAATGTGTTCGTAAATCAACGTGCCGAATCCGCCGCCTTCGCTCTCCACCACTCCGCGAAAGCCCAGCTCCTGCCGGAGGATATCGTTCATCCACTTCTCGGAAGCGTGCGCGGGCACGTCCTCGATTTCCGGGTATCCAGCCATCACACCGAGACCACCGGCCTTCGAGATTGCCGCTGTCCAGGGAAGTAGAAAATTCTCACGCAAGGCGCGCTCGGACAATTCGATGGCGCCCCGCTCCAGACCGCTGGCGGGCTCGCTCTGAGTAGGAAAATCCGTCAGGACCGCGATTACTTTATCCGGGGCCGCGATGTTGGCTCCCTGCGTGCCTTGGACAATGCTCTCGGCTATGCGCGAGTAAAGGTAAGGGTCCTCGGTATAAGCTTCTTCGTTTCGGCCCATGCGCGGATCGCGATCCAGTTCCAGCACCAGGGTAGAAAGCATGTGGATGCCGACGGCCCTTGCCTCGGCCGCCGCGGCCGCGTATACGGATCTCACCAGGCCGAGGTCGAACGTGCTGCCAATGGCCAGGCCTTCCGGAAAGATCGTCCCGCCTGGAAACATGGCGCCGTGGGTGCCCTCTTCGTCCTCAAGAAGAGGTATCTTCAGGCGTGTTCCGGTGAGCGCGATCTTCTGGAGTTCGTTGAAGTACGCAGCTTGCTGGCGGGCGCCGTCGTGCAAAATCTCATTGGCGAGCGTGAAAAAGCCGCAACCAGGACCGATCTCCTGCGTGTAGGTTCCGGCGGCGAATCTCCGGCACGCCTCCATCTTCGAAGGGATATCCTTGCCCAGTTGATTCACATAAACACACGGCAAATTGAGCTGTCCGACTTTCTCCTTCAGCGTCATGCGGCTCATCAAGTCGTCAATGCGTTCTTCGACCGGCCGTGTTTGGTCGAGGTATGCCGGCAGGTCGGCGGCGGCCGCGCCAATGGCTGCGACAACCAACCAGAATGAAAGCTTCGTCAGCACTGTTCACCTCCCACTGGGAACACGAACAAACCTTAGAATATACCCGTCCGTGGCGTGCTAGGCTGGGGGATGTTCGGATTTGGGCCAGTTTTCCCACTTGGGATGCGACTCGGGATCCCACTCGGGATAATGGTGGTGTGCGCACTGCTCGCGCCGGCCGCGGAATTCTCCGCCTCGGCCGTCAAGGTGGATATAACCCCATCCACGAGCAAGTGGCTGGCGGGTTATCCGGCCCGGCAGTCCACTGGTGTGCACGATCGCCTTTACCACCGCATTGTGGCGATGGACGATGGACACACGCAATTCTTCCTGGTCTCCTCGGACCTATGCCTGTTCGCGCCGTCTGTCTACGACGAGGCTGCCGCACAGTTGAAAAAGGAAACGGGAATCGAGCCGCTCCAGGTCTGGTGGACGGTAACCCACACGCACTCCGCGCCGGAGGTCGGCCCGCACGGCCTGTTGAAGCTCATGATGCCCGAGCGGTATAACCACGAACCGGACCAGGAGTACACCGCAGCGGTGGAGCGGGCCCTGATCGACGGCATCAAGAAGGCCCGCACGGAACTCGCGCCGGCGCGCCTGGCATCCGGCACCGGGTATTCGGCGGCCAATATCAATCGCCGCGCGCGCGACGTGGATGGCCACATTTCGCTGGGCCTGAATCCGGACGGACCCACCGACCGGCAGATCGCACTCATCCGGCTCGAGCGCACGGATGGCTCTCTCATTGCGCTGATCGCCAACTACGCGATGCACGGTACAGCCCTTGGCCCGCAAAATACGCTGATCAGCGGCGACGCGCCCGGCACTGTCGCGAACTATGTGGAAGAGAAGCTGGGCGCGCCCATGCTATATGTCAACGGCGCTGCCGGGAACCTGGCGCCGATCTACACCGTTCAGGAAGATTTCCGCGCCGCGCACATCACGGAGTTCAACGTGCTGCTCGGAGACCGCATCCTGAACGCCAACCGGTCGCTCGCGCCGGCCAAAGCGGAGGTCAGCATCAGGGAGGGAGAGCGGTTTGTCGAGACGCCGCGCCGGAAGGGCTTTGGCTGGGATGCTTCCCTGGGCAACTATTTGCAGGCAGACAAGGGCGAGTCAGGCGCCATCCGGTTCCCGATCCGGTTTGCCATCATCAACGACGAACTCGCGCTCTGGTCGGCCCCGGTCGAACTATTCTGCGAGATTTCGATGCACCTGCGCGGCCGCTCGCCTTATCCGCATACCTTCTATTTCGGCTATGCGAACGGCTGGCTCGGCTACCTGGCCACCAAGCAGGCTTTTTCCGAGGGGGGCTATGAGACCGAAACGAATCCTTTCACCGAGCGGGTGGAGGAGGATTTGACGAAGACGGTCCTGACCTATCTCGAGGGTCACGGCAGTTAGTGAGTCTCGCAGAATACGGTGACAGCCTTTGTGGAGCGGGCAATGCCCGGCTAGCCGCCTGAAAGGCGGCTGCGGCCATGATTGGCCGCCCTCGATTCGTAGCGAGACAATCGGGACTATCTGGTCAGCGATTACGAGACATCCAAGTTTCTGGGCCGCGTGCGCGGTCCGATAGCACGGCTGGACGCCGGATTCCAAGAGCACCTGTTGCCGAAGGCGCAACCGGCGAGCGGCTACTAAGTTGACGGAACGCTCAGCTAAAATAAGTCGATATGCGAAGGTCGATCCCGGCGACGTTTTCCGTATGCGCGATTGTTCTCACGCTGGCAACTTACGAGCAGTTGCGACACCCAGAATCCGTGGCTGCTCAACCGCCGGTGGACGCCATCACGCTGCGCGTGGTCTTCGGCTATCAACGCACTGCCGTGAAGACCTACGATGGAAGCCTCCGTGTGACGGGCGGATTGCTGCGCGCGATCGAGCCGTGGCGCTTTCTGCAAGACGATGCGATCACGGCGCCGAATTCGTGGAAGCTGCAAATCCGGCGCATCATTTTTGAGAACCAGCCGGATGCTCCGCAGTCGATGGCGGGCGGACCTTTTTCGCAAAACATCGTTCCGGCGGGGATCTTCGTAACCGTAGACAGCAGCGCTGCATCGATCGACTTCCAAACCCCGCAGGGCAGTTTCTCCGTGCGTGTCGCCGATCTGCGGTATGGCCGCGAGCTTTGGTTCCTGGACCACGATGTGCAAGTCGCGCGGGTGCCCACGGTTCTGCGCATCTCTCCGAAGAACGCAGAGCAGCACGACTTTCCCTCGATCGCGGTAACACGCAGCGGAGAAGCATGGACTGCCTGGCAGGCGTATCGGGACCGCGGCGATCATGTTTACGTTCGGCGCCAGGGCGGCGAACCTGTGCGCCTGACGACCGACAAGGGCGACGTCTTCCGGACATCCATCGCCGAGGACCCGGAAGGGAGCATCCATGTGGTTTGGTCGGAGCGGTTCGGCGAAGCGTGGAACCTGTATGAGCGCGTGTTCGACGGGCGCGACTGGTCGGCCCGCGCGCAGATTACGCGAACCGCCGTACCGAACATCTATCACAAGCTGGTCGCTGGCCGCGGCGGTCTGGACCTGATCTGGACGGGCTACGAAGACGGCCAATCGTATCTCTTTTTAGCGTCCTACACGCGCCCGGCGGGCTGGTCGCAGCCGCAGCGGATCGGCGGACCGAGCGTCTGGAATCCCGACGCCGCATTCGATAGCGAAGGCCGCCTGCACACCGCCTGGGATAGCTACGCCGACGGCAACTACGACATTTTCTACCGCCTGATCGGAGAGGACGGCACGCCCGGCGCGGTGGAGCAGGTGACCAAATCGCCGGGGTTCGACGCGCATCCATCGCTCGCGGTGGATGGCCAGGGGCGGCCGTGGCTCGCGTGGGACCAGTCGGGCGCCAATTGGGGCAAGGACTGGAGCCACGACGACCAGAACCGCTCTACCGTGCTTTACAAGGACCGGTCGATTCGCGTGTTGGTGAAGGATAGCGGGGTGTGGAAAGAAGGGCCGGATCTGGCCGCCGCCGTGCCCGACCGCTTGCGACGCTACTGGCAGCTTCCGCATTTGGCGGCCGACGGTACGGGGCGCATTTGGGCGCTGTTCCAGATTCGCACCAGCGCGATCTTGCAGCGCATCGACTACTGGGCCGCCGCTGGATCCTGGGATCTCTATCTCACCAGCATCGACAACGGTGTCTGGCAGCCGGCCGCGATCGTGCCGGATTCCGAGGGGCGCAATGAAGCGCCATTCCAAATCGCGCCGGCGGCGCATAGTGTGTGGATGACATGGGCGACCGATGGCCGGGAGCCCGGAAAATCGAGCGGGAACTATCAGGCGGGCACCATGGTGCATTACGACGTCTTCGCCGCGCAAGCCTCCGCGCCACCGCCCTCCGGCTCTGCGGTCCTCGCCGCCTATACCGATCGCGGTGGAACGGCGCAGGTGATGCATCCCCACGAACGCGAGGATGTGCGGCGCATCCGCGCTTACCGCATGCAGGTGGGTGGGACCGAATATCGTATCCTGCGTGGGGATTTCCACCGCCACACCGATATTTCAAACGATGGCGCGGGAGACGGCTCGCTGGAGGACTACTACCGTTACATGCTGGACGCCGCGGTGATGGACACAGGCATCGTCACCGACCACAACATGGGAGGCGATATCGAATACAACTGGTGGCGGACCGAGAAATTCTACGATCTTTTTGTAATCCCGGGCCGCTTCACGCCGCTGTTCGGCTACGAGCGAAGCGTGAATTATCCTAATGGCCATCGCAATGTGGTGTTCGATCACCGGGGTGTTCGTACGCTGCCGGTCGGCGCGGACGAGAATAGCGGCCGGGTAAACAGCGGCGGGCTGCTGTATCCGTACCTGCGGCAGAACAGGGGGATTTGCATGGAACACTCGCTCGCCACGGGCCAGGGGACCGACTGGCGGGACAACGATCCCGACCTGGAGCCGTTGGTGGAGATTTACCAGGGATATCACGCAGCCTATGAATTCGAGGGAGGGCCGCGGGCAGAGAGTGGCAACAACCATCTGCTGGTGCACGGATCTTATGAGCCTTCCGGATTCTACTGGAATGCGCTAAACAAGGGATACAAGCTGGGCGTGCAGGCCAGCTCCGATCATATTTCCACGCACGTCAGCTATGCTATGATTTTGACGCCGGCGGTGAAGCGCGGCGAAATCGTGGAGCAGATGCGGCGCCGGCATGCGTATGCGGCTACCGATAACATCATTCTCGATTTCCAGGCGGTGGATACCGATGGCAGCGCGCACACCATGGGCGACATTCTGACCGCCTCGCGAGGGCTGCGGCTGCGGGTGAAGGTTGGCGGAACGGATGTGCTCACGCGCGTCGAGCTGATCCGCAACAGCGCGGTGATTTACAGCATCGCCGATGCCGGCAAGAAGGATGCCGAGTTCGAGTTCCGCGATACGGCGCCGGTAGAGGGCACAAACTGGTATTACATTCGCGCCACGCAGATCGATCGGAATCTGGCATGGAGCTCTCCGATTTGGGTGACGTACCGGTAGCCGGCGCGCCGCCCACGGCTGACATGGTCACCCGTTGCCGCCGGGCCCGTTAAAAGGGGCCGTCGCGGGAGGTGCGCATTTGGTCGTTGAAGACGCGAGAGCCTCGGCCAACGCCTCCACCGAGCTGGAAGTTCCCGTTAGTGGAATATGGTCGCGGCGCAAAGTTTTTTCCGCCGCGTCGCTGTCCACCGGCCGCGAGAAGTAGTAGCCCTGCGCAAGAGGGCACCCCAGCGCGACCAACCGGTCGCGCTGATCCTTAGTTTCCACGCCCTCCGCCACCACTTCCAGGTTCAGAGAACGGGCCATCCCCAGAATTGTCTCCACCAGGTGCTGGGTTCCTTCCCGCACCGGCATCCCGCTGATAAACGACCGGTCGATTTTGACGG
>Ga0302325_10018938_pt1 | contig 14491 bp, 15 predicted proteins | sample Palsa_T0_2_FD_201948 | JGI IMG/M metagenome (GOLD analysis project Ga0302325, IMG submission 201948) | Peat permafrost microbial communities from Stordalen Mire near Abisko, Sweden - Palsa_T0_2 | ecosystem: Environmental > Terrestrial > Soil > Palsa > Peat permafrost | place: Sweden: Abisko... | reverse complement strand
GCCCCGACGACCCGGTCGGCGACCTGCTTCAACGACCACTCCCGCTCCGGGGTGCCCAGGGTGCCCCGGAAGTACTTCTGAGCGAGGATGTTGGTGGCGTTGACGCTCCAGCCGCTCGGGACCTCGACGCCCAGCTGCTCGAACGCCACAGCTCCCGTAGCCCAGTGGGTGATGCGCGCGTCGCGTCGCTCCCAAGCAACCGTCTCGTACGGGTCCGTCCCGGGCGTCGTGAAGTAGCGGCGGATGCCGATGCCGGTCCGCTCAGGGGCTATAGCCATTTTGGGGTCCCTTCTGTCGGGAGGTTCGACTTGATGGGTCACCCCTACCCGGGGCGACTAGCTCGCTTGCAACCTTGTTCGCGCTGACCGGGGTCTGGAGTTCATAGAGCACAACCTGTTGTGGTCGCACTCCGCGACTATGTCTTCCACACACAAGATACGGGACTACTCTACACGTAATTACACGCTTGTCAATAGGACTCACAAGCCATTCTCAAACGGTAGGGCCGGCCGCCTGTGGGCTAACAGATGGAAAGGCTGTGGATCTCCTGGGGGTCTTTCGCAGTACCCGCGCCAGGGCTCCTTAGGATCTTTCGGGCGTGGCTTCCAACGGAGCGAGCCAGTAGCTGCGAGATGGGCGTGCGTTGGTCCCGACGAGCAGGCCGGCAGCTGCGACATTGGCTCGTTCCGTAGGACGGGCCATCTCGCAGTTGCTGGTCGCTCTGTCGGTACGCAACAACCCAACGCGGGTTCAGGCAGGGGCGTCGGGACCAGCAGACAGCGGTGCCGAGGCGAACGTCGAGGCCAGGGCCGCCCCGCCGAGCAGGGAGGGGCTACCGGTCCGGGTAACGAGGTCCACCCAACGGTTGTCCGCGATCCGCGCCAGGGCAGTTAGCTGGCGGCGCTCCCTGGTCCGGAACGGGCGCCCATCGCGGCCAAGCACTACTACCAGGGACGCAACCGACAGGTCGGCCCAGGCGACGTCAGAAGGGCTTGCGGCGCCGCCGCCCCCCACCGAGGCCCGCGCACCCTTGACGAAAGCGAAAACCCACGCTTCGGGAGGCATGCTCCCCACCGAAGTGAGCGGTTGTGGGGCGACCGGGTCGACTACCGCAGCCCATTCCGCCTCGAAATCCTTGACGGCGTGGGTTACTAGAGCGAGCAGGACGTCGCTCGGGTCGTGGCGTTCGACGATGTAGGCGGCCGTCTCCAGAGCGTCCACACGCGGGTCGGGCAGAGTGCCGGGGACCTCGCGGACGTCCTCTACATCCACACCGTCGACCTGATTAACTTCCTTGACCATGAGGTCGAGCAGGCTCGACTGCGGAAGCTCGATAAGGAGCTCGTCGATCGCTCGCCCGGCGCCGCGTTCGAGGATGTCGATCCCGACCAGGTCACCTCGCACCGCACCGATCCTGCTGGCAACGGCACCGAGCGCGCCCGGCCTGTCCGGTAACCAGACCCGCACCACGTACGTCGCCATCAACTTAATATTATGGCGCCCGAACGTGAACGGAAGGTTTCAATAAGCGCGCCCAGCCATTAATCTCTGGCGGCAAATCGGGGTGGCGGCCCCAGGTGTCACCCGAGCTTAGTGAGCGCCCTCCGCAGGTTGCGCACGGCCTGGCCAATGCGCTGCTCGTTCTCAACGAGCGCGAAGCGGACGTAACCCTCGCCACCCGTGCCGAAACCAACCCCGGGCGAGGTCGCCACACCCGCGTCGGTGACGAGGTACTTAGCGAACTCGAGCGAGCCCATTTCCTGGTAGGGCTCGGGCACCGCCGCCCAGACGAACATGGTGCCGACCGGCTTGGCAACGGGCCAGCCAATGCGGTTGAGCCCCTCGACGAGCGCGTCCCGGCGGGACTCGTAGATGGCGTTTACGGACTTCGGGTAGTCCGCTGCTTCGTTGAGGGCGACGATAGAGGCGATCTGGATGGGCTGGAAAGTCCCGTAATCCAGATAGCTTTTCAGCTTTGTGAGCGCTCCCACAACCTCTGAGTTACCTACCGCGAAAGCCACCCGCCAGCCGGCCATGGAAAAGCTCTTCGTCAGCGTGTAAAGCTCGACCGCGACCTCTTTGCCACCCGGGACTTGGAGCACCGATGGAGGTTCATAACCGTCGAAATAAGTGTCTGAATATGCGAAGTCGTGAACGAGCACGACATCATGGGCTTTGGCAAAATCGACGATCCTGCGCATCCACGCCAGGTCCACGCATTCCGTCGTCGGGTTGTGCGGGAAAGAGAACACGATCGTTTTCGGTTTCGGCGAAGCTTCTTCCCAAGCCTTGACCAAGTTTGCAAAGAAATCCTCGCCCGGCCCGACCCTCACCTCGCGCACATCTGCTCCGGCAAACAGCGGCGCGTAAATGTGGATCGGGTACGACGGCGAAGGTACGAGGGCCGTGTCCCCAGGCCCGACCAGGACCCACATCAAATGAGAAAGCCCCTCTTTGGCGCCGATTGTGAACACGACCTCGGTCTCAGGGTCCAAGTCCACATCAAACCGGCGTTTGTAGAGGTTGGAAACCGCGAGGCGCAGGTTTGGCAGGCCGCGTGACGACGAGTAGCGATGGTTGCGTGGGTTACGCGCCGCTTCCGCTAACTTTTCGACCGCTACTGGTGGGCTCGGGATATCAGGGTTGCCGAAACCCAGGTCGATGACGTCCTCGCCGGCACGACGCGCCTCATCGCGCAGCTGGTTGATAGCTGCGAACACATAAGGCGGCAGCCCATTGATCCGGCGGAACTCCACTATTGCCTCCTTGACCGGGCCTCGTACCGGTCCTTGTTAAAGGCTAGCGGGCCGAGTGGTCGGGCTGGTGAAGGTTATTCGGCGGCGGCACGCTGAACGGCTAGCAAACCGGCACCGACCGCGCCGGCGCGCTCGCCGAAGTGAGCGGGCAATATTTCTACTTTTCTGGCCCCGGGTGCCTCGGCCAGATCCGCGAACGCGTCCCTGATCCGGCCCATAAATGAACGCTCGGCCTCGATTAAGCCTCCACCGAGGACGATGACCGAGGGGTCCAGGGCGTTGGCCAGGTTCGCCAGCCCGAGCGCCATCCACCATGCGAAAGCCCCCATCACCTCGAGGGCCTCGGGATCCCCGCCGAGCGCCGCTGTGGTGACGTGTTCGCCCCGTACTGCCTCCGGGTCGCCGCCCGCAAGAGCGACCACAGTGCCGAGCTGCCCAGCTTGAGCCGCCTCCCTGCCCAACCTGCCCAGGGCGCTCCCCGAGGCGTAGCGCTCCCAGCAGCCCTTTTTCCCACACGGGCAGGGTGGGCCGTGCGGGTCGATAACCATGTGGCCGATCTCGCCGGCGAAGCCGTGGGCGCCCTCGACTAGCCGCCCGCCGAGTACGGCCCCGCCTCCTATCCCCGTCCCGAGCGTCACCATGAGCACGTCGTCTGAGCCCTTACCGGCGCCGATCGCGTGCTCAGCCCAGCATGCGGCTGTGGCGTCGTTGACAACAACCGTTGTGGTCGCTGCTGGGCGGCGTCTCGCAAGCTCGTGGCGCAGGTCAATACCGTCGAAGGCATGGAGGTTCGGGCAGAAATGGGCGACCCCCTCGCGGTCGACCATGCCAGGACAGCCCACGCCGAGCGGCAAGGTGACCGGGGCTCCAGCAGCTGCCGTGACGGCGGCAGCAGCGGCAAGGACGATCGCCATGACATCGTCGGTTTCGGCGTCCGGGGGTATGGCCAGTTTCTCGACCGCCTCGATTTCTCCAGCCGCTCCGAGGCTGACAGCCAGCACCTTCGAGCCGCCGATATCGACACCGACCGAAGGCCCCAAAGGCGGTCCTGCCCGGCTCAACAATGGCCTCCGAAACAATGCAGTGCCACGGCGGTAGCGGCTGCCACGTTGAGCGAGTCGACGCCCCCCGCCATCGCGATCCGCACCGGCCGGCACATACCGAGCACTGGCGCGCTGAGGCCGCCGCCCTCTGCGCCGACGACCAGTGCGACCCGGGATCCCTGGAGCTCGCTGGAGACCACTTCGATCCTCTCGGCTCGGGACGACGGGGTGAGCGCTAACGGCACAAAGCCCCATTTTCTCACCAGTTCGAGCGACGCCGGCCAGGGCGACAGACGAGCGAAAGGGACTCGCAGCACGTGGCCGAGCGACACCCTGACGCTCCTGCGGTAGAGGGGGTCCGAGCAGGTGGGGTCGAGCAGGACCGCACCCGCGCCGAAAGCGGCGGCATTGCGGAAGATGGCACCGAGGTTTTCCTGGTCGTTCACCGCTTCGACAACCATCACGACCCCTGAAGCGACGTGTGCGAGCAGATCCTCAGGCGATGGGCCGGGCAGCCGGGCGGCCAGGCCGAGCAAGCCGCGGTGCACGTTGTACCCCGTGGTCGCAGCCATGACGTCCTCGTCGGCAACGTACACGGGCAACCCTGCCGGCAGGGCTAGGCCCTCGAGCGCCTCGAGGCGGCGGCGCAACACCAGGAGGGAACGCAAAGGGTACGGGGAGGCGAGCACAGCCTGCAGAGCGAGCATGCCCTCGACGACGAACACACCCCCAGCCAGCTCGGCGCTCCGGCGCAGGGATGAGTCCTTCAGGTCCCGGTAGGGAGCCAGGCGCGCGTCGGAGGGCCCTGTGACCTCGCAAAGCTCGACGAGCGAGCCCTCAAGCGCCCGCGGGATCAGGTCTCGACTCGCGCTCTCAGCTCTTTCAGCGCCGTGTAAGCGATGCGGCCCTCTGCTCGACGTTTGACGAACACCGGGAGAGGGACCTTTAGGTCAACCACGAGGTGGTAGGTGATGTCAGCCGAGCCTTCGTCACTCGGGTAGATGTCGTAGCTCCCGTCCAGGCGGCGTGTGACGTCTCCCTCCACCTGCGCCCAGGACAGCCGCGAAGGGGCGGCGCTGTAGTCGTAACGCAACGTATAGGAGGTGCTCCTGCCAAAAGCGGCCGCCCGGAAGGTCACCTGTGCTGGCCGGCCCTCGGCGTCGCGTTCGTCGACAACAACAGCTTTGATGTCGGAGGCCCATTCGGGGTAACGCTCGAAGTCGGTGAGCACCTGGAAGCAATAAGCAGGGCTAGCCCGGATGACCATCCTTTCGGTGACCTGCTCCTCCACTTGCACACCTCCTTCCGACCATGACCTTAGTGACTCGGCAGGCGTGCGCCCGCGTTTCAAAGATGCTCGAGGGCGGCAGCCAGCTTGCTTGCCAGGATGTCGTAGGAAAGCTCCTCTTCAGCCCGGCGCCTGCCCGCCTCCCCCATACGGCGGGCAAGGACCGGGTCTCCCAGCACCGTGGCCAGGGCTTCGGCGACGTCAGCGACCTGCGATGCCTTCCGGCGCGGCCCGTCGCGCCACCCATTGCTCCCTCCGGGAGCCTTCACCACGAAGCCGGTCTCACCGTCGCGCACTGCTTCCCCGGCCCCGCCCGAGCCGATCGTTATGCATGGGACGCCGGACGCGGCCGCCTCCACGAGCACTATCCCAAAACCTTCCTCTTCCAGGCCCCACCAGCGCGACCTGCAGCACAGGGCGAACACGTCGGCGCACGCGTAAAAGTCTGGGAGGTCGGCATCGCTGAGCTTGCCGACGAAATCGACCCTGACTCGCGCCCGCGAAGCGACCCTCTCCAGACGGTGCCGGTCCCTCCCGGCCCCGGCGATGGCGACCGACATGCCCGGGAAACGGCCAGCGAGTGTTGAGGCCGCCTTGATCAGGGTGTCCATCCCTTTGCGCGGTACGAGCCTGCTGACGCTCACCACGAGAGGTCCGGAGTGGGGCAGCCCGAGGCGGGCCCGCGCCGCCGCCCGGTCGATCTGCGGCAGCGGGCGGAAGCGCTCGGTGTCGACTCCTGGCGGGATCTGGACCACGGGAGGGAATTGCTCGGGACTGACCCCCTCCTCCCGTCTTGCTCCGTGGGCCACAGCCTTGCGGGCTTCCGCCTCGGGATAATTGCCGGCCGATATCACCAGTGCAGCGTTGCGGATGGTGCGCGCAAGCAGCTGGCGGCTGACGGGGAGCCGCCCGGGCACCGTCACCTCAGCGCCGTGGAGGACCACGGCGTAAGGAAGCCCGAGCGAAGGCCCCACAAGGCCGAGCGGGACGGCCGGGTCGATCACCACCGCGCGAGCCCCCGAGCGCCGGGCAACTTTCCGCGCCCGGCGGGCAAGGAAAGGCTGTGGCAGCAGCACAGGCTCCCTTGCCCGGATGACCCGGAACTTCTGGTCTTGGTCCCACCATTGGGCGCCTGGGAAGGCCGCCGTCAACACCGTGACGTCGTCTGGGGGCAGCCGGCGCCATAGCTCCCACAGGTACGACTGGATGCCGCCGACCTTGGGGGGGAAGTCATTGGTTAGGAGCAGGTGGCGCATCAAGACCTGTCTAGTTCGTCCCGGACGAGCGGCGACGGGTCATCGGCAAGGGCCGGCCGGCTCGTTACGAGATCCCGGCGACCGGCTGCGATCGCCGCCCAGATCGCATGGGCTCGGAGGAGGTCGTCGGGGCCATCGAGGTAGCGCTCCAATGTCGCCTGCACCTCTGGCGACTGGCCGTCGCCTACATTGCCGAGAGCGATGAGCGCGTTGCGCCGGAGGTAGCGAGGATCGCGTTCGGGTATGTACCAACGGCCATGGCGAGCGAGCAGGGCTGAGCCGCTCGAAGCCAGCATTTCGAGCAGGTCCACTTCGGGCTCGTCGCTCTTCGAGTTCTGCTTATCGCTCTTTGAGCTCTGCTCGCCGGTGGCGCCGGAGGGGGAGAGCCTCGCAGCGAGCCGGTTGGCGGGGCACACATCCTGGCAGTCGTCGCAACCGTAGATGCGGCCACCGAGCGCGGCCCTGTACTCGAATGGGAAGACACCGGGGGCCTGGAGCAGCCAGGCGAGGCACCTCCGTGCGTCCAGCACGCCAGGGGCCACAAGGGCGCCCGTCGGGCAGGAGCCGAGGCAGCGATTGCACGGCCCGCAGCCGTCCTCGACTGGGGTACTCGACGGGAGTGGGGCGTCTGTAACCACCGAACCGAGGAGGAACCATGAACCGCGCCCCGGGAGAAGGACGTTGCTGTTTTTGCCGAACCATCCGATGCCCGCCCTTTCGGCGGCCGCCCGGTCCACCAGGGCGTTGTCGTCGAAGACAACCCGCGCCTGCCAACCGGCCCGCTTCAACAGGTCGGCGAGCAGACGGAGCGCCGCTTCGAGGTCGGCGTAATGGTCCCGTGAGGCGTAGCGGGCGACGATGCCCTTGGGCCGACCGTCCGGGGGCCCTCCGACGGTGGTCTGCCCACCGTAGTGCCAAGCGCCCACGACGAGCGCAGCCGCTCCCGGCAGCAACCGGCTCGGGTCGGTGGAGCGCACCGGGTTCCGGTAGGTGAACTGCATATTGGCCGAAAGGCCCGCAGCCTTGCGCTCCTCGAGGATGCGCCGCGTTGCCTCCATGGACGTCGCTGGCGCTATCCCGACCGCTGCCAGGCCGGCTTCCTCCCCATGCCTAAGAAGATCGCCGACCAACGCCGCTAAGGGCCCTTGTCCCACCGGCTACAGCTTGGCAGGCCTCGGGCTCATCCGGACATGACTGCCTTCCCGCTGTGGCGTAACGGAGGCACCAGGCCGTTGCGGCCGAGGACACGGAGCGCTCGTTCCTCGGCCACGTCGAAGACAACGGCATCTTCGGGCGCCCTATCGCAGATGAAGGTCACGACGCAGTCGCTGCAGGCGTCGCTCCCCTGCATGATGCAGCCGTCACACTCGATTGTCAGTGTTGCCATGCCGACAGGTTCTCGCGAGCCAGTGACGAAAACCCTACCTAGGCGATGGGAGGTCTACGGGAAGGTGACAATCGTTGTCCCGGGCGGCGGGGCGAAGGTCGACGCAGGTGGGTTCGCCGTGTAGCCGCCCGCATGTATCGTGATCGTGCTGGTCTTGGTGGCACTAGACGCAGCGTGCACGTAGGTGAGGACACCGTCCGAACTGGACGTGCAAAAGATGCCCGCGCCGTAAATCTTCGGGCCGGTCACCTTTATGCAGTTCGAGGGGTACTGGGCCCCCGACACGCCCTTCCCCGTCCAGCCATAGCTCTGCGAGGAGGTCGACAGCGTGTAGCCATGAGCGCCTGCCTCGGCCTCTAAGTTGTCGACGTCATGTTTGATGACGCCGGGCGCAAAGAGGTTCTCGATGGACGACACGGAGGACAGCATGCTCTGCGGCAACTGCGTGCATTCCGAGTGACCTGCCTCTCCCCTGCAGGCCAGTGTCTTCGTCGGCGTCAGGTAGAAGGCACCCTCAGGGGTAACGAGAGCTACCTCTTTCAGCGCGGGGTCCTGCGCGTAGGTGACGCTTTCGTCTTCGGGCGTTGTACCCGTCTCTACGAGTTGGTAGGTGGCGCTGAACGGGGTGGTCACGCTCTTGCCGATGCCCTGCAGTATCGGGTCCCAGGGCGAACCTGACTTGCTGGCAGAAGCTACCGACGGCACAGCCAGCAAGATACAGCTGCTCAAGATGGCCGCGGGTGCCAGGCGGGCAAACCTAATCTTGGGAAACCTTCCGATGGAGCGGTTCGAGCTCATTGTGGCCCTTTCGTTCTCGTTTCGTTCTCGTCGCCGGGTCCCGGCCTTGACCACCGGGACGGCCGGACGCGTACGTTGTCGGTCAACCTCGAAGGTAGCATCACCGCGCCGGTCAAGCTCGCGGGCCAGTCAAAACGGAACCGCTTACTGACCTCCTCGGTCCTTGTCCAGCTAGTGCCGCCTCAAGGAACATTCGGCCCCTTTTGGCTACACAAAAGGGTAAGCGCCGCCATAGCCCGCCCCAGCGCCAAAGCGGGCGAACGTTGCCTGTCGTGGCACTATCGTTGGGCCCCGTGACGGCGAGACAAACAGCGGGACCGGCAGTAACGCCGGCGGCTACGGCATACGAAAGGTTCCGCGACCTCGTGGGTGCGCCACCAGAGGGCTTATGGCGAGCTCCGGGGAGGGTGAACCTGATCGGCGAGCACACCGACTACAACTTTGGCCTTGCACTGCCATTTGCCATCGACCGGGCAACGGTGGTGGCCGCACGCCGTCGACCAGACAATGTGGTCCAAGCCCTTTCCTGCACGTTGGGACGTCAAGCAACGGCAAGCCTTGGCGACATCGCTGGGCAAGCCCCTTCTAACTTCGAGCCGTGGGCGCGCTTTCCCTTTGGGGTTATCTGGGCGATGACCCGAGCCGGCGCCGCTGTGCCAGGCCTCGACATCGTGATCGCCTCGGACCTACCGATCGGCGGCGGCCTGTCCTCGAGCGCGGCCCTCAGTATTTCCGTCGCCATCGCCGTCAACGACATCGCCGCGGCTGGGCTTTCCAAGATGGAGATCGCCAGGATCGGCCAGCAAGCCGAGTCGGAGGTGGCCGGCCTTCCGAGCGGCCTCATGGACCAGCTCGCCGTGCTCGAGGGCCGGTCAGGTTCGGCAGTGCTTATCGACTTTCTCTCCCTCCAAACCGAACAGGTGCCAGTGGGGCGCGGGCCGCTCGTTGTCATAAACACAAGAGTCGAGCACGCAAATGCCGCCGGCGCCTACGCCGACCGCAGGAACGCTTGCGAGAAAGCGGCCCGCGAGCTCGGGGTGCCCTCTCTGCGCCAGGCCACACTCGGACAGGTAGAGGCCAATCTGCATGGGGAACTGCTGAGGCGCGCCCGCCACGTGGTCACCGAGAACGGTCGCGTCGTCGAGGCCACAGCGCGCCTGCGAGCCGACCAACCGATAGGCGACCTGCTGGTCGGCTCTCACGCTTCTTTACGCAATGACTACGAGGTTTCCTGCCCCGAGCTTGACCTCGCGGTCGATGTCGCGCTCGCCAGCGGCGCTGACGGTGCGAGGTTGACGGGCGCGGGGTTCGGGGGTTGCGCGATCTCTGTCGGCGCACGAGCGGAGGATCTGATGAAGCCGATGTCGGAAGCCTTCGGGCGCGCGGGCTTCCTGCAACCAGAGGTTTTCGCCGTTGCCCCGACGGAGGGAGCGGGACGCCTCGCGTAAACGGCCCAGGCGTTGGGCGCGCCCAGGCCGCTGGGCCGCCAGACGAGAGCTCGCCTTTGGCCGTACCATCGGTTCATGGACTGGCTGCTGCTGATGCTTTTCATCGTCCTGTTCGTGCCGGTGGCCTTCCTGACGGCTCTCGCGACCTGGGGCGCTCTGGGCGTTTCTTCCTTGCGCCGCGCCAACAGGGTCGTGCCCAGCCGCTCCGCCACATCGGCTCCGCTGCGCTGGCTGTGGAGCCCCAGCCCGGCTGCGACGCTGCACCGCCGGCTGCGCTCGGCGTGCGCTCTGGCAGGCTCAGTGGAGGGCTCGCTCCCGAGAGACCGGTGGCCACGACGCAGGAGGGAACCGGTTAACGACCGCATCGTGAGCCTGGCGCAGGAGGTCCTCCAGGAGGCTGTCGCGCTGGACCGCCAACTCCAGTCGACGAGCTTGCTGGCGCGGGGCGTCCCGCGGGACCAGGCTTTGAGTGCCTTGGACTACCAGGTGAGGGGGCTCGAGGACGCTGCCCGCCGAGTCCACCAGCTCGCGACCAGGCGCGCCCAGCTTTCCCGCCCCACCAGTCCCGCCACCCTCAATCTCGACGAGAGGATCAGTGCGATGGAGGCGGCCCTCGGCGAGCTCACCCCGCGCCCTCCCACCGCCTGACCTGGCTCTCCACCCGGGCTCTCCAATCCGGCTCTCTAACCAGGCTCCACACCTTCTGGGGCGGGTCACGACATCCGGGCACCCTCTTCGTTAGAGAGCTCGACCAGACGGTCGAGGCAGGCGCGGGCTCGGCCGCCATCGAGAGACTCTGACGCCAGAGAGAGACCCTCCTCGAGGTCGCTTGCCTCTCCGACCACGACCAGCGCGCCGGCCGCGTTCAGCAGGACGATGTCGCGCTGGGGGCCTTTGGCGCCCGCGAGCACGTCCTGGGCCGCTCGCGCGTTCACCGTGGGGTCGCCACCCATGAGCTCCTCGGGCCGAGGCCGCTCGAGCCCCAAGGCAGCGGGGTCGACCACGAAGGTCCGGACATCTCCTTCATGGGCAACCCACTCGACAACCGTCGACGGGGCCACGGTAGAGAGCTCGTCCAGGCCGTCGTGGCCATGGACAACCCAGGCTCGCTCAGCGCCGGCCGCTCCGAGCACCCTGGCCAGGCGTTCGGCAAGCCGGCCATCGCCCACCCCTACCAGCTGAAAGCGGGTTCGACCCGGGTTGGCAAGCGGGCCAAGGAGGTTGAACGCAGTCGGGACACCGAGCTCGCGGCGAGTCTGGACCACGTTGCGCATCGCGGGGTGATAGCGGGGCGCGAAACAAAAACCGATCCCGGCTTCCTCGATGCACCGGGCAACGGACGCAGGCGGAAGGGTGATCTCGACTCCAAGGGCCTCGAGCACGTCGGCCGAACCCGTTCGCGACGACGCGGCACGACCACCGTGCTTGCAGACCGGCACCCCCGCGCCGGCAACAACGAGAGCAGCGATTGTCGACACATTGATGGTCCCGGCCCGGTCGCCGCCCGTCCCGCAGGTGTCCACGAGCCTCTTGGCGAGCTCGTCCGGGAGCGGGACAGTCTCGGCAACCTCGAGCATGGCCTGCAACATGCCCGTCAGCTCTTCGGATGTCTCCCCCTTGCAGCGCAGGCCGAAAATAAAAGCCGCTATCTGCGAGGCGGTCGCCGTGCCCTCCAGGATCTCACGCATCGCCACGGCGGCCTCAGCAGACGTGAGGTCCTGGCCAGCTCCCAAACGGCCGAGCACGCCCGGCCACCCTCCGATCTCCACCAGTGAAAGCTGGACGGCTGGATCTTTTTCCCCAGTACCGCGCACGTCCCTACGGTACTAACTGAGCCGGCAAGGCGGCGGATCTTGAGGGCGGACCCGCCAGTCGCTAGCGTCCTCCAGGTCCGGAGCCTGACCAGGCGGAGAGGGGCCAGCCATCAGCATCCTCGTGATCGACATAGGCAGCAGCGCGGTAAGGGCGGGCGCGGTCCGCCCCGACGGGGCTCTCACGGCGAGACGACAGGTCCACCTGGCTCCACAGCACCCCTTCCCCGGCCTCGTCGAGCTCGACGGCGCCGCAATCGCGAGCGCCGTACTGGAAGTGGCGCGCGCTTGCCTGGAGGAAGTCGGGCAAGTCGCGGGCGTAGCGGTGACGAACCAGCGAGGATCGACCATTGTCTGGGACGCGTCCACGGGCGAACCTGTCGGGCCCGCTCTCAGCTGGCAGGATCTCCGCACCGCCGGCACCTGCCTCGAGCTCCAGGCTGAAGGCCTCCGGCTGGCCCCCAACGAGTCAGCAACCAAGCTCGCCTGGCTCCTCGACACATATGACCCGCAGCGCCACGGCGACCTTCGCTTCGGCACGCTCGACACCTGGGCCATCTGGCAACTGACTGGGGGCCGGGCGCACCTCACGGACCCGAGCAACGCCGGCGTCAGCGGGTTGCTCCCCACCGAGGGGGTGTTACTCGGGACCGATAAACTCGATTGGGACCCGGCCCGGCTGGAGAGGTTCGGCATTCCCGCGGGCTGCATGCCTGCCCTCGTGGCCTCGTCTGGTGCGGTCGCCGAAGCGAGCGCTTTGCCAGGCTCCCCGCCCATCTGCGGCATCGTCGGCGACCAGCAGGCCTCACTCATCGGGCAGGGTTGCGTCCGGGCCGGCGACGCGAAGGCGACGTTCGGCACAGGTGCGTTCCTTGACGTCAACATTGGCGGCGAGCCCCCTCCCTTCGGCGCCTTCGGCAAGAGCGGGGACCACGGCTGTTTCCCGATCATCGCCTGGCAGCGCGAAGGGGCGCTCACCTGGGGAGTCGAAGCGATCATGCTCTCCGCGGGTTCCGCTTTGTCGTGGCTCGTCGACGACGTCGGGCTCCTGGCCAGCGCAGCGGAGTCGGCAGAGGTAGCCGGGCGCTGCGCGGACACAGGCGACGTCATGTTCGTGCCGGCGCTCGTTGGCCTCGGCACTCCCAATTGGGACTTTGGGGCCAGGTCGCTGTTCATAGGCATGAGTGCGGGGACCGGGCGCCCGGAGCTTGTAAGAGCGGTGCTGCGGGGGGTGGCGCAGCGGGGCGCAGACCTTTTGGAGGCTGCCGAGGCCGACTCCGCTCAAAAGGTGGCGCAGCTCCGAGCCGACGGGGGCATGACGGCCAACCCGGTTTTCGTGCAAGAGCTTGCTGATGCCTGCCAGCGACCTGTGGAATTAGCCGCCGAGCTGGAAACCACCTCGGTCGGGGCAGGCTTTCTTGGCGGGCTTGCGATAGGGATCTGGGGCAGCTACGACGACATCGCTGCGGTTGCCAAGCCACGCACTGTCGTGGAGCCCGGCGGAGATGACCGGCGCGCCCGATGGAAAGACGCCCTTTCCCGATCGGAGCGCTGGATCCCCGAGCTATCAGCGCTCAAGTTCTGAACCGGGCCCGGCAGGGCCCGCCACAGCCGCTTCGATGTCCACCTCCGCATGACCACTGTCGGGCTGCTGCAAGCCTGCAACCGCGCGCGCTGCTTCCAGGGCTGCATCGAGCTGACGGTCGGCCGCGACGGCCTTGCGTTCTTCTTCCCTAGCCCACTCGACGAACATGAGCGCGAGCACGGCCACGATCAGCACCTCGGCCAGCCCCAAAAGGACGTTCCCCCCGGTCTGGGTGTCAGCAAGTGTGTTGCCGGCCGGGTACAACGGTTTGGTAGCCATCGCGACCACGAGGCCGAGGGCAGCGTCGCACGGGATCTGGACGAGAACAAGGACGAACCGCATCCCGATACCGAGGCGCCGCGCCAATGCGTCCCGACCAACTACAAGCCACCACAGGCCGCAACCCACGAGGAAAAACTGCAGATGCACATAGGCAAGCAAGACCGGGTGCTCCTCGGAAATACGGTAGAGGGGCGTCAGTAAATACACGTACATCGTGCCCATCGACAAGACCAGAACTGCCAGCGGGCTAGACACTGCGCGCACCGTCCGGCTGTGAAGGGCATCGAACAAAACCGCTGAAACCCGCCGCGGCGACGACTGCAACGCCAGGGTGAGGGGCGAGCCCATCGCCAGTAGTGGAGGGGCCACGTCGACCAGGAGCAGCAACTGGATAACGTGAGCCGTGAAGGTCCGTTGTTGGTAGTAAGCGATACCGCCCTCGACTGCGTAAGCCGTTACAAGGATCCCGACGGCGAAACTCGCCGTCCTCAACGGTGACCAGCGCCGGCCAAGGGCGCCCAGACGGCGGGTGCTCCGCAGGTACCACACCAGGACCGCCACCTGTACGACCACCGCGACAAAAGAAGTCCACTGCGTTTGCCAACCGAATAGCAGGTGGCTCGGTTGTGGGTCTGGCGACAACACGGGGGATCCTAAACCCAGGTCGCCCCGGCCGGCGTCTCCGCGTCGGCGAGGTCAGCTTTCGCGCGCGACAGGTCGCCGCTCGGGTCAAAACCGAGGATGGAGCCGTAGAACGCGAGCTCGGCCTCGAGCGTACGCACCAGCGAGGTGGACTTCCTGAAGCCGTGGCTCTCCCCCTCGATCTCCACCCGCAAA
>Ga0302325_10018937_pt1 | contig 14492 bp, 13 predicted proteins | sample Palsa_T0_2_FD_201948 | JGI IMG/M metagenome (GOLD analysis project Ga0302325, IMG submission 201948) | Peat permafrost microbial communities from Stordalen Mire near Abisko, Sweden - Palsa_T0_2 | ecosystem: Environmental > Terrestrial > Soil > Palsa > Peat permafrost | place: Sweden: Abisko... | reverse complement strand
TCGACTGGAACCCTGGCTCCACCTGCATCTCCTTTTTGCCCCTCTCCCACATCACCGCCCGCCATCTCGACTACGCGCTGTTCTGTTACGGTGCAACCCTTGCTTACTGTGGCAGCTTCGAGCGGGTACCCGCCGCCATCACCTCCGTCAAACCGACCGTATTCGTTGCCGTACCCCGGGTCTACGAAAAGATCCGCGAGGTGGTCGAGCGGCGTTCGGCCAGCAAACCTATCGTCAAAAAGATATTTACCTGGGCTCTCGCCAACGGCCGCCGCCATCGCGAAGAAATACTCCGGGGAGCGACCCCCACTTCATTCAGCTGGCGACTGGCCAATCGTCTGGTTTTCACGAAACTCACCCAGCAGGCATTTGGCGGCCAGGTACATGACTTCATCTCCGGCGGAGCCCCGTTAGGTGTTGACACCGCGGGCTGGTTTGCTGACGTCGGCATTCGCATCTTCGAAGGCTACGGCCTCACCGAAACCTCGCCCGTCTTAGCCTTGAACAACGCACACAATCATCGCATCGGCTCTGTAGGCAAGCCCATCGAATCCGTGGAGTACAAATTTGCTCCCGATGGAGAACTCCTGGTGAGAGGCCCATTCGTCTTCGTCGGTTATTGGCACAAACCGGACGCCACCCGCGAAGCCATCGAACCCGATGGCTGGTTCCACACCGGTGACATCGGGCGGGTCGACGACGATGGTTTTCTGTACATCACAGACCGCAAGAAAGAGCTCCTCAAAACCTCGGGCGGAAAGATGATCGCGCCGCAGCCCATTGAGAGCAAGTTCAACAACAGCCTGCTGGTCGCCAGCGCCCTGGTGGTTGGCGACCGGCACAAATTTCTCAGCGTGCTGATCGCTCCCAACTTTCCTGCGCTCGAAGACCTGGCGCGGAAGCAGGGAATCGCCTTCTCCTCGCGCGCCGACCTGCTTAGCAAGCCAGCCGTGAATGCGGAGTATCAGGCCCTGATCCACCGCGTCAACGAGGGCCTGGCCAACTTCGAGACCATCAAGCGCTTCTACCTGGTTCCCGACGAGTGGTCGATGGAATCCGGTGAGTTCACGCCCACCATGAAGCTGAGGCGCCGGGTAGTGGTCGCGCGCTATGCCGACAAGATTGCCGCCCTCTACCATGACGAAGCCACCGCCCAAACGGTCGACAGAAGCATCTAACCAACTGGCATTGGTGGTTCCATGAAGAAGCATCCGCTAATAAGCATTCTTGTCGCCGCCGTTGTTCTCTTGCTGCTGGCGGTTCTTCTCGTACCCCTATTTGTGAACGCCAATACCTTTCGTCCGACCCTCGAAACGCAGCTTTCTGCTGCCCTGGGGCGCAAGGTGACACTCGGCAACCTGAGCTTCTCATTCTTCTCCGGCAGCTTGGTCGCCGACAACATTTCCATCGCCGACGATCCCGCTTTCAGCTCTCAGCCTTTTCTCCAGGCGCAGTCGCTGCGCATCGGAGTGGAAGTAGCACCGTTACTCTTCCATCGGCAGTTGCGGGTAACCAGCTTTGTGGCCGATTCGCCTTCGATCAACCTGGTTCACAACGCGCATGGGGTGTGGAACTTCTCCAACATCGGAAGCACCGCCGCCAGCCGCACGCAAAACACGCAGCAGGAGAGCGCTCTGCCCAACTTCACCGTAGGCCAGATGAAAGTCGAGGACGGCACCGCTGTGGTCTCTGACATGCCGTCCACTGGACCTCCGTTTACTTACAGCAAGCTGAATCTTTCTGTGCAGCAGTTCTCGTTTGCCAAGGCTTTTCCCTTCGTGCTCTCTGCCGCCCTTCCCGGTGGCGGCTTGCTCGACGTCAAGGGCAATGCTGGCCCGGTAAACGAAAAAGACGCTTCCGAGACGCCCCTCGGGGCCAACATAAGCGTGAAGCACTTCGATCCGGTGGCAGCCGGTGTGGTCCAGAAAAGCCAGGGAATCTCCATGCTGGCGGATATTACGGCCCAGGTCACTTCAGACGGTCAGACCCTTACCAGCAACGGCACGGTCCACGCCGCCCAGCTACAGCTGGTGGCTGACGGTTCTCCGGCGCCGTCCCCGGTCGATATTACCTACACCCTCAACCACAACCTGGAGAGCAGAAGCGGCCAGATCAATGATCTCGCCATCCGCACCGGCGGTGTGACCGTGCATGCAAATGGGACCTATGTGACCAGGAGCCCACAGACCACATTGGCGTTCCATCTGGCTGCGCCCAACTTGCCCATCGATCAGGTGGAAGCGCTGTTGCCTGCATTCGGGGTGCGGCTTCCCAGCGGCTCACGGCTGCAGGGCGGTACCCTCACGGCCAACCTCTCCATCAACGGACCAGCAACCGCGCCGATCATCAGCGGCCCCGTTCAGGTGGACAACACGCGGCTCACCGGGTTCGATCTCTCTTCGAAGATTGGCGGACTGAAGCCCGTCTCCAGCTCGCAAGCAGGCACACAGATCCAAACTCTTCGCGCCAATGTGAACTCGTCGTCTCAGGGCACGCGCATCGATGATCTCTACGCTGCGCTGCCGTTGCTCGGCACCGCAACCGGAGCCGGTACCATTGCTCCCGGCGGCGGACTCAATTTTCAGGTGGTGGCCAAGCTCAACACCACCTCCGGAGTAGCCGGCCAGGAGCTAGGCGGCTTCTTAGGTCAGGCGGTCAGCACCGCAACCGCCGATGGAATCCCCATCCACATCACCGGCACGACCTCAAATCCAGTAATCCAAGCCGATCTAAGCAAGCTGCTGCAAAAGAACCCCGGCAACCTCCTCAAGCAGCAAATTCTAGGCAACGGCAACAACAAACCCAACGCCGGAAACCTACTGAATAAGCTCTTCCATCACTAGAACTCCAGGGACCAAACCTCTTCCAGCACTGAAGGTTATGGTAGCCAAAGCAAGGTGAAAGGAAATCGGACGGGTGCCCCTCGTTCGCAACAGCGTACGTGGGCCGAAAACGACGGGGCTTAGCCCCACGATCGCCTTTGCTCAATTCCCAGCAAATCTAAGATCCACTCTCCACCTCGACCGCTTCTACCAACATCCACGCCGCGCCAGACCCTGCAAAACCAACCCGCATTTCCCTCCCATGACAACCGGATTTATGATGCACAAGGCACGATTCAGTTCTCTACACGACGTGATGCGCGAACCATTGCACTGTTATTTTTTAGGAGAGAAACCATGCGAGTTGGAATACTAACCGGCGGCGGCGACTGCCCCGGACTCAACGCGGTCATCCGCGCCGCAGTACGCAAAGGCATTTTCCACCACAACGACGAGTTCGTTGGCTTCATTGAGGGCTGGAGGGGCGTAGTAGAAAACAAAACCAAGCCTCTGACCATCGACACTGTCTCCGGCATCCTGCAGCTGGGCGGGACCATCCTCCGCACCTCGCGCACCAACCCGCGCAAGATGGAAGGCGGCATCGACAAGTGCCTGGCCACCATCAAGGCCAATCAACTCGACGCACTCATCACCATCGGCGGAGATGACACCCAGGGCGTGGCCAATGCCCTGGTGCAGAAGGGCATCAAGGTGGTCGGAGTGCCCAAGACCATAGATAACGACCTGAGCGGCACTGACGCCTGCTTCGGTTTTGACACCGCAGTCTCCATCGCTACAGAAGCCGTCGACCGTTTACATTCGACCGCCGAAGCCCACAATCGAGTGATCGTCTGCGAGGTCATGGGTCGTGATGCCGGCTGGATCGCCATCACCTCGGGCATTGCCGGAGGCGCCGACGTTATTTTCGTTCCCGAAAAACCCATCGACATCGATCAGGCAGTGAAGATCCTCAAAGAGCGCCACGATCGGGGCAAGCTCTTTTCCATCGTCGTCGTTGCCGAGGGCGCCAAGCTGCCCGGCACCGACAAGCAGGCGACGAAGGGAGCTAAGGTGGACGCCTTCGGTCACGCTCGCCTCAGTGGTATTGCCGAATCCATCGCAGAATTGATCGAGGAAAAAACCGGGTTTGAAACCCGCTGGGTAAATCTAGGCCACACCCAACGCGGCGGAACACCGACAGCTTACGACCGTATGCTCGCCACTCGTTACGGATCGGCTGCTATCGATTTGGTGCACGAGGGGAAGTTTGGCCGTCTTGTTGTGCTTCGCGGCACAGAGATTACCCACATCCCACTCGAAGATGCCATCGCAAAAACCCGCACCATAGGTGACGACTTGATTGCCCTCGCTGCCGGACTGCAGCCGGAATTTTAGCGAAACAGGGCCTGTACTTGACGGATCGCATGCACGGTTACCACCGCAGAATGAATGGGATATGCAGGGGTATCAAAAGTTAAGGATGAGCAATCCTGTTATGGGCATCAGGTCGGATACGATGTCCTTGGTAACCGGATTTGCTCCGCAGGTAATGCTTCGCGTGGGTGCGAATTCTGATACGCTCCTACCGGAACTCAACAAAACCCCAAGAGCGGTATCACAGTCGGTATAAACCGAAACGAACGGCCTTGCTGTCGGTTTTCCCGGAAAGAAAACCACAGCTCGCGAATCTAATCGGGAATGGAACTGTGAGATCGCTTTAAAACCCGAGAGACGCGCACGATACGCGATAATTTCTTGTGTTACCGGGGGAAAACGCGGTATAAGCACAACGGCGGGTTTATACTCTCGCCCGGTCCCGCAGTTCCCAGAGGAGAGCACTTCGATGAGAACCACACCGGCGAGAGATGAAGTTCGCGAAGTCATGGACATCCGCATGGCTTCCGACTATCTCGGCATCAGTCCTGACACGCTCTACAAATATGCATCGGAAGGTTTCGTCCCAGCGTTCAAACTGGGCAATCGCTGGCGGTTTAAGCGCTCTCGTCTGGATGAATGGATGGACCAGCAGTCCTCTCAGGGCGCTCAGCCGCGTAGGGCGGAACCGCCACCCGTTGTGGCACAGCCCAAAAAGCCGCAATCCGTTGCTTCGCGCCAGAAAAGAGCGGTGGGTGCGGGTCGATAACTGCTCTTACTAGCGGAGATGGTTCTGGAGAATGACCAGCAAAACACTGGCCGCGATGAACAGCAGCAGCGTCAGCGTGCTATAGGCCACTTTTAGGCGAAGCTTTTCTTTGACCGTGGGACGGCCAAAAGCTAATCGGATTTTTTCCCGGCGAAACGACATCGCCGTCTGCTGCGTACCCAGAACCAGCATGACCAGCGCGGCGAGAAAACTCACCGGCAGATGCTCACGACTCGAGTTGTTGTATGCCCGGTAAAAGAACTGGCCCGTCAATACCGAGAGCCCCAGTATGGTCGATAGTTCGAAAATGAGAGCGAGCTTCAAAAAGCGCAACAACGAACGCCTCCAGGGCCTGAAGCGCTTCCACGATCAGCGGAGCCGGCAAGACCGACGCAGGCGAGCTTTCCGCCAGGAAAGCCTCACTCGAGGCTGAACCGGGGTACATCCAATCGTGAAATTGCTTTTTCCAAGCTTAAGTTTAGTAAGGATCGTCCAGATGGGGCAAGACGGATTCCAAAAAAAGAGAACCTTCGGGACTGTTACCACACGCCGCCACGCGCTCGAACAAGAGACAATGAAGCCATGACGGCTTCCCCGACAACTGAACAGATGGTGGAAAGCGGCCTACGCTCCTCCCTGGTCGGCATCGTCATCAACCTGACGCTGGCGCTGGTCAAATGCGTGACCGGGCTGGTCGGCCATTCCTTTGCACTCTTAGCCGATGGCATCGAATCCTTCCTGGATGTCATTAGTTCGTCAGTTGTCTACTGGGGCCTGCGGCTTGCCATCAAGCCGCCCGACAAGGATCATCCTTACGGGCACGGGAAGGCGGACCCGATCGCCGCCGCGGTAGTGGGCGTAGCCATGATCGCTGCCGCCATCGGCATTGCCGCCGAAAGCATCGAGCTCATTCGCACTCCGCATAAGCTGCCCTACCCCTTCACCCTCTGGGTCCTGCTCTGTGTGGTTCCCATCAAAGCCTTGCTCTCCCGATACGTCTCGGGAGTCAGCCAGAAAATAGAGAGCACCGCCCTCAGGGGGGATGCCTGGCATCATCTCAGCGATGCCATCATCTCCGCCTTTGCCTTTGTCGGTATCTCGGCCGCACTTTGGACGGGCGACCCAACGGCGGACGACTGGGCAGCCCTATGCGCCGCCCCGATAATCTTGTTCGGTGGCTGGCAACAGCTGCGCAGGCCGGTGGCTGAGCTGCTGGACACCGCGCCGGCCCCGGAGATTGAAGAGCAGGTGCGGCGCGTCGCCGCGGCGGTGCCGGCAGTGTTCGGAGTGGAAAAGTGCTTCGTACGCAAAGTCGGCTTTCGCTACTACGTGGATCTGCATGTGGTCGTGCGAGGCGACCTCACCGTGCGCCAGGGGCACCTGATCGCGCACGCGGTGGCCGATCAGGTCCGCGAGCAGGTAGACAAAATCGCCGAAGTCCTGGTCCACATCGAGCCGGAAGAAGAACTCCTCGGAGGCGCTCACCCAGGAGAACTGATGGGCGAGGAAGTCAGAGAAGCTCCACCTGCCTCGCGCCTGCCTTGAACCGTAAAGAACCGAACGCGCCGTGTCGGAAACACGTGAAGGGTGCCCCAGGTCTCGCTTCTGAGACCTGGGATCCCCGCAACCAATGCTCCATGGACACCCGTGACGTGACCACAGGGTAGCAACGTCAATTATTTTGTCAGCGAGGGATAAGGCGGAAACTCGCGTTCCAGTTTGCGCATCGATCTGTACTTCAAGCCGATCCAGCCGGCATAACCAATTTGCACCACGATGGTGATGACGTAAGCGAGAACCAGATGACGATGCGCCATGACTTCCTTCCCTTATTGATTGCGTCCAAACCTTAAAGCGTCACTTCAAGGCTGGCTTCCAAAGCATGCAGCGCGGCATGCTGTTCAGCAACTTGCCGGCGCCGCTCAATACTGTATCGCCACCCGGCTAGGAGAAGCCCCCAGGCTAGCCATGCTCCCAAATTCCAAAACACCGCGGGCCACATTCCCGGATCGAGTCCGGAGTTGGCATCCCCGCCGATCACCGGAGCCGGATGTTGAGTCCGCCACCACCGCGTGGAGAAGTAAACAATTGGAACGTCAACATACCCAAAAATCGCCAGCACCGCGGCTAGCGTCCGCATCTGCGGACCTTCCGCAAACTTCCGCAGCAGCAGGTAGCTGGCATAGATGAGCCAAAGCACCAGGGTAGAGGTCAGGCGCGCATCCCAGGTCCACCAGATCCCCCACACCGGCCTGGCCCAAAGCGGTCCCTGGATCAGTACCAGGGTGCAGAACACCATGCCCATCTCCGCTGAGGCCAGGGCCGCAGCATCGGCGCCCAGAGCACGCTGGGGATGATTGCGCCGGGAAGCGAGATAAACAAGCGAAGCCACAAAACTGATAAAGAAGAAGAGGAACGTCATCATTGCCGAGGGAAAATGGTAGTAGAAGATGCGCTGGATCTCGCCCATGGTAGCCTCAGTGGGCGCGACATACATGCCCTGGTAGAAAGCGTAACCAAGCAGGCCAAGGGTGAGTGCAAGCCAGACCCAGCGGAAGATCTTCATCACGCAACTCCTCATGCGAACAAATCCAGTTTAGATCATTCCGAAGGGCTCGCGCAGAAGCGAAAATGAAGCTTTTGATGGAGGAACAGTCATGACCTGGTTAATGCTTGCGGTAGGTTTCTTCCTGCTGCTGTCCGGGATACTGAGCCAGGCATACAGTCTTAAGACCAAGCGGGGTGTCCTACCCCCAAAGACCCGCATCTGGCGCGTGTTCACCCGGTTGCTGCTCTTTCTTGCCGGCCTGCTATTGATGGCCATGGCGGTCGGCCGGATCGTTCTCCACCATGGGCCCGCCCAGCGCTGAGCACCTTCCATCTCAAACGGGGAACCAGAAGGGCGGTATAAGCGTACCTCCAGCCAGCATGTTGCCATTCCTTCCTAGGACTGTAAAATGACAATCAACTGGCCGAATCTAGCAATCGGGTTCGTATTAGGCGCATTTCTGGGCGTGATCACCGATTGGCAGCTTGGCATGAGATTGCGCAAGTGGTCAGAACGGCGTGCGCTCACCAAGGAATACGGTTCTCTGGCAGGCCAGTACCTCAACTACCGCATCAGGGATGACGGAACGCATGAGCCCACCGGCGGTACAGTCGACATCGCCTGGCAGCCCAGGGAAGGTCTGCTCGAAGCCTCAGCCTTTCACGCAACCGGCAATCCGGAGTGGCACAGCTACATCCGAATGAGCCGCGAATATTCAGGAACCGGCATTGGTCACTACAACAATTCGAATTCCATTCACGGTGGAATACACCACGTCATCTACTCCAAACAAACCCGCGCCTTCAACGTGATGGGAGTCAGCCATAGCCGGACCGATTTCGTCCATTGCTGGAAACTCAAACCATAGCTTTGGGTCACAGTCTGTACCCTAACCAATCTAGAAGGCAATCGGACGGGTGCCCCACGTTCGCCATGGCGTAATCCGGGGGAAGCCCAACAATCGCTTTACCTATTCGCCCCGTAACGCCACCATAGGATCCGTCCTGGCTGCACGTCTCGCCGGCAACGCACAAGCCGTCAGCGCCAGCACCAGCATCGCAACCGCAGAAAGCGTAAGCACCACTGGATCAAATGGACTCACCCCAAACAAAAAAGAACGCAACAGACGGGATGCCGCCATGGCTCCGATCAAACCTAAGACACAACCAACCGCCGCCAGCTTCATCCCGGAAGTAAGGATGAGCGTAAGCACACCCGACCGCTGACACCCAAGCGCCATGCGCAGCGCCATCTCCTGTTCCCGCAAGGCCGCAGCGAACGCGATGATGCTATAAATCCCAAGCACACTCAGCAGCACGGCAACCACGGCAAACGAAGAAATCAGCACCGTATTAAACCGCCGTGGAGCCTCACTTCCTGATATCGCATGTTCCATCGTCTGCATCTGGTGCAGCGGCAACTGCGGGTCGATCTTCCGCACCGTGGCGCGCAGCAGATTCTCCATCTGCTCCGGCGGTAGAACACTGCGCAGCACAATATAGCCGTAGTTGGCACTCAACTCCCCGGCTGACGCAAAAACTCCTTCGCTGGCCACCATCTGCGTGACCGGCTGGTATACCTGTTGCGCCGTCTCCCCATCGGGAGACCCCAACTTTACGTCATCCACTTCGCCCACCACCGTCATCCACGGAGTCGCCGTTTCCGGCATCCCCCGCCGCAGCCGCTTCCCGATCGGATCCTGGTCTGGCCAGTAGTGTTGAGCCAGCTTCCGGTTCACGATAGCCACCAACGGTGAGCCTGCTTTATCCGCCTCAGTAAACAAACGGCCACGCAGCAGACGAATTCCCAGCGCCTGAAGGGGATCGCCCTGCACCAGCGACATCGCCGCCATGTTCAAGCCCGCTCCCTTAGGAGGAACATAACCTTCCAGCGTAAAAGCCAGCCCGAAGTCATTGCCGGCGGCGGGCAGCAGCGAAGTGATGCCCGCCGCTTCAACTCCCGGCAACTGCCGCAGGTCGCGCAGCAACTCGTCACTGAATGCATCAATCACCGTTTGGCTGGCGTACTGCTTCTCCGGCAGAACGTAAAACGCAGCCAGCGTATGGTCCGGGCGGAACCCTATATCCACGGATCGCATCCGTTCAAAGCTGCGCAACAACAGCCCAGACGCGGTCAGCAACACCAGCGCTACCGCGATTTCCGTAACCACCAGCGCCGAGCGCAGTCGTGCGTGGCCGCTTCCCGAGGTGCCTGTGCGTCCGCTGTCTTTAAGCGTCTCATTCACGCTCGTCCGGATGGCGGCAAACGCCGGAGCCAATCCGCACACCAAGCCAGTAAGGAGTGCCAGTCCCAGGGCAAAGCCCACGACCGGCCAGTCCAGGCCAATCTCCCGGATGCGGGGCAGCGTCTCCGGCAACAGGCTCACGCCCACGCGCAGAGCGACCGCCGCCAGAGCCAGCCCTACCGCGCCTCCGGCCACGCTCAACACCAGGCTTTCCACGATGGCCTGTCGCAGCAAAGTTGCCGCGCGCGCCCCCAGGGCCAGGCGCACTGCGATCTCCTTTCGCCTGCGGATCGACCGCACCAGCAGCAGACCCGCCAGGTTCGCGCAGGCGATCAGCAGGATGACGACCACCGCAAGAAACAACGTCCGCACCAGCGGACGGGCCTGTTCCACCGTGTCCTCATGCAGGGGCGTCACCACCGCATGAATGCGAAGACTGCGCATAAAGGCCGGATAGTTGCGCATGGTCTCCTCTGCCACTCGCTCCGCGTCGCTGTGCGCCTGTTCTTTGCTGATGCCGGGTCTTAAGCGCCCGATCATGCGCAAACTCCACGCCGCCGCGCTCCCCGCCATGAACTCCTCCGGGGAAAGGCTGAGTGGAACCCAAAGTTCACTATGGTTCAAGTGCCCCGGCATCAGGGGAAACTCAAAATTCTGCGGCATCACACCGATGACGGTATAAGGCTTGCGGTCGAGAAGAATTTTGCGTCCCAGAATCTCTGCATCCCCCTGGAAGCGGTTCCGCCACATGCCATAACTGAGCACTGCTACCGGTTGGTGTTGTTCGTCTTCCTCTTGCGTGAACGCGCGCCCCACCAGAGGAGCGACGCGCAGTGCGGCAAAGACTTCACCGCTCATCCGCGTTGCCTGCACGGCCGTAGGATCGCCTATACCGGATAATTCGAAGCCCATTCCCTGGTAGCCGCCAAGGTTGCTAAAACTCCGCGTGTCCCGCATATAGTTGCGGATGTCGGGAGCCGTTACCCGCGATTGATCACGGAAAGCGCTACCCGAGCCCTCGAGGATGTCTCCAACAGCAACCAGCCGGTCCGGATCCGGAAACGGGAGTGGACGCAGCAACACTCCCACAAAGATAGAAAAAATCGCCGTGGTCGCGCCGATTCCCAAAGCCAGCATGAGGATCGCGGTAACTGTAAATCCTGGAGATTTGCGCAGTTGCCGCAGTGTATAGCGGATGTCTTGTATCGTCTGCGTCACTCCCTGATAGGAGCGCTCGTTGCGATGCAGTTGCTTGGCCTGCTCCACTCCTCCGTAGGCGCGTCTGGCAGCGCGCCGCGCCTCCTCAGGGGTCATGCCCTGGCTCAGATACTCGTCTTCTAACAACCTGAGATGAGCAGCAATCTCTCTTTCCAGATCAGCTTCCGCCCTTGAGTTCGTAAAAACCCTCGCAAACCTCATCAAAAAGCGTCTCAGGTGCTTCATAGCTAAGACTCCTCAATCAGGACTCGCTCCACCAGGGCAGCCATCCTTCGCCACTTCTGCGTCTCTTCGCCCAGGGCTTTCTGTCCTGCCTTGGTGATTTCGTAGTATTTGGCTTCCCGGTTGTTCTCCGTCTTTCCCCACGCTCCCTTGATCCACCCGTACTGCTCAAGCCGTACCAGCGCCGGATACAGAGTGCCCTGGTTCAGATTCAGGAGGCTGTCCGAAATCTGCTGCAGACGCGTAGCAATCTGGTAAGCGTGTTGCGCACCCATGCTCACCAATGTGCGCAGCACAATGAGATCAAGCGTTCCCTGGAGTAATTGGAGGGGTTCTTGTTCTTTACTAGTCATTCAAGTGGTCTCTCTAAGAGAGGATCGCTCCGTTTCACTTGTGTGTCAAGTGGAGAGTCCCGTAGAGCCTGCCCTGAGCTTGTCGAACGGGGACGGTTGACCTTCAGACCTGTCCAAATTAGATTTTTCATCTGGCCAACTGGACAGCACACGAACCATTCGCAGACCCATACGTCTGGCTTAGAGCCCACGCGAGAACTGTTCTCGAAAATATCGATAGAGCCCAAATCTGCGGAAATGGGCGCGTTTCCGATAGCCACCGCTCTGATGCTTTGTATCAGGGCACGACTTTTAGTCGGGCCGTAAAGGCCCAACAAGGACCCGGGCTTTAGAGTCTGCGTGAGAACCTTCTGCGAAGGTATGGATAGTTCCGAATCTCCGGAGATGCGCGCGTTTCCGATATTCACTGCTCTCATGCTCTGTATCAGGGCACGACTTTAGTCGGGCCGTAAAGGCCCAACAAAAATCCGGGCTTTAGCCCCTGAGGTACTTTTTCAGGTGAGGTAAAACTCTAGACGAAGGGCATGGCTTTAGCCGTGCCGTAAATGGTATGCCGCTCGACGGCTTTAGCCGCTGAGGTACGCTTTTCGCCTAAAGGGCAAAGTCCTGTCCCTTCGCGTCTGAGCTCGCCAATCAAGAACCAACCCGATTTTGTTCGGCCAAGCGCTCTTCAAAGCAATCAACAAGTTACATCGTCAAAAAGCCAGTTGATCCGCGAATTTGGACAGCTCTGGTTGAACTTAGCCCAGGACGGTAGCCCTGGGTTGGATCTGAAGCACGACCCAGTCCCGCAGAGCCTGCCCTGAGCTTGTCGAACGGGACGGCTGGAAATAGGCCGTGCCGTAATCCTGGACAACCTTCAGCCGTCCTTAAGGGACTAGATTTCCTAGTGCACCTGCACATGAGGCAGATTCCAATGCCGCCACAAACTGATAATCCGCAGCGCGAAACAGACCGTCGCTCCGCACACCGCGGCCAGAGTTTTTGGAGACTTCATGCGCACCATAAGGACCATGACCGCCGCCCCCGCCAGAGCCGCCGTAGCGTATACGTCCGCGCGAAGAACAGTGGGAACCTGGGCCAGCAGCATATCCCTGATGGTTCCACCGCCCACACCGGTAATGCCGCCCATAAGAACAGCAATAAACGGGTGGATGTCGTAAGCCAGTGCCTTGCCCGCCCCCGAAACCGCGAACAAGGCCAACCCAGCAGCGTCCAGACTAAGAATCAATGGGTCCGGAATTTGCCGGACGAAATGATGGAACAGGAAGACGATGCTGCCTCCGAGGAAGGCAACCGAGCCCAAACGCCAGTCGCGAATCGAACCCGGAGGTGTGGCGCCGATCAGCAGATCGCGAATAATTCCGCCGCCCAGCGCGGTGCAGAAAGACAACACCATGAGGCCGAGCAGATCGAGATCGCCGTCCACCGCCGCCAATGCGCCCTCGAGGGCGAAGACAAAGGTCCCCATCAGGTCCAGGGTCAAAAGCAGCCTGCTGGGATGCGGTTTCTCAGCGTGGTTCGTCTTCTGGACCATAATTCCCCTCAGGCGTCTGCTTACGAATCAATAGCGCATTTCATTTCTCGATGTCCATCGTTTTGATCAATCCATCTTCAAATGCATACACGTGGACGACCTCACCGTCGGCCAGTATGTTGCCTGATAAATCTCTGACCGTCTGGTGAACCCGAACGCTGATTCTGCCATCGCTCCCGTGTTTGAACGCAACAGGAATAACGGTGGGATCGACTGCGGCCCACTGGCGGGTCCAGTATGATCGCACCTCATCGCGCCCACTGACCCGGCCCCCCTCCCAACCATTCGGCCAATCCACCGCAGGATGCATCGCGGCCAATATGATATCGATATCCCGCCGGTTGAACGCTTCATAGATGTGCCCAAGCAGCCTCTCTCGCTCATTCATTCACCTAGGCTTACCCAACGGAACGAGAATCGTCAATGGTCGCTAGGTTTACACTGCCATCTGGCACTTGCAAGAAAGGAACTCGTTTAGTGAAGAGACTGAGCATCACGTCCATTCTGGTTCTGCCCATCGTATTCCTCGTTGTGACCAGCGTCTCGGCGCAGCCTGCCCCGCAACGCGTGATCATCGACACAGACCCGGGCGTGGACGACGCGATGGCCATCCTGCTGGCCTTGCACTCGCCAGAACTCAAAGTCGAGGCTCTGACCGTGGTGCCGGGTAACGTTGAGGCCGCACAAGGTCTGGAAAACGCGCTGAAACTCGTGTCCCTGGCAGGGCGATGTGATGTGCTTGTCGCAGCCGGAGCCCAGCACCCGTTGAATCAAAAACTGATTACGGCTCAATTCTGGCACGGCCCAAATGGTCTTGCAGGAGTCGATTTGCCCACCCCGAAATGCAAGCCCGATCCCCGCTTTGGGCCCGACTTGATCATCGAGATGGCGCATAAGTACCCGCATCAAATCACGCTGATTCCCATCGGGCCGCTGACGAATATTGCCCTGGCCGTTTCCCAAGATCCCGGCATCGTGTCTCTGGTCAAAGACGTTGTCATCATGGGGGGCTCGATCACCGGTGGGAACGTGGACGGAGCGGCAGAAGCGAACATCTACAACGATCCGGAGGCTGCCCAAATCGTATTCAATGCGGGCTGGACCGTCACCATGATCGGCTCCGACGTGGGTGAGCGTACCTTGATTACTCGTAAGGATGTGACCCAACTTCAGGCGAACCACGCGCCGGAGAGCGACTTCGTCGCCAGGCTTGCCGACTTCTACGTAACCCGTTCGGAGAAAAGCGGCTACCCGGGAGCTGCTATGTATGACCCGCTGGCCGTAGCCACGGTGATTGACCCGACGCTGGTCACGCTCCACAACATGCACGTAGACGTAGAGACCAGAGGCGAGTTTACCCGCGGGGAAACCGTAGCCAATCGCAGGGGATCCGACGAGAACAAC
>Ga0302325_10018936_pt1 | contig 14492 bp, 12 predicted proteins | sample Palsa_T0_2_FD_201948 | JGI IMG/M metagenome (GOLD analysis project Ga0302325, IMG submission 201948) | Peat permafrost microbial communities from Stordalen Mire near Abisko, Sweden - Palsa_T0_2 | ecosystem: Environmental > Terrestrial > Soil > Palsa > Peat permafrost | place: Sweden: Abisko... | reverse complement strand
AGTCCGCTTCGCGCCTCGTTGCGCATGGTGACCGCGGCCTGTTCGTGGCCGAGCGCCGGCTTATACGGACGCGCCGTGCGCAACGCATCGTAGATGTCGATCACCTGCAGAATGCGCGGCAGCAGCGGGATCTCGGCCTCCCGAAGGCCGTCCGGATAGCCGCTGCCGTCGGAATGTTCATGGTGATGGCGAATAATGGGAAGCACGAGGCGCAACGACCGCAAGGGCCGGCAAATGGTTTCGCCCGTGACCGGATGCTGCTTCATGATCGCCCATTCGGCCGGCGTCAGATCGCTGCCTTTCTTGAGAATTTCATCGGGCACCGCGATCTTTCCCAAGTCGTGCAGGTAGCCGCCCCGCCGCAGGGCCACAACGGATTCTTCCTCGAGGCCGAGAAAGCGCCCCAGATCCGTGGCATTTTGCGCCAGCCGCTCACAGTGGCCTTCGGTATAAGGATCGCGCGCTTCCACGCTCAGTCCCAGGGTGCAGAGAACTGAATCCGCCGTCTCCAGTTCGTCGGTGAATTCCTTCAACTTCAACAACGAACTGACGCGCGCGAACAATTCCTCGGGGCTGATGGGCTTGATCAGAAAATCGTCGGCGCCGGCTTCGATTCCCCTGAGGCGGTCTTCTCGATCGGTCAGGCCGGTGATCATGACGATCGGAATCAGCCGCGTCTTGGAATCCTCTTTCAGCTCGCGGCACAGTTCGTAGCCGCTCTTGCCCGGCATGACAACGTCAAGCAAAATCAGGTCGGGAGCTTCGCGCCGGATTTCCGCCTCGGCCGCGGCCGCATTCTCTACCGCAATCGTGCGATAGCCGCGACTGCCGAGCATCTCTTTCAGCAGGTCGCCGTTCATCGGAATGTCATCGACCACCAGAATCGTCTGTTGCCGGCGGCCTGACAGCAGATCACCCATACCTGAGTAAGAGCTCAAGCGTGGGAGAAAAGTTGTACGGCGCTGCCGTGGCGGAAGATTCATGGCTCCACTCTCCTCCATTCGAGGCGATATCACAAGCTCGCGAGCGAGAAAAACGTCGTCGTCTATTTCCCCGACACTTTTGCAGTTGCCTTCGCGATCGGCGCCGCGGTCTGCCGGGCTTCGCACTTGTGCGCGTTGAATTGCTGCTGAACTCCAGACTGCCCCAGCTGACGAGGATCGGCCGAGAACTGCATATTGCAGGATTCACATGTCCCCAGCGACGGGACGTTGCTTACTCGCTTTAATATCCGAAGGCTGCGCTTTGCCATGACACAGTCTCCCACAGGGCTTGAAAGTGCGCCACCAGCATAACCTGTTTCGACGGACGAACCAGAGAAACCGGCAGTGGTGCAGTTTCACGATGGAGCCGATGAAACCCTGCACCACCAAGGGCACGAAGGATCACGAAGGCTTTTGGCTTCCAGATATTTCCTTCGTGTACCTTGGTGGCCTTGGAGCCGATGAAACCCTGCACCACCAAGGGCACGGAGGATCACGAAGGCTTTTGGTGCAATTTGCGAAATCGTTAACCAACAAGGCCACCAAGGTACACAAAGGGAATATCTGAAGCCACTACCGAAAAACCGAACATTTTCCCTGTTCAGAGGTCATTGCGCGATTTCCGGAGCCGGGTCAGTCTTTCCATATGCCGCGAAAACTCTCGCTGATATTCGTCATGCTCTGCATAGCATGGACCACAAGCTCGGCCATCCCGAAGCCCCACGTTATCACTTTTGGGAAATGGACTTCCGCCAAGTGGCCGAACGCTACCGGAAAGAAGCTGCTCGACCTGAAAGTGCGTCCGTTGTTTGTGGATACCAGGCTCAAGGAATACACCACCGGAACTCCGCACGAACTGACCGACCGGCTGTTTGTGGTGCGACGCGTTTTTCGCGTGATCGATGCGCTGCCCACGGAAAGTGCCAACGCTAACGCTCCGCGCTGGCAATGGCAACGCGGCGGCTGGCTGCTCATCGACCGCGTCACGGGACGCGTCTCCCAACTCAACTTGCCTGAGTTCGATCCCTTTTATACGACATCCAGCTGGTATCGTGACTACATCGCTTATTGCGGCGTCTCCGATGATGGCAAGAAGCTTTACGCCGTGGTCGCCCAGGTGGGACGCCGCAAGCCGATTCTGAAAAAAGATGCGGGTGAACCGGCGGGAGCCGACGACCCCGACTCGGAATGTGCGCCTCCGGTCTGGGAGCGGAACCCCATGCGAGTCACCTTTGAGCATGGCGACGAGCAGAAGCTGGTGTTTTCTATCCGAGGCCGCGTGGTTGACGTGGTTAATGACGCCGAGGAACCAGAAGAGTAGCTGCCAGGCCCAATCCAATCGGCCGCGAGGGCTGGTAAGGTTGAGTGGGGCATCGGCTGAATGAGTAAGGCTCGGGCAACATTTTCAATTTTCATTCTTGTGATTCTGAGCTGGTATTTAATTCACAAGGTGATGAGATATTCCCTGGAGAATGATCCCAAGGTTTCACTTGCGCTCTCCGCGGCCAAGACAGAAGCGCTGCCGCTCATCAATGCCCTGGAAGACTTTCATCGGGCGAATGGTTTTTATCCCAGGTCGATCAAGCAGCTACCGAGAAATAATTTGTGGGGTAAATATCTATACGAAACCAATTCGCTGAATGTCGTATATAAGTCTTTGGAGTGCCAGAAGAGAATGCGAGATTTAATGGGATGGCAAACCGCGGAAAAAAGACAGCAACTGGCTCAAACCCAAGACGAATGCATTCTGGGTTATTCACAATTTGTTATTAAATCGCAGGTGCAACCTTCCCATCTGCAAACCTTTGCTTTCGTCGTCTTTGAGTCGACAAATCCGAAGTGGGATATTGATTGGTGCGATAATTCCGGCCAGCATGGGCGGAATTTCTGTTATGACAACCTGGTGAAACTGCAAGCCGAGAATCGGCAATGATTCTGGGAATTGCGTTGGACGGACTGCGAAAACCTCAGAACCGCCGCAGCTAATCTCCCGCAGCCTCGACAGCATCGCTTGCTCCATTCCTTAAGTAGCTTCGCCGCGCCGAGGGCAGGATGTCTCGGGACTGCCGGCAAGATGCCGGCGCTACGAAGGCGGCGCTACGAACCTCGAACTATGAACCTCGAACTACGAACCTGGAACTTCTTCCGCTTCCGCTCGACTTGAGACCTTGGCACTCGTTACCAGCACTACCGAAGCTATGATGATCGCGGTACCCATTGCTATGTAGCGGTCGATGCGTTCATGCAGTACCAGCCATCCGAGAAAGAGCGCGACCACGGGATTGACGTAGGCGTAGGTAGAAACCTTTGAGGTCGGAACATGCTGCAGCAACCAGATGTAGGCGGTGTAACCGACAAAGGAGCCGCAGACAACCAAATACAGAATCGCGGCTACTCCGCTGAAGGTCCAAGTCACGCTGGAATGTCTTTCGACGAGCAGCGCAAAAATCAGATTGGCCACGCCGGCGAAGAAAACCTGCCAGGCGATGGCGCTAAAGGGATCGGCAGCCGCAGTCTGCCACTTTTTCGAGAGCACCGAACCGAATGCCCAACTGAAGGATCCGAGTTGCAATGCCAGCGACCACCAGAGTTCGCGGTGGCCAAGGGGATTGGTATGTCCCGGACCGGAGTGAAGATCGGGCCAGATGAGCACGACGACTCCGGCGATCCCGATTGCCAGCCCGATCTTGCCGCGCCGCGAAATGCGATGGTCGCCCAGCAACAGGCTATCGAGCACCAGAAACCAGAGCGGGGTGACCGCAATCAGAAGCGCCGCCAGGCCGGTGGGCACGACGCGCTCCGCATAGGAAAGCGTGAGATTTCCACCCATCAATAACAGAGTGCCGACAGCCGCGAGGCGGCCCAACTGGCGCGCCGAAAAACGAATGCGACGGCCGGTCAGCGCACAGTAAGCGAGCATAACCGTACCGGCCAGCAGAAAGCGCACCGCGCACATGATTCCCGGAGGAATCTGCTCAACTGCGATGCCGATACCGAGATAGGTCGACCCCCAGAAGACGTAGACCAGTCCGAAGGCGAGAACGATCTTCCATCGACTCGCGGATGCAGCAACATTCATGGGAGTAGAAGTGGGAAAACTCAGAGTATCAGACGGGAAGTGATCTCATGGTTATGAGAAGGGAACGACTGACCTGGAACGACTGACCTCAGCGGCTAAACGGTTTGCTGCCTCGGTAGATTCAGTCGGCGTGCTGGCGATCGACGGACCAGATGTGCGCCGAGTCTTTCTCGTTAGGATAGAGATGGACCATCCAGTTGAAGACAAGGGGATGAAACTCTCCGCCGGCGGCGTCGCAGTCGGCCTGCGTTGTGATGGATCCCCTCAGGCCGAATTTCGGATTCGGTCCAAACGACTCCAGTCTCTTACCCTCAGGGGCGCGGCAGAAATTCACGTGCTCGTGCCATTGCGCTATGCTGAGCGGAATACGCTGGTTCAAGTCGTCTTCGGTGAAACGCTTGGGCGCCGTGTACATCACGCCAACCAGCCGGTAATCGTCGCCGTTCTTCTCATAGAGCAACGAGGTCGGATGGTCAGGATTGAACTTGAGTCCTACTTCCATCGCGTAGCGGTAATTGGTGAAGTGATAGATCTTCTGCGGAAGTTCCGGGTGGAAAATCTTGAAATTTTCGTTCAGCGCGACATGGTAGTCCTTGTATTTTTCCATCACGCTGCGCGCCTCTACCACAACTTCCTGGGCTTTCTCCGCATCGCCCGGTTGCGGAGGGCGAAGCGCGGTCATTTTCATGTGTGGACCCATGTCCATGTGACCCTCCATGGAATGCATCGCGGCGTCTGGGTCGTCTCCGGAACTTTGCCCCATTTGCGACATGTTGTGGCCCGGCATATTCATGCCCTTCATGTCTTGCGGCGAATCCTGCTGCGCGAAGCAGAGCGCTCCGGTGAGGCAGAGCAGCATTAACAGAGTCTTCATTGCGTTCTCCAACTTTTATTCTTGTAATTGTATCAACCCTGCCGCCTCTCAATAGTTCCGCGCAACAGAGAATCCGGACGCGATATTACGACGGTAATTCTGGCGGGACAGCGTTTGCGACCGGCAAACAGCAGGTCCTTCCCCTTCGGCAAGCTCAGGGTCAGGATGACAATTAAATGCGGTGCTAGGCGGCGGACCACATTCCCATTTCAGCGAGGATTTTGCTGGCCGCCTCGGAGCCCGAGCGCACGCAGTCGGGGACGCCAATGCCGTTGTAACCGTTGCCTGCGAGCGCGAGGCCGGGACACTCCTGCCGGAGCGATTCGATGCGCTGGAGGCGTTCCAGGTGGCCGACCGAATACTGGGCCATGGCGGACTTCCATCGGTAGACGCGCGCAAACAGAGGTTCGGCATCGAGGGCAGCGCCGATGATCTGCCGCAGTTCGCCGTGAACGATTTGCAGGATTTCTTTTTCGCTGCTTTCCAGGATCTGCTCGTCGCGTGCACCACCCAGAAAGCAGCGGATGAGGGCCCGATTCTCCGGCGCGCGATGGGGAAATTTATTATGGACAAAGGTGGCCGCGAGCATACGGTGGCCTTCACTACGCGGCACCAGAAATCCAAAGCCCGGCGGAAGCGCGCGCCGCACTTTTTCGTCGTAACCGAGCGTGACCGTCACCGAGGAGCTGTAGTTAATCTCGCCAAGGTCGCGGGCCAGGTTCTCATCCGCGGTTTGGAGCATGCCTGCGGCGGCGTGGGCTGGGGTCGCGATGATCACCGCGTCGAAGTGGTCGGTCTTATATCCGGCGCAGACCGTCCAGCCGTTATCCTGCCGGATCAGCGCCTGCACGGGCGCCGCCGTCTTCAGTGCTTTGGCGTCGAGACGCGCCACCAGGGCATCGACCATCTGCTGCATTCCATCTTTAAGCGAAGTGAACAGCGGCCGGGCTTGGACGTTCGGCTCCGCGACGGTCTTCTTACGCGCTTTCACCATGGCGCGGCCGAAACTGCCGTGTTTCGATTCCATGTCGGCCAGGCGGGGCAACACGGCGCGCACGCTCAACTGCGAGGCTTCGCCACCATAAATTCCGCAGAGCAGCGGATCGGCGAGCAGTTCAACCATCTCGGGGCCGTAGTGACGTTTCACCATGTCGGCAACGGTTTCGTCCTCGGAAGCTTTGCGCGGCGGACGGAACCATTCGGCGGCCATGCGAATTTTTGTGCCCAGGGAGAAAAGCGGCGAGCGGGCGGTGGACATAATCTTGGTGGGCACCATGAACATGAGGCCATCGGGCGTTTCCACCAGCTTGCCCTTGGCCACGATGTAGGTCTTGCGCTCAGAGTCGTTGGAGCCAATGAGCTGGTCGTCCAGACCGATCTTGCCGCAGAGATCGGCAGCCCAAGGTTTCTCGGTTAGAAACGAATCGGGGCCGCCTTCGATCACGCAGCCATCGACACGCTCGGTGAGCAGCACGCCACCCAGGCGCGGAGTCGATTCGAACAAGATGTACTCGACGGGCGTACCGGACTGCCGCTTTTTTTCGATCACGTAGGCGGCCGCGAGGCCGGAGATTCCGCCACCGATAATGGCTATGCGTTTCATGGGCTCAGCAATTAGTACTCAGCATTTAGCTAGCGGAATTATCCCCTTTCACAAACCTTTTCCAGCAATCTGCGCATCTCATCTTGACACAAACTGTCAAGTCGGAGTGACGAATGCCCGACGAACCGCCGAACAAATGCCAGAATTCTTACATCTCAAAGTTGGTCCCGGCGTCTAAGACATTGAGGGGATTGGCAAACTTTAGTCATGCCTATTACGGGCACTTAAGGAATGACGATTGCCTATTGATACTTGAGGTAAACTGTCGTGTCTAGCGGGTCCCTCCGAAAACCTATGGCTACCGTTACAGCTTCTCCTCTTATCAATAAGATTTCCGCAGAACTGGCCACGCTGCAAGAGGACAAGCACATTCAAGCCGTTTACTCGCAGTGGATGGATGATATTTACGTAGTTTGGGTGGGAATACGCGATGACAGCCCCACCGCTCGAGAGGCTGCTTACCGCATCGAAGATGAGGTGTCGGAAAACTTCCCACAAGTCTTGTTCGATTTTCACGTCATCGCTTTGCCCGAAGGCAAGAGCACAGACGATTACATCTCGAACGCCCAAGTAATATTCCAGCGCAGTGCATAAGTGCTGACCGCTCGTGAGCACCTTGACCGAGCGCGACAAAACCTTGCATTTGCCCAATCCTTTGATCTGAAAACCACGCCATATCTGGACTGGGTAGTAACCGCATATTTTTACGCGGCACTACATCTTGTCGATGCGCTACTCATTGAAAAGGAAAATATTCCGGGCGAGAGGCACGAAATCCGTAAGGAATACGTGAAGAGCAAGCTCTACCTTCGTGCGATCAGGAATGAGTACAGAACATTAAAGGACCATAGCGAGGACGCCCGTTATCGACTCATCACTATGACAAGCCACAAGATTCAGAAGACGATAATCCCGCTGTATAAAGCAATTGAGAAACACATTCTGCAGCAGCTCCCGAACGAACAAAGCGAGAAATAGTCAGGCACCTTTTCCGATAGTAGCGCTTAGCTTGGTTCACAATGCCCTCAGTAGCTAAATATCTGATGCCTTCATTTGACCGGCTACTATATCTGCCAGGGCTGCGGTTAGTGTCTTTGAGCCGTTCAACGACTCGGCTCGCCATAGGCGCATGCCTTCTTTTTCCGCGAACTGTTTGAAAACTACGTCGATATCGTAGAGCACTTCTACGTGATCGCACAGGAATCCTATCGGTTGCACGAAGACGCCGCTATGTTTTTTTATTTTTAGATTTCTGATCGCTTCCTCTACCGTGGGGCCGATCCAGGGGTTAACGGGGCCGCCTGACATGCCTTGACTCTGGAAGGCGAACGTCCAATCGTCGGCGGAGAAGTTCGCTGCCCGCGCTACCAACTCGGCAGTTTCCCTGGCTTGCCTCTCGTAAGGGTCGCCTTCGGTAATCGTGCGCTGGGGGACGCTGTGCGCGGTGAAGATCACCGGGAGCCTGGCTCCGTTTTCGGCGCTGGCTTTGTCCCAAGCGGGACGCAGTTTCTCTACGAAAGCTTTTATAAGCAATGGATGATCGTGCCACTGCTCGACGAAGTCCAATGCAACAGAAAGGTTGCCGCCGCTGGTTACGGCGCGACGGTAGAGGCCAACGCTGGTGCGCGAATTCTGCGGGGCGAGACAGATGGCGATGACGCGCTCGTATTGCTGGCTGGCAATTTCCTTCACCGCATCGGCGATGAAGGGCGTCCAGTTGCGCATGCCGACAAAGACGGGCATCTTCAGCGATTGGGAAAGCTGATCGGCCTGCAATCGAGTCCAGCAGGCCAGCGGCGAAAAACCGATCAGCGAATAACGATGACGGATCTCTTCGACCACGGCTGGCGGGAGCGTGCGTCCGCCGGTGACGTAACTCAGGAACTCGGGAATCTGATCGGGGTTCTCGGGGCTGCCATGTGCCAGGAGAAGGACGGCGGTTTTCGCGGGCGATTTCGCGGACCCGAACGAACTCACCTTATTCTCGCAATAGCACTGGCTGGCGAGGCCTAGTGGACAGGCCGTCATTTTCGCTCCCATCGGCGCCTAGGCGCATTCAAAAAGCCGCAGTACGGCATCGCTAAAGCTTAAATTCTGCCGAGTGCTCGCGGATGTAGTCGCAGAGCGCTTTCACGTTCTCTACCGGAGTTTCAGGAAGAATGCCGTGGCCGAGATTGAAGATGTGACCGGGGCGTCCTCCGGCTCTCCGCAGGATATCCTCGGCTCGCGATTTTATTTCTTTCCAATCGGCAAAGAGCAGCACGGGGTCGAGATTGCCCTGCACGGCGCCTTTGAAACCGAGACTCTGCCATCCGATATCGAGCGGAATGCGCCAGTCGAGGCCAATGACTTCGGCTCCGGTCTGCTGCATCGATGGCAGAAGCGTCGCGCTATCGGTGCCGAAGTAGATGATGGGCACGCCGGTCATTTGCAGGCGTTGCACCAGGTCCGTCGCATGCGGCAACACGTAGCGGCGATAATCTTCGACGCTCAGGCAGCCAACCCAGCTATCGAAAATCTGGATGGTGTCGGCGCCGGCGCGCACCTGCTCGGCGGAATACTCGGCAGTCACCGCGACCAACTTCTTCATCAGCTCGTTCCACGCGGCAGGCGCGGAGTACATCATTTTCTTGGTAAAAAGATAGTTGCGCGAGCCTCCACCTTCAATCATGTAACTCGCGAGTGTGAAGGGAGCGCCGCAGAAACCGATGACGGGGAGTTTGTCTCCGAAGTGTTTGCACACCAGCTTCACCGCTTCGGCAACGTAGCCGAGGTCGGCGGCACGATCGGTGCGCAGGTGAGCAACGTCTTCGGCGGTGCGCACCGGCTTTTCGATTTTTGGACCGTCGCTACCTGGGCCGCCGCCGGTGTTGAAGTGAAAGGGCAGCCCCATGACTTCGAGCGGAAGAAGCAGATCGGCGAAGATGATGGCCGCATCGACGTTGAGAATCTCAGCAGCTTCGATGGTGACCTGGGCCGCTACTTCGGGCTTCTTGCAGATCTCGATCAGCGAATATTGCTTGCGGATGGCGCGGTACTCGGGCATGTAGCGTCCGGCCTGGCGCATGAACCAGACGGGCGTCCGTTCCGTGGGCTGAGCCTTGGCAGCGCGAATAAAAAGAGAGCCGGGGGCAGACATGGACCCTCCAATCTAACATCTCTGCGGGGACTGTGGCCGCATGGCGCGCTGACAGCCAGTTCCGCTGGCTTGCGGTTATAATGGCCCACTTCTAAATCTTAAGGAGCTGCATGCGACCGTTCTCCGCGATTGTGTTGATCTTCACTTTGGTCTTCCCTTCTGTGTTTTTTGGCGCCGACCAAGCCGGCTCAATTCCGGCCGCGCTGGTGGGGTACTCGCCCCGCGCCAGTCAAAGCGAGCGCGAGTGGGAAACGAAGTTTCGCGCGAACCCCGATCCGGCGAACCTGCGGGAATATATGCGACGACTGTCGGCGCGGCCGCATCATGTCGGCTCTGCTTACGATAAGGACAATGCGGAGTGGATTCTTGCTCGCTTCAAAGAATGGGGACTCGACGCGCACATCGAGAGGTTCGACGTTCTGTTCCCGACACCCAAGGTGCGCCTGCTGGAGATGACTGCGCCCACAAAGTTTACGGCGAAACTTGAAGAGCCGGCGCTCGCGATCGATCCGACCTCGAACCAGAAGTCGGAACAGTTGCCCACATATAACGCCTACTCGAGGGATGGCGATGTTACGGCTCCGCTGGTGTTTGTGAACTACGGCTTGCCCGAGGACTACGAAAAGCTGGACCGGCTTGGTATTTCGGTGAAAGGCGCGATTGTTATCGCCAAGTACGAGGAGTCGTGGCGTGGGATAAAACCGAAAGTTGCAGCCGAGCATGGAGCGATTGGCTGCCTGATCTATTCGGAACCAAAGGACGACGGCTATACGCGCGACAATGTTTTCCCGCTGGGGCCGATGCGTCCACCGGACGGGGTGCAACGCGGCAGCGTCATGGATTTTCCTTCCAACAGCCCGGGTGATCCGCTGACGCCCGGAGTTGGAGCGACTCCCGAGGCCAAACGCCTGCCGATCAGCGAAGCGAAGAGCATCACGAAAATTCCAGTGCTGCCGATTTCTTACGGCGATGCGCAACCCTTGCTGGCCGCGCTGGCGGGGCCGATGGCGCCCGAGCAGTGGCGCGGCACGCTTCCGATTCCGTATCACGTGGGTCCGGGGCCGGCGCAGGTTCATTTGAAGCTCGCATTCAATTGGGACATCAAGCCGGTGTATGACGTGATCGCGAAAATTCCGGGTAGCGTGGCGCCGGACGAGTGGATCATCCGCGGCAATCATCACGACGCATGGGTGAACGGAGCCGAGGATCCCATTTCAGCGCAGGTCTCTCTGCTGGAAGAGGCGCGTTCCTTGAGTCTGTTGCTGAAGCAGGGGTGGAAGCCGCGGCGCACCATCATCTACTGCGCGTGGGATGGCGAAGAGCCCATGCTGCTGGGCTCGACGGAATGGGTGGAAACGCACGCCGACGAATTGCGGGAACATGGCGCCGTCTACATCAACACCGACGGCAACGACCGCGGCATTCTGATGGTGAACGGATCGCACACGCTGGAGCAGTTCATCAATGGAGTTGCGCGCGACGTCGAAGATCCGGAAACCAAACTAACGGTGTGGCAACGAGCTCAGCAGAGTGCGATCGCCGAGGCAAAATCCGCGGATGACCGGAAAGAATTGCGGCAGCGGCCTGATCTACGCATCGGCGCGCTGGGCTCGGGAAGCGACTACACGGCGTTCATCGATCATGTGGGCATCGCTACTATGGACATTCAATACGGCGGCGAGGACGATAGTGGAATCTATCACTCGATTTACGATGACTTCTACTGGTACACGCATTTCTCGGACACGGATTTCGTGTACGGACGGGCGCTGGCGCAAACGGTGGGAACGTCGGTGATGCGATTGGCAGACGCGGAAGTGCTGCCTTTGGACTTTGTGAATTTCGCCGATACGATCGAGACGTACACGAAGGATCTGCAGAAGTTGCTGGCGGACAAGCAAGAAGAGATTCGTGAGCGCAATCAGGAACTGGACGAAGGAATGTTCAAGGCCACGTTTGATCCACGGCGTCCTACGGTTGCGCCGGCGAAGGAAGAGATTCCGCCGCATCTGAACTTTGCGCCGATGCAGAACGCGGTGGACTCTCTTACGCGGAGCGCCAGACACTATCAGCAGGCGTTGGCGCAGAAGCAGGCCAGCCTGGGAGACGATGCGTTCGCGGCAAAGCTTGGCGCTTTGAATAAACAACTGATGGAGAGCGAGCGCCGGTTGACCAATGCCGACGGATTGCCGCGGCGTCCGTGGTACAAGCATCTGCTGTACGCTCCCGGAGTTTACTCCGGCTATGGAGCGAAAACGATTCCCGGAGTACGCGAGGGAATTGAGCTGAAACGATATGCGGAAGCAGACGCGGAGATTGTGCGAGTCAGCAAGGCGCTGGAAGATGAGTCGACGCTGATCGAGTCAGCGGCTACGCAACTAGAACAGGCGGGGCGCTAGTCGCGGCGAGAGTATTCGTTCTGAGGTAAGCATCGACGCTGGCGGCTGTCTTTCGGCCTTCGGCGATTGCCCACACCACTAGCGACTGGCCACGCCGCATATCGCCCGCCGCAAAAACGCCGGGCACCGACGACATGTTGTTCTGATCAGTGGAGACGTTGCCACGGGCGTCGAGCGTCGCTCCCAATTGCTCGATCATTCCATTACGCACCGGCCCCAGAAAGCCCATTGCGAGCAATACGAGGTCGGCTTCCATGGCAAATTCGGTGCCCGGGATCGGCTCGAACTTTGGCGGCGGCCCGACTCGTACTCCGTGTAGCTGCTGTACTCGACCGTCGCTCGAGCCTGTGAATCTTGTGGTGGCGAGGCTCCAGTCGCGCACTCCGCCTTCTTCGTGCGCACCCTCAGTGCGCAGTTGCATCGGCCAGAGCGGCCAGGGCGTCTGGGGCGAGCGCGCCTCCGGAGGCTTGGGCATGATTTCGAACTGGTGCACGGAGAGCGGCTTTTGGCGATGGCAGGTTCCGAGGCAATCGGCACCGGTATCGCCGCCCCCTATAATGACCACGCGCTTGCCGGTCGCCAGAATTTCTGCTTCTGACTCGGTGGTGTCGCCGAGACAGCGCTGGTTCTGCTGCGGCAGGTAATCCATCGCGAAATGGATTCCTTTCAGCTCACGTCCGGGGACGTTGAGATCGCGCGACCACTCCGCTCCGCCGGCGAGCACGATCGCATCAGATTCGCGCCGCAGATCCTGGACTGCAACGTTCTTGCCGACGTCCGCGCCGGTGACGAATTTCACGCCCTCAGCGGACATCTGTTCCATGCGGCGGTCGATGATGTGCTTCTCCATCTTGAACTCGGGGATGCCGTAGCGCAGCAAACCGCCGATGCGGTCCGCTTTTTCGTAGACCACCACTGTGTGTCCCGCACGGCATAGCTGCTGGGCTGCGGCTAATCCCGCGGGGCCGGAACCGACGATCGCCACTTTTTTTCCAGTGCGGACTTTTGGCGGCTCGGGATGAATCCAGCCCTCGGCGAATCCGCGCTCCACGATGTTTTTCTCGATTTGCTTGATCGTGACCGGAGGCTGATTGATTCCCAGCACACAAGACTCCTCGCACGGCGCCGGACAAATCCGGCCGGTGAATTCCGGAAAGTTGTTGGTGGCGTGCAATTGCCGCACCGCCTCTTTCCAGCGTCCGTGATAAACGAGATCGTTCCAATCGGGAATCAGATTGTTGACGGGGCATCCGGTCTGGCAGAAGGGGACGCCGCAGTCCATGCAACGCGCGCCCTGGGTGCGAAGCTTCTCTTCGGGAAAGTCGAGATAGATTTCAAACCAATCGTTGACGCGCTGCGTGGCCGGACGGCGCGGGGCAAGTTCGCGCGTGTATTCCAGGAAGCCGGTGTCCTTACCCATGTTGCACCTGCTCGGCGGCCAGAACGGCCGGCGGGGGAGCCGGAATATAAGGCTGGCGTCTGCGGCTTACGCCGAGTACCCGCTTGTGTTCATGGGGAAAGACTTTGATAAACCGGGAGAGTGCTTCGGCCCAGTTGTCGAGAATCCATGCTGCGCGCGGGCTGCCGGTGAGTTTCAAGTGCCGCGCGACGAGATCTTTTACGAGCTTCGATTCAACGATCCTGGCATCGACGCGCCCGGATTCAACGAGTTCGGCATCCTGCGTTTCAAGGATTGGCTCAAGGTCGACAGAGTCGAGATTACAGCGTTTTTCGGTAAAGTCTCCGCGCTCGTCAAACACGTAAGCGACGCCGCCACTCATTCCGGCGGCAAAATTTCTGCCGCAGGCCCCCAGCACGAGCACCAAGCCTTTGGTCATGTATTCGCAGCCGTGATCGCCGACTCCTTCGACCACCGCGGTTGCCCCGGAGTTGCGAACCGCGAAGCGCTCGCCAGCGATCCCGTTGAAAAAAGCTTCGCCACTGGTGGCGCCGTAGAGAGCAACATTGCCAATCAGAATATTTTTCTCCGGGGCGAACCTCGACCGTCGCGGCGGATACACAATCAATCGTCCTCCGGAGAGACCTTTACCAACGTAGTCGTTGGCCTCGCCTTCGAGCGTAAGGGTGACTCCGTTGGCCAGGAAGGCGCCCAGACTTTGCCCCGCCGATCCCTCAAGATGAATCCGGATGGTATCGTCGGGCAGGCCTGCGGAACCATGGCGACGGGCAATCGCTCCGCTTAGCATTGTCCCGACGGAGCGATGAGCGTTGCGCACCGGCAGTTTGATCTCAACCGGCACACGGCTTTCGAGCGCAGCCTGCGATGCGGCGAGCAATTCATGATCGAGCGCCTGCTCCAGGGCATGGTCCTGCGCCTGCACACAGCGCCGCGCCACGCGCGACGGCACTGGCGGATTATAAAGAATGGCCGACAAATCCAGGCCGCGCCCCTTC
>Ga0302325_10018935_pt1 | contig 14492 bp, 17 predicted proteins | sample Palsa_T0_2_FD_201948 | JGI IMG/M metagenome (GOLD analysis project Ga0302325, IMG submission 201948) | Peat permafrost microbial communities from Stordalen Mire near Abisko, Sweden - Palsa_T0_2 | ecosystem: Environmental > Terrestrial > Soil > Palsa > Peat permafrost | place: Sweden: Abisko... | reverse complement strand
CATCGATTCATACAAAGTCCCGGCGAGCGACACGGGCGTTTCGCGATCCAAACCGATATCAAGTCGTGAAAGGAAAATGTGAGATGAACAAAAAGAAAGCGGGCGCAGCACTCGCCGGTTTGGCAGTGCTCGGGATGACCGCAACGCTGGCCGGCGCACAAACCGCCTCAGTCAAGGAAAAGCCGCGGCTATATACATACGAGTCGTACTGGGCGTTTCCGCCGGCTCACTGGGGTGACGTGGACAAGGACAACGCCACGAGTAACGAGAAGGTGCTCGCACCCGCACTCGCCGACGGCACAATCGTCGGCTATGGCGACGAGGAGAATCTGGTGCACCCCGAGGAAAGCTTCACCCACGACAATTGGTGGCAGGCCAAGTCACCGTTGCCGGTGGACGTGATGAAACTGGTCGAGGCCTGCCACAAGTCCGGCGGCTCGAGCTCGCTCGTCAACGCGACGCAGCACTGGACCCAGCTGTACGTCAGCGTCTTCTACAACTGGAAAGCCGGGTCCTGGAAGGGCGCCTACGGGGTAAGGTATGTCTACAAGCTCAGGCCCGGCGTCGACCCCGAGGATGCCGTGCACTTGCTCAGCGGCTCCTACGTGCCGACGCTCGAGAAGCTGCTCGCCGACGGCACAATCGTCAAGTACGAGATCGACAAGGAATCGGGCCGCGGCATCGATTCGCCGGGTCAAATAATCTTGACCTACGTGGCACCGAGCGCCGATGGCTTGAAAAAGTGGTACGCAGTCCTCGGCGCTGCCCTCAACGAGGACTCGGTGATCACGCCGTTGAAAGCGTCGATATTCCTCAATGCAGAAACGCCGCGCATTGATTATGTGCGGGTCAACGCAACCTTCAATTAAATTTCGCTAAAGGAACGGTTCACGTTGGAGGGTTGTTGGCGCGCCTATGGCACGCCGGCTTCGATCTATGGGAATTCGTGATGGGCGCAGCGCGCGGGCGCTCCGAGACGCAAGCATGCATACGCAAGCGCGCCATCCTCAGTCCTTCGGTTTGCATGCTGGTCCCCGCGGGTTATTCTCGATGGTGATCGGCAGCGGGCTGCTCCGTTTGGAGTTCTCGCGGTCCCGATGTAAAGGAAAGGGCGTCGTCCAGGCGATCGTCGCCCCAGAACATCTCTCCTCCGACGAAGAAGGTCGGTGCGCCGAACAGACCCCTGGTCCGTGCCTGTTCAGTCTGGTCCCGAAGACGGACCTTGTTCGGTTCCGCCTGCGCCCAATCGATAAGTTCGCTCGCTGGCAAATTCATCGCGGCCAGCAGTTCGGCGATGCGATGCGACTGTCTTATGTCTTCGTCCAGGACGAAGTTCAGCTCCATCACCTTGCGGCTGAATTCGCCGATCCAGGGTTGCCCGGCTCCGAGCAGCGCGACCCGCGTCGCCAGCACGCTGTCTCGCGGGAAAGTCGTGGGTTGCGTCCACCGCAGGCCATACTTGCGGCACTGGCGCACCATGTCTCGCCAGACATAGGCACCTTTTTCCTTCTGCAGCACGAAGGGGGAAGTCTCCATGCCTAGAGCGCGGAAAATGGGGCCCAGCAGAAAGGGCTTCCAGACAACGTCAACGCCGTGTTGCCGCGCCAGCGCTTCGATCCGCATGACGCTCAGATAGCTGTAGTTGCTGCCGAACTCGAACCAGAACTCAATCGCCCTATCAGGCTTGAGCGCGGGCGATTCCAGGGAACGGCCGGTCAAGCGAAGGTCACCAGGCACCGGATCTCTATACTCTCCCGCAGCGGCGCATCGGGCGGAATGTCGGGAAGATCGAACGCGGAATGCGGCGTGAAGCGAGCCATTCCGCTCACTTGGGAATCATACTGCTTGAAGACCAGCGCTTCGTCGTTGCTCATTTCCGAGAAATAGGCCCAGCGGTGCTGCGATGAGGCCAGCACGAGATAGATCTCACCGGTGCGCTCCGGATATCGCATGTCGGTGACCACAAGATCATCGGCGAAAATAGTCCTCGCGTCGCATACCGCCAGGGGCGTGTCTTCGACCTTCCCGCTGATGCAGCGCCAGATATTGATGATGGCGAAGCGCGGGACTTCCGAGCCGGGCTGAGGCTCCAGGCTTAACAGGCTTAGGCGTCGGCGCGCGGATGTTTCGGTATAGTCGTTGTGAACCCGTCCTGCCGCGCCCGGACGGGTGCTGTCGATCTTGCGGCCGAAGTCCAGGCGGGGGCGTCCTGCCTCACGACGTCGGACGATGTGGTCGAACACGTAGGCCTGATCGGCACCGGTGACGCATTTCGCCAACTCGGTCGCTTCCGTGTAGTAGCGGTTTCTGACCGTTTCCTCGTCCCGAAAGTCTCTGACGGAAGTCGGCGCGTCCCACAGCGCGAACCCTTCGACCGGAAGGGTCGGTGGCGCCGTCATGGCCCGTGCATCCGCGATCCTGACCTGGCTCTCGCGGTATTCGCAGTTCTGCCAAGCCTCGCCCGCTGGCGGCGCGTACATGTAGTTGTAGGGGCGCTGCGTCATCGGCAAAAGGTAGTTCAGCGCAGCAGTTATTCCGGGCACTCTGGGTGGGGTGGGCAAGAAAACTCCGCCCGCGGTCCGTTCGTGATTCTGACCAACCGATCTCCTGGGCATAACATCAAGTGGTTGTGTTTGCATGGCTCTCTACCTGCTCATCGAAACGGCGTCGCCGACATGCCGTGAAGGATTGGATTTCGCCCTCCGTGAGAATGGGTCCCACATCAATGGCGATCTCACAGCGACGGACAAACGGGAAAACGGTGCCATTCGCATGCGTGGCGTGAATAAGAGCGCTCGAGCTTGGCTTGTACCCGCCCAGCGTGTGAGTCTTCCTGTCATTGGTAAACTCACAGAAATCCTCTTGCGCAGCATAACCGACACTCTCTTGGGTTGTCCCGTTCTGCTCCAGCCGGACCGGTTGATCCTTCGTCCACACTATGTCTCTACGGCGCTGCTAACGGAGCGAAGGTGCTCGCGGAATCCATAGCCTGGATTTGACTTCGACCTTCTTAGATATTCGTCGAAGCGCGTCTGTTCCCGTAAGCTCCGGCCTCTGGTCATTAACTCCGCCTGGCGTCGTTCAGTATCACGGATCTGTTCCGCAGTTTCGATCACACCACGCAGGCTCTGCTTCGGCAAAAACAGAACGCCGTCCGCATCAGCGACAACGACGTCATCTACCGATACGCACCATTCCCCGATCTGAGCATTCACCATCACATTGGAATGCCGTTCGCGAACTCGTAGTGGACCAGATGGGAGGCTCCCTGCGGAGAACAGGGGTAGGCCAATATCCAGGAGTTCGGGGGTGTCCCGATGGAGTCCCCAGATAACGATTCCTGACAAACCAGCTTGCTTTGTTTCAAGCGCGATGAGGTCGCCAACACATGCCTCATCGACACGCCCCTCGTTGTCTACGACCAAGACGTCGCCCTTAGACGCACACGCGAGGGCTTCGAGGAACACATCAACGCTACCTGCGTGCCTCACTGGACGCACGGACCCCTGGCACCGCATCGTTTGTGCGACTCCCTTGATGGCCGATGGCGCACACCGAGCGGTTACAGCTACGCGAAGACAGGCGTCAGCGAGATGTGCTGTTGTGAGCGTCTGCAGCCTCGTCATCTCAGTGCCTTCAGGCATCATAACCTCCCAGTGTCAGACAGGCATCGTGGCAGACTGAATTGTTGTCGCTGGGGTCCCGTGACTGCGTCCAAACCTCGGGTCCTAAGCCTCCAATTGCATTTCGCGCAGCGCCTCTGCCATGATCTCTAGCGCAATGGGGAAATCGTCGGCTTGTGCGCCAAAACCGATCCGTATGTGATGTGGCATTCCAAAACAATCGCCAGGCGCAACAAGGACGCCCTTTCGCGCCAGCAATTCGCAGAATTGTCGGCTGTTACGGTGATTGCGAAACCAGGGGAATGCCACCGTTCCGCCCTCGGGGCGCACCCATGAAAGCGTGTTCGCATGGAGAGCCATGAAACCTTCGAGGGCCACCAAGTTTGGCTTAGCCACTGCCTCCGTCCGCGACACGAGTTGTTCGCGAGCTCTCAAGGCGTGTTCTGTAACGGCCTCCAAAATGGGCGAGCCGCAGACCGTGAAGGTCATGCGCGCGAGAATGATGCGTTTTCGACGCTCCGCGTCCGGATCAATGATCCATCCCGTGCGCAGCCCTGCCAGCGACAGCGTCTTGGACATATCTCCGACGACGATCGCATTGTCGATGCCGACGGCGGAATGCTGCTCCTTCCCATAATAGAGCGCGTGATAAACCTCATCGACGACAAGCGGGATCTTGCGCCGTTTGAGCTCGGCAGCGAGAATTTCGATCTCGGCTCGCGGCATAACCGAGCCCGTGGGATTGTGCGGCGAGTTCACAATCACCAGCCGGGTGTCATGATCGACCGCGTCCAAAGTGTGCTCGGCCGTTTGTCGAAACCCGTTGGTCTCGCTCATCTCGTAGGGCCTGAGCCCCAATCCCCAAGCCATCGCCATCGCATTGAACGGGGAAAATGTGATCGACGGAAGCACGACGTTCCCGCCAGGCTGCGCACACAGGCACAATAATATGGACATCGCTTCGGATGCACCCGTGGTTACGACCACCCAGTCCGGATCGGCGCCGGAAGTGGCAGAGATCCGTGCCCGAAGGGCGCGGTGACCCTCTGGCGGTGCGTAGGTGAGTTTGATGTTGTCCAAGGTGCTGGTGTCCTCTCCCACCAGCGCGAGGACGTCCTTAAGTGTCCAGTTGGGCCCTGTACTCGCAGCCAGATTGAATCGGATGGGAGGGTTAGAAAAATCGTGCTCCGCCAACCACTGTTCCAGGGGGAAAGGCAGGAGATCCATATTCAAGCCTCCGATTCTGCAAATTTATGTGCATTCATCATTGATAATCGGGCCATTCCGCATCCATCGAAAATTCGGAATTCATGTGCGAAACAAATAGCAAATCTGGGCTCCGACGTTACGAACCAATCGACGCGGTCATAGCCCCTTCTCCGACAATCACTGTCGGGCCTCCAACGTCGATGCTCACGAGTTTGCCGCCTTCCTTGCGCGCGGAAGCCACGATTCGGCTTGGACGGCCCATCCTGACGCCCTGATCGACGAGCCACTTGAACGCGCCGTCGCTATCGCTAAGGCGCTCGGCCAGCGTGCCGGCCAGCGCCGCGCAAGCGGAGCCCGTCGCCGGATCTTCTTCCACCCCGAGCGCGGGAGCGAACATGCGCGCGTAAAGGTTGCTTCCGGACGCCAGATCGCCGGAAAAGAAATACAAATGCGGCGACCACGCCTGTGCAAAGTGTGACGACCAGACCGCGCGGTTGAGTGCTGCCCGATCGACAGCTTGTCTGTTCTTCAAGTGCACAAAACTGAACGGCAGGCCCGCGCTGCCGAACCACGTGTCCAGGATATCTTCCGCTTTCAGCGAGAGAACTTCGGCGGCAGCTTTATTTCCAGACACAGCGTCCGGTCTGTCGATTTTTCCTGGAAGGATCAGGCGCGCAAAAATCGGCGCGGGGCCCGGCCGAATGGCGACGGTTACCGGTCCGATGCCTTCCTCAAACACAATCGTCTCAACGTTCTCCGGAATTTTGCCGATCTCCCGCAAGACGGCCGCAGTTCCGACCGTCGGATGCCCCGCAAATGGCAATTCGGTCTTTGGCGTAAAGATGCGGACACGAAAAGTGTGGCGCGGATCGCGGGGGGGCAGGACGAAGGTCGACTCCGCGAAATTGATTTCGCGAGCGAATGCCTGCATCTCCGCGTCGGTTATCTGCGCGGCCTCGGGAAACACTGCGAGTTGATTGCCTCCAAATGCCGTCTCCGTAAAGACGTCGGCAATGATGAATTTGTGCCCCATTTCGATCGTACTCCTGGTTTATTGAAGAGGACTCATCAGCTCGGGACCGCGAACTTGGCAACCATGTTCCGATGCAGCTCCTTGCAAATGGCTCGGTAATTAGCTAACTTACGATATAATTAGATATCGGTACCCGTCATGTCAACGCTCGAGGTCGTTTTGCGCAGCTGCCATGCTTGTGGTTCGGTTGCGGCCGGCGTCACAGGAAGCGAGCGATGAGGGCCGGTTCCGGGTTGCCCGAGATCGAGCCTTTCGTCGTCGCCGGCCGAACCTTCTCGTCGCGCCTCATCATCGGGACGGGAAAGTACAAGAATTATGCAGAAAGCGCCGCGGCGCTCGAAGCTAGCGGCGCGGAGATTGTGACAGCCGCAGTACGCCGGGTGAACCTGACAGATCCGGCGCAGCCGAGGCTCTCCGATTATATCGACCCGAGGAAATATACCTAACTGCCCAACACCGCTGGATGCTTCACGGGCGAGGAAGCAGTGCGCACATTGCGTCTGGCGCGCGAGGCGGGCGGCTGGACTTTGGTGAAGCTCGAGGTACTTGGCGACGGAAAGACTTTATCCAAACATGATCGAAACCATGCGTTCGACTGAACTCCTCATCAAGGAGGGCATTCAGGTCATGGTCTATTGCAGCGACGATCCTCTCCCGGCCAACGAATTGGAGCAACTCGGTGCTTCTGCGATCATGCCTTACCCACCAGTACACAAGGGCGACCCCAAGCTACGACTTGCCATTGGAGCCATTTCTTGACGAAATGAGGTAATTTAGCTAACCAACGAAGCTTTCTATTCAAAGGTTTCCGTAATGCCAAAGTCTCTTGTAATTGTGTTTCGCGCGCTGGCTAACGAGCGCCGGCTGCAAATTCTGCAATGGCTGAGAGATCCCAGGGCTCACTTTCCGCCTCAGGTCGATGGTGATCTCGTCAAAGACGGAGTTTGCAATCTGCGCATCGCGGAGAAGCTCGAAATTAGTCAGCCGACGCTCAGCGAACACATGCGTGTGCTGACACAGGCTGACTTGGTCGTACCGAAAAGAATTAAGCAATGGACTTTTTACAAGCGTAACGACGCTCGCATCAAAGAGCTTCAGAAAATCATCGGCAAGAAAGTGTGACGCAACGAGGTCCGTTGTGAGAAGAGTCGATTTTCAGACTTGCTTGATCGTAGGGGCCGGGCCGGGCTTGAGTGCTTCGCTGACCCGATGTTTTGCCCGTGCAGGAATGAAGGTCGCGCTGGGCGCGCGCAGGCCAGAAAAATTGACGGCGCTTTGCGGGGAGACGGGTGCGCAAGCGTTTGCGTGCGACGCGGCCAGCCGCGATCAGGTCTGTTCTCTGTTTGACGCTGTTGAGAGCGCCATGGGATCGCCGGATGTCGTTGTCTACAACGCGGGAGCGCGTGTACGAGGTCTTTTTGACGAGCTCGATCCCTCTGCGGTCGAAGCTTCGCTGGCCCAAACGGCAATGGGCGGATTTTTTGTGGCCCACAGGGCCGTGCGCACCATGCTCCGTCGGAAAAGTGGGGCGATTTTGTTCACGGGCGCTTCCGCGAGCGTCAAGGGTTACGCTCGTTCTGCGCCGTTCGCGATGGGCAAATTCGCGTTGCGCGGACTCGCGCAGAGCATGGCAAGGGAATTGGCACCGAAAGGCATTCATGTCGCGCACTTCGTCATTGACGGTGCGATCGGGAGCTCAGTCGAGCCGGACGCATCCGACGACGAGGATTCGATGCTTGATCCGGACGCCATTGCCGCAACCTATCTGCACGTCTTGCAGCAACCCAGGAGCGCATGGACCTGGGAGGTCGAATTGAGGCCGTGGCGGGAGTCATTTTGAGTGAGTCAAAGCGCGCGTTGCCAGGCGCTTGTCGCTTGGCGTGCTCTACGCCCGATCGATGGTCGCAGCTCCTGAATGGTGAGCTGGAGCACCTTGAAAGAATAAGCCGGTTCGGTGAGTCGCGGCGCGCTGAAACGTGATCGCGCATGTGACTGAGCCCCCCGCTTTTTTGAGGGAAAATCAATCAATGAAAAGCAAATCCAATACGGTCCCGCGCAATTGGGGTGGAAGCTGCCAAACCTGGGAACTGCTAAGCAGGAGTGACCTTGCTGTTTTTCACGAGCGCATGCCACCCGGCACAAGCGAGGTAGAGCACTTCCACAGCGAGGCGAGGCAATTCTTCTTCGTGTTGGAAGGCGAGCTGAACATCACTGTGCTCGGCCGCGATTATGTTCTGCGGGCCCACGAGGGATTGGAGGTTTCGCCGGGCGAACGTCATGTTGTGCGTAACATTTCCGGCGGTGCGACGGAGTTTCTTGCGATCGCGCACCCCACAACGCTTGGGGACAGGACTGTGTCGAGCACATAGCTTCGCCAAGACAAACAACTCCATCATCGACAGGTTGCAAAGAGCGGCCGACTGATATTCGTGGCTTCGGCATGCCTGAGTGATTATGTCGCCGGAATTCCTACGACAAGCGGTTGATACTCAACTAAGTCGGCGCTCCGTTCGAGGAATCATCGAGACTTCTTGCTCTTCGATGATCCGAGGCTCATCCGCTGCCGGCACCGCGCGGACTGTCAAAGTGCCCCTCCCAAGAAGGGAGAGGTCTCATCGTGATATTCCCGGTCACACCTGCGCATACCTGCCGTGCAGCGTCTGCATCGACGGAAGTAACATTGACAGTTAGCAATGTGACGATATATCGTACTGAAGAATGAGCTGCTTTCGCGACGTCCTATGATTCAAACGTCAGAGTCCTTGGCAGACTAAGATCGCCAAGAACACTGGGACAAATGCAGGGGTTTCGATGTTGACGATGACGGCAAGGTGCGCCGACGGGAGTGGATCACTGACTGTGAGACGCAAGAAGCGCTCAACCAGCAGGCTGGAGGCGTCGCTTGCTGGCGTGGCGATCGCGATGACATCGCCGTCCCATTTGTCTCTGCTGCGCGGGGCGTCTGCTCGGAGTAGGGGATTTTCTTTGGTAGTCGCGGCCATTTTCGCGACTTTCCAGGCGACTGCGGTACGGGCCCAGCACGCGTCCGACAACCCCATAAATTCGGCCGACGACGCCTTCGGACTTACTCTCGGGCTGGAGTCGGTTGGCTTATACAACCCATATCTGGTTCGCGGGTTCAGTCCGATATCGGCCGGCAACGTGCGGATCGACGGCATGTATTTCGACTTGCAAGGAGCGCCGTCGAATCGTGTTGTCGAGGGCTCGACCATTCACGTCGGTGTCAGCGAGATCGGCTATCCGTTTCCTGCGCCGACGGGCATTGCGGACTATAATCTGCGTAATGTGGGAGGCGATACCCCCACCGCAACGATCATTGCAAATGTCGGCCCTTTCGAGGCTTGGGGCATAAGCATCGATGGGAGCGTTCCCCTGCTCGGCAAGGAGCTCGTGTTGCCAATCGGGGTGAGCACGCAAGTCAGCACGCAGTCGGCCGTTGGGATTGGGCCCTTTCCCGGACTGACGTCTCGGATCACGAGCGTGGGCGCAACGCCCCAGTGGACACCGAATTCGAAAGTGACCGTGCGCGCGCTGATCGATTGGCAGGGGACTTCCGATGCGAAAACGCTTCCGGAATTTTTCACGGCCGGCGATTTCCTTCCTCCCCCAATCGCGAAGGGTTACGTGGCGCAGAATTGGGCCAATGGCCAAAACGTGACGATGAATTTGGGCGCCCTCGTCGGCGCCCAGCTGTCCGATAATTGGCTGCTGAACGCCGGGATTTTTCGATCGACGAACGACAGTCCAGTCAGTTTTGCGGATCTCTACAACAACGTCGAACCAAGCGGCCAGGCCGAGCATCTGATTGTCGGCTTTCCAGACCAAAGTACGTCCTCTGCATCCGGAGAAATGCGCCTGACTGGCACCTATATGACGGGCGATTGGCGCCACCAGCTGATATTCATGGCTCGCGGCCGCGACACGACGGCGAACTACGGCGGCGAGGATGTCGTCGATCTGGGGCCGGTCAATATCGGTACGATCCTCCAGGCACCGGAACCGGATTTCACTTATTCGGCGCGTGCGATCGACCGCGCCCAACTGTGGAGTGTCGGGGCCGCGTACCGTGTCGATTGGCAGAGTATCGGCGTGCTCGAGATGGGCATCCAGAAGGAAGACTATCGCGAGACCGACAACAATCCCGGGACCCCGGAATCGGAAATCTCGGCGCACCCCTTTCGCGCTTACGCCAACTCGGCCTTCGCGGTCACTCCGCAATTGACGCTTTACGCGGGATACACGCAGGGGCTCGAGAATTCCGGGGTAGCACCGAACTACGCGCAAAATAGCGGGACCGTGCTGCCCGCATCCCTGACCTGGCAGGTGGATTCGGGCGCGCGCTATGCGGTGACACCGAAGCTGAAGATCATTGCCGGTGTGTTCGAGCTTCAGAAGCCCTATTTCAATGTGGATTCGAACAACATCGATCGAGAACTCGGCGTGCAGCGGGCGAGGGGCATCGAGCTCTCGGTTGCGGGTGAGGTGACCGAAGACCTCCACGTCAATGTCGGCGTTCTCGACGGCAGGGTTGGAATTACCGGACCCGATCTGGCCGCCGAAGGCATCGGGTCAGTCGCCGTCGGTCAACCGCGGCTGTTTTACGTGGCCACCGCCAATTACAGCTTTCCATGGTGGGAGGCCGCGTCGCTGGACGTTTCGGCCTCGCATTTGGGCACCGCGCCGGAAAGTTTGGACAACGGCGTTTACACACCGCCCGCCACGCTTCTGAGTATCGGAGGTCGGTATAAGTTCACGGCCTGGGGTGAGAACAGCACCGTTCGCCTGCAGGTCCAGAACGCTTTGGACACCAAGATATGGTCGGAGCTCTATACGCCGGGGGTTTTCCGATGGCCCGGACCGCGAACGGTTTTCGCCTACATCACAACGGACCTGCAATGAGGGTGCTTCTGGTCCTGTTCATCCCGCATCCCAGGCGCATCGGCGAAACAATCGTCAGGCTCAACAGGAGTGAACGATGGAAATCCCAAGATTCATCCTCGTCACCGTACTTCTGGCATTTATTCCGGCATCTATGGTATTTGCGGCTGCAAAGCCAGCTACGAGCGGACCCGAGATTTACTCGCAGGATCCTGAAGCAAACGATCTTTTTCTGAAGGCGCGCGAACTGGTGAAGCTCAGCGACCCGCGTTCCGGCGGCAAGCTCACCAATGCCCGAGCCGCAATCGAACTCTTCGACCAGGCGGTCAAGAAAGATCCGAACTTCGCGCTCGCTTACGTCGAGATGGCGCGCGCCTGGATGAGCCTCGGTTATTCCGATCCCGATGCGTTACCCAATAGCGTGACCATGCCCGAAGCGCGCTCGGACCTTCGCAAGGCGCTGGATATTGATCCGAAACTGGCGGACGCGCACCTGCTCGCTGCGTCGATCGCGTACAACTACGATTTCGATTGGGATATGGCGGCCCATGACTATGAAATGGCGCTTTCGCTCCAGCCCGGCAATGCGGCTGCCCATGCGAGCTATGCCGCCTATCCGAATTCGATGGGACGGTTCGACGAATCCCTGTCCGAGATCGCAAAGGCCGACGCCATCGCACCTTCATGGTCGATCGATTTTACGACGGCGCGAACTTACTACTCGATGCGCAATTTCGCCAAGGCGGAGGAATATTGTCAAAAGTCGCTGGCGAAGCACGATAATGTGCTGTCCCACGTTTATCTCGGATTCAGCTACATTGCGGAAGGCAATCGCGACAAAGCATTGCCGGAGCTCGAGATCGCCCAGCATTTCAGCAAGAATTTCGGTGCGGCCGCGATACAAGCCTACGGCTTCGCAATGACCGGTCAGCGCGACAAAACCGAAGCGCTTTTGAAGCGCCTTTTCTCGGGGACGGAGTTTGGACCCATCGTCTCATACCGTATTGCCGCCGTTTATTTGGCGTTAGGCGATAACACAGTCGCTCTGAATTGGCTCGATAGAGCCTATGCGGAGCATGAAAATTGGATAAATCAACTGAAAGTCGATCCCGTCATGGACCCGCTGCGTGCGGATCCGCGCTTCCAGGCATTGATGCGCAAAGTCGGCCTGAATTGACAAAAACCTGGAAAAAACGTCGGCAATCCATGCAGCCGATGATGCATGGACAGCAAAGTAGAGATTCGAATGATATTCGACAGCGCAGCGGCAACAGTCGGTCGAACGCCGCTTGTTGAATTGAAGCGATTGGGTAAGGGGCTACCCGGACGGGTTGTCGCCAAACTCGAAATGCGCAATCCATGCGGCAGCGTCAAAGACCGCTTGGGCGTGGCGCTCGTTGAAGACGCCGAACGTCGCGGCGTGCTTCGGCCCGGAATGACGATTGTCGAGCCCACTGGCGGAAATACCGGTATCGGACTGGCACATGCCTGCGCCATCAAGGGGTATCGGCTGATTTTGACCATGCCGGACTCGATGTCGCGCGAGCGCGCCGCCTTGCTGCGTTACCTCGGCGCGGAGGTTGTGCTGACCCCCGGCATCCTCATGGGCGATGCGGTCGCTGAAGCGATGAGGATTGTCCGGGAGGTCCCCAACACGCTGATGCTGGCTCAATTCGCCAACCCCGCTAACCCCGAAATGCACAGACGAACGACAGCTGTCGAGATCTGGGATGATACCGGGGGCGATGTCGATGTGTTCGTTTCCGCCGTTGGAACGGGCGGAACGATCACGGGTGTCGGCGAGGTACTCAAACAGCGAAAGCCCGGCGTGCTGATTGTGGCTGTAGAGCCAAGTGGTGCAGCGTTGCTGTCCGGCGGAGCCGCCGGAAAGCACCAGATGCCGGGCATCGGTATTGGCTTTATTCCCAGCGTCTTGAATCGCGAAATTGTCGATGAGGTTGTCGTCGTCACGGACGAGGAAGCATTCGAATGCTCGCGCCGGCTCGCACGTACCGAGGGGATCATCGCCGGCGTGTCGTCCGGCGCCGCTCTTCACGCGGCGCTCAAGATCGCCGGCCGCAGGGATTCGGCTCAAAAGATGATCGTTGTGCTGCTCGCCGACACCGGCGAACGCTATATCTCGTCCAACCTGTTCGCCCTGGAGAGCTAACGATGGGGTTCGATCATCTCGCAAATGCGGTCGCGAGACGATCCCTGAATTCACCGGCGACCGCGTCGAGCGATCCCAAAGGACCGGCGCGCACGATGGCGATCGTCATCTGAAGCTCGAAGCCTTTCGGCTTGACCATGCGAATGGCGCCTCCCGCGTAGCGCCGGACAAAACGCTCCGGAAGCAGGCCCCGTCCGTAACCCGCTTTGATGAATGCGAGTTGCAAATGCATGTTGTGGATTTCCGCCGCAACCACCGCCGGCGGCCCGGCCTTGTCCAATTCGCCGAGAAGATGAGCCCGCAGCGAACACCCGGGCGGATTGAGAACCCATCGCGACGCAGACAAATCCTGCCATGTCGGCATCCGCGCGCCCCTCGATTGACCTTTCTCGACGATCACCATGCGATCCGTGGCGACAATGTCGGCGATGAGCGGCGGAGGCACCATGTGCGGATCCGCCAGCGTCACGATCGCGAGGTCGATTTCGCCCGCCCGGATTTTAGCAACAAGACCCACATCGCTCAGAAGCTGAAGCCTCACTCTCGGAAAGCGCTTGATCAGCGCCTGCACCGGCTCGACCAACGCGCCATCGGCCAGGGGGTGCGCGACACCAATGCGAAACAGCCCCGAAGGCTCCGCATCCTGTGCAGCCAGAGCCTTGAGATCGTCGACACGCTTCAGCACTTCGCGGCTCTGTTCCACGATCCGGATGCCGAGCGGCGTCAAGCGCGGCGGCTTGACGGATCTGTCGAGCAGTTGGGCGCCGAGTTCGGCTTCGAGCCTTTGCATTTGGCGCGTGATCGCGGACGCCGTGCGATGCAGGCGGCATGCCGCGCGGGCGATCGACCCGGCTTCGGCAAATTCAACCAGTGCATGAATGTCTTCGAACATGGCGGTCACTCGGGGCGCTTTCGGAACAGCAATAGGAAGATTCTACCGAAACCGCAATATCATACTGAATATAATGAACTTGATGAATGTTTCGCAGGTGCTAGTTTCGGCCTCGGAACGCTCGGGGCCGGTCGGGCTAATCCGGCTGTCGGCCGAGCAGAAATATATCACAACAGGCGAAGAGAAAATGATTAAGACGATTATGTTGTCCGTGTGTCTCGCGGCTTCCCTGCTTTCGCTTGGTGCACGCGCCGAGGATGCGTCCTCGCTTTCGCAGAATGCACGCGCCCAGAACGACCGCCAGTATGCCGACGGCCCGGTCACCGAGGTGGACTACGTCGGAGTCGAGTACGGGCATTTTGCAGAATACGTCGACTGGCTGAATTCGACATGGAAGCCGACCATGGAAGCCCTGAAGAAAGCGGGGCTCATCATCGACTACAAGGTCATGCAGGCCACGCCAAAATCGCCGGATCAGCCCAATATTTATCTCATGATCACTTTCAAGAACGCGGCTGCGGCTTTGGATAACGGCATCGAGATAGAATACGTGGCCAGGAACGTAATCTGCAGCACCGAGTGTCAGAACAAGGCCAGGGTGGGCCGGAATGAATACAGAAAGGTCCTGGGCACCGAACTGATTCGTGAACTTATTCTAAAATGAAA
>Ga0302325_10018934_pt1 | contig 14493 bp, 15 predicted proteins | sample Palsa_T0_2_FD_201948 | JGI IMG/M metagenome (GOLD analysis project Ga0302325, IMG submission 201948) | Peat permafrost microbial communities from Stordalen Mire near Abisko, Sweden - Palsa_T0_2 | ecosystem: Environmental > Terrestrial > Soil > Palsa > Peat permafrost | place: Sweden: Abisko... | reverse complement strand
CGTCCAAGCGATCCGCGCTAATGCTCGCCGTCGGGGAACGTGAAGCCGGCTTGCTTGAGCATCATCAGCGCGAACCGCTTCGCGACGTCCGCCTCGCCTTCGCCGCCCATCGCGCGAATCTCACCTGCAGAGATGAGAGCGTCGACCATGGCAGCGACGATCGGTTCGCTTGCGACTTTTCCTTTGACGCCGTCTGCAATCTGACAGGCCTCGTACAGTTCGCTCCAATTCTCGAGCACGAACTGCATCGCGGCCGCAGGTTCCCGAAACGTCAAGCCGCTCTGTTCCAAGGCCCAGAGCGAGCATACCTCGGAGAACCGTTCCGCGAGCGTCACGCGAGCGCACTCCTACCGAGATGAAGCCGGCGATACACCATGCGGGGCCTACCTTGCAAATGCTCTCAACGGAGGGATCGGGGGGCTTGGCCGCCCGATGTTAGACAAAGGGGGGACGAGTTGCTCTTCTGCGATATGCGAAGGGACCCTCGCCGCCGCTCAGGTTCGATCAGGCCCGAGTGTAAAGAAGAACGTAGCGCCGGCGCCGGGTGACGACTCCGCCCAGACGCGGCCGCCGTGGCGACCGACGATCCGGGCCACCGTCGCGAGGCCGATGCCCGTGCCTTCGAATGCCTTGCCGTGAAGCCGCTTGAACGGCGCAAAGATCTCCTCGGGATACTCCGTCGAAAAGCCGACGCCGTTGTCGCTGACGGAAAAGACCGTTTGCCCGTTGACCTTCTTACTTTCGAAACGAATCAGCGCCGGATCGCAGCCGCGCGTAAACTTCCACGCGTTGCCGAGCAGATTCTGAACGACGTTGCGCAAGAGCGCGGGGTCGGCGGCAGCCGTTAGATTCGCCTCGACCGTGGCCATGACGTTCCGCTCGGGGTCGGTTCCGTGCAACTCGCTCACGATCGAGCGAGCCATCCCGGTGACGTCAACGTCGGCGAGCGTAATTTCCTGACGCGAAAGCCGCGAGAGCTCGAGGAGCGCATCGATGAGATGCCCCATCTGCGTCGCGCCGCCGACGATCAATCCGATATAGCGCTTCGCCTCGGTGTCGAGGGTATCGGCATAGTCTTCTTCGAGCGCGCTCGCGAATCCGGACACCGCGCGCAAGGGTGCGCGTAAATCGTGCGCGACCGAGTAGCTGAACGTCTCGAGTTCGCCGTAGCGATGTTGCAACTCGACGTTGAGCTGCGCGATTCGCTGCTCGCGCCGGTCGCGTTCGATCGCCATGCCCAAAATCGTGCCGACGCCGAGTAAGAACGAAAGGTTGTCCTGCGAAAACTTGTGAAGCGCCGTAAAACCCACGTTGATGAGCCCGACAACGGCGTCTTTCGTGCGGATCGGCACCGTCGCCGAACCCACGATCCCGCGTGAGGTCGCTTCCTCGGACGGCAGAAACTTCGCGCCGGGAGCGTCGACGATGACGGGCTGACCGGTCCGGATCGTCTCTGCCGCTTGCGGACTGAGCGCGACCGGAAGGAGGTGTCCCCCCGTGAGCGCCTTGGGCCAGCCGACGCCCGCATTGAAGGTAATTTGCGTACCGTCCGGGTCGATTTCGCCGATCCGGACGAACGGCGCGCCCGTCACCCGGGCGACGAGTTCCGCCGCTTCGTGTTTCAGACGGCCGGAGTCGGCCGCGCCCAGCGCCCGCTGCCCGAACTCAGCCGTGAGCTTGCGCAGCTTTTCGCCACGTTTGCGTTCGGTGATGTCTATGATGGATGCGAGGACGTAGCGGCTATCGCCGAGATGGAGCGGGTTCAACCCGATTTCGATCGGGATCTCCGTGCCGTCCTTGCGCAAACCGAACAGGTCGCGGCCGGCGCCCATATTTCGCTTCGTCGGTTTGGCCAGGTATCCGTCGCGCTGCGTCACGTGGATTTTACGAAACTGTTGCGGCAGCAGCCGCTCGACGGATTGTCCGAGCAATTCTTCGCGCCGGTATCCGAAGAGCCGCTCCGCTTCAGCATTGGTCATCGCCACGCGACCGGAGCCGTCCACGAGCACCGTCGCGCTCGGCGCCGCCTCGATGACCGCGCGCAGCCGTTCTTCGGCTCGTTTGCGCTCGGTGATGTCGATGATCGCCGCAAGCACGAATCGACTCTCGCCGAGTTCGATCGGGTTGATCCCGATCTCGATCGGGACCTCGGTGCCGTCTTTGCGCAGTCCGAAGAGATCGCGCGCAGCCCCCATCGTACGCATCGCCGGCGCGCGGAAATGCTCGCGCCAGCCGCCGGGAACGTTGCGGAAGCGCACCGGCACGAGCATCTCTGCCGACTGATCGAGCAGTTCGCTGCGCTCGTATCCAAAAAGGCGCTGGGTTTCCGCGTTGGTCATCACCACGATGCCGTCGCCGTCGATCAAGATCGTCGCGGTCGGAACGCCCTCGATTACCGCCCACAACCGGTCCTCGGCGCGTTTGCGCTCGGTGACGTCGGTAATCGCGGCCACGACGATGTCGCCGGCCGGCGTCGATACGGTGCTGAGGCCGAGCTCGATAGGTACCTTCGAGCCGTCCTTGCGGACGCCGAACACGTCGCGCGCGCCCACGGCACCTGCCGGTCGTCCGGCAGGTACGAGTTGTTCGAAGGGTCCGCCGATCAGTTCCTCGCGCTCGTAGCCGAACAGGCTGTCCGCGCGCGCGTTGAGCGAGGTTATCCGATGCTGCTCGTCGAGCGTGACGATCGCGATCGGAGCGCCCTCGAGCAAGAGTCGAAGCGACTCGCTCCCGGCGGCGCTCGGCGCGAGAGTATGGAACGCTCCTTCGCTCATGCCGCTCCTTCGGGGAATCACGACATTCTGGGTCGCCCGCACGCAGACCCCGATGTGTAAAGAAATGCGGACAATTTGCGCCGGGTCACTTCCTTTAGAAATTCGTCGCGCCGATTACTACACTTAAGCGCCTGCGAGCCAACATTCACAGAATTTTACAGACCTCTCAGACGATAACGCTTGTCAAGTAAAGTGATGCAGACCCCACATCGCACGGAACCATTGACGCAACGACAAGTGCGCCGATAGGTACTTCATAGCAATGTCTAGGCCGCTCCGCGTCCTCCTGATCGAGGACGAACCGAACGATGCCGAGTTGCTGGTTCGCAAATTGCGTTCCGGCGGATTCGTTCCGTCCGCGGAGCGGGTCGATCGCCTCGAAGACGTCCGCGAAGCCCTCGAACGCGAAGAGTGGGACGTCGTACTGTGCGACCACTCGATGCCCGGCTTCCGGTCGGCCGACGTCCTGGTAATGCTTCGGGAGCGAGTGCAGACGACACCGCTCATCGTCGTGTCGGGCGCCATCGGGGAACAAGAGGTCGTCGACGCCCTGCATCTGGGCGCCGCAAGCTACGTCGATAAGAACAGCCTCTCCCGCCTCGTACCGATGATCGAGCGCGCCCTCCAGGACGCCGAGTTACGGCGTGCGCATCAGCGTACCCAACGCGAACTCGAACTCGTTCGGGCGGCGGTCGACAGCGCGAACGATTTGATTCTCATTTTAGAAACACTCGAAGACGAGCCGGCAAGCATCCTGTACGTCAACGGAGCCGCCGAGCGGATCACCGGGTATACCGCCGCCGAACTCATGGAGCGCGGCCTGGGCACGTTGTACGGTCCCGACACCGACAGCAGCGCCCTGGGACAGGGACAGATCTCGTTGACGCGCGGCGGTGCCGCAACCGTGGAGTGTAAGATGTATCGCAAAGACGGCTCAGCCATGTGGGTCGAGACCGTAATCGAGCCGATCGCGAGCGGCTCCAGCCAGTTCATCTCGGTAAGTCGCGACATCACCGACCGCAAGAACGCCGAAGAAAAGGTTGCATTTCTTGCGACGCACGATCCGTTGACCGGTCTCGCAAATCGCACGCTGCTCGACGAACGAATCGACGGCTATCTCGCTCGCGCGAGGCGCACCGGAACGCACGTCGGCGTGCTCGTGATCGATCTCGACGGTTTCAAGGCCGTGAACGATTCGCACGGCCACGAAATCGGCGATCGGCTCCTGCGCGAGATCGCACACCGCTTGACGTGCTCCGTGCGCGAGGTCGATACCGTCGCGCGCCTCGGCGGCGACGAATTCGTCGTCGTGCTCGGCGATGCGATCGCCCTCGAGCCGATCGTACGCGCAGCCGAGCGAATCCTCGAATCCGCGAGCGCGCCGATCACATTAGACGACAAGCGCTGCCACGTGTCGATCAGCATCGGCGTCGCCGTGTATCCGAACGACGGCGAAACCGGATCGACGTTGATCAAGTCCGCCGACAAGGCCATGTACCACGTGAAGGGTCACGGCAAGAACGGCTTTCACTTCGCCTCCGTCCGCGCGGCCTAGCACCTGCGCCGCAGGACCGCAAGCGAAGCGCAACCGATTAGAACGGCGTGCGTCGCTTTCCGTTTCTCGTTTCCGTACTGACCGCTGCCGTCGCGCCGGCGCTCGGCACCGGTACGCGCGCCGCGGACGCGCCGGAGCAAATCGCGCTGCAAAAACTGTTTGCGAAAGGGCCGATGGACGCGGCGCTGTTCGCCCCGAATTTTCTTTCGAAGGTTCCGGTGAGCGACGTGCAGTCGTTCGTCGACTCCTACACGGAGCGGGTCGGCGCCCCGACCGCGATCGTAAAAGACGGCTTCGAGTGGTCGCTCGTTTCGCCGAAGGGGACGATCAAAGTCAACATCGCCTTCGACGCGCAAGGCCGCATCTCGAGCCTGCTCTTTCACGACGAGCTTTCGCCGGACGACCTGGCGGCGCTGCAGCACGTCCTTGGCGCGGATAAACTCGACCCGTTCTGGTTTGAAGCATCGTTTCTCAGCGACGCTCCGCTCGAGAAACTTCAATCGGTGCTGACCGGCATGCACGGCGCGCTCGGCGCGTTCTTACGCGTCGATACGCGCAACGGCAAGTACATCGCCGTGTTTGAGAAGGGCGAATCCCACGCCCAAATCTCAACCGACCCCGACGGCAAAATCAACTACCTCGCGTTCTCCAAACTCTAGAAGCCTCGACGGGCCTCCCCTTGTCACGTGACGGCAGGTGAGTCTCACCGTCCTCTTATGCATTCCTCATCAAACCGTAAGCTAGCATGCGTCCGTTTTCACCCGCTCGCGCGTATATAGGGTGAAAGGACACCACGACGATGACGAACGCGACGGTTCACAGCCCCGAAGAGATCCAACGGCTCCTGTCGATCGGACTTTCCCCGATCACCGATAACGCCGACGCCCTGTACGAGCTCGGATTCCAGCGCAGTTACCCGCAAGCGCGCAGCGGCTACGAATCGACCGTCTACGAGCGTTCGGTCGACCGCGGCTACCGCGCGACCGATCGAGGGATGCGGCGCGTCATGGTCTGCGAACGAGCCTTCCTGGTTCCGGCCGAACGCCGCGCCGTCGCGGCGTAACTCAGCCCTTCAGGCCCAGCGCCACCATCATCCGGTATCCGATCTCCAGCGCCCGCTCGTCGATGTCGAAGCGGGCGTTGTGATGCGGGAAGCCGGTTTCCGGCCCGCCTCGCGCGCCGACGATAAAGTAGGCGCCGGGCCGCTGCTCCTGCATGAACGACATGTCCTCGGCCCACATGACGACGTCGTGTTCGACGACGTTATCCGCGCCCAAGGTGGCGCGTCCGACCTCGCGGACCACGTCGTTCATCCCGCGATCGTTGACGGTCGGCGGATACGACCAATGGTAGTGCAAGTCGTATTCGAAGCGCATCGCCTCGCCCAAACCGCGTAAGATACGCTCCATGCGCTCCGGCATCGACTTGCGCACCTCCGCATCGAAGCTGCGCACCGTCCCCTTCATCTTCGCTTCATCCGGGATGACGTTGAACGTCGTCCCCGCCTCGAACTTGCCGACGGTGAACACGGCCGGGTCCTTCGGGGCGATCTCGCGGCTGACGATCGTCTGCAGCACGGTGATGAAGTACGCGCCCCCGACGATCGGATCGACCGCGAGATGGGGCATCGCACCGTGGCCGCCTTTGCCGCGAATCGTCAGGTCGTATTCGTCCGCGGAGGCGAAGAACGCGCCGTCGCGGACCCCGATCTTCCCGACGTCGAGACCGCTGAAGAGATGCAGGGCGAACGTGCGATCGACGTGGGGGGTTTCGAGCGCCCCGTCCTCGATCATCAGGCGGTTGCCGGCAAAGCCTTCTTCTCCCGGCTGAAAGCAGAAGACGAGCGTCCCGGGCACCTCGGCGCGGCGCTCGGCAAGCGTGCGCGCGGCGGCGAGCAAGATCGCGACGTGACCGTCGTGGCCGCACGCGTGCATGACGCCGTCGCGCAGCGAGCGATAATCGGACTCGACGAGTTCCCGGATCGGCAGCGCGTCCATATCCGCACGCAACAGCGTTACCGGGCCCGGGAGCGCGCCGCGCAACGTTCCGAGCACGCCGGTCTTTCCGATACCGGTGCGGATCTGGTCGAGCCCGAGCTTGCCGAGCTCCGCTGCGACGAACGCTGCCGTTTCGTGTTCGACCATCGAGAGCTCCGGCTCGCGATGGAGCTTGCGCCGCACCGAGACCAGGTCTGCCGTCGGGATCGCTAGTTGGGTCATGGCGCTCGCTTCCACGGCCGCACGACGCCCCCCGGGTCGGCCGGCGCGGGGTTAACTGAACCCGCGCATTTTCGCATCCTGAAAGGAAACCCGAACCCTCGTACCATAACCGCAGTGGTTACGCCGGAGCGCCCCGGCGCTTCTCGGGAGGGACCGGGGGCCAAGCCGCCCCGATGTTAGGGAGGGTACCTGTGGCAAAAGCCATGTCGAAGCCGGCTCTCGAGCGGCAGGGGCTGAGCGACGATCAGCTCCGCTGGATGCTACGCAACATGTACCTGCAGCGGATGCTCGACAATCGCGGGTTCCAGCTCAACCGCCAGGGCAAGATTCCGTTTGCGACCGGCAGCGAAGGCCATGAAGGCATCCACGCAGGAACGGCGCTCGCGTTCGCGCGCGGCAAGGACATCCTGGTTCCGTACTACCGCGACATGGGGCTCTGCGTCGGCATCGGCATGCCCGTCCTGCAAGTGCTGCTCTCGATGTTTGCACGCGGGAAGGACGTCTCGGGCGGCCGCCAGTTCCCCAACCACTACTCCTATCACTCGCTCGGCATTCTTTCGATCAGCTCGATCATCGCCGCGCACTGCCCGCACGCCGTGGGTGCGGCCTACGCGATGAAGCTTCGCGCGGGGGGGATCGGGGGGCCAAGCCGCCCCGATGTTGTGAAAACCGGGCGCGCGGTGCTCTGCACCTTCGGCGACGGGTCGACGAGCCAAGGCGAGTGGCACGAGTCGCTCAACTTCGCCGCGATTCACAAGCTTCCAATCGTCTTCTTGTGCGAAAACAACGAGTGGGCGATCTCGACGCCGCGCGACCGGCAAATGGCGATCGCCGACATCATCGACAAGGCACCCGGCTACGGGCTACCCGGCGTCAAGGTTGACGGTTCGGACCCCATTGCGACCTACGCGGTGATGAAGGACGCACTCGACCGCGCCCGCGAGGGCGGCGGACCGACCTTGGTCGAGGCGACGTGCTACCGCTTCCTCTCGCACACGACCGACGACGACGATCGCACCTATCGCACCCGCGACGAGATCGAAAGCCACCGGCACCTCGATCCCGTGCCGCGCTTCGAGGCCTTGCTCATCGAGCACGGCGTGGTCAGCTCCGAAGAAGCCTCTAAGATGAAGAAGGACGTATTGGCCGAGGTCAACGCCGTGACCGACGAAGCCGAGGCGCTCCCCTACCCTGCTCCCGAAGAACTCTACGCGCACGTTTACGAAGGACCGTACGAGCCATGGCTCTAGCATCGCCCGCGAGCACCGTCCTCAACAACGTCGAGGCAGTCCGCACGACGCTCTACGAAGCGCTCAAAACCGACGAGCGCACGCTGATTCTCGGCGAAGACGTCGGCGCGCGCGGCAACGTCTTCCTTATTACCAAAGGATTCATCGAAGAGTTCGGGCCCGAGCGCATCCTCGATACGCCGCTCGCCGAAGCGTCGATCGTGGGCATCGCGATCGGCATGGCAATGGAGGGCCTTCGGCCGATCGCCGAGATCCAATTCGCCGACTTCATCTATCCCGCGTTCAATCAAATCGTCGGCGAAGCGGCCAAGACGCGCTATCGCAGCAACGGCGACTACACCTGTCCGCTCGTAATCCGGACGCCCTACGGCGGGGGTGTGCGCGGTGCGCTCTCGCATTCGGTTTCGATCGAAGCGCTGTTCTATCACGTTCCCGGGCTGAAGATCGTCGTGCCGTCGTTTCCGGCCGACGTGAAAGGCCTGCTCAACGCCGCGATCGACGATCCGGATCCGGTCCTCTTCTTGGAACACAAGAAGACCTATCGACTCGTCAAAGGCGAAGTACCGAACGGGCACTACACGATTCCGATCGGCAAGGCCGAGGTCAAACATTCCGGCGATCAGCTGACCGTCGTGTCGTACGGACTCTACGTCCATCAAGCGATCGACGCAGCCAAGCGCCTCGCGGGCGACAACCTGTCGATCGAAGTGATCGACCTGCGTTCGATCCGTCCGATGGACGGCACGACGATCCTCGAGAGCGTGCGCAAGACGCGCAAGCTCTTGATCATCCACGAGGACAACAAGTTCGGCGGCATCGGCGCGGAGATCAGCGCGATGGTTGCCGAGGAAGCGTTCTTCGATCTCGACGCGCCGATCCGGCGCCTGTGCGGACCCGACGTTCCCGCGATGGGCTACGCCGCGACGCTGGAAGAAGAATTCATGATTTCGACCGACCGGATGGCCGATGCAATGCGCGAGATGGTGCGGTTTTAAGTGGCAACGACGATCACCATGCCGCAACTCGGTGAGACCGTCACCGAAGGCACGGTCGCACAATGGCTCAAGAAGCCCGGCGACGCGATCGAGAAGTACGAATCGTTCGTTGAAGTCTCGACCGACAAAGTCAATGCCGAGGTCCCCTCGCCGGTCAGCGGCGTGCTGCGCGAGATCATCTGTAAGGAAGGTGAGACCGTCGCCACGGGCGCGCCCATCGCGATCATCGATGAAGTCGGCGCAGAGACGAGCGCCGCGGCACCCGCAATAGCGCCCGAAGCAACTGCGCCCGCGGCTCCCGCGCCAGCAGTCACGGCGCCGGCCGCGGGAGCGGTCACGACGAACGGCCACGCGCGCGGCGGCAACGGATCCATCAACAGCGCCGAGGTGCTGCGCCGCGTTTCGCCGGCCGTTCGCCGGCTCGCGCGCGAGCACCATGTCGACATCTCAACGGTTCACGGCACGGGTAACAACGGGCGCGTCACCGCTAACGATATCCTGGCGGCTGCGAACGAAGGCCCGGCTGCCGTCATGGCTGCGACGATCATGCACGAACCGCAAACTGCGACCGCGGCTGCCCCCGCACGTCCCGCACCGAGTGCACTCGCCCCACCATCCGCACCCGAGGGTGTCGGACGCTCGACGTACGCATCGCCCGTACCGGGAACGCTGGTTCCGCTCTCGCCCGCGCGCAAGATTATCGCGCAGCGCATGTCCGAGTCGCTCGCGAGCGCGCCGCATGCGTGGACGATGGTCGAAGTCGACGTGAGCAACGCGTGGGCGTGGCGCGCGAAGGCGAAGGACCGCTTCATGCAAGAGAAGGGCTACGCGCTCACGCTCTTGCCGTTCTTCATCTCTGCCGTGGTCGGCGCGATCAAGAGCAATCCGCTGCTCAATTCGCGCTTCACCTCCGACGGCATCTACGTCGAGAAGCAGATCAACGTCGGGATCGCGATCGGCATGGAATCGAACCTCGTCGTTCCGGTGATCCGCGACGCCGACACGCTCTCGATCGCGGGCCTCGCGGTCGCTGCGGGGAAACTCGTCGAGAAGGCCCGCTCGGGCAAGCTCGCTGCGGATGACCTCAGCGGCGGAACGTTCACCGTAAACAATACCGGCGCGAACGGTTCGGTGCTATCGAAGCCGATCATCAACGGCGGCCAAGCCGCCATCGTCACGATGGAAGCCGTCGTCAAGCGCCCGGTCGTCATCAACGACGCGATCGCGATTCGCTCGATGATGAACGTCTGCTTGTCGCTCGACCACCGCGTCATCGACGGCACCGCCTCCAACGCGTTCTTGAACGATCTCAAAAAACGGCTCGAAGCGATGGGCCCGACGGGAGACCTCTGAAGAAAGCCCGCGCTTCGACAAGCTCAGGACGACAGAGTCGGACCTAAAGCTAGGCGATCACCCGCTTTTCTGTGTCGTCCTGAGCCTATCGAAGGGCGGGGTGATCCCGTAGAGACGGGCCGTCGCGCCGGCCGCGGCTGCGACGCGGTTGCGCAGTTCGAGCGGTGACAACACCTCAACCGCATCGCCGAGCGCGAGCAGGTCACGAACTGCCCGCTCGATCGATTCGATCGGCAGCGTAACGACATTCGAATCCCCGTCCTTGCTTTGCCGCACGGGCCCCGTGGCGATGCGTTCCAAGAGCGGCAAGGCGGCCGGCGTGCTGCGCACGATCGCCGTTTCCCGCGACATACTGCGCTCGAAGCGGCGCGTCGACGATTCCCAGTACGCCTTGAGATCGAAACCGCCGGGCGGCTCGAAGCGAGCCTCGAGCACCGTCAGCGATACGATCTCGCCGACGCGATACGTGCGGAAGTCGACGCCCCGGCGCGCGGCCAAGTACCAGGTCGCGTTTTTGAGCACGAGGCCGAGCGGCTCGATCTCGCGCTCCGCTCGCTGCGCCCAACTCGAGTAATCGATGCGCACGCGGCGCTGATCCCACACCGCGCGAGCGAGCGCCGGCAGATGCGGCAACGTTTCTGGCGGCGCATACCACCGGGCGAGGTCGACGTGCAGCCGCGCGTGCATCCGCTGGGCGCTCGCGGCGGCAGAGCGAGGCAGCGCAGCGAATAGCTTGCGTTCGGCACCCGCGGCGGCGCTCCCGACCCCGAGAGCATCGGCGACGGCGCCCCACCCGGCGAGCACGAGCGCCTCAGATTCCGCGGAATCTAGTCCCGTCAACCGCGTGCGATAGCCATCGACCAGCCGGATGCCACCGCCGCTGCCAGCCTCGGCGTAGATCGGGACGCCGGCTTCGCTCAGTTGCTCGACGTCGCGATAAATCGTTCGCACCGAGACGCCGAGCTCGGCAGCCAGATCGGGCGCACTTACGCCGCCGCGGAGTTGGAGGAGCAATAAGAGTGAGACCTGGCGTCCGGCACGCATCGCCGCTACCATTCGACGCGCACTACGCGAAAACCTGACATAGGATGTCAAGGTTGACCGGTATATTGATTTCATCATCGTTGCGCACGAATGCGCGCGCTAAGAGAGGACGTCCATGAAAATCACCGCCATCATGCTGCTCGCCGCGATCGCCGTACTCGCCGGCCCTGCGGCCGGCGCAACCGTGACCCATCAACTCGCTCTCGCGCCGATCGCTGCCTCATCGCCCCGCGACGGCAGCCACGACTTCGACTGGCTCCACGGCTCGTGGCGCGCCACGTTCAAGCTCCTGCGCCGGCCGCTCGCGGGCTCACACGATTGGTACACGCTCGACGGCGCGATGCACATCGACCCGATTTTCGACGACCGCGGCAACTTCGAGACGGGCCGGTTCGGCAAGACCGACTATGCGACGCTCCGGCTCTACGACGCTCGGACCCATCAATGGAGCATCTACTGGGCGACGCCGAAGGCCGGGCTCGGCACGCCGCCGGAAGTCGGTTCGTTCGACGGCCACGGCAACGGCTCGTTTTACGCGTGGCACGACACCTTCAATGGCCGCCCGATCGCCAGTCGCTATCAGTGGACCGTTGTCGATGCCGGCCGGCACTATCACTTCGAACAAGCCTTCTCCGTCGACAAAGGCAAGACGTGGGAAGTCAACTGGATCTCGGATGTCTATCGCCTACCGAGCGCCGTTCGTTAGTGAAGACAGCTGCGAGCGCGAGGTGAAGTCTGTTCGTCGACGAGCCGAAAATCACCGAGGCAGTCTCACACCAAACGGGACGCTCATGATCGTCGAGCCGTTCTTGCGGGCGGTCGCGACGCAAGCCGGCTTCACACACGTCCGGCGCGCTTCCGAAACGCCGTTCAACTTGGTGTACGAAGCAAACCCATAAGGGCCATCCCGCGAGCGCCGTCGAACCCCGAGGGCGCTCGTGGTTATCCGTAAGACATTCAGATTCGAGGCAGCCCACGTGCTGCCGTTCCATCCTGGAAAATGCGCCCGGCTGCACGGGCATTCGTATCGCTTCGAAGTTGCCGTGGCGGGACCGCTCGCGGAGCGCGGCCCGACGGCCGGCATGGTGCTCGACTTCGATGAGATTGCGACGCTCGTCGAACCACTCGTGATCGACCGGCTCGACCACAGCTCGCTCAACGACCTGATGCCGAATCCGACGGCCGAACACATCGCACTCTGGATTTGGGACGAGCTTGCGGAGCGTCTTCCGCAGCTGGTCGAAATCGTCGTCTGGGAAACGCCGACCGCGTGTGCCGTCGTTCGCGCCGAAGATGCTCGCGCTCGCTGAGATCTTCTACAGCATTCAAGGCGAAGGAACGTGGACCGGAACGCCGGCCGTCTTCGTGCGCCTCGCGGGGTGCAACCTCAACTGTCGCTTCTGCGATACCGACTACAGCCTGCGCTTCTTCGCTTCGATCGGCGACGTGGTCGCACGCGTGCGCGAACTGGGCGCGGATTGTCCGATGGTCGTGCTGACCGGGGGCGAACCGCTCGCGCAGCGCGCAGGCGTCGAATTGATTGAAGCGCTGCGCGCCGACGGGCGGCGCGTGCACGTCGAATCGAACGGCACGATCGCGACCGAATTGCCGAGCGACGTCTGGCTGACCGTGTCGCCGAAGGAACGCCTGCATCCCGCAATGGCCGCGCGAGCAAACGAGGTGAAGCTCATCGTCGACGGCCGCGTGCCGGACGAATGGCTCGAGGCGTTCGCCGGCAGAACGATCCCGACGTTTCTCCAACCCGAAGGGAACAAGCGCGACAACATCGAGCTGGCGCTCGCGGCAGCGAAGGCGCAACCCAAGCGTTTCCGGCTCGGGCTGCAAACGCACAAGTTCATCGGCGTCCGGTGATCCTGATCGTCTGCGCGCTGCTGTCCGAACTCAAGTATGCGACGCGGCGTGCGGGTACCGAAATCATCGCCGGCGGCGTGGGTCCGGTCGAGGCTGCCGTCGCAACGGCGTCCGCGCTCGCGCGCAGACCCTATGACGCGGTCGTCAACGCGGGAATCGGCGGCGCGTTTCGCGATCGGGCGAAGGTCGGTGACGCGCTCATCGTGGGCAATGAAACGCTGGCGGATTTCGGACTCGAAGGCGGAGGTGCTCTAAGCCTGCCCGATGGCGCGACGCTCGCCGAGCACGCGCCTGCCGACGCGGTTCTGCTCGAGCGCTGTGCCGGACTCGGCATACCTGCGGGCTCGGGGTTAACCGTTTCGTCCGTGACGACCACCGACGCAAGCGCGTTGCGGCTGTGGGAGCGTTACGGCGCGGATGTCGAATCGATGGAAGGGTTCTCGGTACTGCGAGCCGCAGCGGTCGCACGAGTTCCCGCGCTCGAGGTGCGCGGCATTTCGAACTACGTCGGCGATCGCGCGCGCGCCGAATGGGATTTTGCGGCCGGAGCTCGGGCAACGGCGGCGGCACTCGACGCGATACTCGAAGCACTACTAGTTGGGCCCGCCAGTGCCGGCCCGGGGGGAATTGGTTGAACCGTTCTGCAGTCGCCCTGGGCTTCGCGGCCGCGGTCGTTGGTTTTGGCGCGATGCTCCACAGCGTGACCCCTCGGATAGCCTCGGCGCAGCCGGGGCCTGGTCCGACCGAATCCGCGATCATCGAGCTGCAGGAAGGCCCCGGACCGACGCCCAGCCCGACGGCGACGCCGCGGCGTCGTGGACACGGGAAGCCGTCGCCGACCCCGTCACCCACGCCGCTCATCGGACCACCGGCACCCACCCCGACACCCTCTCCGGTACCGACGCCCGTCCCGGCCGCAACGTCTCCCCCGGCCGCGATCCCGACCGCGATCCCGACCGTGATTCCTACCGCGCGGCCGACGCCGCGACCGGTGGCGCCGTATCAACCCTCGATCCCGCAATCGCTCGAAGATCCCAACGTCCAAGGCATCCTGCACCGGCAGATCGCGCAGCTCTCGCAGCTCAGCTGGATGACGGGGACGTGGCGCGCACACAACGTCGAGGAACTCGGCGACGGGCGCCAGCGCGACCTCGGCCTGAATACCTACGTCTTCGCGCCGATCATGAAGGGCCGCTGGATGTTCGGCGGCGACGGCAAGGGCACGGACTTCTTCTACATCACCTACGATCCGTTCGCGGAGCGCTGGACGCTCGTCCGGCTCAACGAGACTCCCGCGTACGGCATCTGGATTTCCGATCGCGGCTGGCGCGGCAACAGCATTTCGTTTACCACCACGTACTCGTACGCGGTCGGGCGCCAATATGCGCGACGTCTCACGATCATTCACAAGGACGCGCGCACCTGGGGCAT
>Ga0302325_10018933_pt1 | contig 14493 bp, 9 predicted proteins | sample Palsa_T0_2_FD_201948 | JGI IMG/M metagenome (GOLD analysis project Ga0302325, IMG submission 201948) | Peat permafrost microbial communities from Stordalen Mire near Abisko, Sweden - Palsa_T0_2 | ecosystem: Environmental > Terrestrial > Soil > Palsa > Peat permafrost | place: Sweden: Abisko... | reverse complement strand
CCGGCGGGTCTTCCTGGTCCTGCGTTCATAGTCCTCTCAAAGCTGCTGTTTCCGGGATTCGGCCCGGTGCAGAAATGCAAAATCTGACGATTTGCGGTATCCCAATTGATGCGGCCGGCGATGCCATAGGCCGGCGCATTATGCTTTTGTTGCCAAGATTGTTAGCCGGGTGCCTGGAAAAATGCGACCCACCGGCTTAGGAACACTCACCTTCAAGTCCTGCGATGCGATCGGGGGAGCATGGCCCACTCTCCATGCTGAACCACGGCTTGGGCTGGAACGCAATCCTGCATGCAATCGCGATCAACTGCTGACTGGTAAAGAAAACTCGCACTGGCGAAACGATCTAATGTTTGCGTATCGATTATCCGTTTGCGTATCGATAATCCGTTGTCGGATTCAGTCGCGCCGCCGGGAACGGCCTGGGACGCGGGGGCCTACGCGGGAACGTGGCCAATGAGAACAAGGTAATGGTACTCGTCCTGCCTCAGTCACGCAAGTGGCAAACTGGGCGGGTTTTGCACAAGAGGACAATACCGGACGTGTGCTCCCGGCTTTCGGCTCCGGACTTCAGGCTTCCGTGCTTCCCGACTTTGACTTCCACTCCGGCCGGACGCCGGGGAGCCCAAAGCCAACGCATCAGGCGCCGCAGGAGACTTCTCGGGCCCCACTGTTGTGCCTGCCGGGACAAAGACGCGCCCATGAGGTTCGAGATGTAAGCTCCCGGGGATCGCTTTCGCGGCTTGCCACTCTCCGCCCTCGCGGGCGAGGAGAAGCTGGGAAACCGGACGCAAGGGGCTCGGAGGGGAGGAGAAAGCTTCAGCACTCGAGGGCGAAGGAGGGTTCGAGAAGCTGACCGTTGCGAGGGATGGACCAAGAACAACAACCGGATAAGAAAATCTAATTTTTGACGGCGCGGTTGGAAGAAAAAAGCGCTCCGCGGATGCGAAGCGCTTGGTTGAAAGTCCTGGGGGTGGTTCCAGGTTTCAATTCACAGTCAGTGTGATGGTGAGCGGCTTGCCGGAATTGGTAATGGGATTCGCGCCCCCGGTTGTGGCGGTGACTGTAACGGTGTAGCTCCCGGCCGGCGTGCCCGGACTCTTCGAGCTGCTGTTGCTGCCGCCACAAGCGCTCATCCACAAGGTGGAGAAGCCAAGGACGACGATCAGGCTGAGCAGGCGCAGGCTGCGAGGGCGCGATCCGCCGAGAAAAATGATTCCGAACAAGCCCGGGAGCAACAGCGCGAAAAAGATGCCGCCGGTGCGTCCGAAAGGCGGACGAAGTTGCGCCGTTGGGGCCGTGGTCCCAAGATTGAGGGTAACCGCGGTCTGGGTAACGGACACGCCACCGGCGGGGCTGAACAAGTGGGAAATTTCGGCCGTCGTCGGAATGCCGGAGACTGTGTACGTCACAGGCAGAGCGGTGGCGGCGGCGGAACCACTGCCGGTAATAAATCCGTTGCTGCTGTTGACCGTAATCGAGATCGATGCGGTTCCCCCGGGAGAAACTGGGAAAGTGCTGGCCGTCGACGACAGAGAGAAGGTCTCGGTAGTTGCAGTAACCGTGAGGCTGACGGTTGTGCTGACGTTCGATGGGCTGGTTGGAGTGATGGTGATGGTCTGCGCACCTGTGGGAAGCGCCATGTTGGCCAGGGTCGAGATGGTAAGCGTAGTTGTGACGGGATTAATGCCGTCAAAGATCACGCTGGTCGGGTTGAAGCTGCAGGTTGATCCGGCAGGCTGGCCCTTACAACTGCTCGGACTAAAGTTCACAACCGTGGGCGTCGAACCCGCGATTGCGGTGATGGTTACGGTTGACGCGACAGACTGCCCCGCCGAGACGGACACAGGGGTAGGGGCCGGTGAAAACTGAAAGTCCGGAGCGAGAGTAGCTTTCCATGCGGAAGCCAAGTTATTGGCATCGACCGAGCCGAGGCCGGTAACGTAATCGTAGCCCGTGGTGGTGGAATAACCGAAGGTTCCGCTGGCCGGGCACTGCAGGGCGACGGGTTGTGTGGAAGGCGTTCCAACCGTGCAGTCGACAATGCTGTTGCTTCCAGCCGGGATATCGTGAAATGCGGTGGGCGAGTTGGCAGCCAGGCTATAAAGCATGGGATTGATCAAGCCCAGACCGGCGGCGGAACTTCCGTTCAGATACTGGTTCAGCAACACCGCGATCCCTGCCATGACGGGAGTGGAGGCGGAAGTGCCGCCAAAGGCCGAATTATTCACTTGCAGCGCATTCGATATGCTGGTGGCGCAGCTGCTGGTCGATCCCGTCTTGCCGACTTCCGAAAGCGGCACGCAGACAATGTACGGGTCATTCACGTTGGAGGCGGACAGGGAAACATCGGGAACGTCGCGAACGCCGTCGGCGGGTACGCCCGCTCCGGTTTGCCAGGAAGGCTTGGGAAAGCCGGAGACACATTCCGTAAAGCCGGCGTTCTCATTGGCACAATTGCTGGGGCCGCCGCCGCCGCCATCCAGAGAATGGGGGCTCAGGACGAAAAAGTCGTTCCAGGATTTTTCGGGGATGTAGGATTTCGCAGAATCGCCATCGGGGGAGTCATTGGTGGCGTTCCAGTAAGTTCCGCTGCCTTCGTTAAATTCCGTGCCACCCACGCCGGTTACGTACTGGCTACTGGCGGGATAGCTGACGGACAAGCCCATGATGGCCGACGACACCGGAGCCCCGGTCGTATTGTCATTGATATCGCAGATTGCGGGGCCATCGTCGCCCGAGGCGGCAAAGAAGGAGATTCCCTGGGCCACCGCCTGCTTAAAGACCAAGTCTTGAGTGGATAACGGGTCCGTCGAGTCCGCGCTATCGAACTCGCATTGCCCATAACTCATGCTGATTACCGGGGCCAGCATGTTGTCGATGGCGTATTGCGCGGAGAAGGTGACACCGCCGGAGTTGGCGTTGGAGGTCACGAAAATGAGTTGGGCGTTAGGAGCGACCGCGCCGGCGATTTCGAGATCGAGGTCCGACTCGCCCAGATCGCCCGCTTGATATCCGGGAGCGGGGGTGGTCGCTTCGATGTAACGCAGGTTTGGGGTATTGCAGCCAGCGCCGCCGCAACCGCTGACCGAGGAAAGGCCGAAGTCGGTTCGGTAGAAGTTGATGTCGTCGATGTAGACATCGCTCTGGCCGACGATCACGATCTTCTGGCCGGTGCCGTCGAACCCGTTGGTGTGTAAGGCAGCAATGTCGTAGATGGTGGCGAGATCCCCGGGTGCAAGAAAATGAGTAGTCGCTCCGGTGAGCGTGTAATCGGGATGCTGGCGGAGGGAGGGTCTGGGGACGAAATCATTCAGGCCGCGGAATCCGACGGCGACTCCGGACAGCGCCGCGGGAATGGAAGGCATGACGGCGTTCGCGAAGTGCATTTGGCCGTTTACGTTATAGCGATGGATCTCGGTGCGGAAGGCGCTCTCAAGCAGCGCCTCCGTACCGGTGAATACGACAAACTGGCGGCCGCGAGCGACGCTGACGATCTGGAAGCCCTGCGTCCTCAGCCATGCGGTTACTTTCTGCATATCGTTCGCGGTCAGAGCGAAGCCATCGGCGAATTGCTCGGGCGTGAGCCACTTGTGGAAATTGCGCGAGGCGGGATTCTGCTGCTGGGCAATCAGATGATCCAGTGCCTTCATCTGGGACGCTGACGGAGAGAACAGCAGAGTAACGTAGCCCAGCTGGAATGTGGGCTCGACGCGGCCCTGATCATATTGCGCTTGCGCCAGAGGATGCACACGGCCGGGCAAGGTGACGACCTGACTGGAATCGATGGGCGCCGAGATGCGGTTGGACTGGGCGGCGAAACATAGCGACGAGGCCAGCAGGGTTAGAAACAGGGGCGATAGAAATTGGGGAAAGTTCGAAACTCGCATCATCCAAACTCGCATGATCAGGGACTCCGTCTGCACATCGGGGTTGTACCCCAGTGATTCGTGAGTAGTGATGAGCGTTCGTGGCAGTCAGAGCAGTGGACTCCTGACTGACAGCCACTCATCACCGATCATGAATACTGCTCACTGGAGGTATGGTGTTTCTTTAGCTTATCTGATCAAGTCTGACGGAAGGAAGGTTGTATGAAAGCATGAAACTTACAACTTTGGTTACGAAAGATTACAAGAGTTGCAAAATGGGTCACCGGGCGGGCAAGGTTGGGACGGAGCTTAGCGTAACCGCGCTTTTGGGCCCACTCTGTCAAAACTAACCCAACCGAAGTCCTGATTCTGAAGTCCTGATAAAATCCACCCGCACCCGAAGTGCATCAAAAAACAAACAAGGCCCCGGGAATCCAATAAGCCCTGGAGAGAAACTATGCGCTGGTTAGCTTTTTTATCGCTTCTTATTGCAGCGGCAATTGGGCCGCCTTCAGCTCTGCTTGCAGCCGATGCGGATACCCAGTTTCACAACGCTCCGGACACCGCCCGGAAGATGAAAAATCCGTATGAGGGCCAACCCGAGGCTGCGCAGGCGGGAAAAACCCTCTACGCGCGCAATTGCCTGTCTTGCCATGGAAAACTGGGAAAAGGGACGGGCAATGTGCCGTCACTGGTGAGCGGCAAACTCGATTCGGTTACGCCCGGCGAGGTTTTCTGGTTCATCACCAAGGGCGACAAAGACAATGGGATGCCGTCCTGGGCGGCCTTGCCCGTAAGACAGCGTTGGCAGATCGTCAGCTATGTGAAGTCCATGAACTCTTTGACCACAAGCGCTTCGACGGCGCCGGGAACGACCAGCGCCGCAGCCCCGCCGGACAGCGGCGGATGGTCATTGAAGGCACCGGCGCCTACGCCGCCCTTCACGGATTTCCGTTACGAGAAGCCGGGAACGGTTCGCAAGATTACGGTGAAGGATCTTCCTCAACCTTACGCTACGCAATCTTCGAACAACGGAGCGGACCTGGTGGCGCGGCCGCAAGATGCGTGGCCGATCGCGCCCGCGGGCTTCAAGGTGGAGTTGTACGCGACTGGGTTGGAGAATCCTCGGACGCTGCGCACGGCTCCGAACGGCGATATTTTTCTTACGGAGAGTGAAGCCGGGCGCATCCGTATTTTTCGCGGGTTGACCGGCGACGGAAAGCCTGAGCAATCTGCCGTCTTTGCGAGTGGCATGAAGCGGCCCTATGGGCTGGCTTTTTATCCGCCCGGGCCCGATCCGCAGTGGCTCTATGTGGGGAACGAAAACGAAGTGGTGCGCTTCGCCTATCACAACGGCGATTTGAAGGCGAGCGGGGCGCCACAACACGTGGCGGATCTCCCGGACGGAGGCGGGCACTGGACACGGGCGGTGGCATTCTCGTCGGATGGCAAGAAATTGTTTGTCGCTGTGGGCTCGGCATCGAACATCGACGATCCTGATACGACTCCACGGGAGAAAAATCGCGCCGATATTCTGGCGTGCGATCCGGAGAATTGCGTGCTCGGCGTTTACGCTTATGGCATTCGCAACGCCGGGGGCGGAATCGCCGTAAATCCTATGACCAGCGAGTTATGGTGCTCGGTGAATGAACGCGACGCGTTGGGCGACAACCTTGTTCCCGACTACATCACGCACGTGCAGGAAGGCGGATTCTACGGCTGGCCCTGGTGGTACATCGGCGGGCATCAGGATCCGCGACACAAGGGCAAACATCCGGAACTGAAGGATAAAGCCATTGTGCCGGATGTGCTGCTGCAGCCGCACAACGCATCGCTTGAACTTGCTTTTTACGACGGCAAACAATTTCCCGGGGAGTATGCCGGAGACATTTTTGCTTCGGAACACGGCTCCTGGAACAAGACGGTGCGCGTGGGCTACGAGGTGATTCGCGTGCCGCTTCACCAGCGCGGCGACGCCGGCGGCGAGTATGAAGATTTCCTCACCGGCTTCGTGCTGCCCGATGGCAACGTCTGGGGCCGTCCCGTGGGCGTAACGGTCACCAGCGATGGATCGCTGCTGGTAAGCGACGACGGATCGAACTCCATATGGAAGGTCAGTTATAGCGGGAAGTGATGGGAGCCCTTCCGGAAGTACGAGTCGAATGAGGTCTGAGAAGGAGGTCTCAGAAAAAAGAAAGTAGCCATAACGAGCTTGAGGGGCTCTGATATGAGACCATCAGGGTAGCGGCACGGCGTCGGCATTAGGCACCGAACGCTTGGTTTTCGCCACCAGCCGAAACTGCCACCGCTGCCTCCAAACTCATTATGCCCAGTTCAGCCACGCCGCCCGGCCGGGTCGGGTCAAGGCCAGGCCGGTGGACACGCTCTCGCCGCTTCGCCGTGATCGCGATCCTGTTGGGCGCGGCTCTGTGCATGATTGCCCTCGGAATGCACCGGTGGTGGCCGTTCGGGCAGGTTTCGGTTCTGCAGAATTTGCGCCAGGCCAGCGATAGCGAGGTGAAGGTTCGCACTTTTCGCCAGACGTACTTCCCATGGCCCGGCTGCATTATGGAAGGAGTGGTTTTCATCCACGGCCCGGCCGACGCCAAGCCTCTCATTACCATCGAAAAACTTGCCATACGAGGGAGCTACGGCGGCCTTCTCTCCGAACGGATCAGTCAGATTAACGCCGAAGGCCTGCGCGTCTTTATTCCTCCATTTGGCGCCGGCACAACATTTCACACGAATCCTTCGAAGATCACCACCGATGAAATTGTCGCGAACGGCGCGGCCATCGAGTTCGCCTCACGCGATCCGGGCAAAGAACCGCTACGCTTCGACGTCCATCACGCTCTGTTGAAAAACGTGGGTTGGAATGGAGCGCTCAGCTACCAGGTGCGCGTCCGCAATCCTGAGCCTCCGGGAGAGGTAACCGCCGAGGGCAAGTTCGGAGTCTGGAATAAAGTGAGCGCTGGGGAAACACCCATCTCCGGCAAATACAAATTTGAGCACGCGGACTTAAGCGTGTACGGCGGCATCGCAGGCACGCTGTCTTCAGAAGGCAAGTTCGAAGGGAAGCTGGCTCGCATTGATATCTCGGGCAGCACGACCACTCCTGATTTTGAAGTGAAGTCGGGTGGACATCCGGTGAGGCTAACCTCGCAGTTCAAGGCTCACGTGGATGCAATCCATGGCGATACCTTTCTGGATAACGTGACCGCCGATTTCTGGAAGACGCGGGTTGTGGCTCAGGGGAGCATCGCAACGTCGCCGGATGGCAAAGGAAAAACAGCAAAAATCGATCTCAGATCGAACAATGCGCGCATCGACGACTTTCTTAAGTTGTTTGTTAAGGCGGATCGCGCGCCCATGTCCGGAAGCGTGATGTGGCAGAGCCGCGCCGAGATTCCTCCCGGTGAAAAACCGTTTCTTGAAAAATTGAAGATGAATGGCTCCTTTGGAGTCACGGGCGGGACGTTTTCCGACCCTTCCACTCAGGAAGGTGTGGACAAACTCAGTTCAGGCGCACGCGGAGAAAAAGATCACAACGATCCCGAGACTGTGCTTACCAACTTGAAAGGCCAAGTCGAGCTCCTGTCGGGAAAGGCGAACTTCTCTGATCTATCTTTCGCTGTCCCCGGTGCAGCGGCCCGCATGCATGGGAGTTTCAGTCTGATCAGTCACAAGATCGATCTTCGCGGCCAGATACGAGTGGATACCAAAATCTCGGACACCACAAGCGGTTCGAAAGCGTTGATCCTGAAAATGATGGATCCGTTGTTTAAGAAAAAGCCTAAGGGAGAGATCGTGCCGGTACGAATATCAGGAACCTACGGGCATCCCACCTTTGGTCTCGACCTGGTTGACGACAAGAAGGCGGCGGGAGCCGGACAGCGGTAGTGAAGCCGCCAAAACGAGTGGATGGTGGGCGCTATAGGATTCGAACCTATGACTTCCACCGTGTGAAGATGGCACTCTACCGCTGAGTTAAGCGCCCACTATGCTGCGGTAAGTTCATCATTATACACACGCTCATACCAGCCTAAGCAGCCGCTTTCTTGCGGTTCCGACGTCTGCACAGGGGTTCGCGGGTTCGTTAAGAATTCTGCGCCTTTGGCAGGGCGGGGGGCTGATCGCTACTTTCTTCTGGGGCGACAACGATCCGCTTCGACTTTCGATAGACGTTCGCAACCGCCATCGTCCAGAAAGGAACTAAGTCGACCCCCGGCACGAGTTTAGCAAGAAAGGACGGCAGAAACTCCCAGTGCCAGCCAAGAAGGTGAACCAGCGCGGCTCCCATAGCGAAATCAAGAAGGTCATCGGCAGGCGACAAAGCGCCTTCAACGAATACGGGAAGCACGGCGATTTGGAGGGCATCGGCGACGATAGCCAGAATCATGGCGGCCCGGAAGCGCGAGCCCGGTGAGATGGTGATGGTTTCGTTGGTCACGGCAGCCGCTTTGTGCCTCATGGCTATTTTAAACCCAATCCGACGTTCATCGGAGTGTGGCGATCATACGTATGGCGAACATGAGGAAGGTCAGAGAGTTGAGGCCCCAGGAAGCGCGAAAGGCTGTGCTTCGCACTTCCAACTAGCCCGAGCGAAGGTCCACCGATGACGCCAAACCGGGGAATGGGCGCACGGAGACTTGCAAATCCACCCTGCACGCTGCATCTCTCTGCCGGGCGGCTGTTCGTCACTTTGCCGGCGCAACCGGCCGTGGTAGCCTTATCGTCGCGGGGGGCAAAGGCGGCTTCGGGGTCGCTGGTACTTCTGCGCCAAGTAACCCTTCATGGCGGACCAAAACCGGCACCCTCGGCCTCCTGTATCGCCCTCATCTGCCGGGACTTCCGAGGCTTCTGCCGAGCAAGGAAAGGAACAACTTTCCGCTGGCCAGCGGGTTCAATCTAGTGTGAGCACTGCGGCGATCGACCGGGGCGTTCTGATGGCCGGGACGGTTGCGCGCTCGCAGGGGAATTTGGCGCTGCCAATGGGGGTGGCCGAGAGCTACACCGACGCGGAGGTCATGCTTCGAGTCAAGGCGGGGGACCAGTCCGCCTTCGATTATCTGGTGCAGAAGTATCGCCGGCCGCTGGTGAGTTTTATGTACCGCATGGCGCGCAACACGGCCGTGGCGGAAGATCTGGCGCAGGAAGTTTTTCTGCGGGTCTATCGCTCGCGCGAAACCTACGAAGCCAGCGCCAAATTCACCACCTGGCTCTATCGCATCGCGACTAATCTGGCGGTGAATCATGCCCGCGACACGCGCCACGAGCGGCCGGAGGTGACGGTCAGCCTGGATGAACCAGACGAGGAAACCGGGACCACGCTGGATGTCGCCGATGGCACGGTTTCCGCCGAGGAAGCCCTGGTGCGACGGGAGCGCATGATGGCAATCCGGAGCAGGGTGGAGGCCTTGCCGGAGAGGCAACGGTTGGCGGTGATTATGCACAAGTATCAGCAGATGGACTACAAGCAAATTTCCGAGGTACTGAAGTTGAGTGAGTCGGCGACGAAATCGTTATTGTTTCGCGCCTACGAAACCTTGCGGGAGCAGCTAAAACAGTTTCTCTAGAAGCGAAGTTGGCTATGGACGGAAGGTAAGAGCGGCAAAGAAATCATGAGGGAGTTACGGTTATGAGGTGCGAAGAGATTCGCGAGATGCTGCCGGACTTAGCGTCCGGTCTGATGGGGATGACGCCGGAGATCAGCGGACACGTGGCGGGCTGCAGCGCGTGCGCCACGAAGATGGAAGAGTTCCGCCAGACCATGGCGTTGTTGGAGGAATGGCAGGCGCCGGAGCCGTCGCCTTATTTTGACGTGCGTCTGCAGGCTCGCCTGCGGGAAGAGATGGCCCGGCCACAAGCCGGGTGGATGGCGTGGTTCCGGGGTCCCATGCTGGCGGCGGCGCTGACGGTGCTGATGGCAATTGGAGCGGGTTTGTTCTTCACCAGGCACAACGGCGATGAGGTGGCGTTGATTGAAAACCAGAATCAAGCGACGGAGCCGGGCACGGCGGTGAGCGATCTGCAGGCGCTGGAAAAAAATCACGATCTGTACTCCGATTTCGATCTGCTTGACGATCTCGAAGTGCAGCACGATGTGGTGGCGAATCCGTGAAGTGGCGGAATGCCGAAGATAGGTGAGGGCAAGGTAGTACGAATTCAGGGGCGGGGAGAATGCGGCGGGGAAATTTTAGGATGGGATGGATGGCAGCGGCTGTGCTGGCCATGACAGCCGTAGTGGTGTCCCCGTGCCCCGCGCAGCGCAATAACGGCTTCCGGCCGGTGCAGGGACAGGAACGGCAAACCGCGCCGCCTGCAATTCGTCCCCAGCAACGTCCCGGGCAAGGCCATGCCGGGGACTGGCTTCGCCGCTACCGGGGTTTGTCGCCGAGCGAGCAGGAACGGGCGTTGCAGAGCGATCCCGGATTCCGCCGTTTGTCTCCGGAGAATCAACAGTTGTTGCGGCAGCGACTGCGGCACTTCTCCAGCCTTCCGCCGCAGCAGCAGCAACGCGTGCTGAACCGCATGGAAACCTGGGAGCATCTGACGCCGGGTCAGAAAGAACAGGCGCGGGGATTGTTTCAACGGATGCAGCAACTCCCGCCGGAGCGGCGGCGCATGCTAACCACCGCGATACGCGATCTGCGCGTCATGCCGCCGCCGGAACGCGAACGGATTATCGATTCCAACCGCTTCAAGAGTATGTTCTCACCCCAGGAACGTGACATCATGCGCGGTGCGGCCCGGCTTCCGCTGGCTTCGCCCGAGAATGGCCGACCCGAAGAATAATTGTCGGGGGACGGTCGTGGGTGGAAAGCGTGATTGGTAAAACTCGGTCAGTGAAAATCGTGGGAAATGGTTTCTGCTTTGGTAACGAACAAGGGCTGCACCCGCTCGGCTTTGACTGAGATCACGTTGTCCTGGTTCTGCAGGATGCCCTCGATAGCCAGGAACCGCTCTGAGGCCAACAGCAGCCGGTTGCGATGAAACAGATCGGGAGTAATGATCGCGTTGGCTACTCCGGTTTCGTCTTCCAGACTCAAAAACACAAAACCTTTCGCGGTTCCGGGACGCTGGCGCACGATTACGCAACCTCCGATGCGGAGACGTTTGCCATGGGGAATGTTGCGCAGTTCGCTGGCCCGGCGAATGCCCATGGCGTTGAGCCAGTCGCGCCGGTAAGCCATGGGATGCTTTCCCACGGTAAGGCCGGTGCCGCGGAAATCGGCAACCAGGCGCTCTTCGTGGTTCATGGGCTGGAGCGGGGAAGGCGAATCGGATTCCGGCACATTTTCCAGCAGCGGTCCGGAGCCGCGCACCGCGCATTCCACTTGCCAGAGGGCGTCCCGGCGATGGAGTTGCGAGTACCGAGTATCTGGTACCGAGTTGCGAAATTCCTCCGCCGCTCGCGTGCGCTCGGGGGTCGGAATGACAGAGGTTTTGCCGGTCACTGACCACTCGGCACTCGCCACTGAATTCAGCGCGCCGATTTCCGCCAGCGTGGTGAGTTCATCCTTGCGCAGTTCTGGAACGCGATGAGTGAGATTGTGAATCGAAGTAAATGGAGCAAGCATGCGTTCGCGCAGCAGCGCGCGAGCCGCGTCTTCGCGCAGGCCGCGGACATAGCGCAATCCCAAACGCAGCGCGATTTTGCTGAGGGCTGACGGCTGAGGGCTGACGGCTTCCAAAGTGCACATCCAATCCGAACGCGTCACATCCGCCGGCAGCATCTTGAGGCCGTGGCGCTGCGCATCTTTCACTATGGTTGCGGGAGAATAAAAACCCATGGGCTGGTTGTTAAGCAAAGCCGCGGTGAACGCGGCCAGATAATGGCATTTCAGATAAGCGCTGGCATATGCGATGAGGGCGAAGCTGGCGGCGTGCGATTCAGGAAATCCGTAAAGCGCGAAAGAAGTGATGGAGAGAATGATTTCTTCCTGCGCCTTCGGCGAGATTCCATTCTGCGTCATGCCGGCGCGCAGCCGGGCTTCGATTTCTTTCATTCGCGCCTGGCTTCGCTTGAAGCCCATGGCGCGGCGCAAATCTTCCGCTTCGCCGCCCGAGAAGTTGGCAGCGATCATGGCGATGCGAAGCAACTGCTCCTGAAAAAGCGGCACACCCAGGGTGCGAGCCAGCACCGGTTCGAGCGATGGATGCGGAAAAGTAACCTCTTCTCTTCCCTGGCGGCGTTGCAAAAAAGGATTGACCATTTGACCGACGATCGGCCCCGGACGGATGATCGCGACCTGCACCACGATGTCGTAAAAACGTTGGGGGCGCAGGCGTGGCAGGCATGCCATCTGGGCCCGGCTTTCCACCTGAAACAAACCTATGGTATCGGCCTGCTGCAGCGCGGAATAAACCGTGGAATCATCCTGCGGAAGGTGCGCCAGATCCACTTCTTCCCGGTAGTGGTTGCGAATCAGTTCGATGGAATCCTTGAGCACCGCCATCATGCCGAGACCCAGCAAATCGACTTTGATGATGCCCATGTCGGCGCAATCTTCTTTGTCCCACTGCACCACCACGCGGCCGGGCATGGAAGCGGGTTCGAGTGGAACCACCGAGTCGAGCTGTCCCTGGCAGATGACCATGCCGCCGGAGTGCTGGCCGAGATGGCGCGGCATATCCTGGACGGCGAGGCAGAGTTCGTAATATTTGCGCAGGCGGGGATGTTGAAGGTCGAGTCCGGCGTCGCGGAAGCGGCGATCGAGTGCGTCGTTTTCATCGCGGAATTCCCAGGTGGCAACCGCGGCGGAAATTCTGGCGAGCGTTTCCGGATCGAGGCCCAGCGCCTTGCCCATTTCGCGCGCCGCCATGCGGTTGCGATAAGTGATGACATTGGCAGTCATGGCTGCACCGCGCTCGCCGTAGCGGCGGTAGACATGCTGAATCACCTTTTCGCGCTCGTCGCCGCTGGGCAGGTCGAGATCGATGTCGGGCCACTCGCCGCGCTCCTCCGATAGAAACCGCTCGAAGAGAAGCTCCATCCCGATGGGATCGACGGCGGTGATGCCCAACGAATAACAGACTGCGCTGTTGGCGGCCGAACCGCGCCCCTGCAGAAGAATGTTCTGCTCGCGGCAGAAGCGGACCAGATCCCACACGATGAGAAAATATCCGGCGAGTTTCAGCTTTTCGATCAGCGCCAGCTCGCGCTCGATCTGACGGCGGGCGCGGGCTTGCAGGTCATTTGCGGCCCGGCCATAGCGCTGGGTGAAACCTTCCCAGGCGCGCTCCCGCAGAAACGAATTCATGGTCTCGCCTTCAGGAACGGGATAGCGGGGAAACTCGTAGCCGAGATGATTCAGGGTGAACCCGAGACGCGCGGAGAGCTCGAGAGTGTTGGCGATAGCTTCTGGCAGGTCGGCGAAGAGTTGCTGCATCTGTTGCGGCGATTTCAAGTGACATTCAGAGTTGCGCGCCAGCAGACGCCCGGCAGTTGTGAGTGTGCGGTGATGACGGATGGCGGCGAAGGCATCGCAGAGTTCGCGGTCTTTGGCAGCGGCGTAGCAGACGCCGTTGGTCGCCAGCAGAGGAAGATTGAGTGAGCGAGCGATGGCGATGGCCGCCCGGTTGCGATTTTCCTCTTCCCGATGATAATGGCGCTGCAATTCGACGTACACATTGCCCGCTCCGAAAACTCCAATCAGTCGCTCGACTTGCTGCTGCGCTGCATCCATGCCACCATGCTGCAAAGCTGCGGCCAACGGCCCGTCTGCCCCGCCGGTCAGGCAAATCAGACCGGAAGCATGCTCTTCCAGTTCTTCCTTATGAACCGCACCCTCGCCTTTTTTCCCGCGCAACTTCATTTTGGTGATCAGGCGGCAGAGGTTTTGATAGCCCGGGCGCGACGAAACCAGGAGTGGAAGGCGGAAGTTACCACGGAGACACTGAGGCACGGAGGAATTCTTAAAGTTTTGATTGTTAATATTCGCTGGTTGATCCTCGGAGGCGCGTCCGCACAAATCGTCGAACTGAAATTGTGCATTTGGTTTCTTCTCTATGACTCCCTGACTCCGGGGTAAAAAAGTCGAGATCTCCGCCCCGATATGCGCCTTGATCCCCAACTTCTTTGCTGCCAGGTGAAAGCGCGGCGCGCCATAGACGCCATCCGTATCGAGCAGGGCCATGGCGGGCATATCGAGCCGGGAGCAGACTCCCGCCAGTTGCTCAGGCAGGGAAGATCCTTCGAGGAAGCTGAATGCGGAGCGGGCATGAAGTTCGATGTATGACATCAGTTCTCAGTTAAAAAAATATTCCCGCAGAGGCACAGAGACACTGAGAAATTCAAAGAAAAATAAAAACCATTAAGAGATCTTCTCTGTGCCTCTGGGGTGAAAAAGCTGTTGACATCAGTCATAGGTTCCCTCCAGGAACCAGCCGGCGCTTAGCAGATCATGCACCAGCCTGTAGAGAACTAGGCCTTCTGCATTTTGCAGGGCGATATCCCACTCGTCACGCGACCAGGCGTCCCGCTCCCACCAGTCACCGGAGTGGCGCCATGGGCCGGCCTTCCAGAGCACGCTGCCTTGCGCTTCTTTCTTTTTTGGGCAAGCTACGCGTACCGGTTCTCCGTTTTCCAAAGTGACGGTGACCCGAAGTGGAGGACGGAACC
>Ga0302325_10018931_pt1 | contig 14494 bp, 12 predicted proteins | sample Palsa_T0_2_FD_201948 | JGI IMG/M metagenome (GOLD analysis project Ga0302325, IMG submission 201948) | Peat permafrost microbial communities from Stordalen Mire near Abisko, Sweden - Palsa_T0_2 | ecosystem: Environmental > Terrestrial > Soil > Palsa > Peat permafrost | place: Sweden: Abisko... | reverse complement strand
ATGAGCTATGTATTTACTTCTGGCTTGGGGATATAAACAGCAATTCAGTACCCAGGTACTTACTTTAGTCACTCTCATTACTCCAAGACTGGTCTTTCTCCGTTCTCACTAACATTACCGATGATACGGGCGTCACAGTTGCTCAGCTTCATCTAGGTGTTAGTTTGATGATCTTGTTTACTATGGTAACCTGTGGCCTTGACTTATAGTCGCCGTGGCGTCTACATTTTATCTTCATTCCGTGATTCCTCTGCATTAGCCAGTTTTTTGGTTGGCTTATAGCACTTCCAAGGGAGAATATTATGCCTACAGAATCATTTTAGGTATCTTTGTATCTCCAGTTGACTCACTGCCCGTTAGTATCTTTCGTCCAAAAATGTCTCCATGCTCAATATTTACAGGAAGTCACAGTTCCAGATCTTTTTTTTGTTCACGAGCGCGGAGCTTTTATGAGTATCTACTCTTTCTTGCTGTTTGGCTTAAATGTTCTCGCTCTGCAAGTTTTCCTCCCTTCACCAAAAAGTCTTTGGCTAATCTCAAAAGATTCTTTACAGGCTGGATCAATGTCACTGTTGAGTGGAAGTGGGTCATGTGGTTCGGAGCTCTCGTTCAAGCTTTTGCTAACATCATTCTTTATTTCTTCATGAAAGAGGCAATGTAAGATTACGTCTGCGACACAGTGGAAGGTATTGACTCAAGAGAGTCTAGCAATGGGACATCGGCTCCAATAAAAGCAGGAAATTCTGCCCCAGATACAGAGAAGAACGAAAAACCAGCCATCCTAACGGCATTAGAAAGAAGTAATACAACTTTGACGCCTTAGAATAGTTATTGGAAGAAACTACAACTCTTTGTGAAACTGCCAGGATGTCCATCTCTGAAGTAGCTCGGGACGATGATGTATCATCCACTTTTCATCATGTATCACTTCCCAAGTATGGCTGGGCGGGCTTGTAAATGCAGAGCCAAGTCAGAGATACCAAGACGGGTCATCTTTTTCTAGAAAAGTGTTGCTTGAAATGAAATGAAGTGGATATATAAAAGATCACTAGCTTCCAGATATGAACAATGAACACCCTTGAGCTAGTCTCCCGCCCTAAGACTCTATCTGACCCTTGTGATTTCATGATCAAGTTCAATTTCCCCTTTGGTTTAAATCCATATTTCGCCTTTCAAAGAAGCTGAAGTAAGCAATAAATAAATTTGATATATTTTGAAATACCCCCTAGACTATCCTTTGATGAACCACCTTCACTCGCCGATATCTAGCTAGCAGTCAATGCTTAAGGACTCCTACGCAATAGAATGAACACGCTGGTTCCTTCTGATATTTGTTTCCAAACTTTCCACAGAACTTTTCAATGGAATTGACTTGAAGCTGACAACCCCCCCACCAAACTTGACAGGACAATATCGCTCCGCGTTTATTGACCTCGGGTAAGTTCGGGCTTCCCCACAACCCTAGCACAGCCATCCCACTAACCCTGTCACTCTAACGATGGCCAGGATCGCCAGCATTACGTGAAACGCTACTTCTCATGGATCCAAGTTAGGGAAAGCTTCGATTCGCACTAGATACCCGAATTAGGAATTCTTGCGGTAGCTTCAGCCTTCAGCCTCGCTCGACGTCAACTTTTGAGGTCAATGAAGCTAATCAGCCGCCCGTGTATAGAGATTCTTGTGTACATAATATGTGTGAGGGTACGTCGAGATGGATGTAGCTTTTGAAATTGATACCCATAATCCAGTCAATTAATCACTCAATCTTGCTGCAAATCATCGAAATGACAGGCCTCAAACAAAATTGTGAGATAGAGGTTTAGAACGTACCCGCTTCATATGAGGACACAGGAAGGAGATGGCGAAGGCCGGGAAGAAGTTGGGAGATAAGAACGGCCAAGACCCTGAGGAGAAGACGAAGATTGAGTATGATCTTCAGACGAAAAATAGGAAATTGGACAGGGAGATGACTTTGAGAGAAAAGGCGAAGAAAGTTGGAGAGGTCAATAGGGATGCCCAGCAAGAGTTGCAGAAATCGGAGAAGGAACACAAAATCGCCCAGAAGATATACTGGGTCGTTATCCGCAGAGCGGGCACTCTAGACTACGAAGTTGGTGTTGAGGATGATGTAGAAAGTCTAGACTCGAAGTAGAGGATTCTCGAAGTTAGACTCGGCGCTTACATTTCGTAATCATAGTTGTTCCAGTCCTACTCGGTCATTCTGTAACAGAAATCGGTGAGCACAACTGGTCCAAGGTCTAACGTCGTGGAAGTAGCGCGGGGCAATTTCCTGCGGAAAATGCTCATCATTACACACGTAACCAGTTGCCAGCCAGGCATTCCCAAAACGCCAACCACCCAATGCAATCGCAGTAGCCATTCCGCGGGTCAATCGCTGTCGTCTCCATTATCAAGTGCTTCGTCCTCAGCCTCCTTATGATCTAGCTCTTCCAGAGGCTCCTCCACCTCCAATCGCTCTTCGGGCTCTTCTTCATCGTCCTCATCCTCGTCCTCATCTTCGTGTCTTTCGTCTTCTTCGCCATCATCCTCTACCCTTGAATCGCCCATGTTATATCCTTCTGGCATCTCACTTGTATCCATTCCAGAGCTATCTCCAGGCTCTATGCGAGCTTTCTTTGTGGCAGGCTGTCCATCTCGATTTAGTTGACCTTCGCCATCCTCAACATCACCGTCTTCTCCATGGCCAGTTTGGGCAGCCGCTTTGTTCTCTGCGACCTTATTTCGGTATGCATTTCTCTTGTCCGTCTGTACTTCGTTGAACTCTGCACGCAGGAATTAGTCAGAATTTTGATGCAGACAAGAGGAATAGACTAACTTGCGAGTTCTGCTTCCAACCGTGGCCTAAAATCCGGAAATTCGAGATCTTCTAAGGCGTTGAAAACATCTTGGGGGGTGATTGTCTTTCTGTTTGAGACTGAGGCATGTTCGTTCGAGCTGGACATTTCGTTAGAAACTGTCTCATCTGATGATCCCTACCAAAGCACCAAGTTATCCCTGGGGAAATAAACATACTGAGTCGCTAGATAGTTCACAAAGACGGTCGCGCTCTTGGTCATTGCCAACATGGCATTGCCCTGAATTTGTGTATTCGGCGGCAGTACGCCTTTCGCCAGTCTGGTGACAATACTCTTTGGCAGATTGAGATCCTACCAATTGGATCAGAATAAATTTCCTAGTTCTGGAGTATACATTGTAGGTCCTGACAACCTCTCCACGCCGCGTTAGGCTGAAGGGAATTGGGTATATACCTCGATATTTATCCCATCTCTGACAAGGGCTTCCTTCGCAGCAGTTGCTTCGTCGCCCGTTCCTGCCTTCGAGACGTCGCTTTTTCTGGGTGGCATTGTGACGTTGGGTTGTAGAAGTATACCGATTATTCGATGTTAAGTACCAGACCTCGAGGGTTGGCTGAGGGGAAAGGGAGAGTGGTTCGGCAAATAATTTGCTCAAGGCGAAGGCGGTGAGTCCAGGTCGCGACGCGTTTTCCCCACGTGATGCAACGTTCTTCAGGGGGGCCGATATCATCTTGAACAATTTCAAAACGAGTCGGAGCACAAAAATTGTGCCGAAGAATGTTGAGGGAACCACAACAAGCATCAGTTATATCACTCACGAATGCCCTATGGAGCAAGTGCTCAGATTATTTTTAGAATTTGATTTATTTGATAAGAGCTATACTGTACAGGTGTATAGTGAGACCGAGGTCTATATAATTTTACATGGTCGACTATGTGACTGTACTTGCAAAACAAGTGTCGGCTAGTTTCGTACCTCGTGCGCTCTCTTATACAATGCAACCGCTGCAGTCATCCCCTGTGTGGTGACTTCCATCTATTGTGGTATCTATCCAGAAAACCCCAGCCCATCCCTATGCGCAAAGCGCCATATGCAGAAAAAATTCGATGGTCCAAAATGCCATTAATCGATTGGTGTGGTGTTCTCGTCCTGCAGAAGTCATTCCTGCCACGCTATCCAATAGCCCTGCCAATATATATATCCCCTCCGTCACGCCTTGGTTGAGGTCTTGGCGAAAGGCCCCCTATTGCAAGTCCGTCAGACATCGAAGCCCAATTTGAGCTGCTGGTATGATCCGTCCTTAACTGACTAACAACAGATTCATCCTCTGGATCGAACCACGAGAAATTACTGTCATCTGCCTTCAAATCACTGCTCCCACGATCTCGACTTTGCCATTTGAAACTCCCTACACTCTTTGCACTCATACTACTCCGCCTGCTCTTCGTCCTTATATGGCCAGGTGGCGCTTTCGACAATCGAGAACTCTGACGTTTTACTGGAGCAATGAAAGGTTCTGCACCTGGGACAGCCTCATCGGTGAGACCTACCCGAGAATTTGGTGCTTTCGCAAGGAACGAGGGCGAATCGGGAAACTGGGAGGAAGGAGACATCACTGTTTGGATTGAGGTTGGCGATGCCTCCCATATCCAATTGGGAGGGCTTCCAAGTGTGATCGGCCGCAGCTCTGGTCTTGACGGGGCAAGATATGCTGGTGGTGGAGGTCTCTTTTGATCGATCCCATTTTGACGCCATGATGCGATCTCATCATCGTCTATTGGAGAGGCACCCCGATGACAGAAGGGCGACTGCCCTCGACGGTAGCGGTAAATCAGAAATAAGGAACAGACGATCAGGACAAGGCCCACGAAGCCAAGAACTGTAGGAAGGACAATAACCAAAACTCGACGATGGTTGGAGGACCCGCCCTGTGTGACACCCGACGCCATCGGTACGGTAGAGATGTTGAGACTTGAGCTTGAAGTAGGTGTAGCTAGACCTGCCGGAGTCTGTGTACAAGAAGACGAAATGCTTTCGGAGCTTGACGTGGCCGATGTCATAAATGACAAGACATCGATTGTCTTCGTTGTCGTCACGACCGGTTCTGACAAGGAAGTTAGAGGAATGACCGGTGCTGTGATGGTATTTGAAACTATAGGTGCCGCTGCAGATACAATCGGTTGATTCACGCCCTTCTTCGATTGTCCTGGTGCTATAACAGGTGGTGTTGGGGGAGTTGCCAGCACAAGCAGCAGCAGACTAAGAAATGCTAAGATTGTTGTTTGAATACCCCGCATGTTGAGGATGCGAAGTTCGAGGAATGGAACCGTTGCACCGGTCAACACATCGCTGCCAAGTTTGCGGACCAAATGCAGAAATATCTTTCAAGCGAAGAATGATAAATGATAGAAAGAAGCAAAATAAGAACAATAGGAAGAGCGGAAGAATCTTGTGACCAAGTGATCTTTGGATCAACTCAGTACACCAGATTCGACGACGAGGGCGCACACCCATCGAACACAGATGAATGCAGGCACCACATCTCATATAAGAGTAAAGGCACTTAGTGGGCTCTCTCGGCCATGCCAGGCTGCAGCGGGGACCAGGATGAAGAGGTGTCTCAATTTCTAGCTACGTTAGATGGAGAAGATAATAATACCACCGTGCTTCTGTGGTCTGGGAGCTGCGCAGCTGTGGTGCAATGAGAAACAAGCAGGAAGAAGGTGTGGAGGGTGCAGAGATGGAGGTCGGGAATCCTTGCTGGCGAGCGGTGTCTAGCCAAATCGAAGGCTTGAAAGTTGAATCGATGTTTCGATAGGCTGCGGGGGCCCCGGTCAGGTTCCTCGGAGACTACTGTGCCAAGTACTTCGTACAGTACAAACTGTACTGTACAGTACGAAAGTACAGTCAAGACTCAAGAGGCTGGCCAGGGGGGGCAAGGGGCGGTCCCCTTTTTTGACGCCATTGCCGAAACTTGATGTGCGGGTGGGGAAGGGCTTGAGCGTTGAACGCCGTATGGAGTACTTCGTTCGTACCTTGCTGGCGCTGCAAGCGACGACCATAGTCGCATTTTGCCATGCGCCTGGGCGATCCTAGATCCGATGCAGAGGGGCACCTGTTGGAGATTTGGGCTACCACGACATACGATATCTGACAAGTCACCAAGCAGCCCGAGCAGCCTAAGCAGCCAAAGCAGCCAAAGCAGCCGGAGCCAGCCGGACTGGCAAGTATTGGTGCTCGCAGGCCAAAAAGCAAGTCTGCAAACGTGGGGCCGTGGGGCCGTGTGGCCGCGCGATGAAGCGGTGAAGCTCGCAACCCGGATCTCACTTTCTCAGCCACACAGAGCCGTTTACAAGCAAGGTTGGCTAGGTTTCTGTAGCGGCAGGCCTGGCTGACAGGCTTGACAGCGCAGTCGGTCGTCTGGAGGCAATTGAGCTGCTGAGTGGGTTGATGGGGATCATGGGAGGAAATGATGGGGCCAACCTGCTGTCTTTGAAACCTTAGCGACGTCTCCTAAGGCTGCCGAGCGAACATGTCGATTGGTGTCGCGAGAAACAGGGCGGATCGATACTGTACAATCGACAGCGACGGCGGGCTCGGCACACCAGATTGCGAAGCGAGGGAACAGCCTCTGGAGGATTGGTGACTACAGACAGTACTGATGGCTGCTGGCCCTGAGAAGTGCTGACGGCCTCATGGAGTGGTTCTCGTACCTGCTTGTGAGTCTTTTCTCAAGAGCCGAGCTAAGAGACGACTAGGAAATCTAGAGGCCCGCCTTCCTAGACCTTGCCCCTGAAGGATCCTGGATAGAGCTTCTCCGGATTCCCACAAAAGCAAGTGCCACGACTTACTGTAGTCACTGCTTCTCGGGAAGTCCACCATCGAGAACCTCAAAGCCTGTTTCAATACTTGGATGTCCCATTCAGGAATCGTCCTCCCTCTCTCAAACATCTCAGTACTGTACGGGATGATTGATCCGGTCAACGACTTTCTCACTCAGTAGTCTCACTCACCCTCTATGACTTTGGAAACGAGTATCAAGTAGCAAAACCTATCTAGTTAATGTTCGTAAGCAGTCATATCTAGACACTTTAACCTCATCGCATGTCTCCATTCAGCCATCTGGCTATTGAGATTCATTGCAATGTCGGTCCTAAACATGCACACAGAAGCCCAGTTAGCCTAGCTCTTTACCCGTCGTAAGGCGTCAAATCAACCACACCAGCCTTGGGTACCCTCCTCCGTCATGCGGCCCTCGCAGAAACGATTCATGCAATCTTGGTAGAAAAGCCTCACTCCCACGATTTGCCCAACGAGTAGAAATACTGTATAAAACAAGCAATCCACATCACAGGGGTGTGATGGTGGTGGGACAAAACCCTATCCAATGATTTTCATCTGGGGTCTGACAAACGAAACATCAAGCCGTGCTGACAGTCGGCCTCTCAACCACCATGAACAACGCACAAAATAGCTGAACGACCATTACAAAAAGCTACCCAATTTCCTCGTAATCTGCTCCAACGCACGCTGCCATGTGGCAGTGGCGCCAAAGGATTAACCTGCTGCTGCACAACAAAAAAGTCAATCCAAGTCTTTGTCCATTCTAAAAGAAGGTTCGCCCTTGCGTGCATGCGAACCTTGGCACGCGGTGCTTAATTCTCCAATCAGGTGGGACATCCAGGCGTCTAACACCCTCACCGCCACCCTTGCATTTTGAAGCAAAAGATAAGATGGGAAATGCAACGCACGTTCCTTGATGAGTGCATCTGCCATAAAACGTGCTCTGCATTGGGTATGACTCGCAGCGTCTGTGAAGATCACACAACGTGCCTGATGTCTCTTACCGCCGTGGTAATAGCCGTCCATCGCTGAACTATATTTGGCCTAGAGTTGTCCCCGTCAAAGTAAGTGTTCTCATGTTCTCATGAGATGAGATTTGGAATGCTTTGGAGTTGCGATGGCATGTTTGGGAGACTATGTCGCGGTTGCTAGGATGTGATGGTCCACACAGATCATTCGCCCCCGCTTTGATGTTTTACGATGACGGTGCTGCTTCAAAAAGCGAGGAAGAGTGGGTGGATGATGCAGCCTCTGGAGTCATTATCTTTACTTCATTACTGTACTCTGGATTATGCTGTTATGGTATCATTTCCGGATGCCGCGCTTCCCTTCGCAAACACCACTTGCCCTTCGGTATACATGTAGATCGGGCTTTTCAACATCCACTATCACAAATAGCAGCAGTCCACCCCCCCTTTCCCGGAAAAGGAACTTCGGTAGAAGATCAAGAGGTGAAGTGATGGAAGATGCCTGCCTATCCATAAAATCAAAACTCCTGACTCATCGCTGATGCTTCCGTGTATGCTAAAGACGCTTCGTATGCTGCGTAAAGATAAAAGAGAAAACACTTCCCTATTCCAGCGGAACCATCATATTGGAAGGGTGCTGGCGCTCGAGCAAATAATGAACATCAGAAAATCATGAGGCAACACTGTCTCACTACCTCATCCAAGACTGCCTCTTGAATTTGAGTGGCTTGATGAGCCACTATCGCTCGGAGTTCCTGGATCAATGGAAACCTGCGATTTAATTGCAACAATCCATTCATGTTGAAGCAATTCTACAGCTGAAGCTCGTTTCTTAGGATCCCGGATAAAGCATTTCCTGAGGAAATCGATGCCTTCCGGACTGAGCTGGTCCGATGATGGGAGTTGTGGGGGGTTGCCCTGTGCAATGTTGTACATTATGGCCCATTCGTTGTCGAGAGATGCCCAGGGTCGACGACCAGTAGCCATCTCGAGGATGACACATCCGAGTGACCATACATCAACAGCCCCAGCTCGTCCGGGATTCTCGCCTTTAATGACTTCCGGTGACATGTACATTGGTGTCCCTGTCATGGACTTGTTGGCCTTGCCAGCGCCAGCTTCGGCCGCGACGAGAGTCTTGCCCTGACGAGCAATGACTTTCGCTGCGCCGAAGTCGACGTACTTGATGACACCGTTATGGTTGAGGAGGATATCTAAAGTAAAGTTAGAAAAAGGCGCTTAACGTCAATTTGCTCGAATAAAAACCTACTTTCTGGCTTGATATCGCGATGCACAATGCCGCTCTCATGTAGGTAAGCAAGACCCTCGAGCAGCTGCAACGCATATACCATAATAACCTGTTCATCCTCAATTCGTCCATGTTCCAAAAGTCCAGCCAACGAGCCGCCGGAACAAAATTCCATGAATATATAGACTTTATCCCTGTGAACCTCAATGCCATGGTAAGACACAACGTTTGGGTGGTCCAAGACCTCCAACACGTTCATCTCGTCCCTAATCTGATTTGCAATGGTCGGGATGAGCGTTGGATCCTGTAGGCGAATTTCTTTGACTGCCATCAGGTGGCCAGAATCCAAATTGATCGCGGCATATACAGACCCAAAGGTACCGCCACCAACGAAGTTTCCTTGCTGCCATCGCATGTTCACGTTGGATGCAGAGGATGAGAGATAGGTCAGTGATCGGTCTGCCTCACTTGACTCTTCTAGTACCCGACCAAGAGCTTGTCTCTCAGCTTCCTTTTGCTTTCGGGTATCGTCAAGGAACGCCAGTTGCTCCAGCCTATTCTCACGGACGTAGCTTGCGGACTCTTCATCGTCCAGCATGCGACTCATGTCCATCTTCCTGAATTGGCCAGCCAGTGCTTCGATACGCTGTTTCTCGGCTTGGTCGGCCAAAGTTGATCTTGCACCCATAATATCGAAATGTGAAATGAGGAGAGACATGCACCCTGCGACTTTGGCACGGAGCCTTGAATATTCATCTTCACCTAGAGCAAGAATGTGTTGACCTTGGGTCATGACCATTGCAAATTCCAAGGCGAGGACTGCCCATCTGAAAGTCTTTCGATCGGTAGCAATGCAATCATCGCAGATAAAACTGACCCAGTCCAGGGCCAGCTTGGTGAGCTTCAGATTGTTCATCTGTTTTCGATTTCGGTCCATGTAGAGTAACGATCTTTGTCCGAATTCCGTTGCGAATACGAAGCAAGTTTGGATCAGTTCTTGGCAATCCAGACCTTCGGTCTGTTTTCTGACTATCTCAACGCTGTCCATGATCAAATTCGATAATTTGTAGACAACTTTCTTGATGTCTGTCAACTTGAGATTGACTTTCTTGAGATTTGATCGTTGTTCGACTACCATGTCCAAGTGCATGTCAATGGAATCTAAGAAGGCCGTTCGGGCATTCTGTAATCTGGCCTGGGAACCGTCTGCGATCAAGCGAAGATGGCCGATTTTGACGTCAGTTGAGGGTTCTTGAATGTTTGCATCAACCTGGCGTCCATCCCACGGAATCTGATTCTCGGGACGCAGAACCAAGATATAGGGGTTGGTGGGGTCTTCTTGAACGTCGTTTGAATGATAACATGTCCCAAGGATAGACTGGATGTCTTGAGGACGGTTGTACAATGATGGAGATGCAATTAAGAAGATCCCATCATGCTCAATGGTTGCAGTGTACACCAAAAAATGTCCCGTCTCAATGAGTCTCGAATATAAGTGTTGGAGCACCTCTCGGCGCATAGCAATGCTGAAATCCGTGGCATTTTCGAAGCGATCACTTAGAACCCTTGAGAATCGTTGGAGCATTCGCTGGCGAACGCGAACAGAGTCAAGACTCTGCTTGTAACGTTTGGTCATCTCAGCAGCAGTCTCCTTCGGCTTGCGCTGAAGCTCCTTCTCAAAGGTTTGGCTCAGACGATAGAAAGCTTTGTGGGTAAGGGAGCTGAACTGTTCAGCAACTTCAACATCCCCACCTTGAAGATGACGTCCAATTTCGTTCGAGAAATCCCATTCCTGCTCTAGAACCTCGGCCTCCTTGAATGTATTCTTGTTGCCCCCTAGCTTCCAGTTCAGCATTTTGAAATAGAACTTCAATGCGTCCAAGACAACCTGGTCGAATGATTCATCGATACACGGAGGAAGATCCCATCCAGGTTCTGACTGAATAATAGTTAAATACTCTTGCTTGATTCGAATGGCAAGTTTGAGCAAGATTCGAAATTGTGAAATCATCTGCTCCTGCATAACCGCATTTTGCTGTGCTGAATCCTTCATTTTCCTGGCAAATTGAAGCCGAACCTTGATAATTTCCTCAATTAGCCGGGAAGGGAAGTTGATTAGCGTCAGGAGCTCCTCGATGTAAGGAGGGAGGTGACGTTTTGCAAAGGCTTCGGAGTTATTGATGAGCGTACTTTTAGCTTTCAAGATGACCTCGGAGACACCAAGAAGTATGCTCTTGTCGCCTTGTAAAGACCGAAGACCGTCCTCTTTGAGAAGTCTATCAATGAAAGAAGATTCATCCGATAATCCATTGCCAGACGGTGACCGTTCTTTTGCCTTGTTAAAATCTAGCTCGGCGTTACCAACCCAATTCTGCAGAATTCCAAGCTCAGTATTGATGAGCTCCGTCGTGTTATGCCAGGATATAACAGCATCACAGGTAGCTTGATACTGAGGCGAAGCTGCGAGCTTGTTCGCAACCTCCAAAGCCATTCTCGATGGGTAGAGCCCTTCACACTTCTCGATTTTCTTGACAATATCTCGAACCTGGTCCACAGGGGGTTTGCCAGCCTCACTTTCGCCCTGAACCTGAAACCTGATGATTTCATCCAATAGATTATCCAGTGTGGTGCGGGTGTCTTCAATCATCCTCTTCTGCGCAGCCAGAGTACGCCCACATATCTTGGCACGTAACCCAAGCCATATTTCAGCATACAGATTCTCCCCTTGCTTTTCCGTAGCGCCTATAAGCCGCTTCTTCTCCTGTCTCACAACATCTCCTGTTAAGACAGAAGCTAGCATGCCGTGCCATTCCAAGCGTTCTCGATTGGCAGGATCTTGGAGGTCTTCTGCAGTTGGTTGGATATCGTCATTGCCGTAAAACAGCAACGTTTCTTGATCGTAGGGATCGTTGTCAAAATGGACCTCGGAAGGAGAGTCTTCCTCCGTATCAGAACCAGTCCCATACCCAAGACTCGGCGTATATGACTCAAAGTACTCTAATGGTTGATCTTGCCGTAAGCGTTGTACGTACGCCTTCTCTTGCGCTCGATATGACGCATTTGGGTCTTGTCGAAATCGAGACGTGGACCCGGAGCGATTCCGGTCTGCGATTGAGATGTAGGGCGGTTGGGGAGGTCGGCGTGCTGGTGCATAAGTATTCGAAGGAGTCCTGGCTGGGGCAGTGGGTCTTTGAGGTCTGCTGGTTGCGCCGTTAAGTGGTGGGAGGGGCGATTCAACTCTGCCATAAAGACCGTTCGTATCTGTACTACCTCTGTGACTTCGCACGCTCGAGTTGATACTGTTCATCAGAGGACGCGGATCCAGTGCTCCTGGATGGGGGGTGGCCCGGGTATCGACCGTGAGATGGTCAGAGTCTTGGGTATCTCCAGAAGAACCAGATCCTCCAGAATCACTCGTCTGGACATGCTGCACATGGGGGCGTTCCATGACCCTCGGCGATTTGAGGATGTCAAGAGCTTCGTCCTGTCCCCCGTTAGAGAAGCGTACTGATCGAGGGGACACGTCCACGCTCATAGCCGGAGAGTCAAGATAATTCTTGTCGAGGTTATCGCGCCCGGAGCAATTTGCCTTTAGCGTCGATGCTCGAGCATCCTTGATCGAGAGGAGCAGGGGCGGCCGATTTGGAGGCCAGCCGTTTTCTTGCGATCCGCGATGGACCTGAGTCTTAATCCCTCAATAACCGCAAAGATCTCTTCGAATCGGAGGAGACGTGCAACAAAGGCAGCCGTAGGATGGTGAGTTGGTCTGGTATACAGAATGCTGGCGTGGAGAATTCGATGTTCTCCCAATGCTCTGCTCTAATCGTTAATCTGGAAATCCCAGTCGTGACTTGGGACGAGCTAGCGCTCCGGAACTTTGTTTCCGTTGGGGGGGCTTGACCTTGATCAACTCCCAAAACTATGGAATACTTATATTCTGGTCACCTTTTGATATTTTTTCTTCTCGGCAGCAGGCCAGCTGCTTCTTAACCTTCGAAGGCTCGAAGCAGTTAACACCGATCTCTCCGTACTAGCTCGTCCTTACAAAGTTACCCCTCCAATGCGCTCGCGAGGCTGCAATTCTACATTGACTAGACGCGTCGATTTTGCCACCAAGTATGGCGTGGCACTTCTTGATCAACCACTCATGGATTTATAGACCAATGAGCTGGCGTACAACTCTTTGTTCGAGGCAATCCTTGACGAGACCGCAACTTAAGCTTGTTTGGCTTGCAGGGAGCTCATTCAAGGAACAGGACATCTTGTCGTCTTCCTTGTCTTTTGCGAGTCGGCGTCTTGAAGACCTGCAGAGATAGCACAACTCTATGGCAAATTGATCTTGATGACAGCTCTTTTACAACAATTCGACATCAAAAATGCGAACAGTAATTCACAATAGAAATCAATAGATATCTGGAAGAGGAATTGAAAATTGCGAGGCTTGTTTTAGCTACACCGAGGCAGGTTAGCCTGTTAGTGCTCCTCGGCCCGCATGTCTCAGCTCAGCCCTGTCTCCGTCGCGTCTTTGACCTCGTACACGAGAAAGGCAATCTTCACTACTCACCACCAACATCATTGCAGCCTTTACCGCAATTGAGGTCCTTGTATGAAATAATGAGGACCTCATGACACGGCTTATTAATATTCCATTGCTATGTCAGGTCAAGAGGAACATTATGGCTCCAACGCGTCCGCCAAAACTCAAGCGCGTTCCGGCATCCTGACATCAGCATCCCACAATTCTCTGAACCTGAGTGATGGCGCAAGCTCTAGAGGAAAGAAACGCAAACGAGATGGCAACACCATGGAAGACTTGTTGAAAGATACCTTTATCGTGAGAGTTAGTCAAGCAATTCCTTGGAAAAGTAACATGCTAACGGAAAAAGCCCTACCCCTCTAATCTCTCCATTAAGCCAAGGACTCTGCAACCGCTCATGCTTTTACCTCGGTCCCAACTACCATTATCTTCCCTCGATATGGTGTCATCCAGCAAAACTTTTGGCCAATCACGATTGTTCGAAACTCATGTCAAGATATTGGAGTTGGAAGATCGAATGGGAAGCCAACCAATGGTGCTCATTGCGAGACTGGACGATGCTCGAACATTGTGCGCGGTGGAACGAGATAGTCGCGGGCTCTATGCGCTATGTCAACTTGGATCCTGGGTCAATCTACCAGGACTGAAGGCCACAGCAGTCGCTTCAAAGCAGGATCTACCTAAACTGTCCGAGAGAGTGCTCCCAGGAGGTGCAGTTGCCGAAGCTATAGCAGCCGTCCCGCTTGGAACTCCCGAGTCTAGCAAGTATAGTAAGAAAAAGCGTCTTGCGATTGAGGCTATTCAGTCCATGGTCAATCGCCCTTCGACGACTCTCGCCACCGAATCTCAAGAGTCTCCAATAGACCCTGAATCGACCTCTAATTTGCAGTTGGCCGAGAAAGCCACCAACCCTACTTCACGAGAGGAAGTTACAACGCAGCTCACTGCAGCCGAGATATTTGAGAACGTCCGGAGCCAGTATTTTGAGGCGCTCTATCTTTCTAAGGCAAGTTTTATCATTGACTTTAAGTCTCCGTTACTAAGTCTCTAGGCTTCATTGGCATACTTTGCCAAAGGACC
>Ga0302325_10018929_pt1 | contig 14495 bp, 16 predicted proteins | sample Palsa_T0_2_FD_201948 | JGI IMG/M metagenome (GOLD analysis project Ga0302325, IMG submission 201948) | Peat permafrost microbial communities from Stordalen Mire near Abisko, Sweden - Palsa_T0_2 | ecosystem: Environmental > Terrestrial > Soil > Palsa > Peat permafrost | place: Sweden: Abisko... | reverse complement strand
AGGAGTCGAGCAGCCGCGGACAAGGGCGCGATATCGATATCAGCGATGCGAAGATTGTTCAATAGTTGCAGCACAATCAAATTCGGCATTCATTTCTTAGTCTTTTCGCATGATCTAAAGTACAGTCTATGCTCTTCTGGAGTGTCTATGTAATCGATAGACAACAGAGTGCGTCGTCCCTTATTGTTTGCAATCCCCCCGCATTTGTGTGTGTGAAGTCGAAACTTGAATAACTTCCCGCTGCCCTCTACTCCGGAATTCCCTATTCCGTCGCGATCTCCTTGTATCCCTTTCCTTTTCCCTGGTCCCCAAGCTTGGGTCTCAGCGATGTTTGGCATGTAGGGCCCAGGTCTGATCTTAGGCGGTGATGTTTGGCGATGTTCTTACGAGGGAGGAGTGTGTCGAGACTGTAAGACGACTGGCGGGGTGTAAAAGGGGCTTCATATGTGCTCACGGAAGACCTTGTGTAGCGGTCATTGCAGGGATTCCTGGAGCATAAAAGCATAAAAGCAATCAGGAAAGATACTGGGTCGGGAAGCATTAGCATAATTGGGGGCTTTCTGTATAGTTTGATTGCCGGAAAGATATTGAGATGCAGACTTTGCTGGTGATACTGGACTTTTAATATTTGAAGTCTTGAAGTGTGTTTAATGGATTTGGTTTTCATTCTATATTCTAGGTATCATGCTATCGCAATGCAAATTCCCTTGCCATTCACCTCCCCCAGGACCCAACGTTGTCCAAATCCATATCCCCATCAGTGACCTTGAGCTCATCGTGTGAGATCGAGTCCCTCTCCTTAGATCTGCTTGAACCTATTCATCCGTATCCACTACTTCGTCCCTCAACCCGCCCACATCCTTGGGCAAAAAGGGAATGATATCCCTTCGGGTGGCACTAAACCTCCGAATCCACTCACTCGGTTGGTGTCGAAGAAACGCCCCAATGGCGCCCAGATAGCCCTCGTGTCGGAGGAAGTAGGCTTGTTTGGTGCCTTTGCTCCAGAACTTGATGGCGTAACTTAGAGTGTTCATGGTTATCGTATGGCCTAGTATTAGAAACGCTACATCGAGGGAGAGAATCTTACCTCGGATAAATGAACCCCCGAAGTAGATATGCTGGAGGTCGTGTAGCTGAGCTTGTAAGTAAGTGATCTGTCCAATATTATTCGAAATCGCAAAAAGTAAACTCCGTGAGATATCCTGTGGATTAAACCCCTTGAGCGGACCATGGTCATTCCCCCTTTCCCTTGCCTTCCTAGCGACTTTCCCAAACGTGGATGCAATGGTCGTGGATTTTAGGCCCACTTTCAAGTAATCCGAGCCATATATGTCGCCTACCAGCATATCCACTTCGGCGTTATCCCCAGTTTCGCTGAGGGCGAGCATTTCGTCAAATCCGTTCGCGGGGGTTAATAGGGATAAAAGACCCCAGAGCGTGCCGCCGCCGAGGGAGGAGCCGCCAATTCTCTCGAATGTGTTGGGGGCGGAGACTTTTAGCATCGAGACGCCGGAGCCGATGTTACAGAGAAGGTATGGGTAGATTGGGGATAGTGGAGTTCGTGGCGGGAGATAGGATATTATCTTATCGGTGGGCGAGAAAGTAAATACCTCAGAGGGTATCTCCTGTATAAAGAAGTCGAGTCCTGTGAACAAACAATGAGTTTCCATGGCTTGAAGTGCTGAGAAGTAAGGAAGGGACGTACCGACGATGAGACACTCCATTTCGTCTTCCTGTATCACTTCCACGTCCAATTCCTTTTTTAGACGCTCATAGAATTTATAACTCCCGCCCCCTGTAGCCATAACACACATCTTCCTGCCTCGATGTGATCCCTCGCCCTTGCCACCAACAAGTCTTTTCAAAAACGCAATACAATCCTCAATATGTTCCGTCTCAAACTTTGTAAAGTTCAACTTGCCGCCGCCAGAATTCTTGGGATCCCTCGTAAAGTACACAACCTTGGCCAGCGACCCGCCAATCTACACACATCAGCTCGCCATCGGCAAAAAAAAGATACGTCCACAGCGATATGCGAGACTTCGGCAGTGTGATGAGGGAAGTAGATATCGTTTGCATGGCCGTCGGACGTGGGGATTGAGTCCTCGACGATGGATGCGCCGGTGGAATTGAAGTGCACCGACGGCGGATGCTATGCGTCAGGAATGCGCTGGGACAGGGAGAATTGAGGAAGTACGCGGATCGTTTCATGTGTGGACATGGCTGTTGTGTGCGCGCGCTAAGTCAAGCTGCAGCGGAGGGACACGGAACGGTGCGTTGGAGTCAGGGCCACCCTTCAGGCTTCGTCCGGATTAACGGCCATTGCCATTTTCGGCGGACAGGGAATTTATTTTGGTTGCAACCGCACGTGTTCTATTATCTTTCGATCATTAAGGATACATACTAGAGACATTGACTGATACACTCTAGGAGCAATCTGTAGGTACTCGAGCGTGGCGATTCCTTCAACCTCCTGGGATCCAAGCAAGATATATCGAAACTGATATCAATGGACGTCTCGGGGACGCTGCAATATTCCCGGGTGCACTAGCACCCAAGGCATCTGCTTCACACTTTGGATTGCGAGCAATACTTATCCATGGAAGAGAGGCGTTACGAAGTCGTACCACTTAAGTCGCGTTGCTCCGAATGACTCCAAGTTTTCCGAACAGGATTTCTATCAATATTAGATTTTGCGAGGGAAGTCAGCTCAGATGGAGACTTTGTGTTGCTGGTCTTCATAGTCTCCAAGGCGACGGAGATATTGTTGGTTTCCATTTGAAAGTCTTTGAGATGAGCTGCGAAGAAGGGAAAGAGAATTGGAGAATTTGCCGGGAAAATTCTCCCCACCGTCGAATATCTTGACACTTCGAGAATTCCCCTCTGCTTCATTCACTTTCAGCAGGCTTAGCGGGCGCCCGAGCAAAACAGTTTCTGACATTCCGATGGAAGCCTCATTCCGATAATCATCGTACGATTCAGATGATACCAATCTCAGTAGCCGCGATACATCCCATCCATCCAGGCGCGCAATTACCCAGGGACCGCGAGATTAATTGATATTGGGGGTTTCACCTATCTTTAGGTTGATGAGCAGGTATCCGGACCCCCACCGCAACTGACGTATACCCGGAACGGTTGCGCGTCCGGTGCCTTGAATTCGGTTGGGGACTCTATTTCGCATATTTCGCGTTGTACACGTGCCGAACGACCCTAATGCTCCGCGGTCCAGGGACAAGGATTTCAATAATTCTCCATATGTCCATTGCCGTCGCATAGCAGCCTCCGCGCACCGACCGTTAGGATCGGGCGCGCGTTACCCGAGGAGAACAGTCGAGGAGGGTGGAGAAATGAATCCCACTATATCGGACGCGATCATGGATAAATATCCCTGATCTAACGGTAGCCGAAATCATATGAATCGGACCGCTTGATCACAGGCCTCCGATCTTTAGCACTTGGATGGAATCGCATGGACTCGATGGTGACAATCGCTTTTATCTAGTATTAGCTGTCAGCCGCAAACGTGGATTGGGAACCCACACGGGCACAAGGACGTGGGGGGGGATTGTGTGTTTCATTCCTTTGTTCCAGCAAATGAAAATGCTCCGCAACCCCAACAACAATAGATGGGAAGAATCAAGCACTTCAATTACGTTTCTAAAATATGTACTGTATCCTCATGACGTGCCTGTCAAGTCGAAATCTGGAGGCAGGTCGGGGATTCCACGTGGTTTTGTAGCGACGGTACGTACAGTCACAAGCAATCAAGGAACTGCATCCCTTGTTTCAGTACCCGCTCAGCTGTGCGGCATGACGCGACACAATCAGCCTGTCGGAGCAGCGGGCCGTGTCGGTGGTTGAGAGCTTCGTCCCACTGTCGTCCACCGCCCACGCTCTAGGTCGGGTCTCATTTTATAAAGTGAACCGTGCCACACCGCGCACATGTCTCGCTGATTTCCCAATTTCGGTGGGCTGGACTCTCCCGCTCAACCCTCCGAATTGTTGGAGGTGCAAATGGCCCAGCCCCTGGGTTGAATGTCGCCTTAGTCATAACTTAATTGTTCACTTTCCCTTTCCAGGGGCTGCACATGCGAGACTGGAACCTTGTATTTGGAGAACGTTGATTTCTCTCGTTCGGACACAAACTAGGTTGCCGGAGACTAATCACGGTGTTTGGAGTCCAGGCTATTTATGACAACGTGGAGCAGCAAGTCATATCGGCTAAATGAAGCCTTGCAATGAATGTGGTAGCGTGTTCGAAGCAAACACGTTCAACAATGGAACGGAATTAGTAAAGGCCGAGCGTGGAAGAGGCTTCAATTGACCGATTCCGCCTTATTATCAGGCTCCGAAACAGCCCTATCTGCAAAGGGAAAAGAGTTTATTTCGCCCAAAGCTCCTGCAGCAGGAAGTTGTGCGATCAGCGCGTCCTAATCGTGCCGGGGAATTTGGCCAACCAGAGGCGCAGGAGGCGGTGTGGCTGCTGACTCAACGTGCCCCCTTCGTTGGTTGCAATACGGCTGGGCTCCGATTAAGGTTTCGTTTCGGAGCGTGTTAGAAGGCCCAAGCGCCTGGTAATGAAATAGAATTGCCAGTTGCAGGATATGAACTGTCGTTCGAGGGCCAATGAGCGGGAGCAGACGATGGAATGGGTCCGCAACCGAATGCATGCTTACCTTTGCGGCGAGGCACTCCAAAGCACATTTCTTTTTTGATGCAAATATTCGATTATCGGCCTGCTGATGCGCCCTTGTGAGCGGCGATCGGTTGAGCCCACGCGCTATCACAGGGGGATCAGCGTCGTTCTTTGTTCGCCCACCTTGCAACAGATGTGTGCTCCTGTAACTGCAAGAACAATGCCTCTTCCCTTGCAAGGGAGTGAGTTGCACTGACAGCTAACTGCTGCTGTCGCCTTCCCTGTGCTCGGCTCGGGCGCCCGGAAGCCCGGCCTGTGCTATTATTGCTGTGTCTTATTCGACGGCCCATACGCGGCCCGTGCCTCATATCCCACGCTGCAGAGTCCGTCTCGTATGCACTGGAGAGTAGCAGTAATTTCCCAGCCGGCAGGCAATCAATTCTTCGCCCCACATATTATTACTCAAAGATTTGCTGTTCGCCGTCGTTGTGATTGCCCCTGTTTGCAGCCGGCATATTATTTACGAAATAGAGAGACCCGGTGGATTGGCAAAAGCCGTCAAGCCCGCACGCCACATTTGTGTCCGCCCTACCTATCAGCACCGATTAATTTACGACTGCCATTTACATACATACATTCGCAGAAGTGGAGTGCGTGCGTTGGGGCCGACTGCTGCTGCATTTCGCTGTTTGCATGCTCCTGAAATAGTCTTCTCTCCCACGCACGCCAGGCAGCAGGCGGCCATCATCATTTTCCGCTGTCGAGCAGCCCTCCTCTTCCCCGTTCCCATTTATTTACCGCCGCGCCCTCGGTCGTTTTCAATTACCCTGTGCTGTGCCTCAGCTTCACCACGCAGCACACTGCAGCTACTTGTCGTTAGCCGTTCCAGGAGGTGCGCCCCTTCTCCCTCGCCGCAGAGATCACGCAGACTGGCTGACAGGTGTAGCGTTGCCTTCCTGAACTTTGCGCAATGACAAACTATCACCCTGATAGCCCGCCGCCCTCTGCGGTCCCGCAGCAGCAATATCAAACAATGTCCTCTGCAGTCGAGAGGCAGACGCTGGCGGCCAGAATGCCACACATGTACGTCCTTCCCGGCCTCGGTGCTGATAACAGTCAATTCTCCCTCACGGTCGTTCAGCAGCCTAAGCAATCACGCATGTCCGGCATAGGAGAGAAGAGTTTGTCCCTTCTCATTTCCCGTCGCTAACCTCTAGATAACCGCAGACCCATAGGTAAACAGATTACCGACCACGCTACTAACTTTAGATCCACCACCCGCAGTGTCTGTCTATGTCAATGGCAATCCTATCACTTCGTACATTCTCCTCATCGCTTTCAGCTGATCGATTAGGGTTTATATCGACACCATGCAACTGCTTTGCTTTGTTCAACTCGTGCACGCGGATTCTTTGGAGCCTGTTATCGTTCCCGCTCGCGAACGTCAAATCAATGCCCTTGTCGGTGTTACAAATACTACATTGCACCGGATCTGCGCTCCACTGGATCCCGCGCGCCATCCCAACGGCGCATCAGTCCAGCAAGGTGTGTTTGCGTTCACTGACCTTTCTGTTCGCCAAGAAGGTTATTACAGACTTCAATTCCATCTGTTCGAGCTTGTCAATGGCGAGGCCGTTCCGCGATGCAAGAAAGAGTCTGACCGATTCAAAGTTTATGCCGCCAAAGGATTCCCCGGCATGGAGCAGTCCACTGTCTTCACGGATATTTTGAAGAAGCATGGAATCCGTGTTCGCGTTAGTAAGAGCATTCGTGCTTCCAAGAAAGTCACTGCAAAGGTAGAATCCTCCGAACCCCCGCTCGCTATGTTCGATCCTGAAAAAGGTGTGCAGCAGCGGATAAATGTCAACTCTAACGGTCATATGCCTTATGATCTCGGCGCAATCGTATGGTCCCCCATCATATGTGGCTAACAAGCAGAGAGACGTTCGCGACCAACGACATAGGCGGGACCCCAAGTTCGAGAGCTATGAACCTGCTCCTTATCATGCTCCGCCGTCCGCTGGACCTATCCTGCCGCCTCCGAATAACACCAGGCCTTCGCCGGCCCCTTTGACGCCAGCCTATGAGCGCGGATTTGACCACTCTCGAGAGTACGGAACATTCCCCAGTTTCCCCAGTCATCAATCCATGCTCTCTTATGGAGGAGACAGGCGTGACAACCCCATTCCCGCTTATCCTGAGCGTCGTCATCAGGAATACAATCACAACGAGTACAGTCATAACAGGCGTTTACACGAGCAAGCGCCGTACAATACGATGACCCCTGAACCTTACTCGCCTTCTGGCGCTCACTATGCATATGCTGGAACAGCCATTACTCCAAGTATCCCATACGTCGGCACTTCAGCTCGTCGTCCAGGTCAGAAGACGTTTCCCCCGAACCCAGCGGGCCGTCCGGGGGACTTCAACCCAGGTCGCCGCTACAGCACCACGCAGACCACTTCTCTCCCGCCTCTCCAGCAGCACATAAACCACGATCCCGCCCGCGACATGTATTCCAATAATAACGCTCTCCAAGATGCCGCCCGCCGTTCGACAAGCAATCAAAGGACGGATGGACAAGCGTATGCCACCGAGACCAACTGGCCACCGCCCGAGCCTGTCCCCTTGCCATCACAACAAGAATGGCTTTACCCAAATGGTTCATTGGGATATCAGGGGGGTAGCGAGGGATACCGCGGCTAAGGGTTGATATACCCTGAGGAAGGGGGGTTTCATGGCGTGTTGATTGAAATTTTTCAAAAAAACAGCAGAGGACTTGATTGTATGGACTATGCAGGCTTATTTTGGACGGTTTGGACAGTTTGGTATTGGTTTTCTGTTATTTGTTGGCTTTCGCTCTTCGAGCGGGCTGTTTTATATATTCTTATGTGCTCGCATTTATGGGGTTGCTCAACCAGCCCCCATCTCACTCCTTACGTACATGTCTGTTTAATGTAGCAGTAGGTAGCCTCTCTCACATAGCTCGATAGGTCAGAATGTATCATATCGCCTCGATCACCATTTCAAGGGGTTCGATCACCAACGTGTTTTTCGAAATTTATGTATGTAAATGTCATCCTGTCGCTCGGTCGTGGCATGGTCCATTGTCTCGGGGCCATCGCTTCCGTTGACTCCCTGCAGTCGGCCTAGCCTTCTCGTATCCGTATCCCAGGGACGCTTGGACCTTTTTACTCAGCATGAGACGGCAGACGGATGGCTCGAGAGCGAGCGCTTTGGAAATTAGTTTGATTGATCTTTGGGGATTTGGTCAAAAAGTAAGGTTTCGGGCAGCAAAAGTTCAAAAATTGGGGCCTTTTTTTCCACGTTATAAGTATGTTATAAGTTTTCCGACAGAAAGAGCGTCGGATTGGCTGGCTGCCCGCTCCAGTTAGCTAGCTGAAAGGATCCGTGCAGCACCTTCTTCCGCTTCGAAGACTTTGGGCCCGAAAAATAAAGTTTTGGGCAGAAAAGTTCAAAAATTGGGGCATTTTTTTCCACGTTATAAAGTTCCCCGACCGAAAGAGCGTCGGATTGGCCAGCTGCCCGACTGCCCGACCAGTCAGCTCGCTGAAAGGATCCGTGTGGCGTGTTCTTACGCTTCTTGAAGACTTTGAGCTCGAAAAATAAAGTTTTGGGCAGTAAAAGTTCAAAAATTGAGGATTTTTTTTCCACGTTATACAGTTCTCCGACTGAGAAAGCATCGGATTGGCTGGCTGCCCGCCAGTCAGCTCGCTGAAAGGATCCTCTGAAAGGATCCGTGCGGCGTGTTGTTGAGGTATCGACGATTTCGGCCAAGTCGAGCCCCTTTATTTCAGTGCTGCCGGACGCTTTGGGACGTTTTCTAACACTTCCTGCAGATGCCGAAATGATGCATGATACATACATACAGTCGAACCGAACCTGTTTGATTGCACCCTTGTTTGATTGCACGTCCTGTAAAGTTGCACACTTGGTTTTCCCTACATTTACATACTTTCTACTTCACGACCTGTAATATTGCTTCCATGGGCATCGTGCAATCAAACAGGTTCGACTGTCTGTCCTCCTCAAATGTGTGCAGCTGAACCTTATCAGCTAGATCGACAGCACGTCATTTCAACGGACCCCTGAATCTCCGGCCCGCATAAAATTGCCGTCTGAATTCTAGCAAACCTACTTTCCACCTCCATTACCCGATCCTTTGGCGCGGGAGAAAACTTTTAAGGCCCAGCGCATAGACCTTCATCTTCCCGTTCTCGCCAATGGAGACTCTATCAGGCGCGCTTGTCGGTGCAATTTTCGATCAATGTTCCATGCGGGACGCGCTTCACGCGTCTTACGCATGTCGTGCTTGGCGCCAATCTCTCATACCGTACCTGCGCGAAACTTACAGCCTTCAAAAGTATCTTCTTGGCCCTTTCCGTGATCCCGTATCACTTTTACGAATCTTCTATTCCACTGGAGCATTATTATCCGGCGGTCGGGCCCTTTCGTATTTCCTCCCACGGCTCCGTCGATTGTCCCCTTCCTCGCAAGATTGGGATATCTTTATCCCGTATCCTCAGTATAATGCCGTCCACAGGGAGATTCTCTCCCAGGGTTTTCAGAACATCGTACGAACGAAAGAGCAGCCTGGTGAAGCCAGGTTTACAGTCTACGATTACCGCAACGATGAGAATGTAAAGGTTCAACTTGTGGCATTGACTGCGGAGTGGAGCTTATTTGACTGCATCATGGATTTCCATACCTCTGTCGTGCAAAATGGAATCGCTGGATGGGGCTGTTTCAGTCTTAATTGGGAATACACATTTGCTGACAGAGGATGGTTTGCGGAGAGATTGACTGCGTATCCCGAGTTTCTGAGGAAGGAAGAGATGAAGTATGCGCAGAAAGGTATGACAATTGTACCATGGACGGCTTGGGAGGATTGTCATCTCGAAAAGCGCAAGGCTTTTGTAGTACCTTGGAACTCTGGGGGAAATGCGGGAGTCCAGAGCGATGTATCTGTGGGGGTATTGAAAGCACTGCTGTCCTCTGTAACAGTCTCAGTAGCAAGTTGATTCAGAGTAACCACCTGAGATGGCTATGAACTGCGAAGATAGCGAAGATAGCGTAAGACTTATCGAGCTCCAGAGTTTTCAAATATAGAGCTGATGGTTAATGGTTTATCGGCAGAGAAATATAATGGCGATTTTCAAAAGCTGAACGTCAGATGGGAGCAGTGGCCGCTCAAATCAAGTCCTCTTCCCGTGCATTGATCCGTCAATATTAAAGCCATTCTCTGTTGACTATAATTATGTACCAGCAATCTGGTAAACTCAGCAATCCAGCAATCCAAAAACAGTCTAAACTAAACACGAAACACCTTGTGTCCCGACTCGAAAGCAATATAAAACAGCGAACAACAATAGCAAACAGTAGTAATAATCTGACAGTCCATCCTACGATTGTTAGATTTACACTTTGAAGGATGCACATCGCCACATACATCCCCTGCCAATCCTTTGCGGAAAATTGTCCTCTCGGCCGCGGGCAATGTCAAACTGAAACTGCAACTCTGCTCAAGTCTGTTTCTCTCCATGAAGAGCCGGGAATTGTTTTGTTCTCCTCAAAGGTCTTGCCGCAGAGCCTGAGATTCCCCAACATTGCTTCTCTAAGAAAGCCTGTTTGACTAATTGACAGGGGTTCGTTTCGCGCATGCCTTCCATGACCGGTCAATTTATCCGTGTAGTGTTCAAGGCCAATGCTGGAAACAGGGTCGAGGCCCACTCTTGATGCCTTTCTCAGCAACTGGGAGACCGTGTTCTTTGTTCTGGACGGAGTATGTGGCATTCGCGATGCTCGCTACCATCAGATATAGCGAAACAGAATGAGAACCCAGGATTTGGGAAATGTCTTCATCCCACTCCAGACTTGAATTCCAGAGCTCCCCGCGTTGGCCATGGATGTCCCTTCAGTTGCCATTACTTCATTCCCATTGCTTCCACCGCTGCTCTTTTCCCCCGCAGTGGCCCCCGTATTCGATCCTCCTGACGTCGCTTTTTTGTCGTTGCCGGGGTTCGAAGGGTCCTTTCCGTCCTTCCCGGGTGCAGGAGGTGGCGGGCCAGAGTCTCTGGGATAGCGAGCCATTGTGGGTATGCCGGCCTTGCGGTGGTAGACACAAAAATGGGGTTTGTCTGAATCTGTCGTGACTATAGTTCGCTGGCACTGTCTGTGTTTTTCCAGCTCAGGATCATCAGTTTTGGAGTAGAACATGTGTGAACATTGCACGCTGTACCTGTTAGTCGGCATGCGCATGTTGTTGAAGCAAAATAAGCAAGAGAGGAAAAAGGCAAGATTGAGACAGAAGATGGTTCGCGGGAAGTAGAGTGATTGATCAATCAATCAATCCCTCGACAGATGGCTGGGCAATTAATTAGCGAGTTAGTTCCGAGCGGCCGTATAATGACGTGCCATTCCCACGCAGAAAAGTGGATAGCTATAGAGACAAGTTGCTACGGATTGGGCCAGCGTGATTTCATGATTAAGCGAGAACATTGTTTCAGCTATGATATACAGACCATGTTTAAGCTTCATGCAGGACACATCATTAATGTATCCAAGACCATCTCACGAAGCGCCTCCAGCAACATAATATTGTCTCCTCCAAAGGATTTGTGAAGCCATCAGGAGCTTCCCACGGTGGCCATGGATGCCCATTCAGTTCCCATTGCTTCATTCCCATTGCTTCCACCGCTGCTCTTTTCCCCTGCAGTGGCCCCCGTATTCGATCCTCCTGGCGCCGCTTTGTCGTTGCCGGGGTTCGAAGGGTCCATTCCGTCCTTCGGGGATGGAGTATGTGGCGGGCCAGTGTCTTCGAAAGTGCGAACCATTCTGGGGTCGCCGTTCAGACGGTGTGTAAAACAAAAAAGGGGTACGTCTGGTTCTCTCGTGACGTAAAATGTTCGCAGGCACCGTCTGAGTATTACCCGCTCAGGCTTATTAGTAGTTTTGCCCTTAAGCGTGTATGCGCGTGATCGATATGAGCATCGCACGCGGATCCTCTTTCGGTCTGCCGGCATGTTGTTGAAGCAAAATAAGCAAGAGAGGGGAAAAAAGCAAGATCGAGAGAGAAGATGGTTCGCGGGAAGTAGATTGATTGATCAATTCCTCAACAGATGGCCGGACAATTAATTAGCGAGGGGCGTACAAAAGTTACATACATACATATCTAAGTAAATAATCATTCCAACAGCATAGTTCCGAGCGGCGTATAATGACGCGCCATTCCTGCGCAGAATAGTGGGTAGCTATAGGGACAAGTTTCTACGAATTGGGCCGGTGTGAATTTCCTGAGAACATTGTTTCAGCTATGATATACAGACGATGTTTAAGCTTCATGCTGAGCACATCATTAATGTATCCAAGACCATCTCACGAAACGCATTCTGTAGGGTGAGAATACTCGAATCCGACGAGATAGGGGTCGCCAAAATTGATCTTCCCATCGTGCGCGTCCAGCAACATAATATCGTCTCCTCGGAAGGATATATGAAGCCATCCGGAGCTTCCCCTGGTGGCCATGGATGCCCCTTCAGTTCCCAACTAGTACTCCATTGCCATTGCTTCCACTGCTGCTCTTTTCCCCTGCAGTGGCCCCCCGTATTCGATCCTCCCGGCGTCGCTTTGTCGTTAACGTTACCGGGGTTCGAAGGGTCCATTCCGTCCTTCGGAGATGCAGGACGCGGCGGGTTAGAGTTTCCGGAAGTACTAGCCATTGCGGCTAGGCCGAGCGTGCGGTGTTGGTAACAAAACTGGGGTTCCCCTTCCTCCATCGTTAATACATGTCGCCGGCACCGTCGCCGGCACCGTCTGTATTTTCGCCACGGGTCCATAGGATCATCGTTAAGAACACTGCAGATGATTATGTATGAGCATTGTATTCTGTACAGCATGTACGACAGGTTGTTGAAGCAAAATAAGCAAGAGAGGGAAAAAAGAAGCAAGATCGTGGCAGAAGATGGTTCGCGGAAACTTGATTGATTGATCAGATGGGTCAATATGGATTGCAATATCACGTGGATCCGGTTTCTGAGAGCCTCAGGCACCTCAATCGTCCCCGATGAATTGAAGGTACCCGAAAGTGGTGGAAGAACGTCAGTTGAAGTTCTGAACGCCTTGGGATATTTCAATGATAGAGTCGAAGAGTTATAACTTTCTAGTATGGTAGTTACAACCCGCAAATCTTTAATTATGATAAAGCTCCTACCCACCCTTCCTCTCCACCGGTCCCTTTGGTACCGTGTTGATACCCAGTCTCGCCCGTTCCTGTTGTAACTAACCCATTAACTTCGCCAACACCAAGGACCATACCACATGCTTTACTCTATCGAGAAGGGCGCTTCTCCCCGTCTCCTCCGAGCTCCCATTCAGCGCCGCACTCACGCTCATGACCGTATCGACCGTATACGGAGCATTAATCAAAGCCTGCTCAGCAACCAAAATCGATTTGTCCACCCACTTGACTGGAAGTCTACACCAATTAACCTGAAGATTGTCCTCGGAAATACGTCTTTGCAAAAGCATCAAAGATCTTTTGACCTTCAATGGAAACGCCGACACCTAACCGTCGCTGTTCTTCCAAAGCTCGTTTCATAGCAAGCTCCTCCCTTACCTTGTAGTCTTGGAGGGTGAGTGGCTTTGCCTCGTACGGCTTGAAATTCTCCTGTTTTGGACCAAGAACTCGAATATCCCTTATCGATGAGATTTTGATGATCTGTAGATCGACAAGCGAATTCGAAGGAGGAGTGTCAACGCCATTCACTGAGCGGGCCTGTGAGGAAAGGACGACAATCTGGCTCATCGGGTCATGCAACAGCAACGTCCCGGAATGGACCTGCGCGGTGGCCGTCGTGATTTGCAGACTACCATCAACATCACCACGCTCTCCAAAACCACACAAATACGCGCAGGTCTGCAAAGGCGCATTTCCACGGGGGGCTCTTACTTGTGTCCAATTGCCCATTCACCAGCGCCGAGCGTGGGAGTTGCGGTCCTTTGTTGTTGGGTCGTGGCAGACGTCGCGGAGCTGGGAGATGTCTGCGCCTGTTGCGGTTGCCGCCCGGAACTCATTTTATGAGTGGATGTTGTTGAGGAAGAGGCGGATGTTACGAGAAGCACATGAATAGCCCGAAAAGAAACGTCTTCCTTTCAGGCGAGGTCAGCAAGTCGGCAATTCGACTTTTTGGTGCGTTTAGACTCAACCCACCACCTCGAACGGCGAAATTAAATGTTGGCCACACGCTGGGCGTTTTCGAAATATCCCCAGACTTGAATTGGAGTGCATCTCATCACGAAGAAATCACGTCAGTTGGGATCAAATCGCACAACTCCCAAGACGATAACGACTTTACTTGTTGTCCATGCCGCGGGCCCCGAACTCTAATTAGAATGATATCTCCTGAGTTTCCTCGTGGTTGAGATGGTCTCCAACTTGGGCGGGGACCATTCGAGCGTGCTCCATGTCCCCATCTGAACTGATCTCATCTCCGATCGCAATTGGGCTGACAGTCCAAATTCTTTTAATGCAGTGTAGCTAGAACTGTAACCTCATTGCCTTCTAGTTTCCGGAAATCTCAGCCGCCAGAATGTCAGGGTTGAGCTGAGAGAATGGACGCAAGTTGAGAGGGCACTGTCTTCTGTGCTGTGCCAGATTTTAAAGCATATTGATTTCGAATCTTTAGATCGAATTCGATTGCTGGTGTCATTAAATACCTATCTCTTTCTTTAATATTCACATCTCATATCCCCACTGTCACCCACGAAAATGGACTGTTCCACTTTAATTTCCTAACGATTCCAATTCACAAATTGTACATCCTCGATCTGCATCCCC
>Ga0302325_10018924_pt1 | contig 14497 bp, 16 predicted proteins | sample Palsa_T0_2_FD_201948 | JGI IMG/M metagenome (GOLD analysis project Ga0302325, IMG submission 201948) | Peat permafrost microbial communities from Stordalen Mire near Abisko, Sweden - Palsa_T0_2 | ecosystem: Environmental > Terrestrial > Soil > Palsa > Peat permafrost | place: Sweden: Abisko... | reverse complement strand
TGCCCTGGTCGGCGATCACCTGGTCCAGCCTGGGATGGCGGCCGAGGATCTCGCGGTAGGCGGCGCGGTTGGCGTCGATCATGGCCGAGGCGCGGGCGCGCAGGGCCGGCAGGCGGTCGAAGGCGACCACCGCCATGCGCTCGGAAACATGCGGCGGGTGGACGCCGAAGAGGTCGTTGAGCCGGCTCATCCGCTGCGCCAGCGGCGCCGGGGCCAGGATCCAGCCGCAGCGCAGGCCGCTGACCCCGTAGGCCTTGGTCAGGCTGGAGCTGACGACGATATTGCCGTCCGCCGTGAAGGCGGTCCGCGCCGGCCCGTCGCCGACGGTGAGCTCGAGATAGACCTCGTCGATGAACACCCTCGCCCCGATCTTCGCCGCCGCCTCCGCCACGGCGCGGACGTCGGCGGGGCTGGCGAGGGTGCTGGATGGATTGTGCAGGTTGGTCAGCACCACGACCCGGGTCGCCGGCGTGATCGCCGCCGCCACGCGCTCCGGATCGAGCCGCCACCCGTCGGCCGGGATGCGCTCGAAAGTGCGGATACGGGCCTGCAGGTAGCTCAGGGTCGAGGTCAGGAGCTCGTAGGTTGGCGCCTCGACCAGCACCTCGTCGCCAGGCGACAGCATGGCCGAGAGCGCCAGGTGGTTGGAGAACGAGCAGCCGCCGCCCGGCATCACCACGCACGCCGGATCGACGCCATAGCGCGCCGCGACCCGATCCCGCAACGGCGCGTAGCCGCCGGCGTTGGGGCCGTGCAGGGCAAGGTCGTCCAGGGTCAGCTGCAGGTCGTCCAGGACGCAGTCGGCGACGCCGCTGGACGCGAGCCGGTAACGGGCGTCGGCGCCGAACTTGGCGAAGTGCATGTAGTCGGACTGGACGAGGCGTTCGCTCATGGCTGGGCGGATATGGCGCGGGCGTTCTGGCGGCGCCAGAAAAGATACGCGGGTACCCCCGCCAGCATGATCGCATAGCCGATCAGGCTGTTGATCGGGAACGACCAGAACGAGGCGGCCACCACCAGCACGCTGGCCAGCACGAAGAGCCCGGTGGTCCAGGGATGCCCGGGCGCCAGGTACTGCGGCGGCGCGGCGCCTGAGCGCCGCTCGCGCCGGCGAAAGATGAACAGCGACGCGGCGGCGAGGCCGAAGAACAGGAAGTTCATCGCGATCACGTAGCTGAGGATCTGCTCGTAGCTGCCGGTCAGCGCCAGCAGCGACGTCCATACGGCCTGCAGCACGATGGCGATCACCGGCACCCGGCTGGACTCGGCGATCCGCGCCACCTGGCGGAAGAAGAGGCCGTCGCGGGCCATGGCGAAGTAGACCCTGGGGCCGGTAAGGGTCGACTGGGAGAGGAAGGCGATGGCCGAGAGCCCGATGGCTCCGGCCGCCAGCCGCGCGCCCAGCGGCCCGGCGACCTTGGCCAGCACGTCCGAGGTCGGCGTCAGGGTGGCGGCCAGCGCCGGCACGCCCAGGGCGCGCAGGCAGGCGATGTTGACCGCGAGATAGAGCACGATGACGCCGAGCACGCCGACGACCAGCGCCCGGGCGAGGTTGCGGCCGGGGTCCTTGATCTCGCCGGCCACGTAGTTGGAGGTCTGCCAGCCGCCGTAGCTGAACACCACCGCGATCATCGCCGCGCCGAAGGTCTTGAGCAGATCCAGCGTCGGGGCCGGCGGGACGGTCGGGGCCGGCGCGGCCGGGGCGAAGAAGAGGCCGGCGCCCACCAGCGCCACGATCACGGCGATCTTGAGCAGGCCGAGCCAACCCTGCACCCCGTTGCCGGTGCGCACGCCCAGCGCGTTGACGGCCGCCAGCCCCGCCAGCACGCCGACCACGATCAGGTTCTGCGGGATATCGCGGCCCAGCACCACGTCGAGGTTCTTGGCGAACACGATCGCCACCGCCGCCATGCCGCCGGCCTGCACCACCAGCAGCGTCGTCCAGCCGAACAGGAAGCCGACCACCGGCCCATAGGCCTCGCGCAGATAGACGTATTCGCCGCCGGTGTGGGGGAAGCGGGCAGCCAGCTCGCCGTAGACCAGCGCGCCCAGCAGGGCCACGACCCCGCCGAGGCTCCAGGCCGCCACGATCAGCTCGGGCGAGTGCAGCTGGCGCGCCACCACGGCGGGGTTCACGAACACGCCCACGCCGACCATGCCGCCCATGACCAGCATCACCGCGCTCGGAAACCCGATCGCGACCCGCAGACCCTCGCCGCTGACGTGGTCGTCGGCCATCAAGCCCTTTCCAACGGCGCAACCCCTCCCGTTCTGGCGCCGGAGTCTGGCCGCCCGTCAACCCGCCAGCCGGCCTGACCGGGCGGCGCGCCTGCAAACGGGCGGTTGCGGGGGTCTGCGACGCGCCTTTGCCTTGCCCGCGGCGCGCGCGTCTCGCTAGGGTCGCCGGGCTGGCGAGGACTCAATCGGGACAGCGCGCGCCGAGAGGGCGGGCAAGGCGGACATGTACACGAAACCACCCGTCTCGATGCTCTCGCTCGCCGGCTGGTGCTTCCTGCGGCTGAGGGCGGTCTGCGGCGCGGAGTTTCCGCTAGTGCGGATCGACGACGCGCCAGCCACCGCCACCTATGCCCACGCGCGGATTCCCCCGCTGGTGCACCAGACCTGGTCGTCAAACCGGCTCGGCAAGACCCACGCCCGGCAGATCGCGCGCTTCCGCCAGCTCAACCCCGAACTTACGTTCCTGCTCTACAGCGACGCGCAGATGAGCGCCTACATGGACGAACACTGGGACGGCCACCCGATCCACGACGTCTACAAACACGCCCGCTACGCTCAGCTGGCGACGGATGTCTTCAGGTATTGTCTGATCTACGAGCGCGGCGGCTTCTACTTCGACATCAGCAAGGGGTTGCGGGTTCCGATCTGCTCGCTGCTGCGCGAGGAGTCGACCGGGTTGATCACCTACGAGCACCGCCTCTCGCCGGCCGTGCCGCCGACGCCCGGCGACGACGCCAACCCGTACCGGGACAATGTCGCGGCCCAGTACGGCTTCGGTTTCGCCCCCGGCCATCCGCTGCTGGGCATCGTGATCGACCGGATCTGCCGGTCGTATCCCAGCTTCAAGGGCCATGTCGTGCCAAGCCCGAAAGAGGCGATCCTGCGCTTCACCGGTCCGGACATGTTCACCGGGGCGCTCAGGGACTACCTGGCCGGGACGCACGATAGCGACCTGGTGCAAGCCGGCGTAGACTTCAACGGCGAGGCGATCTGGAAGATGAAGGGCTCCTACGTCCGCTTCTTCGCCTCGCCGCCGTACAAGCACGCCCGCAGCGACGCCATCGTCGACTAGGCAATCGCGGCGGCGATCCGGGCCGCCAACGTCCGCAACTCGGCGTCGTCCATGACGACGACGCCGGCGCGCTCCACGTCCAGGGCGGCGAACTGCTGGGCCTCGAGCGGCACGCCCGGCGGCAGCGGCGCGACGTGCCAGTGGACGTGGCGGTTGGCCTGCTGGCTTCCCAGCGAGAGGATGTAGATCCGCTCGACCTCAAGCACCGCGCGCAGCGCCTCGGCGAGGCGGCGCACCACCGCCTGCAGCCGCAGATAGTCGTCCAGGCTGAAATCGCCGGTGACCTGCTCCAGGTGCGCCTTTGGGGCGACCAGCAGGTGGCCGACGAGCGCCGGGTGCTTGTTCAGGAAGGCGATGGCGACGTCGTCTTCGTAGACCACGTGATGGGCGAAGGCCCGGTCGCCGGCCACCAGGCCGCAGATGAAAGCAGGGTCGGGACCGGACCCGCTCCCGGTAGGCGGCGGCGTCGAACGGCTCGCGCTCGGACAAGGCGCCTAGAACAGCTTCTGCGAGGCGCGAGACAGCGAGAAGCCGTGCCCCTGGCCGTTGACGCAGGTGAGGCCGCTGGTCTGCGAGGTGCAGGTGAAGCCGTAGGCGCGCCACTGGGTCCCGTAGGCGATCACCGGATCGTCGGCGTTCTTGGTGGTGTCGCCATGGCACATCAGGTGTCCGGGGCCGGTGGGGTCGACCGCGAAGGCGTCGCCCCAGCTCAACGGGCAGCTGCTCGGCGCCGGCGGCGAGCGGGTGGACTTCTGCTCGATGTCACAGCGCAGCTCCGGCGTCGGCTGGCCGTCGCCCGCCGGCGAGGCCAGGCAGAAGATGTTGTGCGATGGCGTCTGGGCGCCGAGCATGTCCTGGGCGCTGGCGATACCGCCCGCCAGCGCGACCGACCCGGCCAGGGCCAAGGCGAAGGCGGCCGTCTTCAGCATCATCTCGTCTCCCGTGAGGACTCGAAGGGTAGGCGCAATTGGCCGCCGCACAAGCTCGGCGCCGCAAGCCTACGATCTTGCCGGCTCACGCGGGCCGTCCTACCCAGCGGCGATGAAACCGCTCGTGATGGTCGGCGCCGGACCGGGATCCCTGCCACGCATCGTCGCCGAGGCGCTCGCGGCGGGCGGCGCGCCGCTGGCCGGCTACCTGGACGTGGGCGCCGATCCCCAGCCACCCACAGCGCCGCTGCCGCGGCTAGGGGACGAGCGCCGGCTGGGCGACCCGGATTTCCTCGCCGCCTACGATCTTGTGGTCGCGGTGCAGGGCCGCGGGCGGCGGGCGATCTGCGAAGCGATTCTGGAGCGCGGCGGGGCCCTGCCGGTGGTCCGGCACCCGACGGCGACAGTCTCGGCCACCGCCAGCATCGGCGCCGGCACCATCCTGTCAGCGGGCGTCATCGTGCAGCAGGACGCCCGCGTCGGTCGCTTCTGCGTGCTCAACACCGGCTGCACGGTGGACCACGACAACGTCGTCGGCGACAGCGTCTCCATCGCGCCCGGCGTCCACACCGCCGGGCGGGTGACTATCTGCGACGAGGCCTTCATCGGCCTGGGGGCGGTGATCATCAACGGGGTCACCGTCGGCCGCCGCGCCAGCGTTGGCGCGGGCGCCGTGGTGGTCCGCGACGTGCCCGAGGGCGTCACCGTGGTCGGCAACCCAGCTCGCCCGCTGCCCCCGAAGCCCTGAAGCACGGCCAGAGGCGCGGCGTTCAGCCGATGCGGTCGTAGTTCAGGCCGCGGGCAAGCCAGCAACCGACCTCCGCGCGGACCGGCCGCCCGGCATCGTCGCGCTGGAAGGCCAGGGTCCAGTCGCCGGGGGGCGTGTGGTCGAGGGCGCGGGGGCATGGCAGGGCCCAGAGATCCGGCCCGATCGGCGCCAGCTGCTCCATCCGGCCCCGTCCCAGGAACCCCGAGAAACCGCCGTAGGGCGCCCCGCCGGCGTCGATGAGCGTGAGCTCGGCGTCCAGCTCAGCGCAGCGGTAGCGGCCGGCGATGTCGGGCGCGGCCTCGCCCGGGCAGGGTCGCAGCAGCGAGGACTGGTTGTCGCGGGGCAGGTCCAACCAGAGCCCGTCCTGGCTCGGCCGCAGCCGCACGTCGTCGTCGCCGGCCGTGCCGTCCGCCTGCAGGTCGAGCAGCATCGGCGCATGGCCGTAGCGGACGCTCACCCGGCCCTCCGGCGCGGCCTCGATCCGCACCGAAAGGCCGGTCTGCGGCTCCACATAGGCCCCCAGCCAGGGCGGCGCCGGCCGGCCGGAGACGCGCGGCGGCCGCTGCACGTCCAGCACGGCGGCCAGCAGGTCGACCGCCGCGTCGTGGGCGTTGGCCAGGTGGTTGAACATCACCACCACCGAGACGCGCTCGGCGGCGACGTGGAGGCGGTGGCTGCGCCAGCCGCGCAGGGCGCCGCCGTGACCAGAGACGGCGCGCCCCAGCTCCTGGCCGCGGCTGAGACCGAAGCCGTAGTAGGCCGGCGCGCCGTCCGCGAACGACACCGGGGCGGAGAGGCGCCGGTAGAGGCTGGCCGCGTCGTCGCGGGTGGCGTCGATGTGGCGCTCCCAGGCGATCATGTCGTCGAGGCTGGCGCCTAGGCCGGCGTCGCCGGTCCAGAGGATGCGATTCTCGGCGGCGCGGAAGCCGCTGGCGGGCGTTCCCTCGTAGCCCTCGGTCCCGTCCGGCATGGCGCGGGTGTCGGCGGCGAGCAGCGCGCTTTCCATGCCGACCCGGTCGAAGAGGCGCGCGCGCAGCAGCTCGGCGAAGCCGCGGCCGGCGCGGTCCTGCAGGATGTCGGACAGCAGACGGAAGTTCTGGTTGACGTAGGAGAAGCGCGAGCCGGGCGCGAACTGCAGGGTGCGCTCGCCGGCGATCACCCGGGCCGCCTCGGCGTCGCCGAACGGCGACTCGGCCGGCGCGCCGTGCAGCATCGCCACCGCCCAGTAGTCGCGCAGCCCCGACTGGTTGTGGCACAGGCGCAGCGCCGCCGGCGCCGGCCCCTCCAGGCTCGGCAGCCGCGCCCGGACATCGGCGTCCAGCGCCGACGGGTCGGGGAAGGCGTCAAGCACCAGGGCGCAGGTGAACTGCTTGGTGATCGAGCACATCCGGAAGAGCGTGCGCGGGGTGAACGGGATGCGCAGCTCGGCGTTGGCCCAGCCCCAGGCGTGACGGACCAGCACCTCGCCGTCCCGCACCACCGCGGCGCCGCCGCCCGGACCGGGATAGTCGCGCGCAATGGCGTCCAGCGCCCGATCGAGTCGCGTCGGCAAGGGCGTTGTCACCTGGTCACTCTCTCCAACCCAGCATGGGCCCCCAGGCTCCCACAGGCGGCCGGCGACCCGCAAGGCGCGCCCGGAGCGATCGATGCTGCCAGGGTGGGTCGCGGCGGAGATAACATGCGGCTCGCCAACCTAAGGAGATCCCGATGATCGAAGCGTCCTGCCACTGCGGCGCGATCAAGTTCGCGGTCGAGACGACGCCGGCCGACGTGAACGACTGCAACTGCTCGATCTGCCGTCGCTACGGCGCGCTCTGGGCCTACTACCAGCGGCCGCAGGTGGGCTTCGCGGCCGAGAATGGCCCGACCGACATCTACATGTGGGGCGACCGCGAGCTGGAGTTTCACCGCTGCCGCGGCTGCGGCTGCGTCACCCACTGGTCGGCCGTGGACCGGACCTATGAGCGCATGGGGGTCAATGCGCGGCTGCTGGCGCCGACGGTGCTCGCCGCCATCCCCGTGCGCCATACCGACGGCGCTTCGATGTAGGCTGAGCCTCCGTGGCGCCGCTGGCGCGTGACAGCCACCCGAACTAAGGGGTGTGGCGCTGACCCCGAGCGCCGTTCCGGCCGGCCTGAAGGAGCCCGTTCATGCCCAAGCGCCCGCGCCACTTCCTGCCGCCAGTGCTGCTGCTCGGCGCCCTCCTCGGCGGTCCCGCGCTCGCCGCCGACGCGCCGGCGAGCTTCGATGTGGCGGATCGCGCTGTTGTCCTCCAGGTCCATGCCGTCGGCGCGCAGGTCTATCAGTGCCAGGCCGACGCGGGGGGCCACCTTTCGTGGACGTTCCGCGAGCCGATCGCGACGCTGATCGGCGACGGCAAGACCATCGGGCGCCACTACGCCGGCCCGAGCTGGGCGCTGGACGACGGCGGGTCGGTGAAGGGCAAGGTGCTGGCGAGTCTGCCCGGCGCCAGCCCCGGCGACATCCCGCTGCTGAAGCTGGCCGTAGCCCAACACGAGGGCGGCGGGGCGCTCGCCGATGCGACCCTGGTGCTGCGGCTGAATACGCACGGCGGCGTCTTCAAGGGCGACTGCGCCGCGGCCGGCGACCTGCACGCCGAGCCCTACGCCGCCGACTATGTCTTCCTGCGCTGACTCCACAGCGCCACCGGCGAGACCCTGCAACCGAGGGGCGCTGGCGGCCTTCCGCGGCGATATAGCGCGGACGCCAGGGGGAACGTTGGCGGCGCTGGCGGACGGCGCGCCAAAATGAGCGTAAGCCGGTGCGCCGACATGGGGGCGGCGGGGCATGCGTGCTTTCAGGTTCTACGTGCGTGACGAACATCAGCCGGTGACGGTCCACCTGTCCGCGCTCCTAAGGGATGAGGGCAGGGCCAGGGAGTTTGCCGCAATGCATCTTGCGAGGTCGCCGGACCGCCTTTCCGTCGAGGTGCGCGAAGACGGCGCCGTTCTGTTCAGCGTCATGAAACCCGCATCGCCCGCCCCTGAAGCAGCCTGATCCCGCCTTGGAGTCCTAGCGGATCGGCAGATTGCTGCAGACGGCGACGAGGCCGGTGCGCCGGCAGGGATATCCGTGCTTGTTGGTGTAGGTCACCGTGCCGTGCGGCGGCACGCAGACGGCGGCGATGCCGGCGCTGTGACATTCGATGCCGGTGTCCGGATCGATCCAGGTCGGCTTGTCGGGCTTGGGGACGTCGGGCGCCCAGCCGCGCAGCCGCATGCAAGCCTCAAACGCCGGCGCGTCGGTGAAGGTGTCATCGGCCGAGAGCCCGCAGGCGCGGCCGTCGGCGATCTTCTGGTCCTGGCTGCGCGCCACGCCGCCCGGCCGCGAGGAAGATCGCCGCCGCGAGCGCGATCAGGATGAGTGTCGATCCCGGCGCGGGCGCCCGGCGCGGCGACTGCTCTGAACGGCCTCTCGAGACGGCGGACACGGCGAGCGGCTTAGCCTTGCGACTTTGCCGGCGGATTTCGGCGTAAGGCATGGCTGTTGCGGCCGGCGGCGCCGTTGCGCCCTCGGCGACGCCACCAGCGCGCGGGCGACCCGGGCGCGCCATCCGGCGGACTGAAGGCGCGGCCCGTGCTAGGGAGTGATCAGGCCCGCGGACGACGGGCCGATCGATCGGACGACGAGGAGGAAATCCGATGGCTGACGAGATCGACACTGGGACGACAGACCTGCTGGCCCGGATGGACGAGGGCGTGCTGACCCTGACCCTCAACCGGCCGGAGGCGCGCAACGCCATGTCCGGGGCGATGACCGACGCGCTCGCCAGGCAGCTCGCCTGGGCCGAGCTCGACGGCGCCGTCAAATGCGTGGTGCTGACCGGCGCGGGCCGGGGCTTCTGCGCCGGCGGCGACGTCAAGGGCATGGCCACGCGCGGCGACGGCACGGTCGGCGACAACACCATCGACGGCGCCATCCACCGCCAGCGCGTCAACCAGCGCGCCACGGCCGGGCGGCTGTTCAAGATGCCCAAACCCACCCTGGCGTCGCTGCCGGGCGCCGCGGCGGGCGCCGGCCTGTCGCTGGCGCTGGCCTGCGACCTGCGCATCATGGCCACGAGCGCCATCATGACCACCGCCTTCGCCCGGGTCGGCTTCTCCGGCGACTACGGCGGGACCTACTTCCTCACCCAGCTGGTGGGGTCGGCGAAGGCGCGCGAACTCTACTACCTCTCAGACCGCGTCTCCGCGGACGAGGCGCTGGCGCTGGGGCTGGCCAACTGGATCTGCGAGCCGGAGGCGCTGGCCGCCAAGACCCGCGAGGTCGCCCTGCGCCTCGCCCACGGCCCGAGCGTCGCCTACCGCTACATGAAGGAGAACCTCAACCGGGCCATGGCGGGCGACGTGGACGACTGCCTCGACCTCGAGGCCACCCACCACGTCCACTGCGGCCAGACCTCCGATCACCGCGAGGCGACCAAGGCGTTCGTCGAGAAGCGCGAGCCGGTGTTCCACGGCCGCTGAGCCGCCGGCGCCGCGCCGGGCCGGCTCACCCAGGCCGGTAGAGGCCGCAGAGCTTGTTGCCGTCGGGGTCGCGCAGGTAGGCGAGGTAGAGCTTGCTGGGTTCGCGCACGCCGGGCGGATCCTCGCAGGTGACACCGCCGGCCGCGAGGCCGGCCGCGTGCCAGGCGTCGGCCTGCTCGGGCGACTTGCAGGCGAAGCCGATGGTGCCGCCATTGGCGAAGGTGGCTGGCTCGCCGTTGATCGGCAGCGACACGCCGAAGGTGCCGGCGGGGGTGCGGTAGAAGACGCGGTGGCGGTCGACGAACCCGGCCGGGACGTCGAGGGTCGCCAGCAGCGTGTCATAGAACGCCTTGGCGCGGTCCAGATCGTTGGTTCCGATCATGACATGCGAGAACATCGTCTTCCTCCGACTTGAGATTGCGGGCTTGCACCACGCCCGCCGGGCCGTGGCAACCCCGCTATGCCTCGCGCGGCATTGGCGTTTGGGCGCCTGGCGCCTTACTGTCGCCGGCGCGGGGCGGCAATTGGCTCAGGGTCAGGAGGATGCCCATGTATCGTAGTTGGATCGGCGCGGCGGCCGCGCTCATCGTCTTGGTCGGCGGCGCGGCCAGCGCGGCGACGCTGCACTTCACCGCCAGCCTCAGGGGCGCCGACGAGACGCCGCCGAACACCACCGGCGGGACCGGGACGGTGGACGCGACGCTGGACACCTCCACCGATCTCTTCAGCTACACGGTGACCTATTCGGGCCTCACCGGCCCGGCCGTCGCCGCCCACTTCCACGGCCCGGCCGGACCCGGCGCCGCGGCGCCGCCGGTGGTGCCGGTGCCCAAGACCTCGCTCGCCAACCCGATGAGCGGGACGGCCACTCTCACCGCCCAGCAGGTCTCCGACCTCGAGGCCGGCAACTGGTACTTCAACATCCACACCGCCGCCAACCCGGGCGGCGAGGTGCGCGGCCAGGTGCTGGAGGCGAAGTAGCGCCTCTAGGGCCGTTCCACCTGCACCCCGGTCAGCTGCACCTTGGCGTAGCCGAGGATGGTGTCGGCCTTCATCGAGACGAAGATCCACGGGCCGCCGGCGCCCAGCTGGCCGAACTCCACGTGGATGTCGCTCTGCAGGCCCTCGTCGCGGCGCTCGCCGGGCTTGTGGCGAAAGCCGGCGACCTCGGTGTAGCGCACCTGGCAGCGGAGGGCGGCCACGAGGCCCAGCGCCTGGTCGGCCGGACCCAGCGGGACCGGCCCGCCCGGCTGGAACTGCAGCTCGTAGACCACCGCGCCGTCGAAGAAGCGCCAGTTGCGGGCGCAGAGCTCCGGACCCGACTTGGCGTAGACCGCCCGCGAGAACAGCGTCACCGGGTCGGAAGCCGAGAGCTCCGCGGCCGGGGTCAGCGGCGGATCCCCGTCGTCGTGGTGCGGCGGCGTCACCACCACGCGGTCCTGCCGCCAGACCAGGGTGACGCGCCGCAGCTGCTTCTTGTCGAGGGTAGTGAACGCGAAGGCCTGCGGCTGCGGCAGCCCGGCCGCCACCGGCCCCGCGGCGGTGGTGGTGATGTCGATGGGCCGCAGCGCCCGCAACAGGCCGAAGCTGTGCATCTGGGCGTTGGTGGCGAAGTCGTCCGGCCGCGCCGTCTCCACCACGTGCAGCGACAGCACCTTGACCTCGCCGGTGACGTGCAGGGCGTTGAGCGAGCCGGCATAGTCGAACGCCAGCCGCATCGGCGGCTGCGCGGCGGCCGGCGCGGCCTGTACTACGATGGCGAGCGCGCCCGGCAGGGCCCAGGCTGACTTCATGCGGCGGCTCCGATCCGTCTCGGCGGTCGCGGTTGACCATAACGGTGGCCGAAATTCGACGCCGCCAGAGCCGGCGGCCGTCCCGGCGCGTTCCGCCGCGACTGCGGCGCGCAAGCCGCAGTCCTGCTATGGCGAGGATCGATGACCGATCCGGACCGTCCCTGGACCCTGCCCGAGCCGCTCGCCGTGCGCGAGATCGAGAACGACTGGATCGTCACGGCGGACGGCGCGCGGCTGGCCGTGCAGCTGTGGCTGCCCGACACGGCCGAGCCGTTCCCCGTGGTGCTGGAGGCGATCCCCTACCGCAAGCGCGACGGAACCCGCGCCTACTCGCGCTACTGGGGCCGCCAGCTGGCGCGGCGCGGCGTCGCCTACGCCCGGCTGGACGCCCGCGGCTCGGGCGATAGCGGCGGGCTGCTGGCCGACGAATACCTGCCGCGGGAGCGGGCCGACTGCGCCGAGGCGATCGCCTGGCTGGCGGCGCAACCCTGGTGCAACGGCGCGGTCGGGATGCGCGGCGTCTCCTGGGGCGGCTTCATCACCCTCGCCACCGCCGCCCTGGCCCCGCCGGCGCTGCAGGCGATCATGCCGATGTGCGCCTCGGACCGGCGCTACACCGACGACGCCCACTACGTCGGCGGCGCCTTCGCGCTCACCGGGCTGAAATGGGCGACCAGCATGAAGCTGGTGATGGCCGGGCCGCCCGACCCGGCGATCTTCGGCGAGGGCTGGGAACATGCCTGGCGGGAGCGGCTGGAGGCCGCGCCCGCCATCGCCGCGCGGTGGCTCGGCCACCAGCGCGAGGACGACTACTGGCGCCAAGGCTCGGTGGGCTTCTCGCCGCAGGCCATCGGTTGCCCGGTCTACCTGGTCGGCGGCTGGGTCGACCCTTACAATGAACAGATCCCGCGCCTGCTGAGCGGCCTGACCGTCCCGGCCAGGGCGCTGATCGGTCCCTGGCAGCATGGCTACCCGCAACCGGCGACGCCCGGCCCCGGCCTCGATTGGATCGTCGAGGAGGTGCGCTGGTGGCGCCAGTGGCTGGCCGTTGAGGCGAACGGGGTGATGGAGGGTCCGCGGGTCTGGGCCTGGATACCCGAGGCGTCGGCCGCGCAGACGGCGCCCGGCCCGATCCCCGGGCGCTGGATCGCCGAGCCCGCCTGGCCGCCGGCGACCACGCCGCTGACCTTCCACCTCGGCCGCGGCCGGTTGACCGCCGGAGCGGCCGAGACCGCGATGCTGGCCGAGCTGCGCAGCGACGCCATCGTGGGCCTGCAGACGCCGGAGTGGGTCCCGTTCGCCCCGCCGCAGTTCCCGCAGGAGCAGTCGCCCGACGACGCGGCCTCGCTGGTCTTCGACAGCGACCCGCTCGCCGAACCGATGGAGATCTTCGGCCATCCGACCCTGCGCGTCCGCCTCGCCGCCAGCGCGCCGGTAGCGAAACTCGTCGCCCGCCTCACCGAGGTGACGCCCGATGGCCGCTCCTGGCTGGTCAGCTACGGCGTGCTCAATCTCACCCACCGCACCAGCCACGCGTCGCCCGAGCCGCTGACGCCGGGCGTCTTCCTGGACATCGAGCTTCCCCTCTACCTCACCGCCCGCCGGTTCCGCCCCGGTTCACGCCTGCGCCTGGCCCTCAGCGAGAGCCTCTGGCCGCTGCTGTGGCCCTCGCCCGAGCCGGTCACTTTGACCCTCGACCTCGCCGCCTCATCGTTCACCGTGCCCGTGCGGACGCCCGTCGCCGACCCGCCGTTCCCGATCCCCATCGTCGAGACCGCGCCCGGCGCCGGTCGCGACGACCCGGCGATCGACCGCAACGTCTCACCCGAAGGCCGCGCCACCTTCACCGAGCTCTGGCCGACCAGCCTCGCCACCATCCCGGACACCGCAACCACCGTCGAGCGCAGCGGCCCCAACGTCGAAGCCTCGATGGACGTGAGCGACCCCACGAGCTGCCGCTGGCGCGCCTGGCAGAGCGTCCGCTACCGGCGCGGCGACTGGGATTGTGGACTGACCAGCGAGGTCGAAATCCGGGCCGACGCCACCCACTTCCACGTCCGCGAACGCCTCACGGCGACCCGCAACGGCGCGCCGGTGTTCGAGCGCGAGCACGCGGCGGCCATTGCGCGCGACCTGATGTGAGCCGCGGCCTTGCCATACCGGCGCGCATCCCTTAGAAGCCCCGCCTCCATCGAGCCGCCTGGCCCAAGGCATGCCAGGGCGGTTCATTCTGCCATTCCCTAGAGGACGGGGCCCACAAAGCCCCGATGCGAAATGCCGAAGTTGAAGACCAAATCGGGCGCCAAGAAGCGCTTCAAGATCACTGCGACCGGCCTGATCAAGGCCGGGGTGGCCGGCAAGCGCCACCGGCTGATGAGCCACAACGCCAAGTACATCCGTCAGAACCGTGGCACCAAGGTGATGTCGGCGTCGGACGCCAAGATCATCAAGACCTACCTGCCCAACGGCCTGCCTTAAGGAGGCGATGACAGATGGCGCGCGTCAAGCGAGGCGTGGTCTCCCACGCCAGACACAAGAAGGTGCTGGAGCAGGCCAAGGGGTTCTGGGGCCGGCGCAAGAACACCATCCGGGCGGCGAAGGCGGCGGTCGACAAGGCCGGCCAGTACGCCTACCGCGACCGCAAGGTGCGCAAGCGCTCGTTCCGGGCGCTGTGGATCCAGCGCATCAACGCCGCGGCCCGGCTCGAGGGCTTCACCTACTCGCGATTTATTCACGGCCTTGAAGAGGCCGGGATCGAGATGGACCGCAAGGTGCTTTCCGACATCGCGGGGTCCGACCCGGCCGCATTCAAGGCCATCGCCGAAAAGGTTCGCGCCGCGCTGGCTTAGGCGGTCTTGGGGCTCGCCCCATCCGCCCGCAAAAGCCCTCCGGCGGGACCGTCGGAGGGCTTTTTGCTGACCGCCGCAGAGCTGGAACGATTTTCTTGACCACGAACCTCACGAACCCCACGAACAGGCCCGCCCCCTGGGTCCCGCTCATCCCCGCGAAAGCGGGGACCCAGGGAGCGGCCAGGCGCGCTCATCCCGGATGGACCGGAGCGTCCCACGATGGGTCCCCGCTTCCGCGGGGATGAGCGGGTTTTGGGGTTCGTGAGGTTCGTGGTTCCAAAAAAGCAATGATGAAATGACCAACCACGCCGAACTTGAAGCCGACCTCGCCACGCAGGTCGCGGCCGCCGCGGACCTGGA
>Ga0302325_10018923_pt1 | contig 14497 bp, 13 predicted proteins | sample Palsa_T0_2_FD_201948 | JGI IMG/M metagenome (GOLD analysis project Ga0302325, IMG submission 201948) | Peat permafrost microbial communities from Stordalen Mire near Abisko, Sweden - Palsa_T0_2 | ecosystem: Environmental > Terrestrial > Soil > Palsa > Peat permafrost | place: Sweden: Abisko... | reverse complement strand
TGGCTGCGCCGGGTCCGAGCCAGCATCTGCTCGGCGCGGTCGATCACCAGCGCCCGGTTGGGCAGGCCGGTCAGAGCGTCGTGCAACGACTGGTGGCTGAGTCGCCGCTGCGTGTTCAGCAGATCCCGTTGGGCCAGGAACTGACGGACCGAGACCAGCGTAGCCAGCAGCACCGCCGCGATCACGAGGCTCGCATCGGGTAGCAGCCGTTGGTGGCGTTCATTGAACAGCAGCAGCCCGAAACCGACAGCCACCGCGATGTACGGCGCCCAACTGGCGTGATCTGTCTGGACCTCGGCGACGACCTCGGTCGTCGATCGCGGCCTGGTCTGGGCAGCTCCCGCGACTGCGAACAAGGCGATCGCGATCATCCACAGCGAATCAACCGGATCTCCGCCCTGGTAGGTGGAGTGAAGGTTGATGTAGCCGTAAACGAGGTCCGCGGCAACGAAGAACACGAGCCCCCCGCCCAGGAACTGCAGCGCGCGTGCGCTCGAAACCGCCGTCCGCCGCAGAAGCACAGACCCCAAGCCGACGAGCAGGACCATGTCCCCGACGGGATACGCAATCGCAACGCCGGTAGTCAGCGCGTCGGGGCCGCCCTGGCGCAACGTGGGTCCGAGCACCAGGTACATCACCACCGCCGCGCCCCCGATCGCCACCACAGCGAGATCCAACCCGAGCCGCACCCGCGCGCCAACCTCACGCCGACCCCTCGGAAAACGCAGCAGCCCCCACAGCATCAACGGATAAAACAGCAGATAAAACGCATCGGCAACCGACGGAAACGGCAGCGGCCCGGAAAGCTCATAGATAGTCTGCGCGACGTCGCCCGCCAGGTAGAAGACCGAGGCCAGCGCCAGCAGCCGCCACGCCGAGCGCAGTCGCGGCTGATCCGCGCACCGCCGCGACCCTCCCACAGCCGCGGCGATCGCCGCGAGCCCAACGGGATAGAAGAACACATCGCCGATCAGCTCCCGGTGCCCGGACGGCCAGCGGAACAGCTGCCAGCCCACGTAGACAAGCAGCAGCACACCCATTCCCGCAGCCATCGGCACCCAACGACCACGCGACCCTACACGCTCCTGCCAACGACCGTCAGGAATCCTCGCATTCGCGATCGAGCTCATGGCCGATCCTGACCGTCGAACGGTGCGCAGCACCGGTCGTGAACGTCCCCACAGAACGGCCGTGTCATAGGACAGACATCGGCTCGAAAAGTCGATGCCATTAGCCAGAGCCCAACCGACGAGCAATCACCCCGGTCAAACCGAAAGGTTCTCCACAAAAGTCGAGCAGGATCATGCTCCTCGGGCACCGAGGCGCTGACCTAGACGCTTGACGCGCTTCCTTTCCCAGCACAGAGGAAGCCCCCGGGGCACGCGGTGGCGACGCGAAACAGACACTCCCCGTGCCCAAGCAGAGTCGCCCCAGACCCGCGACGTTCCTGCATCGACCGGGGCGATTGGGCAGCGCGTCGTCAGCAGTCGTCGCCTGCCGAGTGATCGAGACCGCTGTGCGGCGGCTTGGCATGTGCGACGAGCGGCGAATTCCGCGGACACCTCCGGCGTGATGTCGCCCGCGATGCTGGGAGCGTTCGCCGGGGATCCGCTTACGGGCGCCCACTGTCGGAATTACGCCGAAGCGGGAGCGTTTCACCCACCGAGCTACCGCGGCAGGGGCGAGCACATATGCCGCCCGCGCCAGCCACGCAGTCGGCCCAGCCGGCACCGTGTCCGGGCTCAGCGCCGCCAAATAGGCGACCAACGCAGACGCCGCGACACTCGCCGACGCGACGAACGCCAACGTCCAGCTCTGAGCCCCGCCGGCAGGCCACTCGCGCAGCCACGCCCGCGAAACAGACACGGCTTCAACGGCGCCGGTCGATGACCGGCCCCGTAGACCGCTGCGAAAACATAGCGGGCTGAAATACCGTCGACAAGGCGTAACAGGTTCGACACCGATCCAAGGCCAGGCCCGCTCGCCCCACGTCAGTCATGCAATCCCTCGATACAGGATTGTTTGAGCGCGGGCGAGCCCTGATCAGCTTGGCTTAGATCGAGAAATCCTCTCCGGGCCAGACGCCGGTTTCTGAGGGTTGAGCGTGGGTGGGGCTGGAGTTGTTGTGGTTGGGTAGTGATTCCTCGAGGTGGTCGACCCGTCCGAGCAGTGAGCGGAGGGTGATTCCGAATAGGTCGGGCAGGCCAGTCGCGTCGAGGTCGGGTGGCGCTGTGACGGGCCGGGGTTGGCTGCGGGAGACGATCTGTCCGGGCACGCCGACCACGACACTGTTGGCCGGCACGGCTTTGATCACGACGGCGTTGGCGCTGATTCGGCTGTCGTGGCCGATGGTGAGGGGGCCGAGGACCTTTGCGCCTGCTCCGATGGTTACTCGGTCTCCTACCGATGGGTGGCGCTTACCCGGCTGGAGGCTCGTGCCTCCGAGGGTGACGCCTTGGTAGATGGTGACGTTGGCGCCGGCGAAACGGGTGGGCTACTGATGCGGGAGCGGCGGTCGTCCGTTTTCACTGCTCGTCGCGGGATCCACGACTGACCATCTTCTGATTAAGAAAGAAGAGCGCTGCGGTCAGTGGGCTGAAAGCCAGGCCAATACGCGCGGTCGGACCTTGACGATGACGCCAAGGGAGCCGTCGCCACACCTAAATGTCCAGTTAATTGGATTGACAATTTGGCATTTCGGTTGACGCGCCTCGCTAAAACCTATAAGGTCAATCGACATCGTGCTGTTTGGGCTCGACGTGTCCCCCAAACGCTCGCGTTGGGTGATCGCCCTGATCGGCCGGGAGCCGATCAGGGCGGGCCTGTCAGCACTGTGCAGTTGGGGTTGGGTTTCTCCCCACGCATGGGATCAGGGGTTGCGCCCTGATGCCCCGTCTCTCCTCACCTAGCAGTCAGGCCGGCCGCTGCCGGCCTGGCTGCCCCGTTCCCGGCGCGATTCGGATCCTTGTCTGAAGAGTGGCGAAAAGATGACTGAACCAGACCACGGGTCGGCCGAGTCTGTGGCCGAGGGGCTGGCCGGCGCGGGAGTGGTGGGGCTGACGATCGCGTGGATTGACAACAACGGGATCCCGCGCTCGCGGACGGTGCCGGTCTCACGGGTGGCCGAGGCGACTGAGCGCGGCGTCGGGATAACGACGTTGTTCGCCGTGTTCGACTCTCACGATGGGATCACCTTCGGTCACGAGGGGCTCTCGACACCCTCGGGGGATGTTCGGCTGCTGCCTGTGTTAGGCCGTGTGACGGGGCTTGCCGGTCAGCCCGGGTTGGCGTGGGCGCCTGGACGGCAGCTCTCCAGCAATGGTTCGGTCTGGCCGTATGACCAGCGCAGCGTGCTTGAGGCCCAGGTGGATCGGGCCGCGGCGCTCGGACTAGAGCTCCGGGTGGGCTACGAGCTCGAGTTCTTCGTGGGGCACGACAGCGACGAACTGCGGCCGGCTCACCGCGGTCCGGCCTACAGCCCGCAGGCACTGCTGGAGATCGACGAATTTCTCGTTGCGCTGCTGCGCGACCTGAACGCCAACGGACTCGAGATTGGGCAGCTTCACGCCGAGTACGGTCTCGCTCAGGTCGAGCTGAGTCTGCTCGCGTCCGATCCCGTGAGCGCCGCGGACAACCAGCGTTCCTAACCAGTAGCCGCCACGAGCTCGCGTTCTGGGATGCAGCGTGGACGGCACTCGACGAGCCTGGCGCCAACGATCGCTCGCCCTGAGCTCGCCTCAGCGCTGCACCGCGAGCCTCACAACAGCACGATGTCGTGGTGGCCGCCAGAAACGAATCGCACTTTATCAATGAAGTTAGTGCATAATAGCCCGCCGGCGCTGCGACGTCACCGCTATGAACACTTTGATCCGATCCTGAGGCCATGCTGGCCGAGCGACCAAAGCGTTGGCCGCTAGCCGCGCTCGCCGCGATCGGGCTTGCACTGGTCGGTGCCCCGTTCGCGTTCGGCATGTTCAGCCGCGCTCCCAGGGGAGCGCACATGATCACCAGCTTCGCCCCGTACATGACCAATCGCCGCCTGGACGGTTTTCAGAGCGATCTGCGCTACATCGATGGCGGCGTGCTCGGCGGCCAAGCGGCGGTGAGAGCGCTCGACGCTGCCGGCGGCGCCAAGGCAACGGCTCGCTTCCCCGAATTCGTGACGTTCGAGCGTCAGTGGAGCGCGATCGACCCGGACATGACGGCGATGCTCGACACGATCCAGGCAAATATCGGCAACTTCCGGGCCGTCGCCGCGTTGCCGAGCTTTCGGCTGTTTCCCCTGTTCTTCGTCATCCCGGGAGCGATCGTGCTGCTTCTGGTTGGCCTTGCGTGGTTCCGGCCGGGTCGGTGGCCGGCGATCCGCTGGGTCCTAGCGGTCGTCGGTGTCGGGCTTGTGCTCGCCCCAGTCGCCTTTCAGATGTTCTCGCGGGCCCCGAAGGGCGCTCGAATGGTCAGCGCCTTCACGACGATCGAGACGCGCGCGCGCGTCGAGCGCATCCAGATCTACTTCAGCGACATCGCGAGCGGACAGGGCACCGTAGAGCTCGAACTCATCCCGGCGCTCAGACACGCCGGCCTGGGCACACGCCAGATCGACAGTACGTATCCGGGGCTGACGACGCTCGACGCGCAGTGGGTCCATGTGCTCAACGACATGACCCCCATGATCGGTGCGATGAGCGACAACGTCACCAACTATCAAGCGGTCGCCGCGCTGCCCTCATTTCGGCTGTTCCCGTGGTTCTTCGTACTGCCCGGCCTGTTCATCATCGCCTTCGTCGCGGTTACCAGCCCGCGACGACGCAGCGACGACGCACCCGTCCCACGCGACCCTGAATTCTCCAAACCACTCAACGAAGGAGTCACATGAAGGCTCGACCCGCCGTTCGTCTCGGCGTCACCATTGCGGCGCTTGCACTGCCGTCTCTCGCCGCGGCCAGTTCAGCCAGTGCCGCCACCCTCAAAGGTGTGTTCAAAATTGGCTCGGGGTCCTATTTCCGTATGGGTGAGCCCAACGGCGCATTCTTCTCCAACCCGTACTCCGCCGACTCAAACAAGACCTACACGTTGATCAGCGCGGGATCCGCCGGCGGGCTGCGCACTGGTGTCGCCCAGAAGGCCCCGTCGCCCGCCTTTGACGGACAGGGCGATTCACTCGCCGCCGCGATCATCAAGCCGACCAACTTCGCGGGGATACGCTTCGGGTTGGCGACGACCAGCGCTCCCGCGATCTCAGTGAGCAGCGGCCATCTCAGCGGTCAGATCGACGGCCTCGTCGCCGAATGGAACAAGCAGACGTTCAAGCAAGGCAACAAGGTCACCGGGACCTACAGCGCCAAGACGCGCCGCTACGTGCTCACCTGGTCGGCCCTGATCAAGGGCGGTCCGTTCAACGGCTTTACCGGCCACGGGCGGCTCCAAGGCACATTCTCGCCCGCCTGAGCACCCAATTCCCGCCGCGGCCGAGGGCTTGCTCGAGCAGAGCAACCGCTCGGCCGCGCCGCGTGACCTAACTCGATCTAAGGACCTTTCATGGCCCGCCCCGGACGACGTATCACCTGCCTGTCCGGCCTGATGGCTGCGATCGCCCTGCCGGTGGGCGCCACCACCTCCGCCGCCAGTCCGGCCCGCCGGCCCTGACCGAGGCCCAAGCGCAACAGGTCGGCACCGACGCGTACGTCTACGGCATCTCGCTGATGGAGTTCCTGCGCCAGCAGCAGCAGAACACCAGCGTCACCGTCCCGGACAACCGCGCTGACGCGCCGATCAACCAGCTCGGCAACGACCGCACGCTCGCCAGCGCCAGCAACGAGGCGTTCGTCGGCCCCAATCTCGAAACGCTGTGCACCTTCGCGCACGTCGACCTATCCGAGGGGCCGCTGGTGCTGCACGTCCCCGCCGGGCCCGGCGGGCGCTACTCCAGCTTCGAGTTCCTGGACCCCAACACCAACGTGTTCCGTTACGTCGGGACGCGCACAACCGGCAACTGCGCGGGCAACTTTGCCATCGTCGGCCCGACGTTCCACGGCAAGCTCCCCGCGGGCGTGCACCGCATCAGCTCGGCCTACGAGCACATCTGGCTCGTCGGCCGCACCCAGGTCTACGGCGACAAGACCTCAGACCTCCCGGCCGTGCACTCGATCCAAAACGGGTACGAGCTGATCCCGCTCAAGAACTTCGAGAACAGCGGCCTGCGCTACACCCCACCGAAGCCGAAGAAGATCATCACCACCCCGACCGTCGCGACCGTCCCGACCGGACTGGCGTTGCTCGACGACCTCGGAACCGCCCTGACGAAGCACCCGCCGCCGGCCCGGCGAAGGTCCTCAGCGACCGGATTGGATTCCGGCGGCGCTGACGCAGGGTCGTGAGGATCTCGTTCGCTGGGCGAGGGGCGGTCACGGGCAGCCTGCGCGGGCTGGCTGGGAGGATGTCCCTCGTGCCCGAGGTGTGGCAGCCGTCGGACTGAAGATGTGCTTGCGAAGCGCTAAAGCCGGCCTGGGCCTCCCGCGGGAGCTGTGGCTTTGGTGGTGGGAGCGACTTCAGCAATGAGGTCGGCGAGCATGCTCCGGAGACGCCGGCGGGTAGCGCCGCGGGCGAGGCGCCCGCCGTCGGTGAAGGCTTCGTGAGCGGTCGGAACCGCGAGCTCTTGATCGAGTACGCGAGCGCCGGCGAGGCCGAGCGCCTTGCGCAGCTCGGCCTGTGCCCAGACGGCGCCGAACATTCCGGTGCTGGCGCCGATCACCGCGACGGGCTTGTTGGCCAGCGCGGAGGTGGCAGGGGTGGGACGGGAGGCCCAGTCGACGGCGTTCTTGAGCACGCCGGGGATCGACCCGTTGTACTCGGGGGTGACAAACAGAACGGCGTCGGCCTGCCGGATGGCGGCGATGAGCTTGTCGGCTCCTGGCAATCCGCCGCCTGTCTCGAGCTCGTCGGTCTCGTCAAACGGCTCGACCGCCTTGAGATCCTCGAACGTGATCAGCTCGACGCCGGGCGGCAGCTCATCGGCTGCCGCCCGGAGCAAACTGCGGTTATGTGAGGCCTCGCGAAGTGAGCCCGCGATGCCCAGCACCCGCATGGTCCTAGTCCTCGTCGTCGACCAGCGCGAGCTCAAGAGTCACCGAAATGGTCACGTCCTTGCCCAGCACGACTCCACCTTTCGGCAGCGGCGCATTCCAGCTCAGGCCGACCGCGTCGCGGTCAACGCTGGTCTCGAGGTCGATGCCGATCTTCTCGACGTCGCCGAGGGTCACCGTCGGCCCGGCGAGGCGGCCTGTGGCGGTGGCCGGCGTGGTCTTGCCCTTCAGGGTCAGGGTGCCCTCGCTGGTCAGGACGCCGTCGTTGACGGTTAGCGACGAGGACTCGTAGACGATCTCCGGATAGCGCTCGGCGTCGAAGAAGTCAGGTGAGAACAGGTGGCCCTTGAGCTTCTCATCCTTGATTTGCAGCGAGGCGACCTTGACCTTGCCGACCAGCTTGCCGTCGGTCAATGTGGCGTCGATCTCGCTGAACTCGCCGCGGAACGTCCCGACCATCATGTGGCGCACCGCGAACCCGGCGACCGAATGAATCGGGTCAACCGTCCACGAGCCAGCCGGGATCTCGGTGGCGCCCTGCGTTTCAGTATCAGTGGCCATGAAGAGCTCCTCTTTGCGATGTTTGATTCGGACTGCGGTCCGCTTATAGCATGGAAGGTACCACGAACAGCGAGCGTGGCCGGACCGCGAACATGCCCAGCCCGATGAAACCCTTCGAGCTCCCTATGCTCGGCGCCCCCGCCGAGCGGGTTGATGCCGCGCGCAACCGTCAGCGGATCCTTGCCGCAGCCGAGAAGCTGTTCACTCGCGACGGCGTCGCCGCCACGTCGATGGACGCGATCGCCCTCGAGGCGGGCGTCGGCAAGGGAACGCTCTTTCGCCGCTTCGGCGACCGCGCGTCACTTGCGCTCGCGCTCCTGGAGTCCTCCGAACGACACTTCCAGGAGAGCTTTATCCGCGGCCCGTCCCCGCTGGGCCCAGGAGCGCCTCCGTGTGAGCGAGTGATCGCGTTCGGTCGAGCGCTCCTCGCCCATCTTGCCGCTCACGGTGACCTCTTGCTTGCCGCACAGACCTCAGGCACACCCGGACAGCGATTCAACGCCGGCCCCCACGGTGCCTACCGAGCACACCTCGTCGCCCTAGTCCGCGATGCCGCCCCCGACCTCGACGCGGAGTACGCCGCGGAAGCGCTCCTCGCGCAGCTCGGCGCCGAGGTCGTTCTGCACCAGTTGCGCGGACGCGGCATGGCATTCACTCGCCTAGCCGCCGGCTGGGAGACCCTGGCCCGCCGCGTCCTCGCCACGCCGACCACCTAACCCAGAAGACCCGCACCGAAGTGGTCGCTGTCTAGGTTGTCTGCGACGATTGGGTCGGTGGGGATCACCACCAGACGGTGGAGTCCAGGTCCTCGATCTGGTAGACGGTCTTCTCGAACGTGACGTCCTGGATCATGTTCCCCCGCCCTGCCACGGGGGCATCGTGTTGAGCAGATCCTGCTTTCCGTAGAGAACACCGATACCGCTCGGCCCGAACACCTTGTGGCCGGAGAACGCGTACCAATCACAATCGAGGCCCTGGACACCGACCGGCATGTGCGAGACAGCCTGCGCACCATCGATCAGCACCACCGCGCCATGACGGTGGGCCATCTGCACCATCTCGCGCGCGGGAAGCACGGTTCCCAGAGCGTTTGAGACGTGCGCGAAGGACACCAGCCGGGTGCTCGGGCCGAGCAGCTTCTCGTCCTCGTCGAGCATCACCTGACCGCTGTCATCAACCGGCACCACCTTGAGCACCGCGCCGGTCTCCTGGCACAGCTGCTGCCACGGAACGATGTTGGCGTGATGCTCGAGCCACGTGACGAGGATCTCGTCGCCCGCGCGGACGTTCTGGCGGCCCCAAGCCTGCGCGACGAGGTTGATCGCCTTGGTCGCCCCGGGCACGAACACGATCTCATCACTCGACGGCGCGATCAGGAACCGCGCCACGGTGTCACGCGATGCCTCGTACGCATCGGTCGCGCGCGCCGCCATCTCATGCGCGCAGTTTGAGCCTGGCGATGCCATGATTTCGTCGGCGTGGTGACTTAGCCAGGATCGCTCGGGGCGTAGGTCTGGATGTCGCCGTCCAGCGCGCCCTGGGACTCGTACTGGCCAGTGTGGATCGAGTACACGTGTCCGCTGGGCGTGATGTAGACCGTGGTGGGGGTGCCCTGTATTCCGCCGGGCAGCAGTTCTCCGAGCTGGCCAGTCGACACGCTGTAGCTCGGATAGGAGACGGGGTGCTGGTGCAGGAACGCTCGGGCGTCGCCGGAGGAGTCGTTGTAGTCGGCGCCGAGGAACGCGACCGAGCGCCCGTACCGGGCCGATGCGTCGGCGAACAGCTTGAACTCGGCCTGGCAGGGTGCGCACGAGGACGCCCAGATGTTGACGACGATCGGGTAGCCGCGCAGCGCCTTGATCTCCGCGGCGAGCGCGGACCCGCCGCCGATCAGCTGGCTGGCCTGATGGTGCAGGGCGGCCAGCGGTGCCGGGGCGCCCGCCAGCTCCTTCTGCGCGGCCGCCTCGCTGGTCGGAGCAGCCGGCCCTTGCGTGAGCGCCTGGCGAACCTCGGTCTCGAGCTGACTGGTTTTCGGCCAGTCACTCGTGTCCGGCTCGTCGTACCAGAGGACCTTCCCGGTGGAGGAGGCCAGCACCAGCCACGGCTCGCCCTGCACCTCATAGCCATCGGCGACTCTGCCGGTGTTGTCGATCGCGACCGGGTAGCGCAGCGGCGCGGAAAGCCCGTGCAGGAAGCTCGGCAGTGCGGAGGAGGACGGCTCGACGCTGCCCTCGTCGACGCCGATCACGCGCGGCAGTCCCTCCTTGGCGGCCGTCGCCGCGTAGCCGTTCAGCGCATCAAGGTCGCCGCCGAGCGGCATCACCTCCCGCACCCACGTGTCAAAAAACGCGTACAGGCGTTCCGCGCCAAGGCCGATCCGCACCGTCCCGCCACCTGACCGCGGCAGCTCAGCCCCAACCGTCGGAGGAACGGTTGGCACCTCACCGTAGGACAGGTGGCTGGCGACGACGGGATGGCTGGGCAATAGCCGCGACGCCTCCTGGGCCAACAGCTGACCGAGCTGAGGCACCGCCGTATATGACTGCACCGTCGTGTACAGCTTCCGCTCGCGCCCCTGCGGATCGATCACGAACAGCGCCGCCGTATGCGAGATCAGCCCATCCTGGATGTCAGTCGCCACGTAGTAGTGCTTCCACACGGAGGCGAGCCGCCCCAGCGTGCCCGTACTGAACTGCCAGGCGTGGGTGAGCCCGTGCAGCTGGGAGTAGCTGAGCACGTCCTCAATCTGCGTCGCCTTTGGATCAGCATCGACCCCGAGCAGCTCCACCTGCTTTCCAGCCATGCCCAGCAGACGCTTAGCGTCGAGCATCGCCGTCGTTGTCAGTGGACAGAGGGTCGTGCACTCCGAGTCGATGAACGCGAGCAGGACCACCTTGCCGCGGTACTGACGCAGCGTCACCCGCTTGCCGAACTGGTCATACAGGGCGAAGTTCGGCGCCGGGCGACCCGGCAACGGCGAGCCCGGGTCGAGGTTCGGAGTGTTCGCGAGGTCGCTCACCGGCTGCGAAGACGACGCGTGCGCGCTGACCATCACCACGACCACCAGCCCTACCGCGGCCACGAACGCCAAGCTCGGCAGCGTCCACGGCGGCGCCTGCCAGCCAGACGGGCTGGGCCCCGCAGATCTTGCCAAGGGTCGTCGGGCGACGAGATGGATAGCGCGGCGCGCGATCAACCAGACCGCCAGCACGGTCGCGATCAGCGCCGCCATGATCGCGACGATCGCGACCGCGCTGGTGGCACCCCCGCCCGAAGCAAGGATCGTCGGACCTTCTTGTGCACCACTCGCAGCGTCGCCTGAAGTCGTCGCCGCCCTGCCGGAGGACGCCCCCGCGGCCGCCCTGGCCGCCGCCGACGCGCCTGACAGCCGCGCGCCGTTGACCCTCGCGAGCTGCTTCACCGCCGTCGTCGTGGCCGCCACGAGGCCCGACCCGCCGGCGGCGACCTTGATGCCGTCAAGCCGGCGCTCGGCCACGGCCGAGGCCGCGGCGTGCCCGGGCCACTGAAAGCCGAGCCCGTTAGGCATCACCACTAGTAAGGGCCCCTTGAACACCATCGACAGCTCGATCCCAAGGAACAGCGCGTACTTCTGCGGCTGGAGCCACAGCGCTGTAACCGCGCCAAGGTCATTGGGATGCGCGATGACCGCGACCCGCACCGGGAACCCGGTGCTCTGCACGCGGCTCAATAGGCCGTCTAACTGGGTCTGCTCCGCGACCCCGACGTCGGCATCAGGAGGCAGGAACACCGACTGGTTGACCAGCACATCACTGCCCGGATCCCCGTCGGCCCTGGCAATCGGCGCCAGCGCGGCACCCGCGCAGACGAGCAGCACCCCGACAAGCAGCAGACAACAGACGCAGTCCCTGAGCTGCCCGCCCCCCACGCCGATCCGGCGGTTCATGGACATCCTAGATGGCTCACAGAAGATGCGCACAAAGGTAGCGAGACGCTCTGGGCCGGTGCCGCGCACGCGATGACTGCCGTGATCAGACCGCTACGGCCGCAAGCTGGCCAGAGTCGTTGCGAAACGACGGTCTTGACGGCTGTAGACGCACCGCGCCTACGCGAACATCGTCTCGCAGATTGGCGGCAAGTACGTGTCGGCGTCGGCGATCGAGAGCGACCCGAACACCGACCCCCATACCTTCGAGGCCAGCCCGAGCGTCGCACACATCGTCAGCTCAGCCCAGCTCGTCGTCCAAAACGCCCTTGGCTACGACACCTAAATGAACAAGATCGAGGCCGCTTCACCGAACTCGTCGCGGACGGTGATCGACGTGCAGACGCTGCTCGGCCTACCGGACTCGACCCCCAACCCGCATCTCTGGTACAAGCCGACAACCATGCCCGCGCTCGCGCGAGCGCTGGTCACGGACCTCTCAAAGCTGCAGCCCGCGCACGCCGCGTATTTCGCCGCAAACGAGAAACGGCTCGACCAATCGCTGACACCGTGGTACGAGGCGCTCAAGCAGTTCGCGGCCCCCTATCCGCACACGCCAGTGGCCACGACGGAGCCCGTAGGCGACTAACTCAGCACCCCCGACGACGGCCGTTTCTGCAGGTTCTCTTGCAGGCTCCGCGGACGAGGGTGAACGTGGCAAAGGTCGTGTTAACGTGCGGCCGCCCCGAGGCCGCGACCGCCGCGAAGCTGGCTAAGACCGCAGCGGCTACGCCCGACGGTGCACGTACCGGCGCCGCCCAAGCTCATGTCACGCGCGACCAGAACATTGACCCGCCGCTTCGGAGTCACCGTGGTGCTCGTGCTGGCGGCCGCCGCCCTCTTCTGGCTCGGCGTACATTCGCCCCCGGCGCGCGCGGCGGGCCCGGGCGCGCTGGCGCAGCAGATCAGCGCCGGCCAGAACAAGGTCTCGGCGCTCTCGGGAGCGGTCGGCGCTGACAACGGCCGACTGCGACAGCTGGATGCCAGCATGGCCGGGCTCCAGAGCAAGATCGCTCGCATCCAGTCCGACCTCGACGCCAAACGCGCCGAGCTGTTGCAACTGCGGCGAGAGCTGAACGCAGCGCGGAGTCGGCTTGCCAGCCGAAAGACCTACGAGAGCAAAGCCAAGTCTGTGCTCTCCCAGCAGCTCGTCGGCACCTATGAGGACGGTCAGCCGAACATCGTCACCGTGGTGCTCGACTCCAACGGCTTCTCTGACCTGCTTGAACGCCTGTCCTTCGCCCGGCGGATCAGAATTCACGATCAGCAGATCGTCGGCGCGGTGATCCTGGCCCGCGATCGCGTCGCCGCGCAAGCCGTGCGCCTGGCCGGGCTTGAAGGCCGCCAACAGAATCTCACCGCGCAGGTGCTGGCCCAGCGAGACCAGCTCGACGCGGCCAACTTGACGCTGCTCAACGAACAGCTGTCGGTGACGGACGCGCGCGAGATGAACGTCAGTCAGCTCACCACCGCGCGCCGCCAGGTGGCCTCGCTGCGCCGACAGCTGGCACAGCTGGCACAGCTGCAGGCGCAGCAAGCCGAACAGGCGGCCCTGGCGGCCGCCATCCAAACGGCGCCGGGTGGGGGGGGAGCCCTCGACGCGGGCGGCAAGCGGGCAGGATCAGATCCGATTCCCGACTTCACGATCGGGCGCGACGACATGGGCGTCGACGCGACCGCACCACCCGGCACGGGAATCTACGCGCCCCTCGCATCCACTCTGGTGCAGGTGCTGCAGGACTGGTACACAAGCGAGCCGCTTTTGCTGTTTCAGTTCGACAATCCGCCTCCCGGCGCGCTCTCGGACTACTGGTACGTGGCCGAGCAAATCGACCCGGTCACGACCGCGGTCGGCACCCAGTTCCAGGCCGGCCAGAGGGTCGCCTCTTTTGCCGCCAGCGGCACCGGCATCGAGATCGGATGGGGGTCGGCCACCGCTGACACACGCACCCTGGCAGGAGCGACGGATCCCGCAGCCGCCAACCCGCCGACCGGCTCGACCACCAGCTGGGGCGAGTCCTTCAAGAGCGCCTTTGGAATCCCCTAGCGACGACAGCCTCCCATGGAAATGGAGGCGAGTTCCGCCACGAGCAGCCGCGCCATGAGTGCGACGCACGACGGCCGCCACGCGCGGCATGGCGCCACCGCAGAGCGCCGATTGCGCGAAGCGCTGTCCTGAGCCAGAGTGAGGCTCAGTGATGGCGAGCGAGCGCGTCGGCCGGCACCTCGGGCGACGAGCACCCCGGCCAGACCCGTGGTCAACGGGACCGCGCAGATGAGCGCCAGACAGCCGACCAGAGCCGCGGCGATGGGATCGGCGATGTCCTGGGTGTTGACTACGTCGATCAGCCCGAGGCCGCTGTAGCGGGTGATCAACAGCGGCGGCAGCGCAGCTCCGACGTATGCCGGCACGAGCGTGTCGATCGTGGTCAACAGGGTAGAGAGTGTTCGCTCAAGGTTCCCAACTGAGATCGGGCGAGCGGGATGTGGCGCGTCCTTCCAGCCGGATCCAGCAGCGGCGTGCCTCGCCAGAACTGTCGAGCACGCTTCAACACCTGTTTACCGCGGGCGCGATGAGTTCCGACCCCACCGCCGGTATGTATTGACGAGTTCGCCGGAATATCCCGGGCGGACCGATCACAAGGAGAATCCGATGTCAGACAGTCGTGCGGAAGACGAGGCCGCCATCCAGGCCGTACTGGTTGACTCCTACAAGGCGTGGGAGGCTGGCGACGCCGACGGCATGGTCGCCGACTACGCCGCGGACGCGACCGCCATCATGACCGGCTCGCTCCGCGACAGCCGTGACGTGATTCGCGAGAACATGGCCCTGGCCTTCGAGGGGCCTCTCAAGGGCAGCTCGACCTACAACAAGCAGCTCAGCCTTCGCTTC
>Ga0302325_10018921_pt1 | contig 14498 bp, 12 predicted proteins | sample Palsa_T0_2_FD_201948 | JGI IMG/M metagenome (GOLD analysis project Ga0302325, IMG submission 201948) | Peat permafrost microbial communities from Stordalen Mire near Abisko, Sweden - Palsa_T0_2 | ecosystem: Environmental > Terrestrial > Soil > Palsa > Peat permafrost | place: Sweden: Abisko... | reverse complement strand
AAAAATAAAAAATAAATATTTAATTAAAACTTATAATTTTTTTTTTAAACTTTATATTTATTTATATATATATTTATAGTTTATAATTCTAAAGATTTTATATTCTTCTTTAATTAATTTTTTTTAAATATTTTATAAATATATATAAATCTATAAATAATTATTTATTAATAGAGTAATAAAGTAATAAGATAAAAAATAAATAAATAAAAAATATATTTATCGACCAAAAAATTATATTATAATTTTGTCGATATTTATTTTTAATAAAAAAGAATAATATTTTTAATAAAAGACTTAAATAATTAAAATAAATAATTTAAGTTTATATTATTAGATTTTATTAAAAAATAAATAATATTTCTTTTATTTATTATTTTTAAAATAAAAAATATAATAATAATACTTAAGTTATTTAAAATAATAAAGTAATAAATAAGTTAAAATAATATATAAAGAATTTTTAAAAAAGTTTAGATTTTAGTATAATTTAATTTAAGACTTATAATATATTCTTATATATAAAATAATATCTATAAATATATAAAACTCCTTCACGAGTATATCCGACTATTCTCGTGTCCTCTCTTATTATACCTAAAATCTATATAAGCTAGTGTATTAATTAATATTCCTGGTGATTATTTTAAAGAGATCGGGAATAAAGAATAAATTAAAATAATCGAATGAATATAGGTTTAAAGAAAAAGAATTAAGTAAGAGTGGTTTGGGGGTCTATAGAGGCTTAATTTTAAAAGGAGTATATAAAACTTAATTAATAGACTCTAATTTTTTAAGTATATCCTTAAGAATCTTTAATTTTTGGCCTGCAGGCTCCGGAGGTGAGCTGGATTACACGCTATAACAAGCGCTGGAAGCGTCGGAATAGTCGCTGAAATCGGCCATTGAACGTATTATTTTAAGGAGAAATACGGAGCGTGTTTCCATTTAGTTAATATAACTTACTAATAAATTTATATGTAAAGGTATCCCTTCGTCTGCTGAGACATTGCCAGGCGCTAGCAGGGGGCTCTCAACTGGTGGTAAGCGAGCGGATTACTAAGGTTTTATTAATCAAAGAACACGGATTTCTGTCTAAGCGAGATCCCCTTGCTAGCGCCTGGCAATGTCTCAGCAGACGAAGGGATATAAAATTATAAATATACGCCAAGCGAGACTCCCCTGCTTAGCGCCTGGCAATGTCTCGCCGGACGAAGGGATAGCGTATAATATTTACTACCTATAGTACTCACTACTTACAGCGCTCACCACAGCGCCCACCCACAACACTTACCCACAGCACTCACTACCCATAGCGCTCACTACTTACAGCACTCACCACCCACAGCGCTCATTACCCACAGCACTTACCTACAATACTTAACGTACTCCTAATATACTCTCTTATAAACAGCGTCCCCCTAGCGTTTAAAGAATCTTATTATATTACTAATTCTTATATATTTTAGTTCCTTAAAAGTGAGGTGGTGCAGTAGTAGCCTAAAAATTAAGGTTCCAAAAACACAAAATCAGGCATAGAAGGTTTTGGTCGCTATGGTCGACCAGACTAAGGCCGGCAATGAATTCCTGCACCCCCTGGTGGGGCGTTGTTACTAATCCCTTCGCATCCTCACAGCTGCAATTCAACACAGATAAAGCAGGGCTCGCGCCAATCTCTCGTCTCCACGACTGCATCTGCTGTACCAGATCGAACGAAGACGAGATGATCAACACGCGACATGGTGGGAAAGCAGATAGGTTGCGGCCGAATGACCAAACCGAACAGGGTCGTATATAATGGCCCGTTAGCTCTTGCCAACAGAGAAAAGAATGGAAAAGTAACATTCCTCTAGAAATACCCCAAATCTAGCAAATTTATTTCCTCTACCAAACTCCAGACTTCCAAGCCAACGAAACCATGTCCCAAAAACCTCGGTTTCTTGACAGTACCTCCCATCTACTTCCGTCGAACGAGATTCAAAGTGCCCATTGGCTTGTAGGCAATGCCACCCAGTTTCTGACATTTCTACAAAACTTGGGCCCTCAAAAAACCTCCGATCTCAGATCCCTCCGGATTTGCCCTCACGCCGTGTACGAGAAAACTGGACTCGGGTGGTTGGGCGATCGCGCAGATGGGTATAGCTCTGGTCCTGAATGGTGCAAACTTCTAAACAAACTCGCCGATGAAGCAACTAATCTGGAATACGTATACGTGTTTCTTGATTGCTATGAAGAAGGTTTCCATTTTGGAGCAGGGAGGGATGTGAATTTCGTTAAGGCTCTGGGAAAGCTAAAGGTCTCTGGGAAGATGGAGCTTGTTGGGCTGTTTGGGGCGGGATGGCCGGAGTATTTGGAAGAGAAGATTGGGATGCCGGTTTGGAGTAAGGAGAGCGAGAGCGCATACAATTTGAGGCGGTTGAGGGATTATCAGAGGAGCACTGAGGGGCGGATTTCTTAGGTCTTTGGAGACAGCACACGTTGCTGTTGTTGACATGTTGAGAGAATTTATTGGTTTGAGGGAAAGGTTAGAGCTTTTGTTTTACATCCTTTGATTGAATTACCAGTTTCACACAAGTCATTCTGCATCCTCTACGATCAAAGCAATGCCCAGGGTTCAAGCGGTTCCTATCGTGACAAGCATCCATTCACTCCCTCTCCACCCTGGCTAATTCTTTAGCTTCACGACAATGCACTGGAGAAATATGGTCAGTTTAGACCTAATCGCACTGATCTACCCGTCCTCCGCCTGTCCGTTGAATCTCCAACGTATGGTCATACTTTATCATGCTTTTCTGTGTCGACCCGGCCAGGTCCTCGTTCAGTAAACTCTCGCCTTGTTTGTCTTCCCCAGAGCCGTTAGCCCGGAATAATGGTATAAGAACCGTCTCCCATCTAGTCTCTTGTCTTTGCTCCTTACCTCCAACAATATGAGTCACGAGATCTCTCCTCTCGTTTCTAGGTCCGACGGTGAATGGCTGAGAAATACCATCGTCGACAGGCCCCATATCTCGTCTCAATTGCAGCTCCGATAGAGACTGATCAAGTAGATCCTCATTCGTGAAATCCGAGTTCGGGAATGACGCTTGAACTCTAGCAGTCCTGGAGAGCAAAAGATTTGTACGGGGTATTCGGCATCGTAGGTGGCGGCGATGGGAAAGATATGTCCAGCTCGGTCTAAGTGCCGATCAAATCACCCTTCACCAGGCTTTTCCGGACAACTAGGGTTGTTGATAATTCGACCATCGTCCCCGCCATGGTTGGGATCTCTCGAGGCCAATAAATCTGCATATTCAAAGTCCTCCGACTCAGCGTCCGTTTGCTGGAGCTCGGCCTTCAGATCTGTAATTTGCGGTTCAAGCTCTTGAACTCTAGCGCTCAGCTCCAAGTTTGTCGTGGTTGTATCCCCTGAACTCTCCCTGACCTTGTTATTCAAGTCTTCCTTATCCCTGGGGCTTTGCATCTCTACGCATTTAGCTTCCAACTCGCTCCTGAGCCGTTCGACCTCAGCCTGTAGGGACCTTGACTTCCCGTCTGCCTTCCCACTCAATTTTGTTGGCTTCTTCACTTAACCTGTGTCTCCTCAGCCTCCCCTTCAGCCTCCCATCAATCACTGTGGCAACGGCTCGAATTGTATGATCCCAGAGTTTGGAATGCCATCGCGCTTCGGAAGAGTTGCGGGTGGAGGATGACGACCGTAATGGTTAAACTGTTTCGAGTTCTGTCATGGCAGTGTTTGGCGGGGTAATGTAAATGAATGAATTGGGAATGATTTTTGTCTCGAAAAGCCGAGGTCAGTAATGATTCACTTTCTTTCTTTCTTTCTTTCGCAGAAGTAATCAACTCGAGGAAAAGAGGTAGAAGACTTTAAGGCGCGAAAAGCGAGGCTTTTTGAGAGATATTTAAAATTTATTATAAAATATTATTTTAAATTTATATATATATTTTTATTTATTTAATATAATAAAATTAAAAAACTTATAACTTTAAAGTTATTATTATAATATAAAGAATATTATAAGATTAAAAGTAATATAAGAGTTTTAATACTCTTTATAATAACTTTATCTCTGAGGCGGCGGACAGGCTCTAAGAAGTTCGCGAGTCATGGTGGTGACTAGTATCGACGGAACTCGATTACTCTGGGGATAGCCTCCTGAGGCATCAACTTCACCACCAAAAATTCTAAGGCCCCAAGCTCACTTTTTGCCAACAAAACCGCCGCTGGGATGAAGTCATACGGTTCAGCCTTGCTATTCGCTCCGCTTGCTCCTCCGCATCAGGGAGCGGGAGCGGCCGCACAAACAGCCCCCGCCGCTCCGCCGCCCCGCCTGACTTCCACCACTGGCTGCCATCCTCGCTGGCAGAATGCAAACGACCTGCATCTTTCTGGCGAGATATCTGCGGACTTTATCGTAACATCAATGCCGCCAAATGGCGAAGGATATCCCTTATTCTATCAAAGACTCAGCTGCGATTAGTCCTACAATGGCTACACCCAAGACATTAACATGGTTCGTCTTCTTTCCCAGTTCCTGCATCTTATATCTGGAGATCCTCCTTCAACAGAGAGTGATCTACACGTGAGATCCCGCCCAGCCCCTTCATGAATCGCTCTATTGGCTATATTTGCCTGGAAAAAGTAGCCTTGTGTTAGGATTCTTATCATCATGATGTAGTTTCACTCAACATAAGCCGAACACTGAAAATTTAAAGCTGTACCAATAATGTCGTTCATTTGCAGCATAAACCAGTTGTACACGTTCACAACTAGTAACATTACGGAATTCTACTTACCATGAGTTTAAGGTCACGTGAATTTCACCCCTGATGGTTGTTGACATAGCAACGCGGGCGGTCAGGGGTTCCGTGGCAGAAAACAAATCAACGAAGAAGGTATCCCTTCACTGCCCGACCACTACAACGACATCCCGTTGAAGAGCGACGCGCCTATTTGACCCTTAATCTTCTGTGTTAGACTTTTTAGCTGCAACGATCATGGAATTGAATCAATGCGACGACTCTCTTAGCTATCTCAGTGCCTGGCTGGCGACGGCCGGTGATTGGTCTGACCCCGCGACACTGCACAACAACACCAAAGCAGATCTTCACGATGCACTAAGAGCAACAACACCACCACCATCACCTCCGCTTCTCTTCCCACGATATACACCGACTTCTTCACCCTCTTTATATTGTACCAAACGTCGTGGCAGAGGGAGAAAGCGAAAGCGAGAAGGAAGCATGAGCGACACGGCCTCGAACGCAAGCAGAGAAACGGCGAAGACTCGAGCCACAGCGACAACCACATCCTCCTTTAATATTCACTTGAATAAGCCTATCTTGAAGGCGACACCGCCATCAAGCAGTCGACAGCGCTCTCCCAGCCCGACGCGCAAAGTCCTGAATACTCTCAAACATGCAGTCCCATCTCTGCGAGTCTGCCAGCCCGATGCCAGATTGCAGCAGCCACCGGCGGTGGCACGACTCAGGAGCATGCTGATATCACGGCTATCGAGAGCAGTGATCCCTCGTACTCTAGAGGTATGGTATTTGCTCTGTTCTGCCTTCAATCCATACATGGTCCAGCCCAACCTTGGCTAATCCAAAACTAAACAGACTCGACTCCGCGCAGCAGATCCCGACCAGTTTGCAGACAGCCACACATATACACATCTCCTCGAAGATCCTGTAGTTGAGCACCCACAAGCATACCTCGATGACCTCTGGTACGCCACAGATAGGATCTACAACGAAGCGCGGCACTGCCACGACCAGCATCTCGACGAGAGCGCCTGGGTGAAGGTTGTCACCCGTGTTCTCGAATCTGCAGTCGAGCTCGCCCATAACAACAATCACGATTTCTCTTCCCACCCCTCCTCGATGCTCCGTGTCCACAGTATCCAAACGCAAGCCATCCAAGAGTCTCTCCTCCCCCAACACACCTCGCAATCATTTGCCAAAAAGGCAGACCTGGCATTCGCCTTCACTTCCGACCACCCCACCGTTGCAGACGCCGTAGAGCCCGTCTACAGGGCGTGTCCGGGCATGCCGCTCAGCCAGATGACGGACGCGTACACGAGTATGGTGCCCATGGCTTGCTGCGTCGAGGTTAAGGAGAAAGGGGGTGATTACAACGAGGCGATTGTCCAGTTGGGGATCTGGTCGGCGGCGGGTTTGGAGCGGGTAAGGGGATTGCGGGCGGTCGCTCTGGAGAGGAGGAGGAGGCATAATGTAGATATTGGTAAAATGAGTGACGAGCTTGATGATGCTACGGAGGAGAATGATCTGCCCCCATTTCTAGGTTGGACGGTGGTAGGCCACGACTGGAGATTTTACATTATATGGAAGGAGAAGGATGGGAATGTGATTGTGCTTGGTCCCTGGCGCACTTTAAACGCTGGAACGGGTAGCCACGCCGACATTCTGACTTTGATAATATCAGTTCAGACGGTGAAGTGCTGGCTGGAAGAAGAATATTGGTCATGGCTGTGTGAGAACGTGCTAGATGGGCTGTCGTTATCGACAGATCCACAAGAAGACTTCCATTTATAGCCTAAGTTAATAAATATCCTCTACTATATTTCTTGCGATTATTTTTCCGTTGTGTTTCGGCTAAGAAGTCGTTACAGCGGGCCACACACATGCCAGAAAGGGGAATGGAAATCGGGCTGGGAGCTCACGCATCTGCCCAGCATATATTCTTCAAGCTCTTTAATTTCGAAGCTCATTGATCGAAATGCCCTCTCACGTGCAGCGTTCCAGAACGAGGAGCTTGTTAATATATCTGCATTGTTCTGCCCGTCTCATGCAATTCATCAGTCATTCCAGACCCGTGCATCTGTGTGGGTATCTAGCAGCAACTCCAAAACTCCCTATCGACCGGTCTACCATTATGAACAAAGAGATTCATCCTTTGCACGGGCATCAATCAGGCATCATCGTCATCTTCATCTCCAATCATCGACACACTCAATGCACCTCTCTTGACAACAACCTCTTGCAGCTTCGCCTGCGCCTTCATTTCCTCGTCCGAAGCTGCGGCAATGAGCTTCTTCACATCCTTCAGCTTCTTCAAAGCCTGCCTCCTCTCCTCCACCGTGAGCGTTCCAGACACCGCGGATTCCAACACTCTCTGTGCAGTCCCCTCTTGTTCGCGTCCAGCTTCTTGATTCTTCTGCGCTTGGGCAATCTCACTCCTGAGCGTTTCCACCGCCTTGTCGTAGACTTGTGCCAATTCCTGCTCCAACTGCGAATATGGTATGGTTGTGTCTGTCACTAAGTGTAAATAGTTAGAATACTCCTGTGCTCTGGGAATGGAAGGCGACGTTACCAGCTATGCTTGTGCCCTTGGAGGCGTGAGGCCCTTTTGTGCTGGACTCGCTTTTGCTGCCTGTCGCTCTTTTCGGAGACATGATATTCAGAGATCTCTCCGGAGGTGCTGCGCTGTTGTCTTTCTCGTCTTGCTTGAAATCCACGCCCGATTTCGAAGTAGGTGTACTTCGTATTGTCGCGGGTTGTAGATTGTTGGTGGCAGATCGAGCTTCCGCCAGTGTATTGGAAAATTCTTTTGTGGCTAGAGTCTTGGTTTGCGGAGGTGAATCGAAATTGCTTCTTGAAAATGTTGATCTTGTGAGACGCTGCAAAGAGTCTTCCGCCCACTCCCGAACCCCAGCAAGATACTTCGACAGGATGGCCTCTCGCACCGTCTTTCGATAGCTATGTACTGGGATTTTTGGTTGCACATCTGCCGCCAGGAGACTTAATAGAAAGAAGGCAGGATCGTAGAGGAAATTGTGGATGTAGTTCAACACAAACGGTCCGCAGTCCTTGAGATTTTGTTGCCGAGGAAGGTTTTGAGTCGTACGCAGCGGCAGGCGTTGTGGAGATGGAGAACACGGGATACTGCGATCATTCGCTTGCACGGACAGGAGTTCCCGGTAGAACTGGATCAGTTTTGCATCTGGATCTCCACCAAGAGGGTCCAAATACCAGATTTCCCTATGACCAGCCGTTTTCGACAGGCCCGCGGAAGTTATTATGACCAAGGCCCAATGGTTGTTGTTCACGTGGCAAGGAAAGAGGGCATGCTCGTAGTCAAAAAGATTGACTCCACGTGGAAGGTAGCGCTTCTCTGGATTGAATTGCCACTGCCGACGCCTCCCATGGCGAGAATTGACTTCTACGAGCCCAGTGACATGCGTTAGCGCCACAAAGGTGTCTGATGATACGAAGTCCCTGTCATCCTGCAAAATTTTGACGTAAATGTTCATTACTTCGTCATTGTACCATTCATCGTTCCCGAGGCGAGTGAGCGAAGGTTTGCTAATTGATAGATTTTGGAAAACAAGCAGCGACGGTGGATCATACAATTCGGCCTCTTGTATACGCCTTTGGCCCACGGACGAAGACTGCAGGTCGATAGCGTTTCGATTTGATAGAGGGGTTTCAGGTGAAGTAGCATTTGGCATTGGAGGTGTGTTTATTACCCCTGGGTCAATCCCGCCGCTGCCCAGAGATTGGGATTTTTGCAGCTTCTGCGAAGTATCAATTGTTCCGAACAGTCCTCCTCGGAGCCTTCTGGGTGGTAATGCTACATCAAACGGATTTGTAGCATCAAATGTTCGGGTCTCCCAATCCCCAAGGTCAGGATTCACATCCTTGTCATCGAAGAAGTCACCCCCCCCGTTGTCGTATTCTCCGCTCTTGTGTAGTTGCTGAAGGCTATGCATATCTTCGACGTGATCATTTGATTTCAAGAGGGAGGAAGAAAAATGAAACGTATGATTCTGGGAACCAAGCGCTGGAGTTATGGACACTTTGGCTATTTTGTCTGCACGTAGCGGTGCTTTCATAACCGAATCCTCCTCAAATTCTTCTGTGTAAGCAGCCTTCCGCGGACGTTCAGGAGTATTTTCGAAGATAGGTTGTGGGGGGGTCGAACACTCTCTCTTGCGCTTCATCCCAACATTTGCAGACATGGCTTCGCCGGATCTCATCTTGCTGCTCTCTGAATCAAGCTCAGATCCATCAGTCTCATCGCTGTCCACTTCACTCCCAACCTTTCTCTTCGCGCGCTTCGTTTTCTTTTTGGAGAGTGGCCACTTCTTTTTATATGCTTCCAAGTCGGTAATCATCATCATGTTTTCTCTTCTGACTCCTCGAGTCGGAGTGCGATTGACTCTGCCATCGACCCTGGTTTGAATTCTCGTACTGAAGACTTGCAATTGTGGTGTTTCCTTGGTTATCTGAAGAACTGTCCTCAAGAATTTTTCTCCAGGAGTAGCGGGCGGAAAAGGCCACGTCGAAAGAGAAATATGGAAGTCTTCCCCCCAACGTGCTCGTATCTTCGACAGGATCTTCGGCCATTTTTCAGCGGTTGATAACCGAGCGGATTGGGGACCTCCAAAGGTCTCGAGCATTCCATTGTAACTTTCAAAGCCTAGCTGCTTATGATAGGGAAATATTTGAGCATACCGCCAGATAGTATGGGTTGTGTCTGGAAGATATGAATAAGATCAGCAGATGTCTGTAATGACTCCAACAGGTGGAACAAAGGTCGGAGGGGAGCTTACTTTTGATAGAAGAGGAAAGACTCTGCAGATCGTCAACCGTAGACTTGAAGATTCTGGCTCCGTTCGCAATTGTAGCACTTTGCAACTGTAACAGCCGGTCCTCGAGCACTTTCTCAACAGTTGCAGCAATATTTTCCGTTTGCACGTCGTTGCGCTCGACTTAGACTGAGGCACATTTCTCATACTCGTTCTCCACGGCAGTTCCGATTGTGTTGCGGGGCGTGGCCTCTTCACCTGTGCTCACAGTCCCTGCTTCACTGTTATGCTCGTCCATCTCCTCATCGTTTCCCTCTTCTGATGGCTCCGACGATAGGATTGCCAACCTCGCCATTGTGTCATAAATGGACTGGACTTGATAGTGTTTGGTTGTCGCCCGGAAGATTCCAAGAAGCGTCTTGAGCGTTGGCCTAGAGTACAATTTCGTTTGCAATGCTTTCAGAAGGATCTGTACAGACGCAGAAACCTTTCAAGTCGGGTGGCATCGAGAGCAGGGTTATGAGGGTGAGGTGGGGGTTCGTTGTCGCACTTGGATCTGGCGAGCCAAAGGTTGGCAGATGCAAGCATCTACACATCAATTGAGGCATTCGAAGATGGGATCCATAAGAGGAGAGGCGGTGCGATGCAGTTGTGCAGATGAACAGAGACTCATAAGGAGTGTTAAAGCCTGTTGACGTTGATGTTTACAAATATGGTGAGGAAGTGTGCTGCCTCAGGCACATTTTTCTGCCAAAGAAAGTTGGTAGGAAATATGCCTCAGGCGCTCCAAGGCAGCAACTGCCGTGCCCTTTCAGCTGCGTCTCGCTTAACGTGCCACAGCTCAGGCCGGCTTTGGGACATCATGGTCCATCAAGATACAGGGGATGGAGCGCACAGTGAGCCGTTGCAGTCCACCATTCTTGCAGAATCAGAGTGCGCAAGTTCTTGCTACCACTGGGAGGGTTCTACAAGCGTAACTCAGTGAGGGAGTTTGATTGATTGCGAGCGAAGTGGGGCGAGCGTGTGCATATTGCCTTGTTGTGAGGCTTCTTCTTATACATGAACATTGATGTCGCTTAGTTGCGAGACTCCCGAAGTTCCCCTTCCTCCGGCCCCCGCCATATCGCATCCGGATTCCGGAAGCGTTGCCCCGGGTCAGCGAAAGAAACGATATCATTCAAATATATGGTGGCAGAGGCGCAGAGGATCGAAGCAATCTGTGGGGCCGGGATGTCTCCAGTCAAAGAGTATTTGGCCAAGGCAGGCGGGCGGCCAATGATAGCAATGCTGTTTGCTGATGGACGACACTTGTTCTCGCTTCGTACCGAACACCCCCTGTTTCGGTGCGAAGCGAGAGAAGGGTATTCTTCGCCTTCACTTTATCGAGAAAGAAGACCAATACTGAGCTGGGAGCTCTTCTCCACCTTGCAGAAAAAGAACTGCAAGAAGCAACAAAATGGAACGCATTCTTAGAACATCGCATCGGCCAGACCCGCGGTCGAGAAATTGTCTGCTGCTGCTGGAAGCCCTGTGCCTCTCACCCAGCACAAGTGTCTCACCTGCCATCAAGACATTCTAGTCACAGATTGCACCATCCTCAAAGCTCCTGTTTCCAATGCCGCCTTAGAGCCCAGTTGTGAACAGGCATCCATCCAGACATGCCGGGAAACGCAAGTGGGAGAAAGCAGTCGTCTCATTTGTAGCGAGATTCAAAAGTCACGACCAGAGCATCTCGAGGCTACATCGAGCCAGAACTCGAGCCATGACCGGGTGGTTATTTGGATCATTCTCGGCATAGCCTCTGTTCCATGAAGGAAAGTTACATGGGACCCTTTCGCATCTTTGAATAGTTACGCGATCATCACCAGGAACTCTTCTAGCGTGACTCCGTTCCAAACTTTGATCCTTAACTCGGTTTTTGCTGTTCTCGAGTACTGGTCCTACCCAACGGACAGAATCCATGAGGCTATGCGTGTCACAACTAGTGATTCTAACGCACAAAACCTAAGCAAATAGAGACAAGGGGCAGTATGGGTAAACGGAGTCCTTTTGGATACATCGGAAGGCATGTGGACGAATGTGATTAATAACTACGCAGCACTTTTTTTACCGGAATAAATTAACTGACGGATCTCTCTTAGAACCAAACGAAGATGGTGTATTTATGGGGGGAGACTCGACGAACTCCTCGCCGCCCAGAAAGCTTTTTCTCTTTTATCAATCGCCTATAGGAGAAATGGGTTCCAAGAACAAGAAACACGAGAAACATGACGAAAAACACAAGAAAGACAGGGACCAGCAGGTACCGGCACGAAGTGATGGTGAGTCTTGTTATGAAAATAAAAAGCAACTGCACTAACAAATAAGTAGGAAGTTTATCGGCTGCTGCAAAGTGTGCGGATTATGAATATGATTCTTCCGAATTTCCTCCCGAATATACATTAATCGACTACGCACTTGCGCAACAACCTTTGATGCCTCTAGCTCCGGCAGAGACACTGTATTCTATAACTATAACCCAAGGGCCAACACCGCGACTTGCGTTGTCTACGGCATCCATGTGTGCAACATGTGTACAAAGCTCAAGGAGGATCCCGCTGATTAGACACATTGGTAATTGCTCCGTGTGCCTTGTTGGGACCATTAATCAGTGTTTAATCTTTGGATGTCAGACAACCTGTTGATGCGGGGCTCTATATCAGTTGCTGCGTTGGGGTTTTGCAGGATCTTTTGGTTTTTACGGTACAAGATTATACCTGGCGAGAAAACCGATGTTTAAGATGTGGTTGTTTCTGTTGAGCGCGGACATCACAGGCTTAAATTTCAATAAAACTTCTTTCCTCCTAGATCTATTAGTACTGCAAAGTGAAAGTAATATTGGGCTATAAATATCCAGCGTGTTACTTTATAAAATACTACTTAACTTATGGCATTATATCCAAAAGATGTGAATAGGAAAGAGACGAGAAAGGTCTTCGTAGCTTTGTGCACGGTTGTTTGGTGACTTGAACTTCTCAAGCGAGCCTATATCTTCATTGTCCTAGCCGAATGGCTTTTATATCTCTGGTAAATGTTTCGTGGGGCCTGAAAATCAATACTCTTGCTAAATGCAATCGTTATTAGACATTAAGGAGATCGACTACTGCATGAGTATATTAAATCCCAGCCCTTTCCTGACGAAGAAGGCGTCAAAGAAAAAGGACGCCCGCTTCACGTGAGCTCTTAGGAGAGCGTAGATGGCTTCCTTTTTCTTTTAAGGAATCTAAAGGTGAGAAAGAATCTCGGACAGCCATTCGATATCTCCAATATCATCCACTGTAAACTCAGCTATATCAAAGGCATTAGCTACACGAGATTTCGGACTTCTTTCCAGGTAAGTACTTCTTCTTCATATAGAAGGCCATTCCTTGGTACTGGCAATAGTGGACGCTCGTGAGGGAGAGGAATTTTTGACCGCACTTTTCCAGGTAAGCTCTCATCTCCTTTTCTTTCTGATAATAAAAGCAGGGAAAGACTCCAAGGAGGCTGATCTACCTGGTCCCACCAAATTTCTTAATCCCAAGCGCAGTTGACATCTCGCCAAACACCTTCTTATCGAAGTCGAGATAGTAATACTTTATATTAAAGTAATTAAGTCCCGCCATCTATTTCTTCTCTTCGCCAAAATCGTACTTAACGAATCTTGGCTTGCCCGTGCCGACAAGTAGTGTACACGATTATACTCGGCTTAAAGAAAGTCTAAAGAAGATTAAATATGATTTCACGCTTCTTAAAAAGTGCAGTGAGGCACTCGGTGATCGACTCGTAGCTTTTTTAGATAAAGTAGAGTAATACATTAAGAATAACTTTAATTAATGCAAGAGAATGGTTTTTGGGTATTAGATAAAGGAGTACTCTGTCGGACCGCTTATAACGGCTCTAGGACATCTAATTTTATAGAGGATCCCGTTCTGGCTCCTTCTATTAAGTAAGTGTTCAAGGGAAAAGTAGTCTTAGACGGACCGTTTAAGAGAAGACGGTACAGATCCACTAGACAACAGGTAAAATAGAATAGGGAGGATCAAGATTATCGTATAGTATAGATTCACTCCATCAAGAGTATACAAGAAGCTGTATAAGTAGAGTATGTGCGGTCACGAGCGTGAAGGTTGGTTTACTTTTAATATATCCCGAGAATCTCTCTAGTAACCTCCCTCCGAATCAAGCAAACAATAAGATCCTCTCCCTCTGGGCGATATTCCTTATCACCCACTCATTATACTCGTCTGACCACCCTTGCCACCTAAACCAATATTAAGCAACTATTCTCTTACGCCTGCTTTTCCTGCGCGAGATAACTTGACTTTCTAATAATCGCGTAACAATACACTAATTATTATCCAGGGCTATAGCGGGTGGCCCAAGCTCTTGAACGGATTATTTCCGAGACGACAAATACTCCGGAGTACGGGATTCTATAAAGGACTCTCTGATATTTCCTGTACTCTCGTTTCCTATAGTCGATATAATTATACTTGGAAGGCCGAAAAAAAATATATCTCTCGTAAAGGCGATCCAGATATTTATTTAAAATTAGCTAAGCTATATATAAACTAGAAAATAATTATATTTAATAGATTTATTACTTGGGATATCTTGATCCTCTTACTAAACGACTTTATAGATCAGAATTATATTTACGAAATATCCTTCCCGCTTTATTCTTAATAAAGTCTTTCCACAAGCGGAAAGATCGCCTTTATCGCCACTATCATTAATCATAGAGCACGGGAGCTTCTAAATCCGAGTCAGAGATCTATTTAACAAATGTCAATTAATCGACACGTACCCTGAATTATAACTACATCCCGAAAAGAGTATCCGCTATCTAAGGGGAAATACGTGTTCTCTATCGAGGCTCCCGTAAGCGGACCCCATCGGCGAGCTCGGTCGTCATAGGGCAGAACTAGA